>LSQX01015013.1_pt1 | contig 31845 bp, 27 predicted proteins | sample 654561 | NCBI WGS metagenome assembly LSQX01 (sample SAMN04489861, study PRJNA283612) | anaerobic digester metagenome | isolation source: 4 biogas reactors fed with cattle manure at either 37C or 55C with and... | place: Denmark: Kongens Lyngby | collected 2014 | reverse complement strand
GTCCTCTCCTTTATGGTAATCATATGACGAATGGCCTTAGCTTTATGTTCCGTCATACCGAAGAACCCGGAACACAGGTACTATATCTTGTCAACGCAGCCGAGAACATGAATCAGTTTATGCCGGACGAGCTCTTTGATGTTTTGCCTGGCCGGAGACAAATATTGACGAGGATCGAAATGGGACGGGTTTTCTGAAAGATATCGCCTGATCGTTCCGGTCATCGCAAGGCGGAGATCCGAATCAATATTGATCTTACATACCGCCATGGACGCGGCTTTTCTCAGCATGTCTTCGGGAACCCCAATCGCATCGGGCATGTTTCCGCCGTTATCGTTGATCATCTGAACATATTCCGGGACAACGGAAGACGCGCCATGCAGAACAATCGGGAAACCCGGCAGACGACGGGAAATTTCCTCAAGAATGTCAAACCTAAGCTGCGGTTTTTGTCCCGGCTTAAATTTGTATGCACCATGGCTTGTTCCGATGGCGATTGCAAGAGAATCCACCGAAGTCGACCGGACAAATTCTTCAACTTCTTCAGGATTTGTATAAGATGAGTCTTCAGCGGCAACATTGATATCATCCTCAACACCGGATAGCCTTCCGAGCTCACCTTCTACCACAACGCCATGTGCGTGCGCATATTCCACAACCTGTCTGGTCAGCTTGATATTGTCTTCAAAAGAATGCTTTGATCCGTCGATCATAACCGATGTAAATCCGCCGTCTACGCAGGCCTTGCAGACCTCAAAAGTTTCTCCGTGATCCAGATGGATGCAGATCGGAAGGCCGGTGTCTGATTCGGCCGCTTCAATGAGTTTCATCAGATAAACGTGCTTTGCGTATTTTCGCGCGCCTGCGGATACCTGAAGGATCAAGGGGGATTTCGTTTCCGCGGCTGCTTCGGTAATGCCTTGAATGATTTCCATATTGTTTACATTGAAGGCACCGATGGCATAGCCTCCTTCGTATGCTTTCTTAAACATTTCCGTGGATGTTACGATTGGCATGTTTGCTCCTTTCGCTGCGTAACACGCGCAGCTTAGATGAAATACAAGGTGTTGCTGCTTTCGTTAAGCCGGCAAATAGGCATTAAAGCGGAGCCGAAATACGACACAATACCCTGTGAGCAATAGTATAACACTCAAACCGGCAAAATAAAAGTTAAATATCACCTGACAAGAATTGAAATAGAGGCGGTCTATGCTATAATACCTTAAGCGATAAACCGAGAAATGCAAAAGGAGAATGACGAAATGAATAACCTGAAAGGCACGTGTATCATCGGCCAGTCGGGCGGGCCTACGGCAGTCATCAATGCCAGCGCGTACGGTGCGATAAAAACTGCGTTGGAGAGCCCAAACATCACGAGGGTTCTGGGCGCTGCACACGGAATCGTCGGCGTCTTAAACGATATTCTTTATGACATGGGTGAAGAAGACCCTGAGGAACTTGCGCTTTTGCTCAATACGCCCTCGAGCGAACTGGGTTCCTGCCGGTATAAGCTTAAAGATCCCGAGCAAAATGACAGCGAATACAGAAAAATCCTTGAAATATTTCAAAAATATGATGTGCGTTATTTCTTTTATAACGGCGGAAACGACTCAATGGACACCTGCTCAAAAATCAGCCGTTTTATGTCCAAATCGGGCTATGATTGCAGGGTAATCGGAATTCCGAAGACCATCGACAATGACCTGGCAGGCACCGACCACTGTCCGGGATTCGGGAGCGCGGCTAAATATATTGCTACTTCTCTGATGGAAATCTACAAGGATTCCACAGTCTACGATATCGGAACCATCACGATTGTTGAGACCATGGGCCGGCACGCGGGTTGGCTCGCCGGAAGCGCCGGTATTGCCGCCGCATTTGGCTCGGGTCCGGACCTTGTGTACCTTCCCGAAGTCAGCTTTAATCTGGACACGTTTCTTTTGGATTGTGAACGTCTTTACCGGCAAAACGGAAAAGTGTTAGCCGTCGTATCCGAGGGGATTAAGGATAAAGACGGGGTCTTTATATCTGAATACGGAGCAAAAAAGAACAACAGGGTCGATTCGTTTGGGCATATGCAGTTGGGTGGGCTTGCCGCTGCGCTGGCGGAGGTTGTTAAGGAAAGAACCGGAGCGAAGGTCCGCGGGATTGAACTGAGTTTGCTGCAGCGTTGCGCAGCCCATATCGCGTCCCAGACGGATATTACGGAAGCCTTTGAGGCCGGAAAAGCTGCCGTTGAAGCTGCTGTATCCGGACAAACCGGAAAAATGGTCGCGTTCAAAAGAGAAGATATAGATGGCAAATATGCCTTTCGCACGATTCTGATTCCATTGGAAGATGCCGCTAACCACGAAAAGAAGGTCCCGCTTGAATGGATTAACGAAAATGGTAACGGCGTAACGCAGGCATTCATCGACTATGCCCTTCCGTTAATTCAGGGCGAGCCGGATAAGGCTCTTTGCAGTTCACTTCCGCGTTTTGCAAAGCTCAAGAAGATCAGAGTATCCGGATAGCTTCAACTGCTTATCCCATGCACTGAGACACAAAACAATAATATGCTCTCCTCAAAGTTTTCAGATGTTTTGCTATTTCATCTGTCTTCTTTGAAGGGAGCATATTAATGTAAAGCTATGCATTATCCTTTTAGTATCGCTTTTTCTTCGGCTAAAAGCTATTCGTGTTCCCCCGTGTGAACCGGTGCGGACGATACGGACCGGAAGCGTATTCTGGATTGGCGCACCTCATCGAGCGCTTCAGCAATCGCACTTTCGGTTCTTCTCAGCGCATCATCGGCATATTCATTCGCAGCTTTTTTTAGCTCCACGGACTTTGTTTCGGCAATGGTTATGATCTCATTGCCTTTCGCTTTTGCTGTTCTGATGATGGCTTGTTCTTCCACAAGCCGCCGGGCATGTTCCTCCGCTGCTTTTTTAATCGTATCCGCTTCCCTTTTCGCATTTGCGATAAATTCCGCGCGAGCGTTTACAAGCCTTTTAGCTTCTGCAAGTTCTGTCGGAAGCTGGGCTTTTATTTCATCAAGAAGATCCAATACCTTGTCTCTTTCGATTACGCATTTTTCAGCGCCCAAAGGAAGTCCCCATGCGTCGGATACCATATTATATAGCATTTCTATCAATTCATTGACTCCGCTGGCCATGTCGTGTTACCTCCTGCTCGTTTTTTACTTTTTCATGGATCTCGTCTGATATTTCGCGGGGAGCAAAGTCTAACAAACTGGCTCCGAATCTTGCCAGTTCCTTTACCGCGCTTGAGCTTAGATACATGTACTTTTCGTCGGCAGCAAGAAAGAATGTCTCCAGATCGGGATTAATTTTTTTGTTGATAAGCGCCATTTGGCATTCCCGTTCGAAATCGGACATTGCACGAAGTCCGCGAACAACCACACAGGCGCTTTTTGATTTTGCATATTCCGCGACAAGGCCCGCAAATGAATCAACTTCGACATTTGGAAATTTCGCAACGACGGTTTTGACTTGCCTGAGCCTTTCCTCAAATGTGAAAAGAGGTTTTTTATTTGAATTAACCATAATGGCTACGATAACATGATCAAACGTATTTGAAGCACGTTTGATCAAGTTGAGATGGCCGAGCGTAATGGGATCAAAACTGCCGGGATATATTGCTATCTTCACGGTAACCCTCCACTGCGCAGCGAATCTGCGATAAAATAGCGCTTATGATAAACGCATATCAAGTAACATGCTAAAACACGGGTTAAAGGCATGTTGCTCTTCCGTCTGCTTCAGACGGGGTGGACCGGCCGTCCCTGCGTGTAAACAGCGTTATCCCGACCTGTCCGTATCTGTATGTTTTCAGCTTTTGATACGGTAAGATAAGCTCGCCGGGTTCTTCCCCGGTTAAACTTTCACAAATTATTATACCACCAACATTCATTTTGTCAAACTCAACTATTTTTTGCAGACTGCTTTCCAAAAATGTCGAATAATAGGGCGGATCCAGGAAAACCAGGTCATATTTTTCCGGCCCCTCCAAATAGTTCAGCGCATCGGCACATACATACCGAATACCCTTTAAACCGGTTATTGCGATATTATTCCTGATGATTTTCCCGGCTTCACCGCTATTGTCAACAATAACAGCGCTTTTAGCCCCTCTGCTCACGGCTTCTATGGCCAACTGACCGGTTCCGCCGAACAAATCCAGCACATCTCTTCCTTCAATATCATACTGGATAATGTTGAAGATCGATTCTTTTACCATATCGGTCGTCGGTCTGATCTTATCATTCGCCGGCTGTTTCAGCTTCTTTCCTCTTGCTATACCCGTAATCACACGCATATGAGTATCCCCTTTGGTTTATCTTGCGGATGGTCAAGCACTTACTTGTCCGAAGCCGTTTCCGGATGAAAATACGCAAAAACGGCTTCTGCGGCATTTCTTGGAACGACGGCATTAATCTCTTCTAAAGAGGCATTTTCAATCGCTTTGATACTTTTGAATTTTTTCAACAGCGCATTGCGACGGCTTTCGCCTATACCTTTTATACCGTCGAGGGCGGAACCGCGAGTGGTCTTGGATCTTAGCTTCCTATGATATTCCACCGCGAAACGATGCGTTTCTTCCTGAATTTTTCCGATCAGAGAAAAAACCGCGGGATTTGCTGTGATACCGATTTCTTTTCCGTCCGGAGAGACCAGCGCTCTTGTTTTATGCTTATCGTCCTTTACCATGCCGAAAACGGGTACGGTGAGCATCATTAAAACCTGAAGGTCTCTTGCCATGGCCGCGTGTGCGGCGCCGCCGTCGACAAGCAAAAGATCCGGAAGCGTGTTAAATTTCCCGTCCCCCTCCGTAAAATGCGTAAACCTGCGCGTCAGTACTTCCTGCATGCTGTGGTAGTCGTCTTGATTATCCAGGGTTTTTATTTTAAATCGTCTGTAGTCGCGCTTTAAGGGCCTGGCGTTTTCAAACACAGTCATAGAACCGACGATGTCCGAGTCTCCCGTATTGGAAATATCATAAGCTTCGATCCTTCTGGGAAGCTTCGGGAGCCCCAGCGCTTTATGCAGCCATTCCAGCGTCTTTAGTATTTTCTCTTCTTTTTCGGTTACCCTTTCGGTTTCTTCCACCGCATTCATGTTAGCCAGGGAAACGAGCTTCTGTTTTTCGCCTTTCTGCGGTACCGTTATGAAAACGCGCTTTGCATATGTCTCCGTCAAAAGCTGTTCAAGCGGCTCGATATCCGGTATTTCCATCGGTAGCAAAATGTTTTTCGGACACGTACCCCTATGCAAATAATACTGTCGCAGCAAAGCGGATACCGCTTCGGCGCTGTCCTCAACGGGTGTCTCAAAAATCTCGTAATTCTTTCCGAGCAGCTTACCACCGATATAATGCAGAACAACAAAGCAGCTTTTTACCGTACCTTGGTGATATCCGACCACATCGGTATCAATCATTGAGGCGGATACGGCAAGCTGTTTCGTCTCAAGCACGGACAGGGCCTTGAGCCTGTCTCTTATTTCGGCCGCTTTTTCAAACTGAAGATTCTCTGCCGCCTGCTCCATGGTAAGTTGAAGCTGCGTACGCAGTTCTTCACTTCTGCCCTCGAGCACCATAATGGCCTCTTCAATCATTTTCCGGTATTCTCCGGCATCGGGATTACCCCGGCAGTAACCTGAACAGATGCTCATATGAAAATTCAGACACGGCCTTTCCCGATTGATGTCCGCCGGAAATTTTCTGGAGCAGGTAGGAAGCTTGAACGCTCTGATGATCGCCGCAAGCGCATCGCCCAGAATCGTTCTGCTGTTGTACGGCCCAAGGTATTTCGCACCATCGTTTTGTGGTTTTGAAACGACTGTAAACCGCGGGTAATCATCCTTCAAATTGAGGCGGGCATACGGAAAGCCTTTATCATCCTTCAAGCGGATATTATACCGGGGTTTGTGGTTTTTTATCAGCGAGTTTTCGGTCACCAGTGCGTCAAATTCGGTCTTTGCGACAATAATATCGAAGTCATGAATTTTCGAAACCATGACCATTGTTTTAGGATCGTGTCCGTTTTCCCTGAAATAACCGGTAACGCGATTTTTCAAGAGTTTTGCCTTTCCGACATAGATCACCTCGCCGGACTTGTCCATCATGATATACACGCCGGGCTTCATCGGCAAATTTAACGCTTTTTCCTTTAATTCTAAAAATGTCATAAAGCCCTCCCTGCTTAACTCTGGATTTTGATTATAATCGATATCATGTAAAAATTCAATCCTGGCGCATGAAAATGCACACTTTAGGCCGATAATACCGTTAATTTGTTTGACTTTTATGTATGCAAAGGATATAATAACACCACTTTTATCCGTTAAGGAGATGAACTGATTTGCCGAGTACCGATTATGTCATAATGTCTGATTCCTGCAGTGATTTAACAGCCGATCTGGTAAAAGAGCTTGACTTGCTTATCGTACCTCTTTCACTTACAATCGGAGGCAAAGAGTATTACAATTTTCCTGACGAAAGAGATATTTCATTTTCCGCGTTTTATGATCTTCTTCGTAAGGAAAGAAAAAGCTCGACTTCGGCAGTCAATACGACAGCTTTCATCTCATATATGGAGCCGGTTCTCGCTTCGGGAAAAGACTTGATCTATCTGGCATTTTCCTCCGCTTTGAGCGCCACATACAACGCCTCCGTTATGGCATGCACCGAATTGCGGGAAAAGTACCCCGAACGCAAAATCCTTGTTGTGGACTCATTATGCGCTTCGCTTGGACTTGGCCTTCTCGTTTACCTTGCGGTTCAGGAAAAGAATAAGGGCAAAACCGTGGATGAGGTTCATGACTTTACCGAAAAAACGAAGCTGAAAATCTGCCACTGGTTTACGGTAGACGACCTGTTTCATCTGCACAGCGGCGGAAGGGTATCGAGAACATCAGCTGTTCTGGGTTCCATGCTGAACATAAAGCCTGTTTTACATGTCAATAACGAAGGGAAGCTTATCTCCGTTTCAAAAGCGCGCGGAACCGGAAACGCGTTAAAGGCACTGTTGGAAAAGATGGCCCAGACCGTAACGGATCCCGAAGAGCAGACGATTTTCATCAGTCACGGCGACTGTATTGACAGAGCAAACGAGCTGGTCGCAATGATCAGATCGAAATTTTCCGTCGCGGATATAATAATCAACTATGTCGGACCGGTCATCGGCTCTCACTCGGGGCCCGGTACGTTAGCATTATTTTTTATAGGCAGCCAGCGATAACGGCGAACATGGTAAAAAGCCCGGGACGGTTCTATCCCGGGCTTTTAATGCGCTTAATAGGCAAGCGTGAACAGGCCGCGCCGCATATGGCAACTCAATCGTAAAACAGAACTTGCTCTGTCCAGTAACGGTTCCCGTAAATATCGGTCAGCATGTAATAAACCAGACAGTCCCCATAACCGATGTCTTCGTAGCTGATTGACGGATACCCATAAACGGTGACAGGATCATTGAATACATACCAATCATCGTAGGTGTAATCGTAATTGTAATAATCGCAAATAAACTCTATTATATCTCCGTCCGCGAGCGGTACATAGCCTTTTTGTGATATCGCGCCTTGATAGTAATATCGGGCGCCGGCTATATAGCCATATGGATCGTAGTCATCCCACATGATGATAATATCCACCAGTTCACCGTTAAGGTAAGCCGGGGCTGCGCCGTAGGTGTACCAGAAACCGTCCTCCGTGATGACTTCTTCTTCAGCATAAAACGAAACCGTCTGTCCGTCTACGGAGACCCAGGTATTATCAAACGTGATCATGAGGTCGCCGTCCTCATCAAACTCATAAACATTATCGCTTCCGAGATCGATATATCCGTATCCGTCATCCAAATAGGCTTGAAGCTCAATTCCGACAATGATATCCCATTCCGCGTCGGTCAGCGACAGCACATAGCCTCCGTTTTTTTCTGTAACCAGAAGATCGTAATAGTCTCCGACTGTTTCTTGATAATAATATTCGTAGGAATCCACCAGCTCATCGTTATACCAGTCATAGGTACTCCACTCTTGCAGGTCTGTCTCATAACTGTCTTGAGTAGGCGCGTTTTGTGTGGAGTTTCCCGTCTGTCCGCCAAGCATAACCGATATAAAGCTTGTTAAAAACTGTATGTACTCGTCATCCATGCCAATGCTGTAATACATGTTAACGACCGAGTCAAAATAGCTTAAATCCGTATATGGAAAGTAGATGGTCAGACCGTTGACATCGGAAGTATTTCCGTATCCGAAATAAACTATGGCTTCCCTGACTGCCTGTATCAGATCCTCAGATTCGCTGTTTGTCAGGTTCTGGGCAAGAGCTATCAAATCAACATGGTCATAATCGGTTTCCAGAGCACGCGAACCGGAGCTGCCCGATGAACCGGCTCTTGCGCGGGATACATCCGCAAAATTGCCGTCTGCAACCATTTTGTTGGCGGCCGAAAAATAGGCCAGCATCGAGGCATACAGTTTGTCCATTTTCATCAGGTCGACAAAAGCCAGTGTCGCTTCCATGGTATAACTCTCGTAAGACGCGTTTTCAACATAATCGTCAATCAGGACGGCAGCCAGATCATAGCTGGAAATAGATGGATTTTGACCTATGGTGGTCAGCCAGTCCGTATAGTACCAGCCGGAACCGGGTTCAAGCTTTTGCGAGGCGATCATGTAGTCGGAAAAATCTTTAAGTACATATCCGGTTTCCACCGTTGACATCAGGCATGCATCGAAACCGATGATTTCAAATGTCGCGCCGCCGAGTTCAAGAGCGTACTGTAATTCATCCAGCGTCATCGAGTCTCCGTCGTAATAATCAAATATTTCATCATACCCGTATCCGCTGACGCTGCCGCCGCCATGATCCCATAAAATCAAAATGTTTCTGTTGGCGGGATAATTCGTTCTGCAAAACCTGATAAAATCGCCCAGGGTATCCGGAGAGGTCATATCCTTCTGGCCCATATTATCTTCAATCAAAAACATGCCGGCGGAATCAACTCGGTATCTTTGATTAGTCGTGTTGCTGATGGTGTTGTTCTGCCACTGTACTGCGCCTCCGGTCTCAATGATGACATTTACATTCGGACCGAGATCGGCAGCCAATATCTCATAGAGGTCTGCGGTCGCGCAGCCGTAGGAGCTTTCTAAATCGCTTCCGCATAGATAGAGCATGATCGTAATACTGTCCTGCCCGTTTCCCAGTATCTGTGTGAAAGGCTCGCGATCTTCGGATAACAGCACTGGTGATTGCGTAACCTCAGCCGTAATCGGCGGAGGCGAGGAATACGGCGGTGTGTTACTGTGATTGCTGCTTGTGGTCACGGGCAGCTTTGTAATGGTAAAGCAGCTTGAGAAGAACAGTGTCATTGCCGCCATCAACAAAGCAACAACGCTGCGTTTCAGCTTATAGTTCATACTAACCTCCATTCCCTTCGGACACAAATAAATCAAAAACGGATGGAAGTACCCAGCGCAGCGGAATTGCTGTTTTGTTTTTTTTCACGCTGACCTCCCTTAACCCCTTTGCTGACTTCATTTTATCATTAAACACAAACGGTCGCAACAGGTAAAACGATGGATAAACCGTATTATTTCTAATGCTAAAGAGCAAAAGCAACACTTTCATATGGTATAAAAAGCCAAGGTGCATGAATATCTGTTCAATGCGCCTCGGCTTTTTGCTTGTTATGAAAATGGTTTACAGAAGACTCTTGGCAAGGACAGCCGCGGAAGCAGCGTCTTCGGAATATCCGTCAGCTCCGATCTCGTCAGCGAATGCCTGTGTTACAGGCGCGCCGCCGATCATGATCTTGACTGTGTCTCTGAGCCCGGAAGTTACGATTGCGTCAACAGTATCCTTCAGAGCGGGCATTGTCGTGGTTAACAGGGCGGAAAGAGCCACAACCTTGACGTCCGGGTTTTCTTTCATTGCTTCAATGAACTTGTCGGCAGGTACGTCGACACCGAGGTCGATTACTTCAAATCCGGCGCCTTCGATCATCATAGCAACAAGATTCTTGCCGATGTCATGGAGGTCTCCGGCGACAGTGCCGATAATCAGTTTGCCGATGGGTTCTGCGCCCTCCGCCTTCAGTTTCGGGGTAAGAACTTCAATGCCCTTTTTCATTGCACGGGCAGCGATCAGCATCTCAGGAACAAAGATTTCGTTGTTCTTAAATTTCTCACCGACAGACGACATCGCATCGATCATTCCGACATTGAGAATTTCTGAGGGGCTGACACCTTCGGCGAGAGCTTCTTCAACGAGTCCGGCCACGATTTTGACCTTACCGTTTTCAACTGCTGCAGCAATTTCCTGAACTTTAGACATAATGATTCCTCCTGAAAATATAGTAATTTAATGAAACAATGGGTTACTTTTTCGGAATACCGATACGCTCTTCTCTGTACGCGGTAATGTATTCGATACAATAATCGTCTTCTCCGAGAAGGGCTTCGGTTGCATAGATCATACCCAGCAAAGATTTGTCCAGCGGGTCGAATATCGCACTGTCCATACCGGCGTTAATAGCCAGCACGGCAAATGCCTGATTGATGATCTTCCGCAGGGGAAGGTTAAATGAAACATTGCTGATTGCACCGGTTACATGGATCGTGGGATATCTTTTCTTGATTTCCTTGATGACATCGATAACCATATTCACACCGTCTTCCGATGTGCAGAGCATCTCAACCAGAGGATCGATGTGAAGCCTGCTTGGGTCAATGCCGTACTGTTTCGCCTTTGCCATCAGCGCATCAAAAACCTGAAGACGCTTTTCAGCCGTCTGCGGGATTCCCGAATCGTCACACAAAAGCGCTACGCATTCCCATTTTGTGTCGGCAATCGCCGGGAATACGATATCGACCTTATTGCCTTCCATTGAAACGGAATTGATCAAGCCGGGCTTTTTGACAAAAGGAAGCATCTGTACTATAAGCTCGGGGTTGGGGCTATCCACCGATAGCGGCGTATCAACCGCGTTCTGTACCAGATCGAGCATCCACTTCAATGTGTCATGCTCAACTTCGGGGGGAACGGATGCGCAAACATCGATGAAATCGGATCCGGCTTCGGCTTGCTTTATAGCCATATTGCGGATATGATCTTCATCTTTGGCGGCTATAGCCCTTCCCATGGAAGGAATGGAGCCGTTGATTTTTTCGCCGATAATTATCATTTGCTAAAATACCTCTCACAAAAGATTATTTGTCGTTTATTTGGAAAATGCCTCACGGGAATAGGCATAAACCATCTCATACATTTTTCCGCCGCCGCCAAAGCCTGTAGAAACCGTTATGCTTCTGATATATGGTCCATATTCTTCTAAAAAGGCACTGGTTTCGGCTACAACCTGATCCTCCGTTGCACCGAACATAGCCGTTGGACCAAAATTGAGTTTAATCTTGTCACCATATTGCTTGAGGACCTGAAGTCTGTCGTTCATGGGTTGACCGGACCATACGTCCACACCGGCTTCGATCATGGCGGGAACGAGCGGTTCAATTTTTCCGCATGAGTGGAAATCGACAAACATATTGTTTTTGTGCGCACTGTCGCATACACGTTTTAAATAAGGAACAAGCATCTCGCGCACGGTACCCAAAGAAAAGAAAGGAGCACGCTGGGAACCCCAGTCGTCATGAAAATAGATTGCGTCCGCTTGATAATATTTATGCAGCCTTGTTATGTAATCATCATAGAAATCGCACAGCTTATCAAAAAGTCTGTGCACAGCTTCTTTTTCCTCGTCATCAATGAGCGCCAGCGCGGCGTTTTCAAATTCCACAAAAGAGATCAGTCTTTCAAAAAGACCGTTTAAGATCCAAATCATGGTTATTCTGCCGTCTGCGATATAGGGGGCGTTAATCTTCGCACTTTCCGCCCAGTCATAATCATCGAGATTCGGGAAAGTGATATACTTCTCCCATTGCAGAATGTCGGGTATTTTAAGCGGGGAGCCGGGCCTGACCATAGAACCCCCTGCCTGTGGGACGTACTCCCATTCCACACCGAACATATCGAGACCGCCGCCATTGTCTGCGTTGTTAAACGGCTCTGCATCAATCACAAAAGCTCTGGCTATATTATCAGGTATGATTTTCGGACATAGCGTTACAAAATCCGCCCCGCTGGGCGCCCATAAACCTTCTCCCTTTAAAAACCTGAAGGTATTCTCCTTCGGTGTTATCGGAGTATTGTACTTCGGTGATCCGGGAAAACTGAATCCCGGCCTTGGCATCGGCTTATATGTACCGATGATTTTTAACTCATCTTGTATATTGACTGTTATATGTCTCACTCCTCTCGCGGTCTATTATATCAAATAAATTTTATGATAACAACACCTTTTATGGGTTTTTGTGCATCATATTTTTGATATTTACTGTTTTTTCGCGACTTCTATCACATGCTTTACCAAAACGCTTGTGGTTACCGTGCCGACTCCGCCCGGTACAGGCGTTATGCCCGCGACAATCTGTTCGGCCGCGTTAAAGTCGACATCACCTGTCATATTGCCTTCATCATCGACATTAATGCCCACATCGATAACAATCTGGCCGGGACTTAAGTAACTCTTATCGATAACGGACGCCTTGCCCGCGGAAGCAATGATGATATCTGCATTCCTGCAAATGCTTGGCATATCGACTGTTCTGGTATGGCAGACCGTTACGGTCGCGTGTTTTTTGATCAGCATCATGGCAGCGGGCTTACCGACAACCAGGCTGCGGCCAACGACTACAACATTTTTACCCTTTACGTCAATACCGTAAAATTCGAGAATTTCCATGCAGGCCGTCGGCGTACACGGCGGATAACCCACGTCGCTTCCGCTGTACACACCGGCCATCGAAATATCGGTTATGCCGTCAACATCCTTTTCGGGGTTCAGCGCGCGCCTTACCGTGTCGTCGTCTATGTGCTTCGGCAGGGGTCTGAACAGCAGGCAGCCGTGAATCTTCTTATCGTTGTTGATCTGATCGATTACTTGGAGGAGGTCATTTTGGTCGGCATCTTCGGGGAGGATGAAGTTTTTTACCTCTACGCCAACGCCTTTGCATCGGGTTGTTGCGCCTTTTTCGTATGCGATATCGTCTCCCCTTTCACCTACGCGTACGATTGCCAGCGTCGGGATAATGCCTTTTGCTTTCAGCGCCTCCACATCGGATATCATTTTCTCCTTCAGCGCCGCGACGACAGCCTTACCTCTTAATATTTCAGCCATTTTGATTGCGCCTCCTTTCGGCAATTATTTCAGTCTGTTGAAAACGCTTGTATAAATCTTATCGGCCAGAGCCGTGTATTTATCGAGCATGTCGAACGCTTCTTTGTTGAGCTGCTCGGCGTAGGGCCTGTCGGTCATCGCCTTGGTGTTGATAAAGACATTCAGGCTCGCGCCTTGAAGCGCTGCCTTGCAGAATGCCACACCGACACCGGCATCGCTGATGGCGAGCGTACTGCCTTTTTCCGCAAAGGTTTCGATGATATCAATCGCCTCGCAGCACTTTCTCATGATGTCCATCGGTACCGAACAGGCATCTTTCAGGCATATGGACATGATTCTTTCCTTTTCGGCCTTTTCCTCTTCCGTGCTCTTCGGCAGCCCGTACGCCTTGGAAAGAGGCTCGAAAACGTCAGCGTCCTTTTGAATCAGGGAAAGGAGCTCGCGCCATACAACCTCGGCCTTTTTCATCAGCTCAATCATTTCCGCTTCGACATCGGCGTATTTTTTCTTGCCGACAGTCAAAGAGCCTACCATGTTGCCGAGCGCGCAGCCTACGGCGCCCACCAGAGCGGAAGCACCTCCGCCGCCCGGTACGGCGGCCTTTCCGGCCAGCTCAGTTACAAAGGCTTCGCAGCTTTTTTTCATGAATGACATAATGGGTAACCTCCTTATCTATTTGCGAAACGAATGCTCCATAAGCCATGAAGCATCAACGGAGCATTCGTTAAACCACGCATGATATGCGCTTAATATTCGTTGGGCATGTTTCCCAGCTCCGCCATGGAAAAGACGGGTCCGTCAATACAAACGTACTTATGCCCGATATTGCATTTGCCGCATTTGCCGACGCCGCAGGTCATGCGCATTTCAAGCGTGGTATAAATGCGCTCCGGAGACATGCCCAGCTGGACAAACGCGTTGGAAAGCGCCTTGATCATCACCGGGGGTCCGCAGAGGACGGCCACGGTTTTTTCCATGTCGAATGGAATCTGATCGATCAGCGTATGCGGGAAACCGACGAGCTTATCCCAGCCTTCCATGGGATTGTCTATCGTCTGATAAAATGTCGTGTCCGGCATGGCGGCCCATTTATCGAAATCGTAGGCGAAGATAAAATCGCCGGGTGTTCTCGCCGCCATCAGCATGTTGATTTTCCCGTATTTACCGCGATACATGGGATCAAAGATATAATCGATCATCGGACGCAGAGGTGCGAGTCCTAGACCGCCTGCGACATAAAACAGATCGTTGCCCTCCAGCTTTTCCAGCGGAAAGGTGTTGCCGAAAGGTCCTCTTATCCAGACAGTCGAGCCTTCGCTGAGCATGTGGATGTTCTCGGTTACATAGCCCGTGCGTTTTACTGTCAACTCAAGGTAATCCTTGATAAGCGGGCTTGAAGCAAATCCGAATGTACACTCGCCGATCCCGGCGATGCTGAACTCCACAAACTGGCCGGGCCGGTAATCGAAGGGTTCGTCCAGCTTCAGCTTATAGGTCTTGACATCCTGTGTGTCGGACACTGTCTCCTGAATCACCTGCATAATCGTAGCGCGAGACGGAATATAAGGATTATTCATACTCATTTCTTTGCCTCCTCTAAGCGCTTTTTGATATCAGTCACGGTGTTCATGATGTTCAGGCCGCCCGGGCAGGCGCGTATACAGCGTCCGCAGCCCGTGCAGGCTGTATGGTCGTAGTTTTCGGGGATGTATAGGTATTTATGCAGCACGCGCTGACGGAACCGCTCGGATTTCTTCGTCCTCGGGTTGTGACCGCCGGCGTGGAGCGTGAACTTTGGATACATGCAGCTGTCCCAGACTCGGGTTCTGGTGACAACGCCTTTATCCTCGGCATCTCTGAGGTTAAAGCAGTGACAGGTCGGGCACAGATAGGTGCAGGTTCCGCAGCCGATACAGCCCTCCGCATAAGCTTCCCAGGGCATCGTTGTAAAAACCTCGGATTCCTTTGCGTTGAGCACCAGCTCTTCTTCGTGTTTATCGGCGCGTTTTACAGGTTCGGTCTCTTCGCCCGTGAATATGTCTTTACCCTTGTCGGTCAGCGGCTGATAAATGAAGCTGTCGCCGACCATGTTCAAAAAGCCGTCACAATCGGGCGCGAAGCTGAGATCGGTGCCTCTGATGTTGCAAAAGCAGCCGTTTTTATAATCCGTGCAGCCGAGACCGATGATTGTCAGGCTGTTGCGCCTGTTTAAGTAAAACGGATCCTGGAATTTTCCCTTGTCGCCGGTGAAGATATCATCGAAGATCCTCATCGCCGCGACATCGCAGGGCTTCGCCCCGACAAGCAGCACGGGTTTTATGTCTTGGGCTTCCTCGACTTTTCCTTCCAGGAAGCGCATGACCTTCTCCACCCTCGGAAAAACCATTTCCTTCGGAGATTTATACGGAAGCTGATTGTCCAGAATCACATCGTTAACCTCGGTGACCTCGGCATAATCCAGCCTGTCTCCGTTCATAACGGGAGCAATTACGGTATATTTCTCCATCAGCTTTTCCAAAGCGGCTTTTACACGGGCAATATCCAATTTATATGCCGACAATGCTGTCACCTCCCAAGAATGCGACCTGTTTGTCATCGGACGAATACCGGTCCAGGACAGGCGTCGCCTCGGGGTCCATACCGGCCTTGAAATCATAGGTTTCTTCGACGAATTCACTTAAACCTTTAAAGAGATACTTCAGGTTGACGCCGGAAGGACAGACTTTCTCGCAGGCGCCGCAGTCCGTGCAGCGACCGGCCAGATGCATCGCGCGGGTTAAATGAAAGGCCATTTTCGTTGCGGTATCGGCATCGACCTGTTCCCAGGGGGTAGCCTTCCTGTCGATAAAGCAGGTCACGCAATAGCAGCCCTGGCAGGCCTGTCGGCAGGCGAAGCAAAGGATGCATTTGTCGATTTCCTTCATGAAACGGTCAAGTCTTTCCTCTACGGTCGTATGAATCGCCCATTCGGTCACATTTTCGCTCGAATTGGGCATTTCCAGATTCTTGTATGTTTCCGAACCGTCGGCGGCGATGGCAATATCGTAGAGATTCGGAACGGAGGCGGGGCAGGCGTCACAGGCGGAAGCAAGCTTTTCGTTCTGCATCTTACCGGCGCACTCCATGCCGATGATGGTAATGTCCCCGCGGCTGAGCTGGTTTTCGGCAATCAAATTGATGATGGAGCGCACATCACAGGCCTTTGCTGCGATTGCGGCTTTTTTGCCTTTGACTTCCGTCAGATAATTTGCCAGATTAACATGACAGTCTTCTGTCCATACAAGCTTTTTGGCGTCTTCGGGTTTTCTTGCGAAATACGGCGTCGGCCAGCCGACTTCCGGGTTGTCTTTGACACCCAGAACCACGTCCACCGTATTGTCCGACAACAGCTTTTCCGCCGTTTCAATCAGCTTAAGCGATTGTTTTTCGTAATCAATCATTGAGCCTGACCATCCCTTCCGCCGTGTTTGCTTGGTCCGAGCGCTTTGATTTTATCGGTGACCGTTGTAACGACTTCGGCAAATCTTGCGCCCTCTGAAGCCGACACCCATGTGAACTGCACCCTGTCGGGATGGAAGCCCGCCAGAGAGAGCAGTCTTTTGAGGATCGAGAAACGCCTGCGGGCGTAATAATTGCCCTCCAGGTAATGGCAGTCTCCGGGGTGGCAGCCTGAAACCATGACGCCGTCGGCGCCGTCTGACAGCGCTTTAATAATATACTGGGGGTTGACCCTGCCGGAGCAGGGCACCCTGATAACTCTGATGCTCGGCGGATATTGAATCCGGCTCGTTCCGGCCAGGTCCGCGCCCGCATAGCTGCACCAGTTGCACAAAAATGCGACTATTTTGGGGGTCCATTCCTTCGTTACGGCATCAGTAACTTGCGCACGTTCACTCAATATACTCACCTGCTTTCTACTTTCTCATCAGATATTCAATCTCATTGACGATCTGCCTGTCGGCAAATCCGCCGACATCAATTGCGCCGCAGCGGCATCCGGAAGCACAGGTACCGCAGCCTTTGCACAAAGCGTCGTTGACAACCGAGCGTCTGACCGTACCACCGCGAACAGGCACATCCTGAACCTCTATCGCTCCATACGGGCACACGGCCTCGCAGGTACCGCAGGCGGTGCACAGAGAGCCGTCGACCCTCGCAATCGTACCTTCCGTCTCGATGAAGTCCTTGGAGATGACCGTTGCGGCTCTGCCGGCCGCCGATTTGCCCTGCAGCATGGATTCCTTCATGTTCTTCGGCGAATGGGCAAGACCGCAGAGATAAACGCCCTCGGTTGCAAAATCGACCGGACGCAGCTTCGCATGCGCTTCAAGGAAGAAGCCGTCCTGCGTCTGCGGGATCTTTAACAGCTGTGCGGTTACCTTGTTTTCATCCGCATTGGCTGCGATGGAGGCGGCAAGTACCACGAGATCGGCGGGCATGCTGACCTCGCTGTTGATTGCCGGGCTGAACACGGAGACAGACAGTCCGTCCTCGTCAGAAACAACAGGTTTGCGTTCAACATCAAAGTTTACAAAATTGACGCCGTGCTGTCTTTCGTTTCTGTAATTGAGTTCGTGCATGCCGTATGAACGTATTTCTCTGTAAAGGACAGTAACATTGATATCCGGATTGAGGTTTCTGAGCGCGCGTGCGTTCCTGAGCGCCTGATTGCAGCAGACACGGGAGCAGTAGTTGCGTTTGCCCTCACGCGAGCCGACGCACTGGATCATCACGACATTTTTAAGATCCTTCAAAGAAGCATCGCCGTTTGCCAGACGTTTGTCAAGCTCCAGCTGCGTGATCACGTTTTCATTTTGTCCGTAGAGATATTCTGTGGGCTTGAGCTCATTTGCTCCGGTGGCGACGATAACAGCGCCGTGGCTTACAGGCGTGAGCACATTATCGCTGACCAGTGTCGTCTTGAAGTTGCCGACAAAGCCCTCGAGCTTTCCGACCGTTGTGTTCAAATGAACCTCGATCAGCTCGCTTCCCATCACATCGGAGACCATTTTTTCGATATGCCTTTTATACGGGCGTCCGTGATAGGTTTCGTTTAATGCCAGCGCATTCCCGCCGAGCCTTGGGCTTCTCTCGACAAGGATTGCTTTAAATCCCATATCGGCAATAGCCAGAGCCGCGCTCATGCCGGCGACGCCGCCGCCGAGCACCATTGCGGAATGCTCAACGGGAATCTTTTTCCTCTGAAGCGCAACAGCGAGCAGACCCTTGCCGACAGCCATCCGGACAAGATCCTTGGCTTTTTTCGTTGCCGCTTCTTTATCGTCCATATGTACCCAGGAGCATTGGTCCCGGATATTGGACATATTGAACAGATAGGGGTTAAGGCCTGTCTTCTTCAAAACGGACTGGAACAGAGGCTCATGTGTCCTCGGCGTACAGGAGGCAACAACCACGCGGTTGAGATTGTGCGCTTCAATCAGGTCCATCATGTTCTTTTGCGCGTCGACAGAGCAGGTATAGAGCGAATCTTCCACATGTACAACGAAAGGCAGCGTCCTGACATATTCACAGACGTCGGGAACATCGACATAACCGCCGATATTGACGCCGCATCGGCAGACGAAAACGCCCATCCTGATCGGTTCGTTTGAAACGTCCCTGATCGGAACCTCCTCGCCCGCGTCAAAGTGCATGGCGAAATCCTCTTCGCTCATTTCGCCGGTGTTGGCGATTTTCGCCGCAGCGGCCGCGGCCGCGCTGGCTTCTGCGACGGTTTCCGGAATGTCCTTCGGGCCTGATGCCGCGCCGCAGGCGAAGATGCCGTCAACCGATGTATCCGGTGCCGTAAAATCATCGCAGTGCACAAAGCCGTATCTGTCGGTCTTGATGCCGGCCTTATTGAACATTTCAACGGTTTCCGGGTTAGCTTTAAAGCCGGTGGCAAGCACAATGATGTCATAGACATCCTCGGCTTGTGTTCCGTCTGGCGCCGTGCTGTTGAGCTTCAGCATACCGTCATCCAAAAGCTCCACGCCGCTGGCCCGGCTTCGAATGAATTTGATGCCGTATTTGTCCTTTCCGGACTGGATGTACCGGTCAAAGTCCTTTCCGTAGGCGCGCATATCCATATAATAGATATGAATTTCCTCGACAGAAGGCAGATGCTCCTTGGTAATCTGCGCTTCCTTTACCGCGTACATGCAGCAGACGGAGGAACAGTAGTCGGCCTCGCACTGATAATCGCGCGACCCGACGCACTGGATAAATGCGATGCGCTTCGGCGGTCTTCCGTCGCTTAATCTTTGCACATGGCCCGAACACGGCCCGGAGGCGGAGAGAATCCGCTCGTATTCCATGGATGTAACCACGTCGGTGTACTTTTGATAGCCCAGTTCGGGCGGAATTTTATCGACCATGTCGTAGCCGGGGCACATAATAATCGAGCTTACGGGTATCTCGACATATTTGTCGCTCTGCTTGTGGCAGACTGCTCCCGCTTTACACGCTTCTTCACAGGCCAGGCATTCGCTGCAAATCGAGCAGTCCACGCATCGTTTAGCTTCGTCTACGGCTGTCTGCTCGTCATAACCGAGCTCCACCTCGTCGAATGTTTCAACGCGCCGCGCCATATCTATTGTCGGCATCTTTGCGCGTGCTTTTTGCTTGTACCCGTCAATATCGACCTTGGAAATATCCGTCTGAGGCAGCAAAAACGGCTCTATGGATTCGTTTTTGCCCTCGAGATAATTGATGATCGCCTTTGCCGCTCTGTTTCCGGCGGCAATGGCCGCAACCAAAGTAGAGGGTCCGGTTTCGGCGTCGCCGCCTGCGAACACATCTTCAATTGCCGTTCTTGTATCCTTCGCTTCGATGTTGCCCCATTTATTGAAGCCGTCGAAACCCGCTTCCAAAAGATCCTGTTCGACCTTCTGGCCGACCGCGACGATAATCGTGTCGGCTTCAATGATGAAATCGGAATCCGGAATCGCAACCGGGCTGCGCCTGCCGGACTTATCGGGCTCACCGAGCTTGTTTTTGCCGCATTTAAGGCCCTTGAGCTTTCCGTTTTCGCTGTAAACCTCAAGCTGTGAGGTTAAAAAGCTGAACTTCACGCCCTCTTCCTCGGCTTCATCGACTTCCCACGCATTTGCGGGCATCTGTTCCCTGCTGCGCCTGTAGACGACGGTCACTTCGCTGCCAAGCCTTATGGCAGAGCGCGCGGAGTCCATCGCGACGTTGCCGCCGCCGATGACGATGACTTTTTTGCCGATTTTCGGCTTATTGCCAAGGTTTACATCCCTGAGGAAATAAACGCTCGGGATCACATTTTCGTTGTCTTCGCCCGGAATGCCCAGTTTCGAATCCGTGTGTGCGCCGATGCCCAGGAAAATGGCCTTATATCCCTGCGCTCTGAGGTCATCCAGCGTAAAGTCTTTGCCGATTGCGGTATTGTACCGGATTTCAACGCCCATATCTTCGATCAAAGATATTTCGTAATCCAGAACACTCTTGTCCAGACGATAGTCCGGGATGCCGACCTTCAGCATTCCGCCGCCCACGGGCAGCTTTTCAAATACCGTGCACTTATACCCTTCTCTGGCCAGAGCATACGCGCAGTTTAAGCCCGCGGGGCCCGCGCCGACGATAGCGATCTTTGTCCCTTTGGCCTCGGCCTTGACCGCAATCTTTTTCTTTTCGCCTTTTAAATCCGTGTCCGCAAGAAAGCGTTTCAGCCCGGCTATGCTGATAGGCTGGTCAACGAAACGCCTTGTGCAGTTGGTTTCGCAGGGATGGAAGCATACTCTGCCGAGAACGCCCGCAAACGGTGTTACGCGGCGGACGGCGTCCAGCGCTTCCTCAAACCGGCCCTCGCCGGTCAAGGCGACATAGCCGTGCGCGTCGATATGCGCGGGGCATTGGAATTTACAGGGCGAAGAGCCCTTTTTATCTATTGTAACCTTATTTGGCGCGGCCTGCGCAAAGGGCTTGAATGTAGCCTTGCGGTTTCCCACGCCCATATCAAATTCACTTTTTACCGAGACCGGGCAGACCTTCACACAGTCCTCGCAGCCCGTGCATTTATCCACATCGATGTATCGCGCCTTTTGACGTACAACGGCGGTGAAGTCAGGCGCTTTGCCCTTTATTTCAACAACCTCGCTCCAGGTCATTGTCTTGACCAGAGGATGATTGAAGGTTTCGGTTACCTTGGGGGCTAGAATACATGCGGAGCAGTCATTTGTCGGGAAGGTTTTATCCAGCTGAGCCATCCTTCCTCCGATGGAAGGCGAACTTTCAACCAGAAAAACAGGGATCCCCATCTCCGCCAGATCATGCGACGCCTGAATACCGCCGATACCGCCGCCCACGACCATTACTGGCTTTTTCACTCTATCCATCACCTACTTTTCTATATCTTTTATCAGTGCCTCGACTTTTTCAAGCCGCAGCCTGCCTATTTCATTTTCGAGCTCAGTGATCCTTTTGACCGAATCCTCGGCGACCGCGCCCTCCGCCGCCGCTATCTCGCGGATGGTCTTGATCACATCGGAAGGACGCGCGTTTTGCGGACAGTGTGAAGTGCATCTTCCGCACTGGCTGCATTTCCAAAGCTCTTTCAGGGTAAGCAGTTCTTCCTTCATACCCACAAGCGCCATTCTCATAATGGTACGCGGGCTGTAAGCCGGGTCCAGCTCGGCGACGGGACATCCTGCCGTGCAGGTACCGCACAGGTAACAACTCATAATGTTTGCTCCATCCGGTATGCCGGCTATTTGCTTTTTAAAATCTGGATTCAGTTTACCTTTCATATGCATGCACCTCAATTCAATTCAGGGCAGGACGGGGCGAAAAGCCCGCGCGCCTGACAATTTCAGAAACGATCTCTTCCCAACCGATCGCCATGATATGCACTCCGGCGACGCCTTCAATCTTCTCAATGCGGCTTATGATTTCCAGGACGATATTTTTGCCTTCTTCTTTGGGGTCGGAGGCATTGCGCATTCTTTCGATCAGGTTATCGGGAATGTCCATTCCGGGCACCATTTGGGTTGCCTCGATGGATCGAACCGACTTATTCACCATTACGCCGGCCTCGATATAGGCTTCTTTATGTAATCCCCAAGCGCGGACTTTTTCCATCCACCGCTCGAATTTGTCCACATCGTAAATGGCCTGTGTCTGCACGAATTTCGCACCGGCTCTGATTTTCTTTTTCAGCCGGATAAGCTGAAGCTCGGCGGGGTCCGCAAAGGGGTTTGCCGAGGTTCCGATGAAAAATGAAGGCACGCCCTTTACCTTTTTGCCGTTGCTGAATCTTCCCTCATTCTGCATGTCGGAAATCATCTTAATGACCTGGACGGAGTCGACATCGTAAACGTTTTTAGCCTGCTTGTCATTGCCGAAGCTTTGATGATCGCCCGATAACAGCAGCAGGTTTTTAAGGCCCATCGCCCAGGCGCCGAGCAGGTCGCTCTGTATCGCTATTCTGTTTCTGTCTCTGCAGGTCATCTGCATGACCGCCTCAACGCCCTTTTGCTGGGCAAGGAAAGAGCCGCCGATTGAGGACATGCGAAGGATTGAGGTCTGGTTGTCCGTCACGTTTGCCGCGTCGACATAGCCTTTGAGTTCCTCTGCCGCCTTGTAAACATGACCGGTATCGGCGCCCATCGGCGGACCGATCTCGCCGGTCACGACGAAATGCCCCGCCTCAAAGAGGCTCTGGAGTCTGCTTTTTTCTTCAGCCATGTTTACACCTCCTCTATCGCAACATCGGGTCTGCGTATTTTTCTCGGGCCGCCGTCCCTGCTGGTGCGCCAATCCCTTGGCGGGATCGTATCATAGAGCCTGTCAAGCTGGTTTAAGCTCTTTAATCTGTCGTAAATCAGCTGCCACGCGCATTCAATCGAGGGATCAACCTCGCATACGCCGTTCGCGCTGCCGCCGCAGGGCCCGTTGAAATGACTTTTTGAGCAGCGTGCCACCGGGCAGATGCCACCGGTCTTTTCCAGCACGCAGTTACCGCAGCCTTGACACATTTCCGTCCAGTAACCCGCGTCTCTGTTTGTGCCCATAAAAGAAGTGTTGAGGCCGGGTATAACGGGCTTTCCCTCATACCGTTCCGCCATATACTGAACGCCGACGCCGCAGGCGAGAGACAAAACGACGTCCGCCCATTTTACGTCCTCGTCAAACGCCTCAAGAAACTCCGAATCGCACTGGCGTTCGGGCGTTACGACCCTGTACGCCTTATCGCCCTCAAGGCCAAGAAGCGCCTTTAACTCCAAAGCTTCCTTCTCGCCGCCGGAAAGGCATACGGTTACACAGGTTCCGCAGGCAGCGATCAAAACTTTATCATAGGCCTTCAGCGTGTCTCTGATTTCATCCAAAGGCTTTTGTGATGCTATAATCATTTTTCCCCACCTCCCGACAGGGCTTTTTCGGCCGCGTTCCTGAGTAAGTTCGTCATGGTTATGCCTGTCTGGACGCAGCTTATGCGTTTGGGATCATACCCAAGCTTTTCGAGTCTTTCCTTAAGCCTCTCCACCTGCTTTATCAGCCTCTTGTTACCGTCATGATGCTTGCAGGCATCGTCGCAGCAGACGGCGACAAGGACATTGTCATAGGTTTTCAGAGCCTCGGTCATCTTCAAGGCGCTGATGTCCCCGCCGCAGGTTATCGATTCAACCGAAGCGTCCACTTCGGCGAGCGCCTCTGTCGAGGCGACGAATGCGGAGTTTTCGCAGCAGAATATTTTCAGCTTGTCTCTGCTTTCCTCTTTCGCCTCCGCTTTATCCCCGCCCGCAAATGTGATCGCCGAAGCCGGGCATACGGCAAGGCAGATGCCGCAGGCGGCGCAAAGCATCTCGTCAACCTTCATGGCCGAAGCATTTTCGTCCGGCTTCATGGCCGAATGCGGACATACCCTGTAGCAGGTATAGCAAAAGGCGCATTTTTTACTGTCCACAGAAGCGACTTTTTCCTGACCGGGTCTGTCCAGGGCCCGAAGGTCATCGACAAGAGCCGGAACGATTTGTTTTATATCGCCGTCAAGCTCAATTGTATTGATAAACTTCACGTTTCTTTTGTGTGTATTGCCTTGCGTAAGGTACCATCTTGTCCCGCTGATGCAGCCGCCGCCGAAGCGCTTAACTCTGAGCGTTTCGATGAAAGCCTCAACCTCCGGATCGGGCAGCTCGGAACAGTCAATACATAAAGGTGTCTCCAGCGTAACGGACAGCTTACCGTCAAACGCGTTGATTACCGTCCTGTCCATTTCCGCTTCGACCGCAATATTATCATACCGGACAAAGGAAACGCCCTTTTCTCTGGCCTGCCTTAACCGCTCGTCAAATGCCGTATCGGAGGCGCGGGTTGAGCGCAAAAGGACGGCCACGCGCCGTTTAACGGACGCAAGATAGAGCGCCGTATCGAGCACTCTGTTTTCTATGTAGGGACTTGCTTCCTCCGTCTTGTCCATCAAAAACACGACAAGGTCCTGCGGCTTTAAACCGAGCACGGCTTTTGCGGCCGCATTTTTGTCCTGCGCTGCCGGGTGGATTTTTGCATCATATAATATAATGACGGGAAGGCTTTCCGGCAAAGCCTTGAGCTCTGAAGCGGTTCTGATGCTAATCGCTTCAAAGCCGTAATCCGCAAGTGCTGTTTTTAAGTTCTCGCTGTACCGGCTTTGCCCGGCCAAAACGACTTTCATACGGCGCTCACCTCCGCGGAGTTATTGATCAGCGACATGGCTGTATTTCTTGCGTTAGCCATCGTTCCGACAATATTCATCGGCTTCTCCGCTGTGCCCGCCAGATAAATGCCGGAAACAGACGGCGGCGCGACATAAGTCAGAAATCCGTCGCTTTTTACTTTAAGACCCGTTATATCGGCTATCGCGGTGTTATTCGGGACATCGGGATGAATACCGGTATTCAAAAACAGGTAATCAAATTGTCTTTTCTTTTTCCCGTCTGCGTCTTCATAGGAAACAACCGGATAATCCCCGTCAAATGTCAGATCCACAGGCCGGCATCTTTCGAGTACAATACCCCTGTCCGTCAGTTCCTTGGCATAATTTCCGGGATTAACGGCCTGAAGGTCCATATAAAACAAAACCACCTCTGTGTCCGGGTAATAATGTTTTATTACCTTCGCGGCACGGGTGGAATAAGCGCAGCAAACCTGCGAGCAGTAAGCCGCTCTTTCCTTAAGTGTCCTTGAACCGTAACAGAAAATAAACGCTGCACTCTTCGGAGCTTCCGAAAATAAAGTATCGGATCCGCGGTCTTTCATCAGCTTTTCAAGCTCTGCGCCCGTATAGACCCGATTATACGAATCCTTTTCATAACCTGCTGCGCCCGTACAGGCGGAATCCTCAAAGCCGGTCGCGACAATCACATCAGAAAAGCTATCATCAAAAAAACCCTCTTTTGTGCGGATAACCGCGTGAAGGTTTCCGGCCGATCCTGAAAGGTCAACTAAGCTTGAACCAAATAGCTTTTGTATCTTCGGATCGTTTTCGACATCCTGCCATAAGGTATGTACGGCGCACAGTCCGCAATTGTTGCATTTTTCGTCTGCTTTACAGCCATAGCTTCGTACTTTTCCGCCGATGCTTTCGCCTTTTTCCACAATGACGGACGAAATTCCCGCCAGTGAAAGCTCTCGCGCAATCGTACAGCCAGATAGACCGCCGCCGATGATCAAAACATTTTTCACGACTTCACCTGCCACTCCTCCGTGCAAAATTATTATCTTTTTTCCATTGCCCGGCGCCTTGCGCGGATAGTGCCGGGCCGCTGCTATTCGCCCTTTTTCAACATGAAACCACAAAAAATTATATCATGGGGCTTTCTTGCGTGTCAACGGTAACATACGGGTATGTTGCCGTGGTAGCATACCGTGGTAAAATCTTGCACCCTTAGCGCATGTGTTTATGGTTCCCTTTATAAAAACGGTGAAAAGAAAACAAGGCTTGATTCTATTTTACCGATTCACCGATTAAATAGCAAGACACCCGATTCTGAAATAGTTCACAAATCTATAACACTTAAGAGCCCAATCATCACAATGTTGCATAAAAAATCAGATTCTAAAGCGCGATATTTTGAATCCGTCCTTAAATTCAGGTATATATTCTATATTCACACAAATATTTCCGCGAAATTTCTGTATTCGGTATAAAAATACCGCGCCGCCTTATGCCTTAGGCTTGATGCGGATAACATGCCGCGCCGTTCGGTCATATACTGGTTTGGGTAACACCAAATTCAAGCACTGGAGGAAACGTTTTGGATAACATTTTAAGTCAGACAAAAACGGATTGCAGCTACAAGGAAGGGCCGCTGCCGCAATGCGCGCCGCTTGCGGTCGGCTTTGTGCCCGTACAGCAAAACAGCGATCCGCAATATAAAAGCGAAGACGCGCTGGCCCGCGGGACTTTGTTTCCCGGACTTGATCTGCCGTGGAAAAACATTGTAAACAAGAACGCACCGGACACGCCGGAAACCGAATTGATGGCGCTGCATTTTGTCATCACCGAGCTGGGCATGTATCTCGATACGCATAAGAACGACAAAGAGGCCCTTGATGTATTGGTCAAATACATAAAGCTCTACAACGAAGGTTATGAAAGATATGTCAAACTATACGGCTCCCTTGAATTAACGGACGTCACAAACGCCGGATTCAGTTGGGTGAACAACCCCTGGCCGTGGGATTTCACGGAAAGGACGGCAACCTGAATGTTTATTTATCAAAAAAAACTGCAGTACCCTGTTAATATTAAAAACACCAATCCGAAGCTCGCCCAGATTATAATCTCCCAATACGGCGGACCGGATGGCAATGTGAGACGATTTGGGACTCTGATAATTATCTTTGGGCGAAAACGATTCTTTTATTTGTAATTGGAATATGATATAGTCTTTCTGATCATCCGGTTGTCAAATGATAAAAAACGACCTCCGAATATTTTTTATTACCGGGGTGCAATATGTATCATAATGTTTCCGTTTTCTGGATGTCTTTTGCGCTCGCCGTTTTGTTCTTTTTCCTTATTTTCCATGTCTGGAAAAACCGTTATGTCAAAGGCTCGTTTTTTTTCCTGTCGGCGCTTATCCTTTCCGTCGTATGGGTCATCGCGCAGAGTTTGGAGTTTTCGGCGGTTGAGCTTGAAACAAAGCTGTTCTGGGCGAATATCCAGTATACCCCGATTTCACTGATACCGTCTGTTTACCTGCTGTTCATCCTTCGGGTTACCGATTGGCACCTTGATCCCGGGCGAAGACGGCTTTTGCTGCTTTTGTTTATCGTCCCTGTAGCGATAAACCTTTTGCTGTGGACCGACAGTTTTTCGGGACTTGTCAGGCGAAATGTGTTTTTGCAGACAGAAGGGCCGTTTCCGACGGTCGGCAAAACCTACGGACCCGCGTTTTGGTTTTTTACCGCATACAACTATCTGGTCGGCCTGCTGACGGTCATTAACCTGCTCCGCGCTTTGCGGGTGAAAAGCGCCTATCTCAAAAAACGTTACTTCCTGTTGCTGGCTGCGGTTTTGCTGCCGTATGTTTTAAATTTTCTGTACATATCCGGAACCCTCCGCATGACCTTTGATATGACGCCGTTCGTTTTCGGCCTGTCCGCTTTGCTTGTCGCCTATGGGATTTACCGGTATAAGCTCTTTGAGGTCATACCCAACGCACACAAGATCATAATCCGGCAAATGCGGTCGGGCATGGTCGTTTTAAACAATGAAGGCGTCATTCTGGAAATCAATCCGGCTGCCGTGAAGATGCTGCGCCTTCCCGCCGGGCAGTATACCGGAGAGCTGCTGTCGGATATTACCGATATACCCGATTTCAATACGATTTCCGGCACGGATTCGGTCCGGGAAATTTACCTTCCCCACAGCAATAACGATTATTACTATGAGCTTTCCAATGTGCGTATCCGCAATGTGAAAAACGAATCGATCGGTCAGCTTTTGCAGATTTATGACATAACCGCAAGAAAGCAAAACGAGCAGGCCGCTTTAAGCGCCGCGCAGTTTGATCCGCTGACGGACACCATAAACAGAAGGCAGTTTGAAGCCCGGGTTTCCAAGGCCATTAAAAACGCTGCCGAGAACAACAACACTTTGACTGTTGTTTTTCTGGATATTGATAATTTTAAAAACATCAACGACAGCTACGGGCATGACATAGGCGACTTTACGCTTAAAACAATCGCACGGCGGCTGAAAGACACGCTGCGCGAATCCGACCTTATTTGCAGAATCGGCGGTGATGAGTTTGTGCTGGCGCTTTTGTATTTGGGTGATGATGCGAAGATCAGGCAAATCGGCGACAAGCTGATGCAGACATTGGAAAGTCCCATCGAAATCGGCGATTTACGCTATAACATCAAAGCAAGCATAGGCTTTTCGGTTTATCCGAAAGACGGAGAAACCTTTGAGGCTCTGCTTAAAAAAGCCGATATCGCCATGTATGAATCCAAAAGCAGCAAAGAGCCGGGATACCGGATTTTCGGCGAATTCACTGCCGGAATCGAAGATAACATATAAATTAAACACCAAATCGCTAATCGAAACATTGTTTCATAAGAACAGTGTTCTTATGAAACAATGTTCTTATGAATAGCATGCAGTTACTGCACCATAAAAGCGCTCGGGCCGGATGAAAACGGCAGCTGCGACAGACATTTTGGGATGTCGCAGCTGCCGTTTTCATGCTTGGTTTTATTTTTATTCGGTTTTATTTTTTATTTTATAAGGTATATCTAAGAATATTTTACATTCTTTGTTATTTGTTATGAAAAAATTACGAATAGGTTAATAGGCGATTACATTATAAGATAGGAGCGATGATTTCATTGTTTGGCAAATGTTTTAAAAACAGCTCGATTTCTAATAAGCTTATAGTCTGTTTCTCGGCTTCCGCCTTTTTCTCATTGCTGATTGGAATTGCGGGTGTTCTGGCGGTCATAGGTGTTTTCCCTTTCGGGCATCTTGTCCTGTTTGTGACAATGGGCATTTTATTCGCACTGATCGTTCTAGTCGCTTTTTTATGTCTCCGCTATTTTAAAAACAACATCATCGGGTACATAAGCGGCCTGACCATCGGCCTCAAAAAGCTGTGCGAGGGTAACCTCACCTATTTTGACAATGATATGACCTTTGACGAGAGCAGCAAGGACGAGACGGTAAGGCAGGCCATGGCATTTGTCGAACTGGTTGTGGCCACCAGAGAAAAGGTCAGCAACACCAGGCAGATTGCCAACGGCGACCTGACCACGCATATTTTCATCCGGTCCGATGAAGACCAGCTCGGCAATGCGTTGCTTGACCTTGTGCACAACACGCACAGAGTCGTTACCACGATCGTCACGGCGGCAAATGAGGTCGAAACGGGCTCGGGCCTTGTCGCAAACTCCGCCGCTTCCCTTTCCGAAGGTTCCTCAAGACAAGCGCAGTCGATTTTACAGCTGACGGCTTCTCTCAACGAAATATCCGACAAGACAAAGCTGAACGCGCAAAGCGCCGAGGCGGCAAATGAGCTTGTCAGTGCCGTCAGCGAAAATGCGCTGAGCGGCAACGCGTTGATGAAGGACATGCAAAGGGCGATGCAGGAAATAAACCTTTCTTCGGGAAACATCAATAAAATTATCAAAGTCATCGACGACATTGCTTTTCAGACTAATATCCTTGCGCTCAATGCCGCCGTAGAGGCAGCCAGAGCCGGCAGCCACGGGAAAGGCTTTGCAGTGGTTGCGGAGGAAGTCAGAACGCTGGCCGCGAAATCCGCAAGAGCGGTCGGCGAAACCACCGAGATGATCGAGGGTTCGATTAAAAAGGTGGAGGCCGGCACCAAAATCGCAAACGATACCGCCGAAGCGCTGGACCGTATCGCCGGACTGGTTGAGCAGGCATCGGATCTCGTCAGCTCCATAGCCGCCGCCTCAAAAGAACAGGCGTATGATATCGAACAGATCAACCAAGGTATAAAACAGGTATCTCAGGTCGTTCAGGCAAATGCGGCGGCCTCCGAGGAGAGCGCGAATGCCAGCCTGGAGCTGTCCACGCAGGCTGTTCAGCTGACGCAGGCGGCGAAGGCGTTTAAGCTGAAGCGCACGAAAAAGGCGCGGTCAAAAGATAATTCCGAGGCCGAAGGCATAACGGAAAGCAAGTATTTCGCAGCCGTATAGTCTATTCTGCTATAATATGGGGAATTTCTCGATACATTCTTGTCCAATTTGACCATTTTATATTTTGTCTAAAAATGTAATTGTATTTCGACAAAATCTTGACATTTCTGATGTAATATTATAACATACAATCTAGAAATATATAAATATGGCAAAACAAAGGACAAGGATGATGCATATGAGTCTGCATGTGCTGACATTCGGAGGCTTTGATATACAGCGATCGAACAATTCTCTGATCAAAAAGAGCAAACGATCAAAGCGAAGTCATGAGCTGCTCGAGTATTTCATCACAAACCGGGAAAAAAAGCTATCTTCAGAAAACATCATCAACAATTTGTGGAGCGACAGCGAAAGCGCGGATCCGCAAAATGTCCTGAGAACACAGATATTTCGCATCCGCAAGCTGCTCAAAGAGGCGGGGCTGAACGGCAGCGGGTCCGCGCCCGGGGAAACAATTGAAATTATTCTGGAAAACGGTTTTTATTTTATCAAAACGGGAAAAAACTGCAAGATAGACGCCGTTTTGTTCGAAAACGCCATCATTGAGGGCGACAGCCTGAAAGCCGGTGATCCGGACGCGGCGCTGGAACGGTATCAAAGCGCATTTTCTCTGTATAAGGGTGAGTATCTGGAAGGAAGCAGCGGCAGCGAATGGTTGTTTATCACCCGTAACCGGTATAACCGGCTGTTTATTCAGGCAACCCTCCGGTTATTCGAGCTGCTCAAGCTCAAGGGACTCTGGCGCGAGGTCGTGGATTATTTTGAACAGGCAGTGGTGTTTGAGCCTCTTGAGGAATCCCTTCACCTGTATTATCTGGAGGCGTTACTCAGCCTCGGCGAGTTTAAAAACGCGCTGAGCCACTATAACTACATAACCGGGCGGATTTTAAAGGAATTGGCCGTAAAGCCGTCCGCCGCCTTCCGGAACATCTATAATTTAATCATTGCCGGTGAAAAAAACGCCATCGAAGCGGATATATTCAGCCTGCGTCAGGAATTCCGGAACGAGGACAGGAGAACGGGCGCATTGTTCTGCGACCCGGAGTATTTTAAGATCATATACAACCTGGAAGAAAGAAAGTGCCTGAGAGAAAAAAGCGACACGGTTGTCGGTTTGTTAACGCTTGCCTCTAATTTACCCGCTTCATCGCCCGTCTTGTACGAAGCGGCGTTTGAGCGGCTGAAACCCTTGCTGAGCCGCTCTCTGCGCAAGGGTGATGTCTTTACCCAGTGGAACCGGCGCCAGCTGATCATCCTTTTGATGAACGCCCAAAGCAGCAACCTTGACCTGATCTGTAACAGAATTAAAAAACGGTTCGGAGAAGACCGCAAAAACAGCAGTATTGATATCTATTTCTCTTTTGAACCCATTTCGGATAGTAATTTACCCGTCTTCACCGAAAATTGAGAAATTCAAGTATGATTCGATA
>LSQX01167000.1_pt1 | contig 31847 bp, 20 predicted proteins | sample 654561 | NCBI WGS metagenome assembly LSQX01 (sample SAMN04489861, study PRJNA283612) | anaerobic digester metagenome | isolation source: 4 biogas reactors fed with cattle manure at either 37C or 55C with and... | place: Denmark: Kongens Lyngby | collected 2014 | reverse complement strand
GCTGGCCGATGGCAGCGGCGAGCTTATTCTAGCGACGACCAGGCCGGAAACATTGCTGGGGGATACAGCAGTAGCTGTGCATCCTGATGACGATCGCTACAGCCATCTGATTGGCCAGACCGTCATCCTGCCGCTGATGAACCGTCCGATTCCGATCATCGCCGATTCCTACGTCGAACGCGATTTCGGGACCGGGGTTGTGAAGATTACACCGGCACATGATCCCAATGACTTTGAAGTCGGCTTGCGCCATGACCTGCAGATCATCAATGTCTTGACCGAAGATGCACACATTAACGAAAATGGCGGTGCCTATGCCGGGTTAGACCGGATGGCTGCCAGAAAGCAGATTGTCAAGGACTTGGCTGATGGTGGCTACCTGGTGAAGACTGAGCCGCATAAGCATAATGTCGGAGCTTGCTACCGCTGCAGGACTGTTGTCGAACCGCGCATCTCCTTCCAGTGGTTTGTCCGGATGCAACCACTGGCAGACCCTGCGATTGAAGCTGTTGTTCAGCAACAGACCCGTTTTGTACCTGAACGTTTTGAAAAAATCTATTTTAACTGGATGGAGAACATTCGTGACTGGTGCATTTCCCGGCAACTCTGGTGGGGTCACCGCGTACCGGCCTGGTACTGCCAGGACTGCGGCGAAATCACTGTGGCGGCCAGTACACCGGAGTGCTGTGAAAAATGCGGCAGCACGGCACTGCGTCAGGATGAGGATACACTGGATACCTGGTTTTCATCAGCGCTATGGCCGTTCTCTACGTTGGGCTGGCCTGATAAAACTGAAGATCTGAAGCGCTTTTACCCGACCAGTGTTCTGGTTACTGCCTATGACATCATCTTTTTCTGGGTCGCGCGCATGATCTTTTCGGCGTTGGAGCACACGGGAACGGTGCCGTTCCATACTGTCCTGATTCACGGCATCATCCGGGACAGTGAAGGGCGCAAAATGTCCAAGTCCCTGGGCAATGGCATTGATCCCCTGGAACTCATCGACGCATATGGCGCCGACGCGCTTCGCTATGCGCTGATTCATGGCAACGCACCAGGCAATGACCAGCGCTTCCAACAGGAAAAAATCGAGGCGGGGCGCAATTTCATAAACAAAATCTGGAACGCTTTCCGCTTCACTGTCATGAATTTCGATGAAGAAATGGATTTTTCACAAGTGTCCGTTGCTGATTTCACGCTTGAGGACCGTTGGATTCTTTCACGTCTGCAGACCTTGAAAGCTGACGTGACGGCCCATCTGGACAAATACGAATTCGGCATAGCGCTCGCCAAGATAACCAGCTTTATCTGGGAAGAATTTTGCGACTGGACCATCGAAATGAGCAAACCGCGGCTCAGCGGCAGCCTGGGTAGCCAAAGCCGACTGACGGCCCAGTATATCCTCAACCTTGTGTTGATCGAAGCCATGCAGCTGCTGCATCCCTTTATGCCTTTTATCAGTGAGACGGTCTATCAGCATCTGGAGCATACGCCGGGCAGTATTATGGTTTCCGCCTGGCCGAAGCCGGTTCCGCACTGGCAGTTCCCCCAGGCTGAGCAGGCGATGGGCTCACTGATGGCGGCAATCAGGGAGATCCGCAACATCCGCACTGGCATGCAGGTGGCACCTTCACGTAAAGTCAACCTTATTGTTGTCGCGCAAGATGAGCAGACTCGGCGGTATTTCAGTGAAGGTGAACCCTATCTGCAGCGCCTTGCCGGCATAGCCGGTGTTAAGGCCCAGGCAGACAAAACCGGTATACCATTGACCGCGGTCGCGGCAATTTTTGACGGTGGTGCTGCTTATATGCCGCTGGCAGACCTGATTGATCTGGATCAGGAAATGGAGCGCCTCAACAAAGAAAGAGAAAACCTGATCCGGGAACTGGAACGAGTGGCAGCTAAGCTTGGCAACCAGCAGTTTGTCAGCAAGGCTCCGGAAAAAGTGGTGCTGGCGGAAAAAGAAAAGATGGCGCGATATCAGGAGATGCTGGCCAGTACAGAAGAGAGGCTACTTTTGCTGCAGAAGGAGAAGGCTTGAAGGAAAGTGTTGCTGCTGAGGGTTGTATGATTCATGGCAATCAGCCCGTCAAACATTGACTTGACACAGAATCAATCATAGAATATTCACGTATGGGTATGTGATCGCACCTTCAGAAGTGCCGTGAGAATCCCTGCGTCCGACAGATTATCATTAAAGGAGTTGAACGATATGCCACTTGTCACCACCAAGGAAATGTTTCAGAAAGCCTATGAGGGCGGTTATGCCATCGGTGCTTTCAACGTCAACAACATGGAGATTGTCCAGGGTATTACAGAAGCGGCTAAAGAACTGAATGCCCCGTTGATCCTTCAGGTTTCCTCCGGCGCCAGAAAATACGCAAACCACACGTATCTGGTCAAACTGGTTGAGGCAGCCCTGATCGAAACGGATTTGCCGATCGCCCTGCACCTCGATCACGGCGATACCTTTGAACTGTGCAAAAGTTGTGTTGACGGTGGCTTCACCTCAGTCATGATCGATGGATCCCACCATAGCTTCGAAGACAACATCAAAGAAACCAAACGTGTTGTTGAATATGCCCACGCCCATGGCGTTGTGGTTGAAGCTGAACTGGGCAGACTGGCCGGTATTGAAGACGATGTCAATGTATCGGCTGAAGATGCTTCCTACACCAAACCGGATCAGGTTTATGAGTTTGTAACACGTACTGGCTGTGACTCGCTGGCCATCGCCATTGGCACCAGCCACGGCGCTTATAAATTCAAGCCCGGCCAGAAGCCGCAGCTGCGCATCGATATTCTCGAAGAAGTAGAAAGGCGTCTGCCGGGATTCCCGATCGTGCTTCATGGTGCCAGCTCTGTCATTCCGGAGTACGTGGCCATGATCAACCAGTATGGCGGAAACATGCCTGACGCGATCGGCGTGCCTGAAGAGATGCTGCGCCGGGCCGCACAGACTGCTGTCTGCAAAATCAATATTGATTCTGACCTGCGTTTGGCCATGACCGCGACAATCCGTAAATATTTTGCGGATAATCCTGGCCATTTTGATCCGCGCCAATACCTGGGTCCAGCCCGCACAGCGATAAAAGGCATGGTAGCCCACAAGATTAAGCATGTTCTGGGTTGCGACGGCAAAGCTTAATACAGTTTGACCTGGAATCAAGAAAACTGTGTAGATACGGTTAAAAAGGGGGCTGCAGATGACAGTCCTCTTTTTTTGTTATAAGATACTTTAACTTGCGAATGAAAACATTTTTGACCGTTTGTCAGTTCTCTATTCGAGGTGTTCTCAAGACAGTTTGTATCATTGCCACTGATATGGAAAAGTCAGCGAAAACAATGTTTTCGCTGATATTTTGACGCATTCCATTTGCTTGCCATCCCAGAAGTCGATTGATATAATGACGGCGAACGCCCTATCCAGTTATTATACCCAGAAAAACAAACAAGCAATAGGGAGGAAGAAAAATGACCATACCTGCAGGCACCACAAGCTATTTCGGACGTTTTGACGATCCGGAAAAGTTCCGCTTGATCCCTCAGGCGGGCATTCGTATCCGTCCGGACGCCGGCGGAACCGGTTACCCCAGCTGCTGGGACATGAATGTATCACCGTATGACGGCACCTTGTACTTTTCGCCCTGTGATGAGACAGGCCGGGGTGCGCATACCCGACTGGTTGCTTATGACTGGGATAAAGACGAAGCCCATATCGCCATGAAAATCGAGCGGCTGACCCTGCCCAGAAAACGCCACATGCCCCACTCCAAACTCCATGAGTCCATCAGCTTTCTGCCTGATGGCCGCGTGGTTGGCAGCACCCACTCCACAGACAGGGCACCTCACCAGAGCGAATGGATGCCCTTCGCGCATGTCGACCACATCTGGGACGGTTTCCCCGGATCTTATGTCCTCATGTACGACCCCAAAACAGACAAGAGTTACAATCTCGGCATGCCCGCACCCCGGGAATCCATTTATGGAATGACCTACGACAAGAAATACAATGCCTTGTATATGATCGGCTTCATGAAAGGCCACGTATATCGGCTATCACTGGACGATAAGACGGTCAAAGATCTGGGCAAGGCCGCAGAAGTCTTCTGCTACCGCCTCCACCGCGGACCAGACGACCACATTTATGCTATGACCAAATCCGGTTACTTGTTCCGCATCAACGTGGACACCCAGGAACTGGAAGATCTCAACTGGCGTCTGCCGGCCTATCCTCACAATTATGTCAATAATACCTGGTACCGTTACATGGCCAAGGCACAGAACATCGACGATCATCGTTTTGTCTTCACCAATTCCTGTGGTGATAACATGTTCGTTTTTGACTGCCGCGACCTTAGTGTTACGGATCTGGGCTCCAGGACCCCCTTCAATTTTGAATCCGATTTCTTTGTTGCCAATTTCTCTCTCAATGAATTCGGATTGGATAAAGAAGGCGTCCTGTGGTATGGCCTGGTGGGCAGCCGTTACACACCCCCCACGGACGAGTTTGTCAAACCCACGGTTCAGATGCTCCTGATGCGCTGGGATTTCCAGCGCGGTGAGAAACCCCAGTGCCTGGGCATTATCGGAACCCAGGAATGGGGTCTGACCCGCTGCACCTGCCTGACGCTTGATAAAACCCGGGACAGACTCTATATGATCGGCATCCTGTCACCGGTGGGTGAGAACAAGGAAGAACAGAAATTCGGTCTCTTTATGATTGACCTGGCTGAAATGCGTCCCCGGGTTAATGAGCGCGGACCCATCTGGGTGCGTGATATGACCCCAACACCGATGACAGAGGAAGAAATCGCCGATGCCAAGGCAAAGGCAGCCAAACCTATTGTCTGGGTTGGTGAAGAGGTATCAGCCAAGAACCCGGTAACAGCATTACCTATTGATCGTGTGACTCCCATCCGCCTCTGGCGCCAGGTTCCCCACACCGCGATTTCCGATTCCAAAGTTCAGGGTCTAGCCTGGGATGCTGAGGGCAACCTGCATGGTATCTGCGGCGATCAGAACAAATATTACTTCAAGATCGCGTCACATCCTTATGAGTCGTTTGCTTCCCGCGCTGAACTGGAACGCAGTCAACAGGTTTGGGTCTACAAGAGTATTATGAAAGGCGCATATGAGGAGAAGGAAGAGAACGGCCGCATTCTGGTCAAGACACCTAATGCCTTTTCCTGGGCTGTGACAGAATTTGTGCCTTACGAGCAGATCAGTGTTGGACTGGCTCAATGGCTGAGTGCCAACATGCTTCCGGGCAAGCTGGATGTGGATCCTGCCCTGAAAATGCCGGAGATCGCTGGCCGCCGCTACTTGGCGAAAGCGACAGCCCAGGTGTCAATCAGCGACAACCGCACCCTCATCGGCACCCGGGATGGCCTGCTGGCTGTTGCCAAATTCAGCAGCATCTTCAATCTCGGCAACTGCGCGCCTCACGGACCGGTTCGCTGCCTCTGCACCAATGCTGATGGTACAAAAGTCTGGGGTACTGCCGGTGACGATGAAGACATGGGCACCGTGTTTACCTACGATGACCAGGAAGGCCTGCGCCAGTTGGGTGTGATCAGCTACAATTCGCATGGCTGGATGGATGGGCCTACTGCTGCCCATATCCTTTCAAGCGTTGTGGTAAGTCCCGACGAGCGCACATTGGCTGTGGGTGGTGCTGACCGCCTTGGCTCGGTGCATCTTTTCCGCCTGTGACGCGGCAAAGTAAGAAAATAAGGAGCATTGAACATGAATAAAAAGCGTAGCTTTGCATATGACTACTCCCAGTACAAGCCGGACCCTGAGGCTTTGCGTTGTGTCGCGAACCGTGGCCTGCGCTTCAACCGGGATGTCGTGGATATGGAAATTCGCAGCACCTGGGATGTGAACATTTCTCCGGACGGCATTGTCTATTTCGCTCCTGCCTGCGAGCATACCAAAGAGATACACACGAAACTCATCGCGTATGATTACGACAAAGACAAAGGGTATATCTGCTACGACAGCAAGCATTACACCCTGCCTAAAGACAGGCAGCTGCCGCATACAAAACTGCATGAGTCCATCACCTTCCTGCCTGACGGCCGTGTCGCCGCCACCACACATTCTACTTCCAGGGCCATGCACCATCCCGAGTGGATGCCTTTTGCTCATATGCATCATGTCTGGGACGGCTTCCCTGGATCTTATCTGCTGATCTATGACCCCAAAACAGGTGAAGTGGAAAACTGGGGCATCCCCGTGCCCCGTGAAACCGTCTATGGCATGACCTACGATAAAAAACACAATTGCCTCTATATGATCGGTTTCATGAAAGGGCATGTCTACCGCTTTTCCATCGATGACCGTACGGTTATCGATCTGGGAAAGGCAGCGGAAGTATTCTGCTACCGTCTCCACGCTGGCCCCGACGGTCATATTTACGGCATGACCAAATCCGGCTACCTGTTCCGGGCGAATGTGGATACTGTACAGCTGGAAGATCTGAACTGGCGCCACCCGGCCTATTATGACAATTCCTTCAACAACACCTGGTATCGTTATATGGCCCATGCCCATAATATTTCAGACCACGAATTTGTTTTCCATTCCTACACATCTGACGATTTCTATCTTTATGACTGCGACACCGGCAAAGTCCGTTCACTGGGGCCGAAGTTCACGCATGACGATCATAACAACGTAAGGCATACAGAATTTTGCCTGAATGAATTTGCCGTCGACCGCTATGGTGCCCTCTGGTACATGGTTCAGCCGGTTAGCCGCAACCATCCTTCAACGGATGACCCCCGCAAATATGTCCTGCCATCCTACCTGATGCACTGGGATATCCGTAACAACCGGAAACCGGAGAATCTGGGTGTTGTCAGTGATAATACCTCGCTGTTGAGCTATTCGACTGGCGTCTGCTATGACCCGCAGCGGGACATCCTCCACCTGGTGGGAACTAACCTCCGCCTGCCCGATGAGTATAATGCGCTGGGCATCTGTTCCATTGACCTAAAGGAATTCCGGCCGGCGATGGCTGAAAAAGGTGAAATCTGTCGCTACAAGCCCTATCAGTTCACCGCGATGACCCAGGAAGAAATCAATGAGGTGAAAGAAAAAGTCAAGGTTTCGCCTTTCCCGATTTATGTCGGTGAAGAAGTGGCTGGTGCCAATCCTTTCCAGGCTTTCCCGGTCGATCGGATCACACCCCTTCGTCTGTGGCGTGATGTCCCCCATACCGACATCCCCGCGTCAAAGGTCATAGGTCTGGCTTGGGATGAACAGGGCAAGCTTCACGGGCTGTGTGGTGACAAGGGTGAGCCGCAGTATTATTTCCGATCTGAAGAGCATGACTTTGAAGTCCTGGGCAAGACCATGGCTGAAGTTGATGAGAATCCGGTTACCTGGCTGTACAAAGGTATTCTCGGCCCCTTCACCCCGGAACGCCGTGGTAATGAGTTTGGCGTGCGCCCGCCGAAAGCTTTTTCCTACAAAACGACCGTCTTTACTCCTTACGCGGAATTGGACGATACGTTGAAAAACTGGCTTAAAGCCAATCTGCTTCCCGGCTCAGGAGTTGCAGTTGATGAGAACTGGAAAATGCCTGAAGTGGCCGGACGGCGCTATTTGTCACGTGCCAGCTATGCTGTTGAATGGAACGGCGGTCGTATCATTGCCGGTACGCTGGATGGACTGCTCGGTATTGTGAAGCCTGACGGAAGTGTTTTTGGTCTGGGCAACGCGGCACCCTTCGGACCTGTGCGCTGCATGTGCACCAACGCGGCAAAAACCCAGCTCTGGGGTGTCGCTGGTGATGACGAAGACATGGGCATGGTGTTCTATTTTGACGAAGAGAAGGGCATCTGCCAGGTTGGCCATATCAACTACAATATTCCCAACTTTATGGATGGGCCTACGGCATCCAATGTGCTGAGCAGCATTGCGCTTTCACCAGATGAAAAACACCTGGCAATCGGTGGGGCCGACCGCATGGGCGCGGTTCATATCGTGGACGCTGCAGCAGCGCGTTTCGTCTGATCATCGTAATAAACGATAAGAGCACATGAGCAGGCGGGCTGTCAGAGAGACAGCCCGCCTGCTTCGGTTCATGGATTTGCCGGTGGATCAAAGCTCAAATAAAACATCAGGCCTGGAAAATCAGATCGGTTCTGTGTCGGTCAGTGTACCCTGTACCAGCAACCGGTGGGATGCGACACGAACAGGATCACAGGTGACCAGCATGATATGGCTGCCGTCAACAGGTGCATAGATCCTGACAAGCAATTCATGTGGCAAGACACGGTCGATCTGGTCAACTGTATAGGTGTAGCGCCGTGTTTTATCCTCAATGATAATGGTGTCGCCTGTCTCAATTTCACCCAGGCGATTGAAGTGCCGGCCATAGGTATACATGCGGTGTCCGAAAAGAACGGATCGACCCGCTTCGCCCAGGGCGGCACTGGGTGTGTAGTGGCCGATAGCCACCCTAAGATTATAGTTGGACGCTCCTTCGGCGATAGGCATGGAGAGATCGATTCGGGGCATTTCAATTCGCCCGATCGCCTTGACAACGACACGCTCCGGCTTCGGCGAAACAGCAGGTTCTGCGGTCGTTTCAACGGTGGATGTCTGTGTTGTCGGATCTGTCTGTATGCTTTCGCCCGGTTGGGTTGTCGTTCTGGCTGGCTGTTCTGTCGTGGTCGTTCCAGTCAAATCGGATTCATAGCCGCCAAAATCATTGAAGTACTCAATATCTTCGCCGGCGACGACCAGATCGTCGGGCTCAAAGCTGATGGTTCCATCGCCATCTTCAAAGCGATCCAGCAGCTCACGTGTATGGCGGTCCTGCTGCCAGTGGGCAATATACGGCTGGACGATAAGGGCGACGCCAATCAGGGCGACAATTACGATCATTACATCCAGTACACGCAACAATGGTTTTTTTTTGCTGCGCGAGCTGGTGCTTTTTTTATTTTCTGCTGCTGTCATGCTGTATCCCTCGTTCCTTTACCGAACATCCAGTGATGTTTGTTTTGGTACAGATACACGACCTATGGCATCATCTGATGTACCGGTCTTGTGTCGGCTAAGGCGCTGTTCCCTGCGCTCTATAGCTTGCTGCCAGGCCGTATGCTGGGCTTCTGTTTCCGGCCTGAGAGGCTCGATCTGCCTCGGCTTGCCGTGTTCATCTATGGCGACAAAAACAAGATAGGCACGATTAACAAGGTTTTGCTGTCCGCAAAGATGCTCAACAAAAGTGTCGACGCGCACTTCCATTGATGTGCGCCCGGTCCAGGTGATCTCTGCGGCAAGCATGACGGTATCATTCAGCTGCACCGGTTCAATAAATTCCAATGCGTCGACCGCGGCCAGGGTCACATCGCTCTGGGCATGCCTACGTGCTGCCACCGCGGCGGTCACATCGATCCACTCCATCAGTTGACCGCCAAAAAGCCTTCTGGCACCGTTGACATGAGCGGACATGACAATCTGTACGTGCTTTGTTTGCATGTTGCATCCCTCCAGCAACATTCTAGCTGATATTTGTCTTGTGTGACAGTCATCTGCGATACAGAAGTGGTCTGAAACGGTAAAAAAATGAAAGACCTGCTGCGAACATCGTATGTCTGGTTTAATCGGAGATAGCGGATATGATAGAATGTTTTCAGCCGGCCCGGATGGATGACCATCAACTGCCGCTTGTAATAACTCAAGTACAATGGAGGGGAACATGGAACTCTTAGTTATCGACCAGGAGACACGACATCGTATACCAGTCCGGGAAGGAGATAATCTGCTGCAGGTTCTAAGGATTAACGGCCTGACCATCACAGCCCCTTGCGGCGGTAAGGGAACCTGTGGAAAATGCTCTGTCGAGCTGGAAGGGCTCGGTCTTGTACTGGCATGCCAGATGACTCTGACAGAAGCACTCTGGCAGCAGGCAGGGCAGCAGCTCAACCAGCCGCTGGTTCTTCACATGCCTGAGCGCAAGAATCCCCAGGTGTCAACCAAAGGCATGCTGCCTGACCTGATTCTCTCACCGCTGGTTGCCAAGGCTGATGTCAGCCTGCCTCTGCCGACCATCAGCGACCAGCGCTCAGATGAGTGCCGCTTCAATGAGGAAAGCGGCTGCACCCTTCCTTTTTTACTGCTGCCGCAGCTCACGCAGCAGTTGCAGCAGACTGCCTATAAGCCAACCTTTTTCTATCGGCAGGACACCCGTGAAGTCCAACGTTTCGTGCGGGGTGACAGTCCCGGACCTTTGGGCATAGCGGTTGACATCGGCACAACAACCCTGGCGGCCTATCTTTGCGACCTGCGAGACGGCAGGCTGCTGGCCGCGGACGCACTCCTCAATCCGCAACGTTCTTTTGGTGCTGATGTTATCAGCCGCATCGAAACTGCCGCGGACGGGCATCAGGAAGCTTTGCGCTTAAGCATAGCCGGTGCGATTGGAGAACTGGCTGACCGGCTGCTGGATCATTCAGGACGTGCGCACATGCGGGATTTCCGCAGAGAAGATATCGCCCATGTTGTCCTGGCCGGCAATACGGTCATGATGCATTTTCTGAGCGGACTTCCGGCCGATGCCATAGCCAGAACACCTTTCATACCTGTTAGTGTCTCGGCCAGAACTTTATCCGCTGCTGATCTGCGGTTGCCTTTGCCGCCGGATACCATCTGTCAGCTGCTTCCATCCATTGCTGGTTATGTCGGTGCGGATACAACGGCTGGAATTCTGGCAACCAGCCTTTGGCAGCCAGGCAATAAAACAACAAGGAAAAGCCTGCTGCTCGATATCGGCACCAATGGCGAGATCGTCCTGGCAGTCAATAATCACCTGATTGCTTGTTCGGCCGCTGCCGGCCCGGCTTTTGAAGCTGCCAACATCAGTTGCGGCCTTGGTGGCATCCACGGTGCCATTGACCGGGTGTGGCTGGAAGATAATGACCTGCACATATCCGTTATTGGTCAACCACGTAATGGGCTGGACCAGAACCAAGACGCCCGGCTGCACCGGACAGAAGATACCAGCCGGGAAGTGTCACCGTTGGCCGCTGGTGTCTGCGGATCAGGGCTTGTGGCTGCAATTGCTGCCTGCCTGAGATCAGGTATGATTGACGAAACTGGCCGGATCTGTGACGAACCTCAGAGACTCCCGCCCAGACTGGCAGCGCGTATTGGAGAAATAGATGGTATGAACAGTATCATCCTGGCCAGGGAAAGCCAAAGTGCGAATGGCAGGCCTGTCTACCTGACACAAAAGGATATTAGGGAATTGCAGAACGCGAAAGCAGCGATTGTTGCCGGAATACTCCTGCTGTTGGAAAAGGCTGAACTGAAGGCTGACGAATTGGATGATGTTTTTATCGCCGGTGGTTTCGGCAACTATCTTTCAGTGGACGATGCTTTGGCGATTGGCCTTTTGCCGGCTGCGTTCAGAGGGAAGACACGGTCTGCTGGCAATACAGCTGGTATGGGCGCATTGGCATGCCTGCTTGAGCAGGAGCTTTTTCAATCAGCAGCAGACATCGCCGCTCAAGTGACCTATTTCGAGTTGTCGGCTGAAAAACGTTTCACGGACCTTTACATAGAAGCCATGTTGTTTCCGGAAGAAGATTGCTGAAGCGTCAGCAGGAAAACGGAGGTGGATCGTGGTTAAAACAATTGATGCCGATGCTGGCGACATAAGTGAGCGAAAAAAGGAAATCCGTATGGCCATACTTCGGCAGCGTGCGCAGCTGGCGCCTGTTGAAATCCGTCAAGCAGCGTCTGCCATAACCCTTCCGATGACTGACCTGCTACGGTCCTGTTTCGCCTGCAAGGAGGGTGAGCTGCTTATGTCAGCAGCCTATGCTGCGATCCGCAGCGAACTCAGCCTGGCTGAAACCTGGCCACTTCTGCTTGGGCATCCAGGACGGTTGTATTTTCCTGCCGTTGTTGATGATCATCTTGAACTGGGGGCTGTTCCAGAGGGAAGAAAACCGCAAGATTGGTTGCAGCCCGGCTGCATGGGCATTCCAGAGCCTCCTCAGGAAAGCCGAAGAACCAGACCACCTCCACTTGACTTGATTCTGGTCCCTGGACTGGCTTTTGACCGCAAAGGAAATCGAATCGGCTGGGGAAAAGCTTATTATGACGGACTGCTTGCCAGGCTGCCAGCCAGCACGCTGCGTGTCGGCATAGCCTATGATTTTCAAATTATGGAAGAACTGCCGGCTGACGAGCATGATCAGCCTCTAGACGCGCTCATGACCCCTTCAGACTGGTTTTATTGCTCAAATCGTTCCCGGCCATGAAAAGAAGAAACTGTCTTGCCGTATCCCACGCATATTGCCTGGATTTGAAATATGGTAAAATATCCCTATAATGGATACACAGCTTGACTGCCCTGTGCAGCGGGTGGACTTTTCAGATACTGCTGACTGGCAAGGCATTTGTTCTGACCTCAGCCAAACCGTAAAGCAGTGGCGAAGCGCTGAATAGCTTGTAAAGCTGTGTGTGGATAATGTCAGGCTGCAAGGCCTGAATGAAATGAGGTGACAACTGTGAAACTGACTGTTTTGGGTGCATCCGGAGGTTTTCCTGCAGCGGGTGGTGCAACTTCGGGTTACCTTTTGGAGTTGTCCGGCCACTATGTACTGATCGACTGCGGCAGTGGTGTGTTGTCCAACCTGTTTCGTTTTATAAGTATTGACAGGCTAGATGCCATAATCCTGACCCATCTGCACTATGACCATATCAGCGATATGCAGGTGATGAAATATGCCATTGACCTCAACCGCAAATTTGGCGTTGAACGGCCAGCAATTCCGGTTATTGCCCCGGCAACACCTGAAGCCATCGCGGCAACCTTGCAAAGTGACGGTGATCTGATTGTCGGTCAGATCAACAGTGGCAGTGAAATGAATATATTTGGCGCTGCAGTCCGTTTCTTTGCCATGGACCACCCTGTTGAGACCTATGGACTGCGTATCGAACTGGATGGGAAGATTCTGGCCATGACGTCTGATTCAGTCCCTTGTGCAGCGATGCAGATCCTTCTGCAGAATGCTGATCTGGCAGTGATGGACGCAGGAACGATCGAGCGACTGCGTAAACCCAAAATGATGCATATGACAGCTGCTGAGTGTGCTACACTGGCCAGAACCTGCCAGGTCAGACAACTGCTGTTGACACATCTCCTGCCGCTGATTGATCCGGCAGAAATTCTGGCAGAGGCGAAAACCCATTTTGCCACCGCTGAACTGGCCAGGCCACTTGTGGTTTACAGCCTATAACATATTTTGGGGAATGATATAGGATAAGATAAGAAGGATAAGAATGGTTAACAAAGGAAAAAATGCCAATATGAGCGTCAGGAATGGATATGACCGCGGTGCTAAGCCTTGCGGTTGTTGCCGGAATTCCAATGTGAACAGCCGGTATGACAATGATGGGTTGGATCAATGAGGTCTGAAAGCAAATGGCTGGATCTGCTTGACAATGAACAGCATCTGATCGATGTGCTGCTGGCAGATGAACCGCTTCCATCGTTCCCGGGTGATGCCGATAGCCAAGGCGGTCGTTTGTACAAAACACTGGATGTCGTGCGTCTGCTGATGCGCGGTGAATACGAAGAAGCTGCCCGGCAGATCAAGGCCATCAGTGACGGCAGCCAGACTTTGATGTGTCACCAGCTGGCCTCGATCTGGCTGCAGGCAGAGGCTGAAGATGTTTATCTGGCTTACCAGCGCCTTTCTGACTGGATCAAGGCCAGCACCCTGCTGGCGGATCAAAAGAAAACATACCGCATATTGGTTCGCCAAACGATAGAGATGGACAGACGGCTTGCTTTGCGCTGGGCACCAGTCCTGCGTCTCTATCTGACAAGCATGCTTAACGAATGGCCGGAAGAAGTCGCTGTGTACATTGAACGTGACAAGCAGACAGCCATGAGCAACCAGGTCAGTGACAAGATTATCCGGCGCCTCGACGCCCTGCTGCGTCTGAGCATTGCCAGACAAAACCAGGCTGTAGATGACATCCTGAAGATCACGGCTGAGTGGTTTGACTTTTGTCAGGAAAACCCTGAATATGGCCACGGTGGGGAGTTCATCCTGGAAGCTGTGATTGCCCTTGAATTTGCTGATCGTGCGGACGAGGCGCTGCTCTGGCTTGAGCGGGCGCTGCAGATTATTCCGGAACGATATGAACTGCTTCTGACTAAAGCCCGTCTACTTAAGCAAAAAGGCGACTACAAGCTTAGCTTAAAAATTTGTGATCAGCTGATCTTACAGTTCCCTGATGACTTCACAGGCTACTGCATGCGCTCCAACACCTGGTTTTTGCAGGGACAGTATGATCGGGCTATGGCAGATGCGCATACGGCCATCCAGCTGGCGCCGGACAATCCTAATTGCCTGATCGCGCGAGCCTTTGTAAACATGCAGATGGGTCAGTATGAAGAAGCACTGATTGATTTTCGCCAAACCCTGCTCCATGATCCTCAGGCGTATGACGCACTGCGCGGAGAAGGGAAGTGCTTGTCCATGCTGGGGCGCGACCAGGAAGCTTTAAGTTGTTTTAACCGGTTGCGGCGGACTTATCCGGATGATCCGGACATCTATTATGAAATGGCGGATGTCCTTTTTTCCGCAGGGTATCTTGATGACTGCGAAAAAATCTGCCGGCGTTGCCTGCAGATTGATGTAAATTATGTCAACGCCTATGTGATTCTGGGCATGATCGCAGTGCGCCGCGGCGAAGATGATCTGGCCAGAGGCCTGTTGCAGCGGGCTGTAAAGCTGGAGCCGGACAATCCGTTTGCCTTGAACGAATTGTCTTATGTCCTTCATCTGGATGGCGATGACGAGCAAGCTCTTGATCTGGTCGACCAGGCTCTGGCGGAATCAGATGATTATGCTGATGCCTGGTGCAACAAAGGGATGATACAGTATTACCGCAGCGAATTTGACCAGGCACTGGCCTCGTTTTCCCGGGCAATCCGTCTGGCTCCGGATCATGTGACCGCCTGGATTGGCCGAGGCAATACCCTGGCTCAACAATGCGAATTTGATGAAGCCCAGCTTTGCTATGACCAGGCGCTTCTGCTTGATCAACATAGCGCTGATGCCTGCCACGGCAAGGCTTTGCTGTACCGGATCCTTGGACTGGAAGATGAAGTGAGAAAATGGCAGGAACTGGCACTGCAGTTTGATCCGGAGATCGAAGAGCTATAGCGATTCAGAATGATCAGCCTGTTCTGCGCAATCAGCTGTTTTGATGTTCAGAAACGGGCTGAAGCCTGATCTAAAGCCGCAAGAACGGTTTCAGGCGCGGGGCCTCCCGGCAGCCTGCGCCGCCCTACACAGTTTTCCAGACGAATGGCTTCATAAACATCTTCTTCGATAAACCGGGAGTAAGCCTTCATCTCATCGAGGGTCAGATCCTGCAGGGCACACTGTCGATCCAGACAGAAACGAACCAGCTGGCCGGACACTTCGTGCGCATTGCGAAAAGGCACACCTTTAAGCACAAGGTAATCGGCTAGGTCGGTAGCATTGGTGAAACCGCCTGCGGCTGCCTCTGCCATACGGTTTGTGTTGATTTTCATGGATTCAATCAGCCCGGTCAATGCTGGCAGGCAAAGTCTGACGGTATCGACAGAATCAAAAATCGCCTCTTTATCTTCCTGCATGTCTTTGTTGTAGGCGAGGGGCAGCCCTTTCATCATGGTCAGCAAAGTCATGAGGTTGCCAAAAACCCGCCCGGATTTACCTCGCGTCAATTCAGCAACGTCAGGGTTTTTTTTCTGCGGCATGATGCTGCTGCCGGTGCTGTAGGCATCATCCAGTTCGATGAAGGCATATTCCTGGCTGGACCAGAGAATCAGTTCTTCGCACAGCCGGGAAGCATGAACCATGAAAAGGGCTAAGGCAGCAGCCAGTTCAATGACAAAATCACGGTCTGAAACAGCATCCATGCTGTTCAGGCTAATCGCAGAAAAGCCAAGGATGCCGGCGACCTGTTCCCGATCCAGGGGATAGGTGGTGCCGGCCAGTGCCCCGGAACCAAGCGGCATGACATCCATGCGGCGTGTCATATCGTCCAGACGGCCGATATCACGGGCCAGCATCTCAACATAAGCCATGAGATGGTGGGCGAGTGTGACTGGCTGGGCCCGCTGCAGATGGGTGTAGCCCGGCATAATGGTATGAAGGTGCTGGCGAGCGATGCTGATCAGAGTCTGGTAAAGTGCGAGATAACCTTCTCTTATTTCCAGGCAGACATCACGCAGATAGAGACGCAGGTCAAGGGCAACCTGGTCATTGCGGCTGCGGCCGGTATGCAGCCGCTTCCCGGCATCCCCGACACGTCGCGTCAGTTCTGCCTCGATAAACATATGGATGTCTTCAGCGTCAGGGTCAGGAACAAGCCGTCCGCCGTCCATATCGTCCAGGATCTCATGAAGTCCCTGCCGGATGGCGTTTTCATCCTCTTTGCTGATGATGCCCTGACCGGCAAGCATCGTTGTGTGAGCCATGCTGCCCAGGATATCCTGGCGGTAAAGCCGTGCGTCAAAACTGATGGAGGCGTTGTAGGCGTTTACCTGACGATCCAGTCCTTTGCGAAAACGTCCTGTCCAAAGTGGTAAGGGCATAGGTGTTCCTTTCAGTGTTCAATCGTGGTCAAGATATGTTGTTGCGCTGTTTCATCTGGGCTATGACTTTGAGCGGCAGGCCAAAGCAGTTGATGAAACCGCCGGCATCAGCTTGATCGTATACATCATCTTCACCAAAGGTTGACAACGCTTCCTGGTAAAGCGAGTAGGGGGAGGTCGAACCGGCCGGCATCACGCTTCCTTTATACAGCTTGAGCTTAACCGTTCCGCTGACCGTCTGCTGAGTCTGGTTGACAAAGGCATCCAGCGCCTCTCGGAGCGGGTGGAACCACTGGCCAAAATAAACAAGTTCAGCATAGCGCAGGGCGACCTGATCCTTGTAATGGAGGGTGTCGCGATCAAGGCAGAGCAGTTCCAGTTCGCGATGTGCCGCATAAAGAAGGGTGCCGCCCGGTGTCTCATATACACCGCGTGATTTCATGCCAACCAGGCGGTTTTCAACGATGTCGGCAATACCGATACCATTCGCACCGCCAATTTCATTAAGCTTTTTCAGCAGCTCAACCGGCGGCAACGCCTGGCCGTCCACCTTGACAGGCACACCTTGCTCAAAATCAATGGTGACATAGGCTGGTTTATCAGGTGCCTGTTCCGGGGGCACAACCAACTGCAGGAGTTTCGCAAAGTTTGGTTCATTGGCTGGATCTTCCAGATCCATGCCCTCATGGCTTAAATGCCAGAGGTTCATGTCGCGTGAGTAATTGGTTTCCTTGGTGACCGGAACCGGGATGCCCCGTTCCTGGGCATAAATAAGTTCCTCATCACGTGATTTAATATCCCAGATTCGCCAGGGCGCGATGATCTTCAGTTCGGGTGCCAGCGCCTTAACGGTCAATTCAAAACGGACTTGGTCATTGCCTTTGCCTGTACAGCCATGGGCGATAGCCGTGCAGCCTTCGCGGCGAGCGATTTCAACCATGCGTTTTGCTATGATCGGGCGGGCAAAAGATGTACCCAGCAGGTATTTGCCCTCATAAACCGCACCGGCCTTCAATGTGGGATAAATGTAATCCGTGATGAAGGACTCGGCGATATCCTCGATAAAGCAAGCCGATGCCCCGCATTTCAACGCTTTTTCCCGCAAAGCGGCATGATCGAGACCGATCCCGACCTCACCGGCCATAGCCAGCACTTCACAGTCGTAGTGTTCCAGCAGCCAGGGGATGATGATCGATGTATCCAGTCCTCCGGAATAAGCCAACAGGATTTTTTCTTTAACCATGGTTCCCTCCATTTCATGACAATGCAATAATATGCAAGAACATGAATAATAATAATAATTTATGTTTAGCAAATATTCTTAAACTCTATTATAAAACAATTTTATCATAATTGTCAAAGCCTAATATGCATAAATATCCGTAATCATACAACGTGTCTGCTTGTTGCATTTTGTTGCATTAGGTTGGCAGATTTTGACTGCAAGACACCCGTATGGCGCTATCATAAACCAAACGGTATGATCCGCAAAGCCTCTTTCTGAGAAGAGAGATGAAAAAATGATGAATTTTAGGTATACTCATGAGGCGGGTGCACGCTTTTGTCCCTGATTGTGTCTGTCAACAGTTGGACGTCCAGCGTCGGATCCGCGATAACCGCCTTTAAGGCAATCGAGGAGGACTTGTCATGAACAATTGGAGAGATTTTTGCGCACTGATCTGCCAGCCTCAGGTAGACTTGGAACAACTGAGGGAAGCGGTTGAGCGCGATCCGGGATGCGGGATCTACGCTCGCTCACTGCAGCGTGTTGATGGTGTCACGCTGTTCATGGCCAAAGAAGCAGATGAGCGTGTGTTGGTTGTTTTTCCGCATTCAGCGATCGCCGATCGATTTAACGGCGATGAAATCGAATGCAACGGCTCTATTGCCAAGATCTGTCCGATCGATTTGGTCAACTGCCGCGTCATTCGGGAAATTTTTCCCTTTACCAGACCGGTCAGCCAGCGAGGTCGGGCTGTTTCCATCGGCCTGGGTGACCGGCTCGGCCTGGCATCCCCCGGACATTTGCGCCTGGTGAAAGACTACGATGTTTTCCCTGTGCTGGCACAGCAGTCCATCCGCGAGCTGAACCTAACCGGCCGCACCTATGATGATGTTCTTGCTGCCGCCTCTTGGGCGGTATTCCAGGAAGGCTATGAAAAAGGTTTTGGGGCGGACGGCGACCATCTGAAAACAGAACAGGAAGTCCGGATGGCTCTTGACTGCGGTGTCAGCATGATCACGCTGGATTGTTCAGAACACATACAGAACGACGTTCCAGATCTGAGCGAAGCTGCTGTATCTGAACGTTACGCCCAACTTCCTGGTGACGAGCGGGCTGAGTTGGAATCCCGCTGGTTTAATAAGGAAATCACACTTGATGCTGCGGTGAAGCTGACGTATACGCCGGACGAGGTACGGCGGATTGTTCTGATCTACCGAGATGCCATACGGCATGCCGCGAAGATCTATTCCGGTTACATCGAGCCCAGTAAAAGGGCGATTGACTTTGAGTTGTCAATCGATGAAACCTTAACGTCCACATCACCGGAAGCACATTACTTTGTTGCCACCGCGCTGATTGATCTTGGTGTCAGCATGATCAGCCTGGCCCCGCGATTTTGCGGAGAATTCCAGAAAGGAATTGACTACAGGGGCGACATTGAACAGTTCCGTCGCGAGTTTGCCGTGCACAGCCTGATTGCCCGGCTTTTTGGCTATAAAATCAGTGTGCATTCCGGATCAGACAAGTTCTCTGTTTTTCCCACTGTCGGAGAAATGACCGGTCAGGTCTACCACCTGAAAACGGCCGGAACCAACTGGCTGGAGGCTGTCCGCGTGATCGCTTCCCGTGATCCTGCGCTTTACCGGGATATGCATGCCTATGCGATGGAACACCTTGATGAAGCACGCCAGTATTACCACATCAGCGCCGACCCGGATCATGTCGCACCGCTGGATAACCTGAATGATGATCAGCTGGCTGATCTGATGAACCAGGATGATGCCCGCCAGATTTTGCACATCACTTACGGCCTGCTGCTGAAATCACGTTATGACGACGGATCAGAACGCTTCCGGCCCCGCATTTATGCTTTGCTCAACCAGGATGAGGAAGCCTACAGTCAAGCACTGCAGAAGCATATCGGCCGACATCTGCAAACGCTGGGCCTCATTTCACAAGCTTGATCGCCTGTGGTATGATTAGGGATCATGATCAAAGAGAAGGAGACAGACAGCATGCCTTATCCCATTATTGACGCGCTGGCCGGTCAGTCGGTACTGCTGAACGGAAAACTTCTATCTGCAGATGCCGCTGAGGCTGGATTTTTATTTCAGCCACAGGATGAACGTATGTATTATGAGGTGATCCGTGTGGTCCAGCGCGTGCCGCTGTTCCTGGAGGATCACCTGGAACGGCTTAACAGGTCAGTTGACCGTTCGTTTGCCATTCCGTCAGACCTGGCTGCGGAAGGGCAGATGCTTGTCAAGGCCAACAGCCTGACTGAGGCCAACCTGAGAATCGTGCTGACCAGGCATCTGCGCGTCATGCATCTGACCCCGTCATATTACCCGGACAACCAGATGATCGCTGAGGGTGTCGCAACTGGGATCCTGCTATGGGAAAGGCCGGACCCCAATACAAAAGTGATTCATGCCGATTACAAACAGGCTGTGGCTGAACGTTTTGCCAGGCCTGGACCTTTCGGTCCCTGCAGCGAGCTGCTGCTGGCAGACCGTCAGGGATACCTGACAGAAGGGTCACGCTCCAACCTGTTTTTCATTAGTGGGAATCAGGTTGTTTCAGCCCCGGATGAGCGGGTTTTGCTGGGGATCACCCGTCGATATGTGCTGCAGGCCATCGCGGATGCACAGCTGGAACTGACCGTCGACCTGCTGACGCTTGATGATGTGCGCCGTCGCGGAATCCGGACAGCCTTCCTTTCCGGATCCCCCATTGATCTTCTGCCCATCAGGGCTATAGAAGATCTGCCTATGGAATCGGCACATGACCCGTTTTTTATTAAACTCTACAAAGCCTATATGCAGCTCGTGCAAAATTACATTGACCAACATCGAGTGCAGTAAGCTCCAGCTGTTCAATCCAAAAAAATGAATGGAGTGACATTACGGGCTGCTTTCAGCCCATTAACAGGAGGAATATACAGATGAACCAAGAACGAGGCAATGTATCAGTCAACACTGAAAATATCTTTCCCATTATCCGCAAATGGCTTTATTCAGATCGGGATATTTTCCTGCGTGAGCTGGTATCCAACGCCGCAGACGCCAACGCCAAACTGCGTCGACTGGCAGCCATCGGTGAAATCGAGCTTGCAGAGACAGATGCGCTGACCATTAAGGTCATTTTTGACAGTGAAGCCCGCTTGCTGGTTGTTGAAGACAACGGCATCGGCATGACCACAGAAGAGATTCGGAAATACATCAACCAGATCGCATTTTCCGGTGTGATGGATTTTGTGGAAAAATATAAAGACAAAGGCGTGGAAAGCGAAGGCATCATCGGTCATTTCGGCCTGGGATTCTATTCGGCTTTTATGGTGTCGGACAAGGTTCGTATCGATACACGATCCTGTCAACCTGAAGCCGAGGCCGCCAGCTGGGAAAGTGAAGATGGCCAGTCCTACGTCATGGGTCCGTCAGATTATGACAGGCGTGGCACGCGCATCACCTTAACACTTTCAGATGAGGGCATGGATGTCCTTAAGGACAATAAGATCAGGGAAATTCTGGAAAAATACTGTGGATTCATGCCGTTTCCCATTTATTTCACGGATGTTGCGGCTGAAGAAGAAGCGCGCAAGAGACGCGAAGAAGAAAGTAAAAAGCAGGCTGAAGAACGTGCTAAGAAGGCAAAGGAAGCAGCCGAAAAGGGTGAAGAAGCACCTGAAGACGAGTCTGCACCTGAACCTGCCGAGCCGCAGAAGCAGCCGATCAATGATGTGTCGCCGCTCTGGCTGAAAAAGCCGGCTGACTGCAGTGATGAAGAATACAAGGCGTTTTACAGAAACACCTTCCATGATTATCGTGACCCGCTATTCTGGATTCACCTCAATATGGACTATCCTTTAAATCTGAAAGGAATTTTGTATTTCCCGCGTTCAGAGAATGTTTATGAATCGCTGGAAGGGCGCATCAAGATCTATTACAACCAGGTTTTTGTTGCCGATAACATCAAGGAAATTATCCCGGAATTTCTTTTTCTGCTCAAAGGTGCCATCGACTGTCCTGATCTGCCACTCAATGTGTCACGCAGTTTCCTGCAGAATGACGCTTATGTCAGCAAGCTGTCCTCACATATCATCCGCAAGGTAGCTGACAAGCTCAATCAGCTTTTCAAAGATCAGCGTGAGCAATTCGAGAAGTACTGGTCGGATATTGGCGTGTTTGTGAAATACGGTATGCTGCGTGAAGAGAAATTCAATGACCGCATCAAAGATATCGTTTTGTTCCAGACCGTCGATCAGACCTTCAAAACACTGGCGGAGCTGGATGAAACGATTTTGTACACACAAGATCACCGCCAGCAGGTTGCTTATGTGAACATGGCGCGGGCGCGTAACCTGACGGTCATTGTCATGGATCATGAAATAGACAATCATTTCATGTCCTTTATCGAGTTTAAGAACAGCGGCCGCAAATTCAAGCGCGTTGACGCCGAATTGGGCGGTAAAGACAGCGACAGCATGCACACCGATGTTCTTACGGAGTTGTTCCGCAAGGTCAGCGGTCAGGATAAACTGACTGTAAAAATCCAGTCGCTTGGGTCAGATGCTTTGCCAGCCATGATCTTGGAATCAGAAGAGTCCCGCCGCATGCAGGAAATGCGCAAGCAGTTTGAACGCATGGGTGGCAGTGGGGATGGCATGGATTTCGATGCGATGTTCCCGCTGGAAACCACACTGGTGATCAATGATGATCAACCGCTCGTCAGCCGCCTCTCGGCACTGGCTGATTTGCCACAGCGCCAAGAGCAGGCCGATCTTCTGGCCCGGCAGATTTATGATCTGGCCCGCCTGGGGCATGGTTCACTGACCGCTGACGATATGGCTTCCTTCCTGAAACGCAGCACAGAAGTGCTGGAGCAACTGACAACACCTGCTGAAGACCAGTAAGGCAATGGACAACTCATGTAGACCAACAGCGAAAGGACGCGAACATGGCAGATCGGGACAAGGTCAGACGCATTTACGCGTGTAAGAAAAATGGCTGCGACATCGAAGCGTCCAGCCTGCTGCATGATCTGCAGCTGAGTTTGGGTATCAGGGGCCTGCAGGCTTTGCGTATTTATAACCGCTATGATGTGTCCGGCTTGTCGCAACTGCAGTATCAGCAGGCCAGAACCGTTGTTTTTGCTGAACCGCCTGTTGACGATCTCTTTGATGAGGTTTGTGATTATGGCCACGCTGATTTTCTCATTGCTGTGGAAGCCCTGCCTGGACAGTACGACCAACGTGCTGATTCGGCGGCTCAGTGCCTGCAGGTTCTGACCCGTGAAGAAAGGCCGCTCTGTAAGACCGCGCGGATCTATGCTTTCAACGGAAATGTTACAGCAGCTGAAATGGCTCGTGTCAAAGCCTGGCTGATCAATCCTGTTGAAGCGCGTGAAGCGGCACTGGAAAAACCTTCAAGCCTGGTCGAAGAACTGGATCCACCGGAAGCTGTGACACTTGTTGACGGATTGCGTGACTTTTCTGAAGAACAGACTGCCCGTTTCCTTGATGAGGGCGATTTTGCAATGACCCTGGCTGATCTCATTTTTGTCCGTGATTATTTTCGCGTGGAAGGCCGCGATCCAACCTGGACGGAATTGCGCGTGCTGGATACCTACTGGTCAGACCACTGCCGGCACACGACCTTTCAGACCCGGATCCGCCATGTTACCTTCCCAGAAGCAGAACCACTCGGGAAAATACTGCAGCAGGACTGGCAGGACTATCTTGAACTGCGTGCCCGGACCCACGGTGATCATCTGGCGCGCAAACCGGCCAGCCTGATGGATCTGGCCACACTGGCCATGAAGGTTCTGCGCATTCGGGGTGACCTGGATGATCTGGATGAATCACCGGAGATCAATGCCTGCAGCATACGCGTAACGATACCGGTGGACGGTCAGCCAACAGATTATCTGATCCTCTTTAAAAATGAAACACACAACCATCCTACAGAAATCGAACCCTTTGGCGGTGCAGCGACCTGCATTGGCGGAGCCATCCGTGATCCGCTTTCCGGGCGGGCTTATGTTTATCAGGCCATGCGGGTTACCGGCAGCGGAGATCCGACAGGACCGGTTGACGCGACGCCTCCAGGGAAACTGCCCCAGCGCAAAATAACAACAACAGCAGCGGCTGGTTACAGTTCCTATGGCAATCAGGTCGGTTTGGCTACCGGGCATGTTGACGAGCTCTACCATCCCGGCTATGTCGCCAAGCGCATGGAGATCGGAGCCGTTATTGGTGCGGTTCCGGCCAGTCAGGTCCGGCGAGAACAGCCTCAGCCGGGAGACCAGATTATCCTGCTGGGCGGCCGCACTGGCCGTGACGGCTGCGGCGGGGCAACCGGGTCATCCAGAGCCCATGATGAAAAGTCCATAGAAAAATGTGGCTCAGAAGTGCAAAAAGGAAACGCACCGACTGAGCGGAAAATTCAGCGCCTCTTCCGTGATGCTGCAGTAGCAAGGCTGATCAAACGCTGTAATGACTTCGGTGCCGGCGGCGTTTCGGTCGCCATCGGAGAGCTGGCCGATGGCCTTCGTATTGATCTGGACCGCGTACCCAGAAAATATGAGGGACTCAATGGTACTGAGCTGGCCATATCGGAATCACAGGAGCGGATGGCGGTGGTTGTTGCCGCCTCTGATGTTCAAGCGTTCATTGAAGCTGCCGACCGGGAAAACCTGGAGGCTGTTGTTGTTGCTGAAGTAACCGGACAGCCACGCATGATCATGACCTGGCGCGGCCAGGTGATTGTTGACCTGAGCCGTGATTTCATCAACTCGAGCGGCGCGCCGCAGGAAACAGAGATCAAGGTTGATGTACCGCCGTCCGGCAGTGACTGGTTCGCGCAAACCGCAGCCACGCAATGCACCGGCGACTTTGCTGAGTCACTGCGGCAAGGCCTGTCATCTTTAGCCGGCTGCTCGCGGCGTGGTCTGGTTGAGCGTTTTGACAGCACCATCGGAGGGGGCACCGTGCTGATGCCGTATGGCGGCCGTGACCAGTTGACTCCAGAAGAAGGAATGGCAGCCCTTATCCCTCTGGAAGGCAAAAAGGAGACAGACGCTTGTACGTTGATGGCTTATGGATTTGATCCGGACCTTTCATCCTGGAGCCCGTATCATGGTGCTTCCTATGCAATTCTGGAATCTCTGGCGCGGATCGCGGCGCTGGGTGGTGATGCGTCACGGGCCCGCCTGACCTTCCAGGAATATTTCAGGAGATTGAGCAGTCCGGAAGACTGGGGTCAGCCATTGAGCGCTCTACTGGGTGCTTTGCGTACGCAGCTGGCCTGCCGTGTTCCGGCGATCGGAGGCAAGGACAGCATGTCAGGGACTTTCCGTGATCTTCATGTCCCGCCCACGCTGGTTTCGTTTGCTGTACAGGTCAGTCGGGCAGGGCAGACGCTCAGCGCGGCCATTGACCGTCCTGACCGCACGGTTTGGGTGTTGCCGGTTCCGGTTGAAAGCGCTTATGCTGGACAGAATCTGCCGGATTGCCCTGCCTTCATGAAGCAGCTTGCCTGTATTCATGAACTCAGCAGGAAAGGCCAGCTTGCAGCAGCAGCCACTGTAAGACGCAGTGGCGCGGCGGTCAGCTGTGCGCGCATGTGTTTTGGCAATCAACTGGGATTTGTTTTTTCAGAACAGAATCTCAACATGCAGGAACTGTTCCGGCCACAGCCTGGAGCGTTGCTGTTGGTCCCCAAAGACAGCGAAACCCAGGACATGCTGTCATCTCTGGGTGCCCACCTGCTTGGAAAAACCACCGAAGAACCTTATTTCATGCTGGGTTCAAGCGGCCTGTCGCTGCAGGATGCGCTGCATAGCTGGGAAAAGACACTGGATTCTGTTTTTCCGACACGCGCCAGTCAGCCGGAATCGGATCAGGACAGGATTGTGGGAGACCTGACAAGCATGGCAGAAAAGACGGGGAACACCCTGCGTGCCCATCTGCCGGAAAAAGCAAGCACATCCTGGCGCAAACCGCGTCCGTGTGTTTTTATACCGGTATTCCCCGGCACCAACTGTGAGTATGACAGTGTCAGGGCTTTTGCTAAAGCCGGAGCCGTAACGGATCTGCTTGTCGTGCGCAACAGCACGCCGGAAGCAATCCGGCAATCAATCGGGGAAATGGCCAGGCGTCTGGATAAAGCCCAGATGCTGATGTTGCCGGGCGGGTTCAGTGCCGGTGATGAGCCGGAAGGATCCGGAAAGTTCATTGCTGCGTTCTTCCGCAACCCGCAACTGAGTGACGCTGTTCACGACCTGTTGAGGCGTGACGGTTTGATCCTGGGCATCTGTAATGGTTTCCAGGCATTGATCAAACTTGGCCTGCTGCCATACGGAAAAATCAGTTCCTTGACATCAGACAGCCCGACCCTGACGTTCAACGCGATCGGCAGGCATATTTCCCGGACAGTGAGAACGAAAGTCGTAAGCAATCATTCGCCTTGGCTGCACCTGACCCGCCAAGGCTCGCTGCACCAGGTGGCTATTTCTCATGGAGAAGGACGTTTTGTGGCACCTGAAGCTGTTATCCGCCAATTGGCTGCACAAGGGCAGATTGCCACGCAGTATGTCGATTCAGCAGGAAACACAGGTGTATCCCATGATACCAACCCCAATGGTTCCATCTTGTCCATTGAAGGGATTACCAGCGAGGATGGGCGCATCTTCGGCAAGATGGGCCACAGCGAGCGCAGCGGCAAGAATATTCTGCGCAATATACCAGGTGATTTTGACCAGCAGATTTTCAGAGCCGGTGTAGCCTGGTTTGCTGACAACTGAGGCTGCAGACTTGCTCAATGGATGCAGCTCCTTGTGCAGGACAGAACGTAACAACTTTCTGCCACCTGTTTTTAACAGAACACTTTGCAACGGCGACGATGCAGAAATGGCCTCTGCCTGTTCTTCAGCTGCTATATGGACAGGACAGCTGTCAAGACATGTCTTCCTTAACAATCTCATAAAATAAATCCAAAATACTTACAAGATTGAATAATAGTAAAGAATTGCATAGTTTGTAAAGCATTGTATGTTTTTTATCGCGCTCTGTTGTGTATAATTTCCTATAGAGCAAAATACCCATCAATAGCAGGTAATTGACAGTATATTTAGCTAAAAGCAACAATTAATAGCCGAAATGCGTAACAGAAAACAAAAATAAATAGCGATTGACTCTGGTTGCTCAACAACAGGAGGACAATTTATTCATGTCGTTGGAAGATAAAAAATACTACATGAGCGTTGATGGCGGAGGCAGCAAACTGTCCGTTATCCTTTTCGATGAAGATTTCCGGATTTTAGGCCGGGGCTTCAGTGGTGCCATCAATCCCCGCTTTGTTTCTGATCGAATGATCCGCCGCAATTTCGAGACAGGAATCAGCGACTGCCTTAAATACGCTTCTGTTACACAGATTGACAAGCTTTATATAGCCATGCCAGGCCCGAATGACCTATTTGCCTACATGCTGAGCAAACGGGTTAAGCTCAATCATTACAGGCTCATGTCTGAAGGAGAAAACAGTCTTATGGGCGGCATTTTTACCAAGCAGGGTGTTGTCGCCCTGTCCGGTACAGGCAATGGTATCTTTAATGTCGATGCTGAAGCTTCGACCCATATGGGTGGCTGGGGCGGATTGTTTGATGATGAAGGCAGCGGTTACTCGATCGGACGGGCTGCCTTGAATGCCGCAGTGAAATCTTTCGAAAAGCGCGGTCCTTTAACCATACTGCCTGAGCGGATCGTTGAATACTGGCAGCTTATTCGTTTTAATGACATCATCGATCATGTCTATTCATCAGATGACTATCGCGGCCTGATTGCCAGCCTGGCAAACCTTGTTGTGGATTCAGCTTCTGAAGACCCTGTCTGCTGCGGCATACTGCAGCAGGCCGGATTGGACATGGCACAACTGGTGATTGCCATGTTCGATCGAGACGAGCTGACGCCGGATCTCCCGATCATGGTTGCAGGCAGCGTCTGGAAAGACAATCCCTGTATGTTCGCTTCATTTTACAGAGCCGTGACAAGCGCTGTCCAGGGTGCTGTCATTTGTTTTCCCTGGTATGAAGCTGTGATCGGTGGTGCGATCGCGTCTGTTTATGAGCAAATTGATCATCTTGATAAGCATAAAATCAAAAAGTTGAAAGAAGCTTTCCCGGAGTTCCGTTATAATGTAGGAAGAACCGAGCAGCTTCTGCAGGAAGATGCCTATTCACAAGTTCATATAGGACCGGTCTGACTGCCGGTTGTTCGTTCAATTTCAGGAAGGGAAGGAATTTCAAACATGTACGAAAAATACTTTGCGAGGTTAAAAGAAATACTGCAAAAAATCGAGGACACACAGGGACCAAATATTGAGGCCGCAGCTGATGTACTGGTCCAGGCCATACGGACCGGCCATTGCGTTTATGCTTTTGGCTGCAACCACGCCAACCTGTTGGCTAAAGAACTTGTATACCGTACGGGTGGTCTGGCTGTAATCAATACGATTGAAGCCCCTGGCCTTGACTTCGATGTGCGGCCGGCAACCTTAACAACCGATATGGAGCGCCTGCACGATTACGGGGCAATTCTTGTGCGTGCGGCCGGTATCAAGACTGGCGATGTTTTCATCATCCATTCCGTGTCCGGGCGTAACGCTGTGACTGTTGATGCTGCCCGGCAGGCTAAAGAGATCGGTGCGACGGTGATCTGCCTGACCAATCTTGATTATTCACGCAGTGTCAGCTCACGTCATGCCTCAGGCAAAAGGCTCTTTGAGGTTTCCGACATCGTTCTGGACAACTGCGGTGATATTGGCGACACGGTGGTGGATATTCCGGAACTTGGCCAGAAAGTCGCTGCTTCCTCGACCGCGGCCGGAGCGGCATTGCTGCAGGCACTGGTTGCCGAGGTTATCGCGCGCATGGTCGCAGCCAAAGAACTGCCTCCGGTCTTTATCAGTTCTAATATGGAGGGTGGAGACGAGCATAATAAAAAAATCATGGAACAATATAAATCTCAAATTAAATATTTGTAATGATCATGCAGAACTAAAATAATGTAGAGGAGAAAAACGATGCTTAAAGAAAAATTTTCACAAGTCATTAAGAATCTGATCGACGAAGTCGACACCAAACAAAAAGATGCCATTGAAAAGGCAGCTGACCTGATCGTTGAATCCGTGCGCAACAAAGGCGCCATTCACCTTTACGATACCGGTCATATCATCAACAGCGAGTTGATCAACCGCGCAGGCGGTCTTGCGCTGCTTAAGCCGCTGCGCTACACCTTTACTGTTGATGATCCGGTTTTTCCTCGTGAGCAGAAAAACAGCGGCAATCTGGAAGGTCTCGGTAAACTTATTCTGGATAAATCCAATGTATTGCCAGGTGATGTCATGATTCTCGGATCAGTATCCGGAAAATCACCTAATGTTATCGAGCTTGCTCTGGCGGCCAGGGAAAAAGGTGTCAAGCTGATCGTTGTCACTTCTGTGGTTTATTCTTCATCTGTTAAGTCCGAGCACTCTTCAGGCAAACATTTGTATGAACTGGGCGATGTCGTTATCGACAACGGGGCACCCATTGGTGACGCTGCCATCCAGGTTGAAGGCTTGAGCAACCCTTTCGGTGCCGTATCCGGTATTGGTGCTGCCTATGCACTATGGCTGGTCAGTGCTGAGATTGTTGAGAAAATGCTGGCGTTGGGTATGGAACCTGCTGTTTACCTGAGCATCAATAAACCTGAAGGTAGAGAAAATCATAAAAAGATGGTTAGCCGGTACGAAGAAAACGGTTATTGATTCACTTCAAGTGTGAAGGGGAGTATATTTATGCAGCCTTTACAGAAGAAAGTCAGAAAAAAATGGCGCCGTGAGCATAACACGTTATTGGCTATGGCGGCGCCGACCATTCTCTTTCTCATCCTGTTCAGCTATATACCTATGGTTGGCTTAGTCATGGCTTTCCAGCGACTTGATATCAAAGCGGGTATTTTTGGCAGTCCTTTCATCGGCATGAGCAATTTTGAGTTTCTGTTTTCCTCAACAGATGCTTACATCATCACGCGAAACACCGTCCTTTATAATCTGGTGTTTATCGTTTTCAATATGGCTGTCGCTGTGGCAGCAGCGCTCATGCTCAGTTCGCTGCGATCGGCAAAATATGCCAAAACGATGCAGACCATTTATATGTTGCCCTATTTTCTATCCTGGGCTGTCGTCGCCATTGTGGTCAACGCCTTTCTCGATAGGAGCAATGGACTGGTTAACGCGGTGCTGGAGAGCCTTGGTGAGAAAAGCACCACAAACTGGTATCACCAGTTGAGCATCTGGCCTCCTTTGCTGGTGCTGGTCAATGCCTGGAAAGGTGTCGGTTACCAGACCGTTCTGTATCTAGCTGTCATAAGCGGCATTTCCACAGAATACTATGAAGCGGCTGTTCTGGACGGGGCCAGCAAGTGGCAGCAGGCACGCTACATCACCATTCCCCATCTCCGTTTCATCGTGGGCATATCCATTATCCTTGCCATGTCCAACATCTTCCGCGGAGACTTCGGCCTTTTTTACAATGTTCCCATGAACAGTGGTCGTCTTTTCCCTGTAACTGATGTCATTGACACCTATATCTACCGCAGTCTGACGTATCTTAGCAATGTCGGTATGTCTACGGCTGCCGGCCTGTATCAGTCTGTTGTCGGATTCATCTTGGTTTTGGTGGTTAATCGGATCGTAACCAAACTGGATCCCGACAGCGCAATGTTCTGATCGGAGGAGGGCAGACATGGCTTCACGAACTTCAACTGATTCACGCTTAAATGTTATTTCCCAAAGCTGGAATTTCTCTTTTATCATCCTGCTCGCTTTTGTAGCCTTGTTCATCCTGATTCCAATGCTGCTTATTATCATTGTCTCTTTTTCCTCCGAGCTGAGCATTGCCAACCGTGGCTACAGTTTCTGGCCGGAAGCATGGACGCTGGATGGCTATCGTTTTTTGTTCAAAACAGGCGACCAATTACTGAATTCCTACATCATTACGATTTTCTACACCATAACCGGTACCGTTATGAGCATGACGGTCATGACCATGTTTTCCTATGTGATCGCTCAGCGCAACTTCCCACTCTGTAAATCCCTGACTTGGATGCTTTTTTTCACGATGCTGTTCAGCGGTGGCCTGGTGCCAAGTTATATTCTCAATGTTCGTTACCTGCAGATCAATGACAGTATCTGGATTTTTCTGCTCCCATCCCTGGTCAGCGCCTGGTACACCATTATCCTGCGAACGTTTATTCAGACAACCATACCGGATACACTTTTTGAAGCGGCCAGAATTGATGGTGCGGGTCATTTTCGTGTCTTCATCAGTATCGTTCTGCCCTTGTTCAAGACCGGTATTGCTACGGTCAGCCTGTTCAATGTGGTGACACGCTGGAATGACTGGTTTATCGGCATGCTTTATATCCGCAACCCGAAGTTGATCCCGCTGCAGACAATGCTGACCAAAATCCAGGACTCGATTGAGTTTCTTAAACAGAACGCTGCTATTGCCGGAACGCCAGATGGTATTGCCCTGCTACGTAATCTTCCGGATGAGAATTTACGCATGGCTTGTACCATCGTCGTAATCCTGCCGATTCTTATGGCGTATCCATTCTTCCAGCGCTTCTTTGTCAGAGGCCTGACAATCGGCAGCATCAAGGGCTGATGATTATCTGTAGATATGCCCTTTATTCCAGTTCGATGATACATCTGTTTCGGCAGGAGACCTGCAAACCAAGTCAGCCAAAGCAGATGTTCATAGAGAATGGTCTGTTTCAGGCAGTTAAGATGGCCTGGCAGTCCGGAAAATAAAAAGGAGGAATCGTAAACATGCAACGCAAATGGAGAAGAGCTGTACTCGCAATGCTGGTCTGTCTGCTTTTCGTTTTCGCAGTGGCTTGCTCGAATGGATCGACAACCGCCGGAACGACAGCAGGTACGACAGCAGGTA
>LSQX01376922.1_pt2 | contig 31867 bp, 33 predicted proteins | sample 654561 | NCBI WGS metagenome assembly LSQX01 (sample SAMN04489861, study PRJNA283612) | anaerobic digester metagenome | isolation source: 4 biogas reactors fed with cattle manure at either 37C or 55C with and... | place: Denmark: Kongens Lyngby | collected 2014 | reverse complement strand
AGCACTTTATGCTCCACGGGGGAAATGCAATCATTTCTCCGAACAGGCTTGTCATTTCCCCGCGTAGGCACTTGTCATTTCCCCGCGTAGGCATCCACGGAGGTTTTTGCAAGCACCTCACAACCACGCACTTGCGGAGATGCCCATGGATGCCGGCCTGCTTCTCGGCATAAGGATCCACGAGGGTCTTCGTAAGTATTTCACAAACAGGAACTTGCAGAGATGCCCATGAATGCCGACCTGCTTCTCGGCATAGGCTTCCACGAGGGTCTTCGTAAGTGCTTCACAAACAGGCTCTTGCGGAAGGGCCCGTGGATACCGAGCGCAGGAGCCGGGGCAGGAGCAGGGCACAGGGCGCAGGGACAGGCGCAGGGGCGGCGCAGGCGCAGGGCGCAGGAGCAGGGGCAGGCGCAGGGGCAGGCGCCGGAGCCGGAGCAGGGGCAGGGGCAGGCGCAGGAGCCGGGGCATGGGCAGGGCGCAGGGGCAGGGGCATGGGCGGCGCAGGGCGCAGGCGCAGGGGCAGGGCGCAGGGTAGATACCGAGCGCCGGGGTCGGGTGACGGACACTTCAGGCAGGCGTGATTACCGGCGTCCGTCCACCTTCCGGGTCAGGCGCCTGATGTCGGCACGGATCAGATAGCAGGCAGGCGTGATTACCGGCGTCCGTCCGTTTTCCGGATCAGACGCCTGATGTCGGCGCGGATCAGATAACAGGCAGGGCCCAAGACCATTCCGTGATCGAAGCCGTTCAGCTCAAAGAGTTCGGAAGGATGGCCGAAATGCTTCAGGATCGCGGACAGATGGGCGTTCTCCTCGTAGCGGGCCAGCATCTCCAGCGAACGGTCTCCCGTGATCAGCATCAACGGACAGCCCTCGGCGCGTACCCGGTTGACGGGAGCGTACGCATCGATTACCGGAAGATCGTCGGGCAGCCCCCGTTCTTTCCGGATGGTGTAGTGGGTGTTGGTCTGGCCGCTGATCGGATAGGCTTTCACGATCCGGTCGGCATCCAGGCCATAGGCCGCCGTCCAAGACTTGTCAAGCGCAAGCATCAGCGCAAGGTACCCGCCCGCCGAATGGCCGGAGACGAAGACCTTGTCCGCCGAACCGCCATATTCCTGAATATGCCGGAAGACCCAGGCAAGCGCCTGCGCGGCATCCTCCAGGTACGCCGGACAGGTTGCCCTAGGGGAAAGACGGTAATTCACGGAGACCACCGCGAAACCCTGACGTCGGAATTCTTCAGGAATATGCTTGTTTCCTCCCGTAAGCCCGCCCCCGTGGTACCAGACCAGGGTCGCGAAATCATCCGCCTCCTCCGGATAGTACAGATCCAACTTGCAGCGCTCCAATTTGTAGGCATCCTGTTCAGGCTTCCCGTCCATACGGGCAACCGAGGTATAAGGAATGTCCCGAAGGAAGCTGTAGCCATCGTCGGTCAGAGCGGACGTCTGCGCCAAGACTGAAAAGGAGCAGAAGAGGAAAAATAGGGCAAGGATTCGTTTCATATGATGCTAAAAAAGAAATTTTTCATTTCATCAAAAGTGACTTCAGCGGGCGTTAAGGACTCGCCGGACAAGACTTCAGCGGGCGTCGAGGACTCGCCGGACAAGACTTCAGCGGGCGTTGAGGACTCGCTGGACAAGACTTCAGCGGGCGTTGAGGACTCGCTGGAATGCACGCGCGTTTTTGTTGTGCTCGGAGAGGGTTCTTGCGAATATGTGCGTTCCGTCCATGGCAGGACTGGCACAGAAGAACAGGTAGCCATGCTTGTCGGGATTGAGCACGGCATCCAGACAGGCGCGAGTCGGGACGCAGATGGGTCCCGGGGGCAGCCCTTCGTGGAGGTAGGTGTTGTACGGGGAATCCACTTCCAGGTGCTTGCGGTAGATCCGGGTCAGGGTGTAGTCGTAGCAAAACGCTACGGTCGGATCCGCCTGCAGCCGCATTCCCTGGCGCAGACGGTTCAAGTAGACCCCTGCAATCGCGGGATATTCCGGCTCGTAATTCGACTCCCCTTTCACGATGGATGCCAGAATCGAGACCTCCCCGGGGGTCAGTCCCTGCGCCTCCGCCTTCCGCAGGTTCTCGGCCGTCCAGTAGGCATCCAAGGCCGCTTTCTGCTTGTCCAGCACATCCTTCATCGAAGCAGTCCAGTACACCTCGTACGTGTCCGGCATAAACAGCGAAAAGACATCCCGGGACGAACATCCGTAGGCGGCGAGGGCCGCGTCGTCGTTCAGCGTCCGGACGACAGCAGCCGAATCCAACATCAGCTGACGGCTGATCTTACGAGCGATCTCCCCCTTCAGCCGCAGGTTTCCCGACAGCACCAGATTGACCGGGGTCTGCCAGCCGGCTTTGAGCATCCGGGGTACATAGACGCTGGGTTTTGAAGATTCGATGACATAGTGGCCGGGCCTGATGGCGGACGTGTCAGAGAGCGACTCCTTGAATTCCTTCCGGAAAGCCCGGGCAAGACTGGCCGGCCGCAGCACGACGCTGTCCGGAATCGCCGCCAGCACATCTTCCGGACTCATGCCGGGATACACGTACAATTCGGCCTTCTGGCTGAAATTGGGCTGTCTGTTGTCCGCATACTTGCCGCAAGCGAAGACCGCCAGGACGAAGAGGGCGGCCGCAAGGAGCGGAAAGATTATTTTTTTCGCATTCATAGATTCATTCTGAATGATAGTGTGAGCCGTTCCGGAGGCTCTATTTCTTTTTGCCCCGAAGGAAGATCGTCTCCCCTTCGCTCGGCACATATCCGGCAGAGAAGCCGTTCATTTTACGAACGGCGCTCATTTTTACACCGAAGCGTTGGCAAATGTCCCGCAGTGTTTCCGGTTCTTCCCCGACAATGTACTTGTCGAGTCCCTTGGTGCTCTGCTTCTTCTTCGGCTGCAGGTAAACAATCGTCCCCGGCAAGAGGCGTTCGGAAGCGGACAAATCGTTGTACCGGAGCAATTCCTTGAGGAACAAATCGTTGGCTTTCGCGATACCGGCATAGGTCTCCCCTTCTATAGACGTGATGAAGGGCACTCCGTTCCGGGACATCATCTGGCGGGAAAGTGAAAAGCGGAACTGCTCGTATCGGCTCTTGTCCACCGGCTTCGGTTCTTCGATCGAAAGCGGGGAGTCGGGAATCCGGACCGGCACTTCCTCCTCCACGACCCTATCACGATTCCGCTCCGCCCGGCGCGCCTTCCGGGCCGCCCGGCGATCCACCCTGGAGGACGCTTGCACCCTGTCGGATGCCTGCTTCGGGAAAACCTCTTCGGAGACCTTTTCTTCTGAGGTTTCCAAACGGGAAGCCTCCGCGACCGTCATCATGTCGTATTCGCTCAATCCGTAGTCCTCGATGTACTTGATGAGTTTCACGGCATAACTGGGATCCGTAGCATAGCCTGCCTTCTTCAGTCCGTGAGCCCAAGCCTTGTAATCCGTGATTTCGTAGTCGAACAGGAACTTGTAGCGATCACGATAGCGCAGGAAGTCGGAATGATCACGGAAAGATTCATCAGCGGAAGCGTATTTCCGGAAGCACTCCCCTATCGCATCGTCGTCGAAATAGATTTTCATGCCCGTCCAGTCCTTGTGGCACTTGATGCCGAAATGGTTGTTCCCGTCCAGAGCCATGGAAGAGACCCCTGCCCCGGACTCAAGGATACCTTGGGCGAGAGTGATGCTGGCCGGCACACCGGAACGGTACATCTCCCGTACTGCCGTCGGAGCCCACTTCTCCACATAATCCTGGATCAGGGATTGCCGCTGTCCGGCAACCGTAAAGGCGAAAGACAGGGACAGGATAAGCAACAGGAATATTCTTTTACGCATGGAAACGAAACACTTCTTTCATTGTACGAAGATACAACAATTATGCAAAATCCGTTTCCGGAATCCCGGACTACTCCGGACGGACGAGCGGAACCTCGAAAATGTCGCCGTCTTCGGCTGCCCAGGTATCCGGAAAGACCGTCCGGCACTCCGCTTGGTAGCGGAGGATTTCCTGGTTGCGGGAGGAATAATGTCCGATCACCAACTTCCGAGCGCCTGCTTCCAAGGCGCAGCGCGCGGCCTGCAGGGTCGTGGAATGGTAACGCTGCGCCGCCTGTTCCGCCATCTCGTCAAGATAGGTCGTTTCGTGGTACAGCAGATCAACCCCGCGCAGCCAGCCCGCCAGTTCCGGAAACGGCGCGGTATCGCTGCAATACGCGTAGGAGCGCGGGATATACGGCTGATACCCGACTTCCGCGAACGGAATCACGTCCGAAGATCCGTCGGGACGACTACGGACCACGTCTTCGCCACGCTTGATGCTGCCGATCTCGGTCAGGGTGAGACCATATTCAGCGATCTTCTCCTTCCTGACATTCATCAGCGGCATTTTCTCCCGGAAGAAGAAGCCGTAAGTTTCGATCTTGTGGTTCAGCGGGAACGCGAGAATCTCCAGCGTCTTGGTCGAGCAGACCGTTTCCGGCGCCTTCATAGTCAAAGGAATATGTCGGATTTCATACGGAAGCCACTCCCCGTAATAGGACAGGAAGAATTTCAGGATCGGGCTGAAATTCTCCGGCGCGTAGATGTTCAGCGGCTTCCTCCGACCGTTCATCCCCAGGGTGGACAGGAGGGCGGGCAGGCCGAAAACGTGGTCTCCGTGAATATGCGAAAGAAAGATCGCATCTATCCGCATCATCGGAACACGGAACTGCAGAAGACGCCGCTGCACGCCTTCTCCGCAGTCGATTAAAAAGAAGCGCCCCTGCACACGAAGTACCTGAGCGCTCTGATATCTTCCGGTCACGGGCATGGCCGAAGCCGTGCCCAGGACCGTCAACGTGAAATCCATCGATTATTTACCTTTCTCTGATTTTTTCTCTAATTTATCCTTGAGGGCAGCGAGTTCGCTGATGTCGCCGAGCGTTGTCTTCTCAAGATTGGAATTGATCTTCTTGACGGCACGCTTGGTGGTGTCGGCCTCCAGAGCCGCCCGCTCCATCTTCGCCTCGGAATAGGTCCTCAAATGCGAAAGAAGAATTCTGCGGGTGCTTCTGCGGAGCTCGACCACCTTGAACGGAAGGGTTTCGCCGACGACGGCCGGCTTGCCATCCTCCTTGATGAGGTCGCGGTTGAACGCAAAGCCCTCGTCCTCACCCTGAAGGGTAATGTTGGCACCCTTGTCCGTCAGAGATTTCACTGTAGCCTCGATCGTGGAGCCGACCGGATACTTCTCCTCCATCTCATCCCAAGGATTCGGCATAAGCTGCTTGTGTCCGAGACTCAGTTTGTGGTTGACCTCGTCAAAATCAAGAATCTGTACATCGATTGTATCACCGGTGACAACCATTTCGGAAGGATGCTTGATCTTGCTCCAGGACAGGTCGCTGATGTGGATCAGTCCTTCAACACCGTCTTCGAGTTCGGCGAACACGCCGAAGTTGGTAATGTTCCGAACGATCGCCTTGTGCTGAGAACCGACCGGATACTTGTCGCGGATACTCTCCCAAGGGTTGGGGGTGAGCTGCTTCAGACCCAGTGACATTTTCCGGTTCTCCCGGTCGATGGAAAGGATCTGCGCGTCGACCTCATCGCCCGCATTGACGAATTCCTGGGCACTGTGAAGCCTGGGAGACCAGGACATCTCTGAGACGTGAATGAGACCCTCGACGCCCGGCTGAATCTCGACAAAAGCACCGTAATCGGCGATGAGAACGACCTTGCCCTTGACGATGTCACCGACCTTGAGTTCGGAATCGAGGTTGTCCCAAGGATGCGGTGTAAGCTGCTTGTAACCTAGGGCGATGCGCTTCTGCTGCGCATCGAACTCCTTGACGACGACCTTGATCTTCTGGTCCAGAGAAACAACCTCTTCCGGACTGTCGATCCGTCCCCAGGAAAGATCGGTAATGTGAACGAGACCGTCCACACCGCCCAAGTCGACGAACACGCCGTAATTGGTAATGTTCTTGACGGTTCCTTCAAGAATCTGACCTTTCTCCAGCTTGCTGATGAGTTCTTCTCTGCGCTTCTCCTGCTCGGCCTCGAGAAGGGCTTTGTGTGAAACAACCACATTGCGGAACTCCTGATTGATCTTCACAATCTTGAAGTCCAGGGTCTGGTTGACATACGCGTCGTAGTCGCGGATCGGTTTGATGTCAATCTGCGAACCAGGCAGGAAGGCCTCGATGCCGAACACGTCGACGATCATACCGCCCTTCGTACGGGTCTTGATGAATCCTTTGACGATCTCGTCGTTGTTGGCGGCTTCGTTGATCCGATCCCAAGACTTGAGGGCGCGCGCCTTCTTGTGGGAGAGGAGCAACTGCCCCTTCCTGTCCTCGACGGACTCCACGAAGACTTCCACCTTGTCCCCGACCTTGAGGTCCGGATTGTACCGGAACTCAGGCGTCTGGATGACGCCTTCGCTCTTGTATCCTATGTCGATAATCACTTCCCGCTTGGAGATCCCCGTAACCGTGCCTTCGACCACTTCATTTTCGACCACCTTGGAGAGGGTCTGGTCATAGGCTTCTTCGATCTTCTTCCGATCCTCAACCCCATAGACTTCGACGCTGCCTTCAAAGGCTTCCCAATCGAAATCTTCCGAGGCTACGGACGCGTTGAGAAGTGACCTTCTCGTTGCTTTCTTTTCCGCCACGGGCTCTTCTTTTTCCGCCGCAATCTCTTCGGCCTTTTCCGCCGCGGGTTCTTCGGCCTTTTCCGCCACGGGTTCTTCTTTTTCTACCACGGGCTCTTCGGCCTTTTCCGCCACAGGCTCTTCTTTTTCCACTACAGGCTCTTCGGCCTTCGGCGCTTCTGCAGGGGCGGCTGCTTCAGCAGGGACCTCCGCTTGGGTTTCAACAGTCTCAGGAGCGGCCTCTACGGGAGTCTTCACTTCCTCGACAGGCGTCTCTTCGACCACATTCTTTGTTTCTTCTGACATAATCTGTAAATAAGATAACTAGTTGTTGGACATTATATTCATTGCTCCCTCCGCACGGCCGGTAGGCACGGCAGTGAAAAGCGTGCAAAAATAGAGAAAAATATCTGATTTGCAAAAAGTTCTGAAAGAAAATCAGAGCATTCTATTCTTCTTAAACAAATAGAGGGAGACTCCGATCAAAAGCAGCATAACGCCGATGATCGCGATCCAGGCCCACTCTTTCCCCATGAACGGCAAGGCCACGTTCATACCGTAGAAGCTCGCCACTAGGGTCGGAGGCATCAGGAGAACGGAGACCAGAGTGAAGATTTTCATGATCTTGTTCTGATCCAGGTTGATCAAACCGACCACCGTATCCTGGAGATATTCCAGCCGCTCGAAACTGAAGTCAGAATGCTTGATCAGGGAGGTGATATCCTGCAGAATCACGGTGAAACGAGGCTCCAGTTCCGCGGGATACTTGTCGCTCTTGAGCAGGTTAGAGAGCAGCCGCTGCTTGTCCACGATGTTCTCCCTGACCCGCATCGTGTTCTCCTGCAGCTGGTTGATGTCCAGGAGGAAGTCCTCGTTGATGTCCTCCTGCTTGTTGATCCGCTTGCCGTACTGCGAGATCTCCTTGCCCATGAGCTCGATCATGTCCGCATCCAGGTCGACACGCTGGTCCATGATGCTCGCGAACACCGAATAGCCGTTCTTGTACTGTTGCGGCATCACAACGATCCGCCGCTGCAATTCAGTGAAGCTGCGCAGGGGAACCTCGCGCAGGGTGGTCAGACAATTGCCCACGAAGGTGAAGGAAACGGGCTCGATCGTGTAGTCCTCAGGGCCCGGCATCAGGAAGTTGGTGTTCGCGAAGATCGCTTCCTTCGACTCGGAGAAACGGGAAGAACTCTCGATCTCCTCCGCCTGGGCGCGGCTCGGAATCTCAATGCAGAGGAAGTCGTCGACGGTATGCTTTTCGTCCCCGGAAGGGGCGAGAAGGTCGATCCAAAGGACCTGATTCTTATCCATCTTGAAAAGCTCCGTTTCAGACTGCGATACCAACAGTTTGCCGTCCTGTCTGTAGAAGATAACGATCATACTCTTCCTGTTTTTCCCGGCCCGTTCGTCGGAAGGGTTCAACTTCGTGTCCCTGACATTACGGAGAAGTCAGTTTGCAAAAATACGAAATAATTTTCAAATACTGTGAATATCTCCCGGTAAACCGACGCTAATCATCGACTGCCGCCTAGACGAAGTCCAGGAGGATGTTCAGTCCGATCAGGATCAGCACGATCCCTCCTGCGACTTCCGCGATTTTTCCGAACTTTTCACCGATCTTGCTGCCCAGGGGCATTCCGATCGCGACTGAAACGAACGTAAAAACCAAGATGGCAGCGGAAACCAGCAGGGCTTCCGCCGCTTCTGCTTTTGCCAGGGACATAGAGATGCCCACTGCGAGCGCGTCGATGCTGTCGGCTACGGCGGCGATCAGCAGGTTCCGGACGCCATCAAGATTGGCGCGCTCCCTGCGCTCTTTATCCAAGCCATTTTTGATCATCGAACCGCCGACGTAGAGCAGGAGGAGAAAACCGATGATATCCCCCGCTTTCTGAAGGTTGCCTGCGATTAGACTGGCAAAGCCCCATCCTGCCAAAAAGAATCCGGTCTGCACGACCGCGAACACAAGCCCCACGCGGAGGATGTGGCGCAGTTTCACCTTCCGGACCGTGACACTCGCGCAGAGGGCAACCGCAAAGCAGTCGGCGCAGAGCGAAACAGCCAGCAAGATGGCTTCCAGAATTCTCATCAGGGCTTGAAGATTTGACGGTTGACTATCGAGCGTCCCAAGGTCAATTCATCGGCATATTCCAGATCATCTCCGAAACCGAGTCCCCGGGCAAGGGAACTCACCTTGATCCCGTAGGATTCGATCTGGCGATAGATGTAGAAGGAGGTCGTCTCCCCCTCCACGTCTCCCCGGAGCGCGAGGATCATCTCCACTTCCTCCGCTGCGGTGCCTTCCGCGCGCGTCATCGCCCCGATCCGCTCCACAAGCGCCCGGATCGTGAGGTCCGAAGGCCCGATGCCGTTGATGGGCGAAATGATCCCGCCCAGCACATGGTAAACCCCGTGGTACTGTCCCGTGTTTTCGATGCTCATCACATCCCTGACGTTTTCTACAACGCAGATCGTACGCGTTTCCCGAGATTTGTCGGCGCAGATCGAGCAGACTTCCTCGTCAGAGATCATCCGGCAGATACGGCAATATTTCACCTCGTCCCGGAGACGGTTGACCGCGGCGGTGAAATGATGGACGCTCTCTTCAGGCTGCCGCAGCAGATGCAGGGCAAGCCGCAGCGCGCTTCGCTTTCCCACACCGGGAAGGGAACTGATCGCTTCGACAGCATCCTCAAGCAGACGGGACGGATATTTGTCTTGAAAGTTCATGCGCGCAAAGTGCCGTTATGATAGGCGGCTATCGCTGCGCGGACCTGACCGTATTCCAGCAGCAGTTTGCGCGCAAAGCCATAATCTTCGATTCCGGTCGCCTCCATAATCATCCGCGTGCCCCGGTCCACGAGTTTGTGGTTCGTGAGTTGCATATCCACCATCTTGCTGCCTTTAACATGGCCCAAGCGGATCATCACAGCGGTTGATATCATGTTCAGTACCAGTTTTTGCGCGGTTCCCGCCTTCATCCGCGTGCTCCCGGTCACGAATTCCGGACCGACCACCACTTCGATGGGAATCTCGGAGACCTCCGCGAGCGGAGAACCTGCATTGCAGGTGATGCAGCCGGTCAGCATCCCGTTCGCGTGAGCACGCTTCACCGCGCCGATCACATAGGGCGTCGTGCCGGATGCAGCGATCCCCACCACGATGTCGTCGCGCTTCGGGTCATACGGCTGCATGTCCCGCCAACCGCCGTCCGGATCATCCTCGGCTCCTTCGACGGCGTTCCGGATCGCCGAGTCTCCGCCGGCCATGAGGCCGATGAAGACATCGTGGACCCCGTAGGTCGGCGGAATCTCCGAGGCATCCACGATGCCCAGACGGCCACTGGTACCAGCGCCCAGGTAGAAAACCCGGCCGCCGCGACGGATCCGTTCCACGATTCCGTCCACCAGCGCCTTGATGGCGGGAACGGCAGCCGAAACTGCCACAGGAACATTCCGGTCCTCGGCGTTGATCGCTTCAAGGATCTCCAACGTGGACATCTTGTCCAGATCGTTGTAGTGAGAAGATTGTTCAGTCGTTCGCATGGTATTCTACGAGCCCCTCCATCGGAGCGGCGATGATTTTGCTGAATTTGATGTCATAGGGTTCGGCGACCCGGCGGAGAATTTCCCGCAGGGCATAGCCGAAGCCGCCGACGACGCCGACCGGATGGGCATCGATCGGGTACTGCTTCAGCGCCCGTTCGATGAAGTCCCGGAAATTCCCGTCCACCAGTCCCCGCACATACTTGCTGGAGTCGTATCGCTCCACGATCCACGGTGCGAAGGATCCCAGGTACTTGGACGGCGCGTCGCCCCTGTAAACGTTCTTCACGACTGTCAGGTAATCAACCGGAAAATCGCCGGCGAACTCCGAGGCGACCGGTTCCGGAACCAGTCCCTTCAGAAAGTCCGACATAAAGAGTTTTCCGAGGCGCGCCCCGCCCCCTTCATCCCCCAGGATGAATCCGGCGGAGCGTACGTTCTGGACGATCTTCTCCCCGTCGTAGAAGCAACTGTTCGACCCGGTTCCCAGGATGGCGGCGATGCCGTGCTTGCGACCGCAGACCGCGCGGGCGGCACCGAGCAGGTCGGAGGCATATTCCAGCACAGCGTCGGGAAAGAGGGCACGGAACACCCCGTCCAGAACAAGGGCAGACTCGGGTACCCGCTCCCCTTCGCGAGCGATCAGGCCGGCCGCATAGAAATGCACCGCGTCAACTGTCCCCGCAGCACCGAAGCCCGGGATCTGTATTTCGAAGGCGGAGACCGCCGCTTCGACGATCTCCCGGACGGCCTTGGCAGGCATGGTGGAAAGATTGATTCCCTCGGTCCGCACGTAAACGGGTTCCCCGTTCCGCTCGACCGCGCACCAATCGGATTTGGTGGCACCGCTTTCAACGATGATTGTCATATCGGATCCTTTTTATCGTGTTTGCAAATATACCTTTTTTTACCCATTCCCCCATCGCAAGTTGCTCACGCGGAGACATATTCCCCGCGCCGCATCCAATGGAACCACCCGTAGATGGCAATGACCACATAGGCGCCGTACAGTCCGGCCATCCAGTACATCCGGGTTCGGAGACAGAGAATCGTGAGCAGAGTGTCGGCGAGAATCCAGATCAGCCACTGCTGGGGGTAGGACCGCGCAAGCCAGAACATCGCTATCGCGCACATGACGGCCACAACGGCATCCAAGTTCGACTCGTTGCCTCCGAGCAATCGCAAGGCCACGATCAAGGCCGCGGAGGCGACGACGAACACCACGAGACTCCACAGAGCCGTCCGGGTGTCCAGCTTTCGCAAATGGATCGTCGCGTCGGTCTTGCCGGCGGCCCGGTCCGTATGCAGTTGGGAGGCAGCCTTTCGCCACTGGATGATCCCCCAGACAGACATGCCCACATAGTAGAGATTCAAGATCATCTGCGCCCACACCTGCTGTACACCGAACGAAAAGGCGCAAGACAGCCCCATCGCGATGCCGAAGAACCACATCAGATTTTTTTGGAGCACTTCGAGGACAATGTAGATGACTCCGGTCACCAAAGCAAAGATCTCGATCGCCTGAATGATAGTTTCCATAATTTACAAATATAGCAAACCTGGCGAAAATGATTATAATCGCCGGACATAACCTAACCGCCACTATAGCTGATTTTCCCATCGATTGTAGCTGATGTTCACTCCGATTATAGCTGATGCTCACTCCGATTGTAGCTGATGCTCACTCCGATTGTAGCTGATGCTCACTCTGATTGTAGCTGATGCTCACTCCGATTGTAGCTGATGCTCACTCCGATTTACAAAATGCGGGCACGGCGAAGTTGTCTGGAGTGCCGCGAAATGCTGATTCGCGTGTAAAGAATGCCCAGTTTCCGGGGGGTGTTAGCACGCACAAATGCCTCCTAGCCCCTTCCAGACCAGATCCCCGTTCCCGACTTTTGTAAATTCGGGAAGCAATGAGATCGGGATGAAATTTTCCACCTCCATCCCCCTGACCATCGGACGCAGGTCGGGAAGCAGTGGGATCGACCTGAAATTTTCCGCCTCCTTCCCCTTAACCATCGGACGCAAGTCAGGAAGCAGTGGGATCGACCTGAAATTCTCCACCTCCATCCCCTTGACCATCGGACGCAAGTCGGAAAGCAATGGGACTGGCCTAAAATTCTCCACCTCCTTCCCCCTGACCATCGGACGCAGGTCGGGAAACAATGGAATCGACCTGAAATTTTCCACCTCCATCCCCCTGACCATCGGACACAGGTCGGGAAACAGTGGCTCGGCAGGGAAAAGACGGGAGGAAGGAAAGGAGGGAGATTCGCAGCGGGAGAAGAGGCGCGCAACGGGAGAAGGGCGGTACAGGTGGGTGGAAAATGCGAGCGGGTGCTCGATTATGGCCGGGAATTGTCGTACCTTTGTTCTGCCCCGGGAATGGGGTGAACGCATGGAGGTGATTGGACCGATAACAGTGCATGAACAAATTTGCAGGATGACAGATTTTGCGGCAATAGATTTCGAGACGGCGAACGAATATTCGTCGAGTGTGTGCAGCGTGGGACTGGTGGTAGTACGGGACGGGGTGGTCACGGACCGCTTCTATAGTCTGATCCATCCGGAACCGGAATATTTCAGTTGGTTCTGCCAGCAGGTACACGGGCTGACGGAGGAGGATTGCGCCGACGCGCCGATCTTTCCGGAGGTATGGAAGCAGATCGCGCCGCGCATCGCCAGTCAGCCGAGTCTGTTCGATGCATCCGGCCTCGGAGAGGATTCCGCGCCTCGCTTCTACGACGAGATTCCCGCATTGCCGCTGGTGGCGCATAACAGTCCTTTCGATGAAAGGTGTTTGCGCGCGGTGTTCCGGACCTATGGCATGGACTATCCCGACTATCGGTTCCACGACACCCTGCGCGCGTCGCGACGCCATTTTGGAACGCGCCTGGAGAATCATCAACTGCAAACGGTCGCGGCCGCCTGCGGTTACGATCTGCTCCGTCATCACCACGCCCTGGCCGATGCCGAGGCCTGCGCCGTCATCGCCCTGAAGCTGCTGTAATCGTTTCTGAATATGCCGCCGTCCGGGCCGGCAACGTGCCGGGGAGCCTCCCAGGACGGGAATACCGGGAATCCGGGCCTGGCAGGGGGCAAAAACACCGGGCCAAGACCAAAATCTCAGCAATCCGGGCCTGAGCAGCGTGCCGGGGAGCACCCCAGGACGGAAACACCGGGAATTCGGGCTTGGCAAGGGGCAAAAACACCAGGCCAAGACCAAAATCACAGCAATCCGGGCTTGGCAAGGGGCAAAAACACCAGGCCAAGACCAAAATCACAGCAATCCGGGCTTGGCAAGGGGCAAAAACACCGGGCCAAGACCAAAATCACAGCAATCCGGGCCTGAGCAGCGTGCCGGGGAGCACCCCAGGACGGGGCGGACGGACTGGCGGGCGCCAAGGCCGAAGCAGACAAAAAAATCTATAGGAGGGGCGGAACCGAAAGAAACAAAAAAACTTTGCAATCCTTTTTTTCGAGCCCTTGCACAGGTTGCCGAACCTGCTAACTTTGCTGCCGATGGAACAATCCATCCTAAAAACTTAGATTATGAAAACACTCCTTGAGGTCACCATCGATGACCAGATGCACGCCCGCTTCCATTGTCCCTCCGAACCCTCGGACGACATTGAACTGTTCAACGAAGCGTTCGTTTCTTTCCTCTTCTATCCGGATATCCCTAAAATGGAACAGGCCGTTCATGCGGTCCGACTGCTTGCGATGGCGGAAGTCTGCGCCTGCATGCAGCCTATGCAGACCCTCGCCTTCATCCACCGGGAAGCTGAAAACCTCATCCCAATCGCAAGAATGGCCATCCAAGAATTGAACAAGCGCCTTGCTAGCCAAGGAGCGGTGATCAAATAATCTCCGGAAATCATGAAAACCTTGTTGAAAGTCACCCGTGACCGAGACGGAAGACTATCCTTCGAATCGGACTTCCCCACCGAGATGGAAGAAGTGGATGCCTTCGAACTGATGTTCTATCTGAAGTTGGGGATGATGGATCACTTGCGCGGAAAAGAGGAGCGGGCACTGATCAAGACCGTACGTTCCCTCTACCTGGGCACGCTGCTGATCGCAAAAGATCCGAAGCGCGAGATGAAACGGATTTGGAAGAAAATGATGCGGGTTTTTCCGTTCTTCGAAGAAATGCAGGACAAGATGCTTGCCTCGGGACTGCTCCGGCCGGATCCTGCCGACCGCAAGCAGCCATATTCCTAGATGGGCACCGTAGAAAACCCCGGCAGAAACGTCTGGTCAGACCGCCCGGTCGCAGGATACGCACACATCTACTCAGACGGGACGAGTATACCCTTGCTCGGCCAGAGCCGTCGCGACAACATCGACCTGATGAATATGCTCGCTGTCTCTGCCTTCACCTGCCGCGTCCGTTTACTGGTGATCTGCTTGATGTCCACACATTTCCATGTTATCGCCGAGGGGCCTGATATGTGCTGCCATCGGTTCATGCGATCGATGAACCGGAAGCTGGACCTCTTCATCAGCCGGAAGAAATTGCGGAATACTCTAACGGGTTCCATCCGAGTCGCGATGGATCCGATCCACACCGAGACGGAACTCATGAGCAAGATCATATACGTCTACCGGAACCCGATCGCGGCGGGTTATCCAAGAATGCCTTGGGAATATGAATGGGGTTCCGGGGATATCTATTTCGTGGATCACAAGGCAAAATCGCTGATCGGTCGGCCGCTGCATACATGGACTGTCCGGGAGCAGCGTCTGCTTTTCCACACGCACATCAAACTTCCCCAACTCTGGAGATGCTCGGATGAGGGGCTGATTCTGCCGCACAGCTATCTGGCGTGGGACCTGGTGGAAGAACACTTCAAGAACCCGAAAATCTTTCTGGCCTTCCTGCATCAGAAAAAAGATGTCGAAGCGGCGATTGACCGAGAATGCGCGGGAGGGATGATTCAAAGGGCCAGCGAGACACAACTCAGGGTGGAAGCCCGTGAAGCGTTCCGGAATCTGTTCGGGAATTTGTCGTATCCGCAGGCCAGCCTCGAACAGAAGATGGTCATTGCCCAGAAACTCTGGGCTGCGCGGCGAACCTTTTCGCTTTCCATACTCAGCCGGGTCACCTTGGTCGACAAACATATTCTTGAAGCAGCCTTCGGAGTCAAGAAATGATCTTTTGCCACAGGCAGGCGCTCTGACTTGAATTGGGAGGAACCATCAGGACCGTTATGGCGAAAGATATTTACAATTGTCGGGAACGGGGATCGAGCTTAGAAGGGGCCAGGAGGCCTTTGTGCGTGCTAACACCCCCCGGAAACTGGGCATTCTTTACACGCGAATCAGCATTTCGCGGCACTCCAGACAACTTCGCCGTGCCCAGCTTTTGTAAATCTGCGGGGCAGAAAGACAGAAGGGCAGAGGACAGGGGGCAGAAGGGCAGAAGGACAGAAGGCAGAAGGACAGAAGGACAGAAGGGCAGAAGGACAAGGGCAGGGGGCAGAAGGACAAGGGCAGGGGGCAGAAGGACAGAAGGCAGAAGGGCAGAAGGACAAAAGGGCAGAAGGCAGAAGGACAGAAGGCAGAAGGGCAGAGGACAGAGGGCAAAAGGACGAGAGCCGGGGCAACGAAAGAGGCCGTATTCCTTGCAAGGAATACGGCCTCGATATCAGGATGCCGGAATGTTCAAAAGGATCCGAGGTGCCGGAATGTTCAGCAGAATCCGGCAACGGGGATTATTCGGCCTTGCCGTCGGACCCGAGAACGTTGACGATCTTGTGCATGTAGAGCTTCTTCATCTCGTCGCGAGCCGGCCCGAGGTACTTCCGGGGATCGAACTCGCCCGGTTTCTCGGCCAGGACCTTGCGGACCGCAGCCGTCATAGCGAGACGAGAATCTGAATCGATGTTGATCTTGCAGACCGCGCTCTTGGCCGCGTCGCGGAGCTGATCCTCGGGAATGCCGATCGCATCCGGCAGCTTGCCGCCGTACTGATGGATCATATCCACATATTCCTGCGGAACCGAAGAGGACCCGTGAAGAACGATCGGGAAGCCGGGAAGGTTCTTCTCGATCTCACGCAGCACGTCGAACGCAAGCGGAGGGGGAACCAGCTGGCCGGTCTTGGGGTCGCGGGTGCACTGTTCCGGCTTGAACTTATAGGCTCCGTGGGACGTTCCGATGGAAATCGCGAGGGAGTCGCAGCCCGTACGGGTGGCGAAGTCAATGACCTCTTCCGGACGGGTGTAGTGGGATTCCTCTGAGGAAACCTCATCTTCGACACCGGCCAGGACACCCAACTCAGCCTCGACCGTCACATCATACTTGTGCGCATAGTCAACCACCTGCCTGGTCAGGGCAACGTTCTCCTCATAAGGCTTGGAACTGGCATCGATCATCACGGAAGAGAAGCCGAAGTCCACACAGCTCTTACAGGTCTCGAAGGTATCACCGTGATCCAGATGGAGGGCGATCTGCGGACGCTCCCAACCCAGTTCCTTGGCAAATTCAACCGCACCCTGGGCCATGTAGCGCAGAAGCGTCTGGTTCGCGTAGTTACGCGCGCCCTTGGAAACCTGGAGGATGACCGGGGACTTGAGTTCGGCAGCGGCCTGGACGATCGCCTGGAGCTGTTCCATATTGTTGAAATTAAAAGCGGGAATGGCATAACCACCCTTCAGAGCCTTGGCAAACATCTCTCTGGTGTTGACAAGACCAAGTTCTTTGTATGAAATCATAACTATTAAGGATTTAGATTTTTTTTGAACTAACCGTAGGATTTTGATTGATTCAAAACCTATGCAAAAATAGTCAAAATTTGGCAAACGACCTATTATTTTCGCATAATATCCGCCTTGCGGATCGCAAATCAGACGGAATAGCCGGACACGGAAGCAAGAACGATTCCCCTCAAATTTCAGTTAATTATTATTTTATCGTAATTTAGACACCCCGAAAAAAGCGTAAACGATGAACTACATGAGCGCCGACGAGGCTATGTCCCTCGTCAAATCAGGAAACTCGGTCTTTTTCCAAGGAAGCACATCCGTCCCGGTCATTCTGCAGGAAGCCCTGGCCCGGCGCCACGCGGAACTCAGGGATGTGAAAATCCTTTCGGGCTTCAACGTGACCAAGGGGGTCGCGCCATTCTGCAAGCCGGAATACAAAGATTCCTTCGTGGTGAACAGCCTGTTCCTGTGCGAAGACCAGCGGGAATATGTAGCCGAGGGCTACGGCAGCCTGATCCCCGGTTTCCTGAGCGACATCTCGAAGCTGATCCGCCACCGTGAGATCCCGGTCGATGTGGCCTGCATCAACTGTTCGCCGCCGGACGAAAACGGCTACTGCAGTTACAACATCGCCGCAGACCTGACCCAACCCGCGGTCGAAGCCGCGCGGATCGTGATCGCCCAAGTCAACAAGAACATCCCATACCTCTACGGGACGGCAATGATCCACGAAAAGGCGATTACGGCAGCCGTTGCCTGCGACGACCCGCCGATCGACCTGCAGTTCGGGGAGCCGACCGAGATCGAGATCGCGATCGGTACCCACATCGCTGCAGAGATTCCGGACGGCGCGACCCTCCAGATCGGGGTCGGGGGTATTCCGAACGCGACCTTGAACGGGCTGCGCGACCACCGGCACCTCGGCCTGCACACCGAAGCCATGACCGACGGCGTATTCCGCCTGATGCAGTCCGGCGTGATCGACAACTCCCGGAAGAAATACGAACCGGGCCGCAGTGTCGCTTCGCTGGCGCTCGGCTCGCGCGAGATGTACAAGTTCATCGACCGCAACCGCGACTGCGTCTTCTTTGACGTGGGCGTCACCAACGACCCAGCCATCATCCGTCAGAACCCGAATGCGGTCGCGATCAACTCCGCCATCGAAGTCGATCTGACCGGGCAGATCTGCGCCGACAGCATCGGGGAAAAGATCTTCTCCTCCGTGGGCGGCCAACACGACTTCATGTACGGCGCATCCCTGTCCGAAGGAGGCAAGACCTTCATCGCGATGCCGTCGCGCACTTTGGGCGGCCACAGCAAGATCGTCGCCCGTCTCGCGCCCGGAGCGGGCGTCGTGACGACCCGTTTCCAGACCCAGTATGTGGTCACGGAATATGGCTGCGTGTACCTGCGGAACAAGAATTTAGCGGAGCGCGCCAAGGCGCTCATCTCCATCGCCCATCCGGATGACCGGGAAGCGCTGGACCGAGCCGCAGCGGAACGGTTCGGCTACATCTATCATCGGCTCTCAATGCGTCCGTAGGCAGTTGCCAAGGACATATATTTTCGCGCGACCCGCCCCTTACGATCGATTTGCAACACATTGGGCAGGACGGAAAGATCGAAGTCTTGGAACAAGGCGTTCGCCAATTCCGGCTGCTCCGCCAGGACTTCGTCCACATTCACCCGGACGATGACGGGACGCCGACAGCGCGGCGCAGCCTTCCGGAGGGAATCCGCCGCCGCCAACTCCGCCTCGCAAACCTCGCAACCTTCCGTGAAGAAAAGCAGGTACCCGCCCCGCCGCTGCAACTTTTTCCAGCCGTCGATCGGCATGTCGGGAAGCTTCGTTCCGACCGCTGCCCGCGAAAGCAGATCCATCATCATCTCCGCCAGCCCCACGACATGCAGGCTGTCGTCCGCCGTGTTCCAGATGTCCGGACGCGAAAGCACATATTCCCGGATAAAAGGCACAGCCCCGTTCCGGAACACCTCCTCGGACCGCATGGCAAGCCAATAGAGATAGTCCCCTTCCAGGTGTTTGAAGGACAGGGTATCGCCCCGGTCGAGGGTGCGCTGCCGCAGCAGATCCGCAATGTGGAGGACATCCTCCGTCCGGAGCGTGTCCCCGTAAGTCGCGACTAGCCGGTCGAACAGGCCCAGCGCCTCCTCGCCGCCATATTCATACGGCTGCGGAGCGAACACCAAGTCGATCAGTTGCTGCAACGCGGTGACGTCCAGGCCCCGGCCGATGATAATCCCGCTTGGGTCGATCAGGAAGATCCGGGGGGTCTGCAGCACGGCGTATTTCCGCTGGAAGTCCGAGCGCACCTCGGGATCCCAACCGTGAAAGAGGCGTGCCGCAGAGGCCGTCAACCGCATCCGGGTCGCGCGCCAGTCCGCCCAGGCCTCCGCATCACTGCCGGTGTAAACCGCATAGACATCGAGCGGAAAGTCGTTTTCGTTCAAAAGGTTGCAGAGCTGGACCACCTCAAGCTTGCACTTGGCGCAATCGGTGTCGTAGAAGAACAGAACCCGGTAGCGGTCGGAGGCTCCCCCGACGCACAGGGAATCCCGCTTCACGGTGCTTTCCAAAGGCCGCTGGGCTTCCAAGCCCGCGTCACCGGAGGCTGCTTGCTGTCCGGGATCGTCCTCCGGCGTAGCCAGAACGAGTTCAGGGGCCGGCATGCCCAGCAGCGACCGGCGGTTGAAATCCGCGAATATGCGAACATTGATCCGGTCGATTTCGCTCCGGCCGCCCACCTTTCCGGGCAGGATCCAAGTATCGGCCACATGAACCGAAACCCCTTCGTCCCCCATCAGATGCGATGCGAGATAGGCATCGTAAATCGTCCAGGCGACATGGTCGCGGAGCGGTCCTTCCGGCGTATTCTCGATCAGAAAGTCGCATTCCTCGTTCTTGACCTCGACCGGCTCTGCCTCCAGGGTCTTGAAATAGGCAGCCAGCCGGGCGTCCAGCGCCTGCAAAACGGCGGAGTCCGGAACTGGGACCGAGGCAGACTGCACGCTGCCGGGCGGAAGATACGGCCCGCCGGTCTGGGCAAATGCCAACGGCGCGAGGACAGCCAAAGCGAAGAATACGAACCTGGTCATCACACTTTCGGGAGCACGACGCCCTCCGGAATAAACTGCGACGTGTCACCTCGGTGCCGCACCACATCCCGCACCGCCGAAGAAGAGATGTGGGCATATTCCTGGGCAGTCGGGATGATGATCGTCTCGAGTTCGGGATACAAGTGGCGATTGGCGTCCGCGATCGACTGCTCGTTGTCGAAATCCGTCATATTCCGGACCCCCCGCACGATGTGCCGGAGGCCCAATTCCCTACAGATGTCCGCAGTCAGCCCGTCGTATTGTACGATGGTCACCCCTTGCATGCCGCGGGTGGCCTGGCGAATGATGTCCAACCGCTGCTCCATCGTGAAGAAGCCGCGCTTGTCCTGATTCACACCGACCGCGACGATCACTTCGTCGAACATGGTCAGCGCCCGCGTCAGGATGTTCAAATGGCCGGATGTGAACGGATCGAAGGATCCGGGGAACAAAGCTTTTCTTTCCATATTCCTAAGCAATAAATTTCAAGATATCGGTAAATACTTCGGGGTTTTCTTCGTGCAAAATCTCGTGGCGGAGAGTCGGATAGAGTTTGCTCCGCACCTGCGTGTAGCCGCGCGCCTTCAAAAAATCGACCGCCTTCCCGAAATCCTTGTCACTGACGCGGCAGGGGTCGTTGCCCCCGGACAGGAAGAGGATCGACAGTTGCGGATGCGCCATCTTCCAGCCGGCCGGGCCATAGCAATCCCGCATCAGGCGGAGCAACCCTTGGAAGCCGTTGACCGTGAAGCAGAAGCCGCAGTAGGGATCCTGAATATAGCCGCGGACATTTTCAGCATCCTTGCTGAGCCAGGCGAAGGGACCGGCGGCCTTGAAAGACTTGTTGAAGGAGCCGAAGGTCAGATTATTGAGTATCTTCGAGCGGTGACGGCTGCCGCGGATGGCTCCGATCAGGCCGGCGAGGACAAGTCCGGCGCCCTTCATGGGATTGTCGGAGGGGCTGCCGCAGAGCAGCAGACGCTGAATCGAGTCGTCGTACCGCTTCGCGAAGGACCGCGCGATCAGGGAGCCCATGCTGTGCCCGAAGAGGGTCACCGGAAGATTTGGATATTCCTGCCGGGCCCAGTCGTGGATGACCTTGATGTCTTCCACCATCGCCAGCCAGCCGCCGTCGTAGAGATACCCCAAGTCGTCCTCGGACTTGACGGATTCGCCGTGTCCGCGCAGGTCGCTGACCACGGCGACATAGCCGTTCGAGGCCAGGAATTCCATGAATTCGTAATAGCGTTCCTTGTGCTCCGCCATTCCGTGCACGATTTGGACAAGCCCCTTGGCCGGCGTTTCCGGCGCGCACACCGCTACGGCGAGGTCCAGCCCGTCCGCAGATGCCTTGATTGTCAATGTTTTCATATTCTTACGTGTCGCTTTGAATATCCTCCGGTTTCAGCGGCTCGAAAGCCCCGTGCTTGGCTTCGAAGATCACCGTGCCCGGCTCCAGCGGCTCGATCGTGTGCCACTGCCCCGCCGGAATCTGCACGCCAACATTCTCGCCGCCCGCCCGCAGTGTGATGGCATCGGTCTGGTTGCCATCCTCATCGAAGAACAACTCCCGCACACTCCCCCGCAGCACCAGCACCGTCTCCGATGTGTCCAGATGCCGATGCACCGGCACCACCGTCCCGAGAGCCAGGGCGTTCAGCATCCGCTGGGAACCATCCGCGGGCGACGTCCGCAAATCGAAGTGTTGCCGCAGCCGCGGATTCTCCTTCGCCGCCGCCGACAACGCATCCAGAAATTTTTGGTTGATGGTCATATCTTATGAATATTATCGTATGTCTTTCCGGCTCGGGGACATGTTCTTCCCGGCTCGGGGGCACGTTCCTCTTCCCAGCTCGGGGCACGTTCCTCTTCCCAGCTCGGGGGGCACGTTCCTCTTCTCAGCTCGGGGGCACGTTCCTCTTCCCAGCTCGGGGGCACGTTCCTCACCCCTCCGCCTCAAGCCCCGCCCCGAAAATGCAGGTAAATGTACACATATTCACGGGTTCCTCAAAATCTTGGCCAAAGGGAATCCCAAGCCCCGCTCGGCTGCCGCCCGGGAGGGCATCCCAGGACGGGAAACACGAGGATCCGGGCCTGGCAGAGGGCTGGAAGGGTGTACCAGGACCGAAAAGCCGGGGATCCGGGCCTGGCAGAGGGCTGGAAAGGCGCCCCAGGACCGAAAAGCCGGGGATCCGGGCCTGGCAGAGGGCTGGAAAGGCGCCCCAGGACCGAAAAGCCGGGGATCCGGGCTTGGCAGGGGGCTGGAAGGGCGTGCCAGGACCGGAAATGCGGAGATTAGGGCTTGGGTGGGGGCCGGAAGGGCGTGCCAGGACCGGAATAGCAGCAATCTGGGCCTGGGTGGGGGCAAAAAAGCCGGGCCAGGACCAAAACCACAGGAAATTGGGCTTGGCTGACACCGGCTGCGATCGGAACAATTCGGATTTACAAAATGCGGGCACGCTGATCCAGCTCCCAGGGCTGTACAGGGCATATGAGCGTGAAAGATCAGTCAAAATATTCACCTTCTTTTCACTCCGATCGGCCTCCTAGGCCACTCTGCACCGGAATGCCGTGCCCGGGTTTTGTAAATCCCGAAGGACTTGCGCAGATTCCACGGAAAAATATTCAGCCAAGACGGAAAAGCCGGGAGCAGGGCTTGGGCACAGGCAAAAGGGCGAGGGCAGAACCGGAAAACAGGGAAACCAGGCTTGGCACGGGTCCGGAAAAGCATCCTAGGATTGGAACGACAGCAATCCGGGCTTGGCTGAGGACTATCGTTTAATGTTTGAATTTCCGGCGTGAAGCGGAACTTGCGCCCTACTTTTTGAGATTTTTGCGAAATCCTTGAGAATAAAATTTGAGAATTTTGATAAAATCCCCATACGAGGATCCGGGCTTGGCTGCCGCCCGGAAGGGCACCCCAGGACCGGAAACACGGGGTTCCGGGCCTGGCGCGGGGCAGGAAAGGCGCCCCAGGACCGGAAAGTCGGGAATCTGGGCTTGGCAGGGGTCAGGAAAGCCACCGATTGGGGCAGCAAACAATGAACCTTATTTCTTCACTGTGTCACAAACACTCTCCAACTCCCCTCCTTCTCTCCTCGCTCCACATACTTATTAGCAATCAGTCGCTCCAACAGTTTCTGTATGGCCGTCACGCTGATGCCCGTTTCATCTTTCATGTCCGCAAGCGTCAGCGTTGGCTGCGTTCGCATAGCGTTCAGTATCTTCGTGTAATTGGGTGTTCGGAATGCAATCCGTTCCCCATCATACCACCACACATTCTCATTCCGCTCGCTCACAAACAGCACGTAGTTATACACCTCCGTGGCCACCAGTTCATTGAAATATTTCAGGAACGGACGGATGTCCCGGATGTCTGCATGGGCACCATCGCCAGGCACGGGGCCTACTTCAAGGTCAGCCTGATGTAGAGCCTCTAGATACTCACTCTTCTTGCGACTACGGATCACAATCATCGGATAGTCGTGGCGAGCCAGAATATAGTTCATCATCAGCCGGGCTATGCGACCGTTTCCGTCCTCGAAGGGGTGAATGCGTATATAGCGGTAGTGAAACAGCGCGGCCAACTCCACCGGCGAGAGTTTTCCTTCCCGCTCCGCTGCGTTATACCAGTCTACCAGATCAGCCATCAGTGCCGGAGTCTCCTCCGGTGAGGCATACTCGAAGCGGTCTCCGTATCGCGTAATCACACTATTAGGCCGTGTCTTATACTGCCCCGCGTGTATCACGTAACTCGTCTGCATGCCGCCCGGCAAATCACGAGACACCGTGTAATCCTCGCGCAGAAGGGTCTTGTGCAATGTCCGGATAAAGTTCTGTGTCAAAGGCATTTCCTTCACCGCAGCCTCCTCGGTCATCATCCGCAGGGCCACGTTACTCGCTGTCATTTCTTGCACATCGCGCACGTCCGCCTCGCCAATCACCTTGCCGAAGAGCAGCAGGATTTCCGTTTGGCCATACGTCAGCGTGTTGCCCTCGATGTGATTGCTGTTGTAATTGAAGTCCACGGTGAAGCGGCGGCTCAGCCTCTTCCTGTCCTTTTCCGACAGCGGCTGCAAATCCCGCCACGCCGCCAATGCCTTCTCGATAGTAAGATACTTCATACGGATGCGAATATATCAATAAATCAGCACGAAGATACAAAATGTTTTTAAAATGGTTATAACACTACAACCTTTTCCGCCACAAATCACTTACTCTGCTCTTTTTTCTCAAAACTTTTGATCACATCGACATCTTTTGGGGTACCTTACTTGAATATGTGGTGTAGAACTTGTCTCAGTCTGGCCCGTATTTGTCAAAAAGGAAAATGGTCCTGGCTAACACCGGCTGCGATCGGAACAATTCGGATTTACAAAGTGCGGGCACGCTGATCCTGCTCCCAGGGCTGTACAGGGCATATGAGCGTGAAAGATCAGTCAAAATATTCGCCCTCCTTTCACACCGATCGGCCTCCCAGGCCCCTCCAAGACCGATTGCCGTGTCCGGGTTTTGTAAATTCCGAAGGATTCGCGCGAATTCCGCGGGAGAATATTCAGCCAGGACGGGAAACGCAGGGATCCGGGCTTGGCAAGGGGCTGGAGAGGCGTGCCAGGACCGGAATCGCGGGAAACCGGTCTTGGCTGCCGCCCGGAAGGGCATCCCAGGACCGGAAATGCGGGAATACGGGCTTGACTGGGGGCAAAAAAGCCGGCCCAAGACCAAAACCACAGGAAATTGGTCCTGGCTAACAACGACTGCCCTCGGAACAATTCCGGATTTACAAAATCTATGGATACCTTTGGTTTCTTTGGCAAAATGTACATTTTACTTTGCCAAAATTTGTACATTCTTCTTTGCCAAAAAATGTCGATTCAAAGTTACTTGTTGCACCATTACCCTTGTTGCGGCCTTCGACCAAATACAAATCGTCGCCTAAATCACTTGCGAAACTTTAAAGATATATTTGTGTATGTGCGTGGAAAAGTGTAATTTTGCAATTGAAATGCAAAAACCATCAAAATTTGATTGTTTTTGCATATAATTAACAATTTAATCATGATGGAAGATATCGAAATTCTACAGGATTGGGTGACCGCAAGAATGATTAGGGGGCAGTACATCTTCACGAAGGAGGATGTGCGGGCTATCGGTTTACCTATATCAGACGATGCGCTCATCAACAGTCTTGTGCGTATGAGAAAGCGTGGGGTGATCATGTCGCCTTGGCAGAATTTCTACGTGACCATACCAACAGAATACAAGCTGAAGGGTGTGGTGCCGCCTTCGTTCTATATGGACAGACTGATGAAGTTTATGGGGCGTGATTACTATGTGGCTCTGCTGACGGCAGCAGCCTTTGAGGGGGCAGGTCATCAGCGGACGATGGTGTTCCAGACGATGGTGAATGGTAGTTGCATTCGTTCGGGCGTAAAGAACGGTACGCGTTTGGAATTTACTTTGAGGAAGAATCTGCCCATGCAATTTGTGCATCAAGTGAAGACGCAATCGGGCTATATGAATGTGGCCGACGCAGAACTGACAGCATTGGACATCGTTGCCGAGGAGAAGAAGGTGGGTGGATTGAGTCGTGCAACGGAGGTGCTGATTGAGTTAGCCGAAAGGATGAAGCTTGGCGAGAGTAAGTTGCCACTGCTGGAGTATTTCACGGCTGCTGTGATTCAGCGTTTGGGTTATCTGCTGGATTATATCGAAGAAACGGATTTGGCGGATGCTCTGTATGGCCTGCTGATGAAGACGGGCAAGACGTTCCGCAAGGTGCCTTTGAAGCAGTCGATGCCGGTGAGCAAGAATATGCCGGTGAACGAGCGTTGGAAGGTGATCGAGAATTATGAACTTGAAATTGACGAAATATGATACCAGAATACTTTATACAAGAGTGGCATGACAAAGCACCGTGGCAAGAGCCCTTCATGATAGAGCAGGACCTTATCATCTGCAAGGCATTGGTGTGTATCTTCAGCGATGAGTTCTTAGCTTCACAACTGGCTTTCCGAGGTGGTACGGCTTTGCATAAGTTGCACCTGCTGCCACAGTCAAGATACAGTGAAGACATCGACCTTGTGCAGATAAATCCGGGGCCTATCAAGCCGATTCTTTTCCGTCTGGGTGAGGTGCTCGACTGGATGCCCGATCGTGTGACTATACCGAAGCGATACAACAATACGATGCTGTTCCGAATGGAGAGTGAGGTGCCGCCAGTACAGCCTATCCGCCTGAAAGTGGAGATCAACTGCATGGAGCATTTCAACGTGTTGGGGCTAGACAAGGTGCCGTTCGAAGTAGATAACTCTTGGTTCAATGGTAAGTGCGAGTTGACAACCTACAAGCTGGATGAGCTAGTGGGCACTAAGCTTCGTGCGCTATACCAGCGCAAGAAGGGTCGCGATCTACTGGACTTACAGTTAGCAATTCAGAGTGGCAAACTCGATGTGGAACGTGTACTGGAGTGTTACAACCGCTACATGGAGTTCGTTGTGGAAAAGGCACCAACCTATAAGCAGTTCGTGCAGAACATGGAGATGAAGTTGCAAGATCCAGAGTTCCTTTGCGATACTGGTATCCTCCTCCGAGAAGATGCGACCCACTTTGACCCCCAACCCGCCTGGGAACTGGTGAAAAGGACGTTTGTGGACAGGATGCCGGGGAAGAGGGAGTAGCTCTATTGCGAGATTCTGTTTCATGTCACAAATATTTACGACAAGGATATTAACTAGTTTTGAGGTAATAGTTAACACCTAACATCTAACACCTAATAATCGCTTTCATTATGACAATTCAAGAAGATCTAAATTCCTTCGGAATAGCTGATATAAAAGGCTTTGACGACCATGAAGTGATTGCAGCATTACCGTCTGTTGATGCAGAGGAGAAGGAAAAGTCTGCTTTTACCTTCCTATACATTAGCTTTTAAATTGGCTCTGCTCACTTCTTTGAAGCCAGCTCTACAGTTTCAAACAATTAATTAAGGTATCAGTTCAATGGAATCAACCATCAAAAACATATTAGGCATTAAAGTCGATTTGAAGGATGTCAGAAATCCTTTTAAATTGTACCGAAAAATGCGTCCATACTACTTCTCAGATTCTCGTGCCAATCATGAAATGACTCCAGAACTGTTTGAGTTTACGATGAGCAAGCTCTCTACCGACATGAAGCAGGATCTGTTCGAAGATCTGACGCGACAAATGGTTTGCAAACTCATTACTCCTAATTTGATTCCTCAAACAGGACCAACAGGTGGTGGCGATGGTAAAACGGATATAGAAACACATCCAGTAGATGAGGAAATATCCGACAAATGGTATTATGCTGACGCTTGTAAAGGCAACCAGAAGTGGGCTTTTGCTATCAGCTGCAAATCCGAATGGAAGCCAAAAATAGAGAGTGACGTCAAGAAGATTGTTAACACAAAAAGAGGTTTCAACAAGATCTTTTTTTGCACGAACCAAACTGTATCTTCAAAGAACAAAGCTGACTTATTCGACAAATACAAGAAGGCGTACAATGTTGAGGTAACAATCCTCGACCTGAACTGGTATAAGCAATCCGTATATGAAAACGGATGCTACAATATAGCCATCAAATCACTTAACCTGAGTGGACAACTTCAGGAAAAAGTTGAGGAAGGCCCAAACGATAAAGCAAGGCGTAAAGAGCTCAACGAGATAGACGAGAGGATACAATCAACCACCGTAAGCGAAGCGCTAAACACATCATACGTTGAGGATCTTCTGAATGCAGCCATCTTATGTAGAGAGTTGGAAGAACCTAAGAACACAATAAACAGTCGTTTCGCTTTAGCATTGGAGCAAGCTAAACTCCATGGTACAAAGCAACAGGTTTTCAATGTCATCTACCAAAAGGCTTGGACGGCATTCTATTGGTACGAGGATGCCGATGCAATGTTTGCGCGATATCTCGAATTGAAGGAGATATTAAATCAGGAGATCAATACAGCACGTGTTGAAAAACTGTATAACCTTCGCAACTTGATCACAACATCCGTTGATTGCAAGCTCTTCAAAACAGAGCCTGATATAGCAAAAGAAAATGAGTATTGGCAGTCTTTGTACGATAGTCTGTCAAAGGATTCTGTACACCAAAGTTCCTTCTTGTATCTAAGGATTTGCACCTTAGAGTCAAAGCTGTTTAAGGAACTCCGTGCATCTGAGGATATAGAGGACACTTTGCTCCAGCTTAATGAAGCAATACAGAGTTCTGTTGCACATATTGATATTCCTTTTGATACTCATGCTCTTATCCTCAACCAAGCAGGAGCGTTAATTGGTAACAACCCTATTTATGAGGGAATCGTTGATACGATAGCTGAGATAAATAGCAAAATGAAGTCTGAGATAGCCTCTGCCGAGATTCATTACGACCGAGGTGTACAAAATTTGAATCAAAAAGAATTCCAGCTTGCCCTCAAGCATTTTGGTAAATGCATTATATTATATCAGAAAGAAGCCACCAAGGGTAACCTTGTGCAGGCATCTGCTATGCTGGCAATGTCTTACCAAGGTTTGGATCTGATGTATAGTGCAAAGGTTCTTTTTGTCAAGACCTTATCGCTCCTTTTCCACAAGACGGAAACAGAAGGCGCATTTGATCATATTATTGTAACTGTTCTATTTGAGCTCTGCAGACTAGAACTGAAGGTTGGTCAACTGAACTCCTTCTTCAATTGGTTCTCTATGCTTGAGATGATGGTTGGTGCTCATCCATCGTTTGCAGATAATTCATATAACGAGCAAAGGGTTGAACTCGATTCAATACTTGCTACAATTATCTTGTCCTCAACACCGGATAATACACAATGGGAGTTATTACCCTCTCTATGTGAAGTCTTCGGATTATGTGTTTCTAAGGATGCTGCACTTTACACCTTAGACTACCAAGACGAACTGAGCTCAGAGTTTAAAGACAACCTCATGAAAGATAAGGATTGGAAGGACAGAATAGTTCAAATGTCAAAGTCCGGTATATCCCTTTTCCCTTTATCTTTCTCATCAAAGGACATGAGCGAGATTGAAACTCTTATATCTGGTTGTCATATAAAGGCCAATTTTAGAGGTGATATGCGCATCCAAGCCTATGCTGAAATGTTCTTGGCGTTCTTAGAAACATATATGGCTACCATGACTCAGTCAGATATGGCTGTTACCACACCTGAGATTCGTCTTAATATAAAGGTTAAAACATCCGGAAAAACAGAAGTCAAGAAGGGCGGTAGAACAAACGAATACACGATTAAGATTAATCAAAAGACAGCCAGCGATCAGGAGATATGGAATACTGCTGCACACCTGTTAGCAAACTTCCTTACACAGAACTCTATGACAAAAGACATAGATGCTCTGTTCAAGAAAAAGGAAACAGAAGACAATATTGGTGAGCGACTGGCTATACTCGGTAATTACCATCGAGAATTCAAACTCAGCTTCCTGCTTGATTATCGAAGTTATCTTGAACTCTGGTGGAATAAGGATATGAAAAAGTATCCAGTTAAGACCCAGAGCAGCAGTTCGCAATATCAGGCAAAGGGTAAACAGGCGACTCAGATTATTACCGATCTTTTTGACTATCCGTTATGGGATAAGGCTAAGTGGTCAGGTTGTGGTTACATGATGGCTTATGATGGTTCGAAGCCAGCTATCTTGATTCTGCTTTACAAAGACTTCAAATATGCTCAAAAAATATTCGAGAAATGGGAAGAAGATTTTCGTGCAAAGAAACTCAATCTGAAGCTTACCTTCATAACCGGAGTTGATGCAGAGCATCCAAAGTGGTACAAAGTAATTATTGCTCCCGACATGGAGAAAGTCTTAGAGGCTGATGAAAACAAGTACTCAAGGTCTGTTGTTGCAACCTCTCGATTCCATCTGATGCAATCAACAGATGATACCAATATGCGGATGTTCAAAGCATTATATTCCAAGTTCCATTATGCCGGCATCACGGCAACCGAGATTTCTAACAACCAGATGTCGTCAGATCCCAACAAGAAATACCCACGTGTGATCCCTGTTACTAACATAGATTTCCGTGAGGCATGGACTATTGGTGAAAATGATCCTAATTCCATAGCTATACTTCCTTCTGATAATCCAATCATTCCTGAAGGAAAAGAAGGAGAAGCTCCAGTGTTGAAACTCATTGAAACAAAGAAACAGAGGTATGGAAAAATATGATGACTTCCTTGCATACATTGGTAAAAATACGGTAGTCCCGCAAATAACAGACTTTAGTTTCTTGCCAGAGACTGCTGCGATCATCTATTCGAAGATCAAAGACCGCTACCCCATCGTATTGACCAGAGATATGGCAAAAACGCGTGCCTGGTTGCGTAAGCAGGCGCGCGGCACACAGCGCACGGGTGTGCTTGTGACTAAGGCGGCAGCCCGCTTCAAACCGCTGGCTGTGGATATCCTCGAGAAAGGTGACGAGAATGCCGTGCACTGGTTTCTTGAGGACAAGAATGATATTCGTTCCTCCAATTTCCTCGAGGATACGGCTAACGGAGGGTAGTGTTTCAAAAAGTGTGTCCAGACCGCAGTCTGCAATTTAAAGAACGTTCAAAGTTACATCAATTTTCCTGTCCTGCAAGGAGACCGGCTCCTCAATGAGTTTCTTATTCTCCTTTTCACGTTGTTTCGGAGGGAAAGAGAGTCCTGTCTTCCCTGATCCTCGGGATCACCCGGCCGTAAGACTCCTTGTCCATCGCCGTCTTTCCCATCAGGACGATGACCGAGTCCTCGTCCGGCATCGCGCCGCGCATGCGGGTGACCCTGCGGAAGTCCTTTTGGAGCCGTTCGATCCAGTTCGTCGTGTATATCATCGGCTGGATCCGAGGGGCGTAGTTCAGGTACGTGAAGTAAAATGCGATGTCCTCGTCGTCCGCCAGGGCGCGGATGCCGCGGTAGTCCTTGCCCCACTTCAGGCACATGTCCTTCCATGCCCGGATACCCTGTTCGATTGTATAATTCTTGTCCCCGGTCCTGAACACCTCCCGCATGTCATCCGCAAGCGCTTTCTTGTCCCCGTGGCGCACACGGGCCATCATGCCGCGCTTGAGATGCGTCGTGCAGCGCTGGAAGGCCGCCCCGGGGAACTTCTCGCCGATAATGGCGTCCAGACCGCGATGAAGCCACACGTCCACCTCCTTGCGGATATAGTTGATCATCCTGGAGATGCTCGACTTGCTGTAGTTGTAAACGGAATTGAGAAATGCAGCAAAAATGGTAACGGGAGTACAACAAAAATAGCAACAACAGTACATCAAAATCGGTAACAAGCGTGCAGCAAAAACGGTAACAGTAATGCAGCAATCCTGAATTATTAACCGACCTTTGGCGCATAACTTTCAGCAAAGGTGTTATGACGACAAAGGACTACAAAGCACTCAGTCGGCTGATTATGTACGACAAGATCAAGAGGTTCTACGAAGAGGACCACCAATCCATCCGCTGGATAGCCAGAGAATTGAAACTAAACTTCAGGATTGTCAAGAAGTACCTGGAGATGGACCGGAGAGAGTTCGAGCGGTTCTCGGACACAGTTATCAACAGGGGGCATATCCTTGACCCTTACAGAGACTTCATCGTCGGGCGTCTAAGCCGGTACCAAGTCCCGAGGTACTGAGCAGCACTTCCTTCAATTCTAGGCTTTTATGCAATAAATCTTCCAAAACGCATTGGGTGTCACTGGTCATTTCCTCCAGCCATTTCGGAGAGACTTGGCGCAAAAAATACTTCAAGATCATAAGACCAGACGCCAGCATATGGGATTGGCTGCCGCCCGGAAGAGCATCCCAGGACCGGAAATGCGGGA
>LSQX01169160.1_pt2 | contig 31904 bp, 26 predicted proteins | sample 654561 | NCBI WGS metagenome assembly LSQX01 (sample SAMN04489861, study PRJNA283612) | anaerobic digester metagenome | isolation source: 4 biogas reactors fed with cattle manure at either 37C or 55C with and... | place: Denmark: Kongens Lyngby | collected 2014 | reverse complement strand
CTGTGTTTCCCGCCTAAAAAGAATCCCCCCCTTTGAAAAAGGGGGTCGGGGGGATTTTCTTTTCTGGATTCCTCGCTGCGCTTAGAATGACAGAGAACTCAAACGATCTTTTAACTTATTTTAATTATAAGCTATTATAAAAAGCAACTAATTTTTTTGCTAAATTTCTGTTTTCATAATTTTCTTTTGCAAAATTAAAGGCATTTTCAGAAATATTTTTAGTTAAATCTGGGTTTGTTATGCAGTTGCTAATTTTTTTAATAAATTCTTCTTTTGAGTTGGCAAGCAGTATTTGTTCCGAATCCTTGGAAAATATGCCCTCAGCACCGATTTTCGTTGAAATTACTACTTTTCCGAAAGACATTGCTTCAACTATTTTCACTCTTATTCCGCTCCCAAAAAAAAGTGGAACAAGCATTATGCTGTGCTGCTGAATGAACTCGCTTGAAGATGGCACCTCGCCGCAAATTTCTACGTTTTTATCTGCCCATTTTTGAAAATAAGCGGGTATGTTTCTGCCAGCAATGTAAAACTTAATTTTTGGATATTTTTTAAAAATATCTTCCCAAACATTATTCAAAAACCAATTCAGCCCTTGTTCGTTTGGTGCCCAATCCAACGCCCCAATGAAAAATAAAGATAAGTCCTTGGGCTGCGGATAGTTTTGCTCAGCCATATCAAATCCCACTGGAATAGAGATTGTTTTTATGCCAGGGTTCAGATACTCCTTTTGTATTTTGTCGTCAATTTCTGTAATTGAAATCACAGCATCAAAATCATTAACCACTTTCTTTTCAAAGGCTTTCAATCTTTTCGCTAACAAATTCAAATAACGCTTTTTTAAAGGATTTTTTGTGATTTTTGCTCTTCTTTCCCAAATCAAATGCTCAATATTATGTGAGCGATATACCATTTTGGCATTTGAAAACTCCCGCGCCGTTTCAAGATAAGGCGTTGTGAAAAGCGTTTCAAATTGAATTATATCGAACTCGTTTTCATTCAAGATTTGCCTTAATCTGTCTTTAAACTCTTTTGTAACAAATCGAGAAATATTATAAGATTTTTTGCTGAAAAGATTGAAAAAAGCGTCAATGCTCTTCACTCTATTTTCAATATTTACGTAGGAATAAGCTGTTTTTTCATAGAAAGAATTTGAGCTTTCGTTGAATACTGGCTGTGAAGCAGGAGTGGCATAGGAAAGGATTTTTAAATCGACTCCAATGCTCAGCAAGCCATTTGCAACGCTAAGAAAGGCTTTTGATGCGCCATTATTATCTGGAAAAGGAGGCTGACTGCATATTTGCAAAACTTTCAATTTCACACCAAAAATTTTACACTAAAAACTTTAAAGCAACAAAGCCACCAACAAGCAGCGCAACAAAGGCAAGTGCTAACTTATCGAAATACTTTTCAATATATGCTTTCATCGGAGGACCAAAGAAATAGAAAAGTGTTCCCACCAAGAAAAACCTTGCAGCTCTGCCAAAAGTAGAAATCAAGACGAAAGGAATAATGTCCATTTTTACAAAGCCTGAGGCAATAGTAGAAACCTTATAAGGAATAGGCGAAAAAGCTGCGATAGCTAAAAAGATTTGCCCCCACTCTTCATAAAGCCGCTCGAAACTTGCCCAAGCTTCTTGATAATGATAAAATTCTACAATAGGTCTTCCAATAGCTTCAAACATTGCGTAGCCGATAAAATAACCGAAAATGCCACCAAAGACAGAGCCAACGCTACACCAAAAAGCAGCGCGGTATGATTTTTTTGGAGCTGAAACTGCAATCGCTATTAAAAGCACATCTGGGGGAATTGGGAAAAAAGACGACTCGGCAAAAGCTAACAAAAACAGCGCAGTCATTGCATATTTTTTTTCTGCAAAACTTTCCATCCACAGCTTGAGCTTATACATCCACTTAACTAAAAAATTCATACATTTCCATAATATTAAAAAAATGCAATTAGCTAATCTACAAAATTACGAAAATTGTTGATTTAAGGAAATCAAATACTTTCACTTCTGGTCTTTCGATTGAGGAAGAGCTATACTGCTACATTTTCAAATAAGGAGATAGGTTGGCAAGGTCATTCTGAACGCAGTGAAGAATCCAGAAAACGTTTCAATACCGCAGATACTCTGGATTCCTCGCTGCGCTCGGAATGACTTTTCAGGTATTCCATACCTTTAAGATATGGAAAATCGTAACTTCCGGCACTCTTCATTTGGTTCATAGTGATACTTCTCAATATCTAGCCCGCCAGTGCGAGACAAAGCTCATTTTTTCAAGTACATAAAATAATTAATTTATTCAGCAATTTTATGGTATTAATTTTGCAATGAAATTGAATTGAGGATTAGTGGTTTATTAAAAGAAATTCTATGCAAAAAAGAATAGCAGCCCGAGTTTTAGCGTTAATAATATATATAATATCAAGTTCTTACTTACCGTTAGATGCCAAGCAAAACATTAGTTTAGGAATAGACAATTTAATAAAAAGCAATTTTGAATATCTTGCCCGAAAACGAGTTATACTCTATACAAATCAATCTGGCAGAAACTCAGAAGGGAAATTGACAGCAGAAATATTTGCAAAACAAACGAGTTTCAGCACAGTTGCTTTTTTCACGCCAGAACACGGAATTTACTCCACAGTTCCAGCAGGCGAGGAAGTAAAAAATGATAATATTTTTGGCGTTCCAATTATTTCCCTTTATGGCACAAGTAAAAAGCCAATCGCAAAGCAGCTTGAAAATTGTGATGCCCTTGTGGTCGATATTCAAGATATTGGAGTCCGCTCCTACACTTACATTAGCACTCTTTTTTACATTATGGAGGCTTGTGCCGAGCAAAATGTAGAACTTGTCATTTTGGATAGGCCCAACCCGATTGGAGGAATGATAATAGACGGCAATATCATCAAAGATGGCTTTAAGTCTTTTATTGGTGTGGCATCGGTTCCATACCTACACGGCTGCACTATTGCGGAGCTTGCTAACTTAATTAACGAGGAGGGCTGGCTAAAAAAAGACGGAAAAACGATAAAAGCAAAAATTCACACTATTAAAATGAGCGGCTGGAAGCGTTGGATGAGCTGGGAGGACACAGGGCTTTCTTGGATTCCCACCTCTCCACACATTCCGTCTGTTGATGCGGCGCGCGGCTATGCTACGCTCGGTTTTTTGGGCGAGCTTGGAATTATTAGCATTGGAATTGGAACCACACTCCCTTTTCAATATATTGGAAGTCCAAATTTTTCAACTGAAAAAGTGATTAAAGAATTAGAAAAAACAAAAATTGAGGGCTTGAGCCTGCTCCAAACTCGTTATAGACCATTTTATGCAAAAAATGCTAATAGTGATTGCGATGGACTGCTGCTGCGTTTCAAGCTCAGCAATCATTTTGAGCCATACAGCGCTGGATTTAAAATAATTTACGCCATCAGGAAAGTTCATCCAGAATTATTTAACATCGGCACTTTATCCGAAAATGCAAAGCAGATGTTTTGCAAAGCAACAGGCACAGATGAGCTGCTTGACGCTCTATTCGATATGAAAACTACAGAAGAAAAACTGCTCCAGCTCTGCAATAAAGGGAAAAAAGAATTTATAGCCAAAAGAGCAAAATATTTAATTTATGATTGAAATTATAATTGCTTAGTGCTTTTTAATATACCCTTTTTTAATATAAATATCTAATTAACAGTTTTATTAAAAACTAAAATTATGATAACAAAGAAAAATTAATCCACCCCCTTTTTCCCCCGCCAGCGGGGGACACTGGACTAGTCTGTTTTCCCTCTACTTCCCAAGTTCAAATGGCAAGTAGAGGAATGACATCTTTCCATAAATTAAAAATAATATAAAAAATATTTAAAAAGCATTTCATTTAACTTCAAATTGATAGCATATAATTTTGCCTTTGTTTTAATTAAAAAGGGAATAAATATGTGGTTTGAAGTATTTAAAACAGGCGAGCATAGCGACTCCTCTGGCAATAAAGCATCATACAGCGAGCAAGACCTCGATAAAATCGCAACAATTTACAACAGCCAAATAAAAGAAAATCCATCTTTTCAAGCACCAGTCGTTAAAGGGCACCCAAAAAATGATGACCCTGCCTACGGTTGGGTCGAAATGCTAAAAAGGAAAGGGAACTCGCTTTTTGCAAAAGTAAAGCAGCTTGCCCCAGAAATTATAAATGAAATCAAGCAAGGCAGGTTTAAAAATATCTCGATTGCACTTTATCCAGATTTGCTGCTGCGTCATATCGGTTTGCTTGGCGCTATCCCGCCAGCAGTAAAAGGCTTACAACCCGTTACTTTTAACAATGGCGATTCTTACGCAAGTTTTAGTTTAGAATACGATAAAATTAACTGCTTCGACTATTCAAACAATGAAGACCTTGAAAAAGAGTATTTTTCTGCCCTTGAAATAAGCAAGCAACTCCGAAAAGAAAACGATTCTTTAAAAGAAAAGCTGTTTTCTTTGGAAAATGAAAAAAGATTGGACAGCTATAAAGAATTCGCTTGCTCGCTTTTAAAAGACAAAGCAAACAAGCAAGAGCAACAGCCCTTTGTAGAAAGCTTAGTAGAAATTTTGGATATGGCTTACGCGGCAGATGAGCAGTGCGGGACTGAGTTTTCTTCCTCAAAAGAAAGCAAGGTCAGCAAAGTAAAAGAATTTGCTCTTTCCTTTGCTGCCAGCCCGCTTTCAAAAGAATTTGCAATCCAAAATGAAAGCCCTAACTCAATTTCAAACATAGATTTTTCTCAAAAAAAAGTAGATCCAGAAAAACTTGAGATCCACAACAAAGCAATAGAATTGCAACTGCTCGACTCCGCTTTATCTTATCAAGAGGCATTGAAAAAAATTTCTGTTTAGCTGTCTGAACCTTGATTTTCTTGATTGAAGGATTTCTTGATTTTTCATTTATTGAATTATCCCCCGCTGGCGGGGGAAAAAGGGGGTGGACAGTTTTCTTTATTGCCATAATTCTGTGTTTTAGTAAAAGTGCATTAATCAATAATTTTCAGAAAAAAAACGATAAGTAATTATAATACATAAAGATCCACCCCCTACCCCCTTTTAAAGAAAGCAGAAGAAAGAAGTCTGGAGCTAAAGAATAAGCTGTCCCCCGCTGGCGGGGGAAAAAGGGGGTGGACAGTTTTCTTTATTGCCATAATTCTGTGTTTTAGTAAAAGTGTTAATTAAAAATTGCAATAAAAAAATGCTAAGTAATTATAATACATAAAGATCCACCCCCTACCCCCGCCAGCGGGGGATAAAGATGTCATTGGCAATGAAGTAAAGAATGACAGTTTTTTTCTAATATAAATAATTTTCAAATTTTACAATTCACCAATAATTATAACAAATAATCTTTTTTCAACCCAAAAGGAGAAAATAATGTCTACAACAAGAATTGATGATTTACGAATGATAGACCCAGTGCTAACTACGATAGCTCAGGGATATTCAAATGCTGCTATGGTGGCAGAGCATCTTTTCCCGACTATCGAAGTAAATAAGTTGAAAGGGAAAATCCCTGTTTTTGAAAGAAACGCCTTTGTTATTAGAGATACTCATCGCGCAATCCGTGCCAATTCCAATAGAATCCCGCCTTCCGATATTGATTTCATTGAGTTTGAAACAAAAGAAAAAGACATTGAAATCGCTATAGACTATATTGAAGAGGAAGAATCGCTTGAAGGCGCAATGCTTGAGCAACGCTTGGCAAAAGAACTGCGCGACATCCTTTTGCTTGGCAAGGAGAAAGAAGCTGCTGATTTAACGCAAGATGCAAACAATTATATTGACGACTTAAAAATTGGAATGACCGAATTCACTTGCTTTAACGACTATTCCAACAACAGCAACCCGCTTACTATAATCAAAGATGGAATGGCTGCAATTAAAGAAAGAATTGCCAAATTCCCAAACACTATGATTATTGGTAGCCAGTGCTATCAAACAATTATCGAACATCCGAAAGTAACTGAAAAGGTTGCATACTCTGGCTTGGCGAAGGTTTCTAAAAAGGCATTGAGTGAAATGCTCGATATTCCTAACATTCAAATTGGGCTTGCTGTGTATTCTGAGGACGGAGAAACTTTTCAAGATGTTTGGAAAGACAATATAATCATTGCTTACGTAGACCCTGGCAAGCAAAACCGAAGCGAATTTAATCCAAGTTTTGGCTACACTCTCCAAAGAGCTGGGATGCCGGAAATCGACACTTATTACGAAAATGGCGGTAAAAGTAAAATCATCCGTGCAACCGATAACTATGCAATAAAAGTGTGCGCAAGCGATGCCATTTATTTGATTTATAACACCATTCATTCATTAGATTAAAAGGAAAAGCAATGTCAATAACAGATAAAACATATCAGCCAATTCAAGCTGTTACAGTAAAGGCAAATGAGGATTTGTCCGCATTTCGCTTCGTATCGCATCTCGGCTCAGTTTGCGCAGAAGATCAAAAGGCACTTGGCGTGTCCGATTTAAATTGGCTTAAAGACGAGTATTCTTCGGTAGTTACTTTGGGAACTATTGCCGTAGAAACAACTACCACAATCAACATTGGCGCTCCTGTTGCAACTTCAACAGAAGGCAAGGCAAAGCCAGCAGCAGGAGGCTCAGAAATTAACGGCAGAGCGCTTGATTCTTGTATCGGAGCTGGATTTATAAAAATAAGCATAGTGCCTTAAGATTGGGAATTTCGAGCCTTGTGAAACTACACTACATCGGGGTTGCAACCCCTTGTTGAAAGGGAACAGGCGTGCCAGTTCCCTACACTTTCCTCCTACCTCCCAAAATTCAATTTTGGAAGGAGGGGGAAATTTTGAAAAGAGGAGGAAAAATAATAAAAATATATTTAAAAATTTCAAGGAAAAATAAAATGAGCACAACAATGAATTTTATATTGAGGCACGCAGCTTGGCTCTGCCTTATTTTAATTTCAATTCTTCTTTTAAATCCGATAATTGCGGAGTTCAGAACGCTTTTGCTGATTACAATTTTTGAAACTGTTGCCTTGTTCCTATCGGGATTGGCAGTTTATACGTTCACGAAAATTGATTTTATTGGCGAGCAATCTTATGGTATTTTGGGATATATCTTTTTAAGCGTCCATATCTTGACGGGTATGGCTGTGTTGGGTGTGTATTTAGCGCAGTTCGGTGGGTAATATGAGAGTAATAATTTTAGCTTTCTTTTTCCTGTCCAGTATTTCTTTTGCTCAAACCAACTATACCTTGCATTGCAGCAAAAAGCTATTAGAGGCATCGAAAGATAGCGCCCTCTTGCAACTCGGCATAGTTGAAAAAACTGGCAAAAACGATGCTCCCGAAATTGAAAAGTATTTGAAAAGCACTTTCACAGCAAAGGGAAACCCTTATTGCGCTGCAGCTGTTTATTGGTGCTTTTTCTCTGCTGCGATTGAATTAAAAATTCCAATAGCTCAAATTCCAATTAAACGCACTGCTCTTGCAAACGCAATGTTTAATGATGCTGCAAAGCGCGGCGCCAAAGCGAAATACATTCCGAGCGAGCATTCTTTGATTGTATGGAAATATCCAAATAGTTGCTTCGGGCATATCGAAAGAATAGTAAGCGTTGGAAAGGCTGGCTGGGTCGAAACGATTGCTTTCAACGTAAGCGCTTTTTCAAATGAGCACGGCAAAGAAATGCAAGGCGTTTTCTTGAAAAAAAGAAACATTTATCACGCACTTGGAAAAATGCGAATTAGAGGAATGATTTCGTTTGCTTGGGCTTAGCTTTATTTGTAAAAAATAATTAAAAAATATGAAAACAACAATTATCATTCTATCTACCATTATTTGCCTGCTGCTTTTTTATACTTTTTTTAATAAAAACGAAGAAAAGGAAATCATTAATTACCAGCACGATACATTGTTCATCGTCAAGGAATCTGAACCTATTATTATTGAAAAAGCAAAAACCAAAGTGAAGTATTTGAAAGATACGATTATAATAGCCGCACCCTTCCAAGCTGAGCTTGATACTATAATTAAGCAAGATACTTTGCGTAGCACATTCTTTTTTCCGGAAATGCTTTTATCTTTTGAGTTGAGGAAAAAGCCAGATACTCTTCAAATAGAAAAGATTATGATTACAAAGGAAATTCCCAAAAAAGAGCACTGGTGGAAAGAGCCGCTAATTTTTATTAGCGGCTTTGCTGCTTGCCTTCTACTTTATAAAATCAAATAAATTGAAAAAAAATGAACTCCATAAAAAAACTTTTTACAGAAATAGCTACAAATCAACAGCTTTCGCGAGCTTCGAGCTTATTTAATTCTTTGCCCAACCCGGATAAAATATTCAATAGCACTGGCAGATTGTATTCTAACTACCGCAATTTGCTGAACGACCCGCATCTTTGGTCTTGCATCCAATCACGAAAAAGCGGTGTCCTTGCTTTGAATTTCGAAGTGAAGCAGGGAAAGGCAAGTCAAAACGCACTTTCGATCATTCAAACAGCATTTGAGCAAATTGACTTCAATCAGCTAATTAGGGACGTTCTCGAAGCTACTCTCTTCGGCTTTCAAGCACTGGAAATTATGTGGAATAATTTTAATTTTGGGAGAAATTTTATTTTACCCGAAAAAATTATTCCCAAGCCCCATGAATGGTTTGAATTTGACCGCACTGGCTCGCTATTTTTCAAGCAATTTGGGCAATCAAAAAAAATTGACTTGCCAGAATATAAATTTTTAATCGTCCAATACGAGCCGACTTATCTCAATCCTTATGGACAGTCCTTGCTTGGGAAATGCTATTGGCCTGTTACTTTTAAAAATAACGGACTTAAATTTTGGACAAATTTCACAGAAAAATACGGAATGCCAATCCTGTTTGCAAAGTATGAGCGCGGCGGTTCGCTTGACGATGCTAAAGAGCTTGCAAATAATCTTTCTCTTATGGTGGATAACAACGTTATAGTTGCTTCTTCCGAAATCAGTTTGGAAATGCAGGAAGCAATTAGAAATACTGCCTCCGATTTATTTCACGATTTACTACGTTTTTGCAATTCAGAAATATCGAAAGTTATTTTATCGCAAACCCTTACAACTGAGCTTGATAGCGGCTCTTACGCTGCATCGCTTACTCATTTCAAAGTTCGGCGTGAAATTATTATAGCCGATGTCCGTTTAGTAGAAAGCGCTGTCAATAAACTTATTAAATACATTATTGATTTGAATTTAGCTGAATATTCTTATCCCGTTTTTAGATTTAAGCTCGGAGAAAGCAAACAGGTTGTTGAGCTTGCCGAAACAGGTTGTTGAGCTTGTTGAGCTTGTCGAAACAGCCTGCCGAAACAGGTTGTTGAGCTTGTCGAAACAACAACTACAAGAAATAAAGCAAATAATTCCTTAATTTGTCTTAACTTTGCATAAAAAAAGATGAATTATGGAAATACTTTGGTCGCCTTGGCGCTCTCAATATATCGACAGTTTTAAAGAAGAAAGCAAAATCGATGAGCCGAGCTGCTTCATTTGTGATGCAGTAAATGCGATTGGTGAAGAAAAAAAAAGGCTGGTCATTGCTCGGCTCGACTTTTCGATTGTTATGCTCAATAAATTTCCTTATAATAATGGGCATATCTTGATTGCACCTAAAAAGCATACGGGAGACATAGATGAGCTGAATGATGTGGAGGCAGCAGAAATGCTAAGCACAGTGCGTCGCGCAAGTTCAATACTAAAAAAAGTTTTCAATCCAAATGGCTTTAATATCGGAATGAATCTCGGAAGGGTGGCTGGTGCTGGTTTGCCCTGCCATATTCACATTCACATTGTGCCGCGCTGGAATGGAGACGCTAATTTTATGCCCGTCATTGCAGATACAAAAGTGATTTCACAATCACTTGAGCAAACGCAAGAAATTTTAGCAAAAGAGTTTAACTGTTTTTAGAATTTCTTTGAGCATATTAAAAAGCATAAAAGCAAAAAAGTCATTAGGACAAAATTTCCTTATTGATAAAAATATCTCTAAGAAAATTGTTGCTTTGCTTCATACCGAATTTGATGAGCTTGTGCTTGAAATTGGGCCTGGCACTGGCGCTCTCACTAATTTTTTACTTGAAAAGCCAATCCATCTTTACGCTGTCGAATGCGATGAACGGGCTGTGGAATCTTTGTCTAATCAATTCCCAAAAGCAAAATTTCCGAATTTCAATTTAATCCATCAAGACATTTTAAAATTTGATTTGGAGCAGCTTTTTTTAGAAAAAAAGAAAAAAATCAAAGTTATTGGGAATATTCCTTATTTTCTTTCAAGCGGAATTTTATTCTATTTATACGCCAATTCGACTTTTATAGAAAAGGCAGTAATTATGCTACAAAAAGAATTTGCTGAAAGATTGCTCGCAGTGCCGCGGACAAAAGAATATGGAATAATCACAGTTGCAAATGAATTAGTTGCCGAGGCTTCCTTTTGCTTTAATGTGTCGAATAATTGTTTTTATCCAAAGCCAAAAGTTAGCTCTACAATTATTGAAATAAATTTTTTTGAAAATCCGCCAGCAACTCAAAATTTTAACGATGTCTTAAAAATTGTGAAACTCGCTTTCAATCAAAGAAGAAAGACATTAAAAAATTCTTTAAGCTCTGTTTTAAAAGACAATCCTTTTTCTACTTTAAATTACGAAAAACTGCAAAAATTTTTAACAAAGCGGCCCGAGGAACTTAGAAAAGACGAGTTTATTGAATTAGCAAGTTTAATATATCACAAGGAAAACGATGATAAGCAAATTTAAAGAATTGAAAAGCAATTTAATTAGCACCGATATTTATATTATTATCATAGTTATAATAAACTCGGGCTTAACTTTCACACTTTTTGCAAAAATTCAGGCGCCCTTGCTTATCCTAGGTTCAAATATTGGGATAATTCTGCTAATTGCTTCCAGTTCTACGAATAAAATGTCAGAGCTATTGAAATCAAGATTGCTTTTAGTGAAATTACTTTACATTATCCCGATAATATTTATCATTTACGACCAAACGCAAATATTTATCCGAATAATAAATCCAAAACTTTTCGATGATATTTTAATCGAATGGGACCATTATATTTTTGGCTTCAACCCGACTGACGCGATGGAGCAGCTTTATCATCCCTTGCTCACTGAGTATCTTCAGTTTTCTTATATGACTTTTTTTCTTGCTCCGCTTGCGCATTGCATTGAAATGTATATAAATAAAAGGTTTAATGAATTCAACTCAGTTGCAAGGCTGATTACTTTTGCTTTCTTCTTCTCTTATTTACTTTATTATTTTATGCCCGCAGTTGGTCCGCGTTTCACTTTATATGAATTTGAAAATTTGAATACTGAAATACCCGGTCTTTGGCTTGCAGATTTTTTTAGATATATTATCAACAGTGGTGGCGGAATTACTGAAAGCTCCGTCCCGGCCGCTCTTTTAGTTAATCGCGATTGTATGCCAAGCGGACACACTATGATGACTTTAGCAAATCTTTATCTTGCTTGGAAGCATCGTTCAAAATTGCGTTTTATTTTTTATATTATCGGCTTCAGCTTAATTTTTTCTACTGTTTATCTTCGCTATCATTACGTTGTGGATTTAATTGCTGGAGCATTTTTTGCAGCTGTTGCGATTTACCTTGAGCCAAAAATAAACAGGCTTATAAATCGAAAAAACTCTGATTAAAATATTATTTTTGTTAAATTGTTATTTTTTTCAAAGATAAATATGAATAAAAGAAAAAATTCAGAAGCCGAAAGGCTGAATCTTTTAGAAAGATTATATTTGCCAGAGATTGCTCGTGGTTTGGCTATCACATTAAAGCAAATGTTTAAGCCAAAATTTACGCGTCAATATCCAGAAGAACGCTGGGAGCCAACGGGTTCATACCGCGGGCGCCCAGTTCTTGTTGTAGAAAATGATGTAGAGCGTTGCGTTGCTTGTGGGCTTTGCGCTCGTGTTTGTCCAGCTCTTGCGATTGAGGTGCAAGCTGCGGAAACAGCGCTTGAAAAAGAACGTTACCCAGAACGCTTTGAAATAAATATGTTAAGATGTATTTTTTGTGGTTTTTGCGAGGAAGTTTGTCCTGAAGAAGCCATTGTAATGAGCAAGGACTACGAGTTGACATTTGAAAGCCAAGCAGACGCAATTTACGGAAAAGACCGATTACTAACTCCAATCGCAGAGCTTAGGGATAGATTAGAGTTTTTAAAAGATTTCAGATAAGGGGGAATCGGGAATTAGGAATCGGGAATCGGGAGTTAGATTTTAAGGGATGAGAAGGGTATTGGTTTTCTCTGAACTTTGCGAAGAGTCCAGAAATCCCTCAACCCACTTTTTCAAAGGAGAGAAAGAATGTCCCCCGCTGGCGAGGGAAAAAGGGGGTGGAAAAATTACTTCAAAGAAATCCCCCAACCCACTTTTTCAAAGGAGAGAAAGAATGTCCCCCGCTGGCGGGGGAAAAAGGGGGTGGAAAAATTACTTCAAAGAAATCCCCCGACCCAATTTTTCAAAGGGGGAGTAAGAGTGGCAGCGTCATTTTGAACGATAGTGAAAAATCCAGAGAGCGTTTCTATTCCGCAATCACTCTGGATTACTCGCTACGCTCGGAATGGCAATTTGCAAGATCCACCCCCTGCCCCCGCCAGCGGGGGATAAAGATCTTATCCCCCTCCTTCCCAAATTCAATTTGAGAAGGAGAAAAATGCCGCTGCAAAAAGGGGTTGCATGCCCTTTTTAAAGGGAAAATTAAGGGCAGTTCTTTTTTTTTGATACTCCTCCTTAATCAAGGAGGTCTGGGAAGCTGTGGAAAAGTTTTTGCAAAAGCCCTAAGGTCAATATTTCTATGCTTATAAATAATCCGAATTGAAATGAATAAAAAAATAAATTATCTTAAATACTTACTTGTTTTTCTAATTTGCTTTTCTTCTCTTTCTTATAATGACTCCTTTGCAAAGCCAAAGAAAAAGACTCAAAGCAAGAAAACTAGCGCTAAAAGCGCAAAACAGCCTTCTATTCCAGCTTTTTCTGTTATTAAAGATAGTTTGCTTGAAGATGGTATTTGCTATAAAAATGTGCATATACGAGCAGGGCGAAGCAAGCATTCCGTTCATATACTTGAAGTCGATATTAGCAAAAATTGCCTTATTGAGGTTTTAAAAGCAAACAATCACGTTTCCGATTTAAAGCAGCTTTCCGAAATTATTGACGATAGCAATAGCGATTTAAGCTATTTCGGCGGAGTTAATGGTAGTTTTTGGAGAGCTTACACAAATAAACCCATTGGGCCCACTTTTATTGATGGTGAGCCCGTTGAGTTGAAGCAATATAAAGATTGGAGCTCAGTTTTTTTCGACTCACTTGGAAGGGCATACTTTGATAATTTTGATTTGAGCTGCTTTATAGAAATGAATAAGCAAAGAATTACCGTTGAACGATTTAACCAAAGACGCGATAGCAACTCTATTGTGATTTATAACCGATTTTCAGGCAATCAAATTCCTTTCATAAGCACGAATCAAGTAGATAAGGCAATTAATTCATTTAACGAGCTTTACGCAGACAATCAAGATTTTAACGATTCCACAGAAATTGAATACGATTTAGAAACATACATCGCTGAGCAGATAGAGCTTCAGCGTGCAAACTCTATTGAATTTCCTTTGAAAAAAATATCTTGCGTCTATTTGGAAAAACCAGCAATTAATAAAAAAGTAAGATGCCTTATTAAAGGAGTTGACACTGGTTCAGTGCAAATGCCAGAGGCTGGGTTTATTCTTTCTATTGGGCTTGGGCATCCTTTGAATTATGAACAAATTAAGGCAAACGACACAATTTTTCTGCACGTTAAATCAAGTCAGCTTGAGGAAAAATATTTTAGCAATGGACTTTCTGCCACTCCGCGCCTTGTTCGTAATGGACGCGCTGCAAATGAAGCGAGAAAGGAAGGCTCACGAGGGAAGCGTTTTATCAATCATTCTTTGCCTCGTTCTGCGATTGGCGCAAGTAAAGATAATAATATGATTTACCTCGTCTCTGTTGAAGGAAATAATAGAACGAAAAAAGTTGTGGGAGCAACGCTTGCTCAAATGTCCAATATAATGGCAAAAATTGGCTGCTATAACGCTATGAATCTTGATGGTGGCGGCTCTACTACTATGGTGATTGATGGAAAGAATTTAATTAACAACTACAATCCATATAAAAGCAGAAGAATTTCCGTTGGTTTAGCTGTAAAAAAAATAAAAAAGTGAAAATAAGGATCTAATTTTGCTTATTTTTGAGGAATACTATGAAATTTACGTTTGAAAATCTTGGTTATATTGCGAAAGGTGAAATATCGCCGGGCAATCTAACTATAATTGCTGGAAATAATAATATAGGGAAAACTTATTTGAACTATGCTATTTTTGGCTTCCTTTCTACTGTTTTGCTCAATCCGATTATAAAAATTGAAGATTCGATTATTAAGGATTTAAAATCTTATGGCAAAGCGAGTATTGATTTGCAAAAGTATATTGATAGTTTTCCAAACTTTTTAAAAGAAATCTCGGACAATTATAAAAGCGTTATCAATGATGTTTTTAGCGTTGATAAAGAAGTTTTTAAGGATATGAATTTCAAATTTGAGCTTGAAAGCTTTGACTACGATTTGAATAAAAAAGTTGAAACGACCATAGCCATTTCCAAACAAGATTCCATTACTTTTTTTAAGGAAGCAAATTCATTAGATCTGCACATTTTTTTTAAATCGGAGCTAAGCCAAAGCGTCCCAGATTTCTTTTTAAAAGAGCTGCTTTCCAAAAATTTATTCAATATTTTAATTGGCAATCACATAAAAAAACCTTTTATTATAACTTCTGAGAGAACGGGAGTTTCCTTATTTTATAAAGAGTTAGATTTAAGCAAAAATATTCTTCTCGATACAATTTCCAAGCAAGAGCAGTTAAATATTCCCTCCTTGCTTTATGAAAATTTATCGAGGTATCCGAATTCAATCAAATTCAATATAGATTTGGTGCGGGATATTAACGAACTTTTTAAAAAAGATAGCTTTATTTTAAAAAAATCAAAGGCTTTGCATACAAATTTACTCAACAAAATAAATGACATTTTGCAAGGCACTTTCGTCATAAAAGAAGACCAAATCCTATTTGAGCCGCACAAGGAAAGAAATAGAAAGCAAGTAAAAGCTATTCCGCTGCACCTAAGCTCTTCGGCAACAAAATCGCTTTTACTCCTGTTTGTTTATTTAAAAGCAGTTGCCCAGCAAAACGATATTTTGATGATCGATGAGCCGGAATTGAACCTCCACCCAACGAATCAAGTTCAAATGGCTCGCTTGCTTGCAAATTTAGTAAATCTTGGAATTGATGTGATGATAACCACTCATAGCGATTATTTAATAAAAGAATTTAATAATCTGATTATGCTTTCTAATGATTTTAAGGAAAAAGAAAGAATAATGAAAGAAAATAAATACGAAGAAAATGATATTTTGCGTCCCGAAAAAGTAAAAGCATATTTTATAGAAAAACATAAGGTTTTGCCTGCACCAATCGACAATCTTGGGATTGAGCTCAAGCTGTTTGACGATATGATTTATAAAATAAACCAAGTTTCAAGCGATATTTACTATTCAATTTTAGGCTAAAAATGAAATCCTTTACTTCGATATTGAGGAAATCGCTGATAGCTGAATGTGAAATTAAGGCGCAAAACGAAAGCACAATATTCATCATAAAAAATTCTCAAAACGAAGGCGATTTAAAGGAAGTTCGCCTTGACGCAAAGCGAGACGACAACTCCTTTTTCATTTTTACTTTCGATAAAAGGGAAATTCAAAAACTGCACAATACCGATTTAATTACAATAGATTGGATAAAAAAAAGAAGCGATTGCATAGTCTATAAATACAAAAATTCTCAGCATTATTTTATAATAATCGAAGTGAAATCGAATAAGGCTGGCGGCGCTAAAAACCAGCTTAATAGTATGGAGGCTTTTCTGCATTATCTAATGAAAGCAATTCAAATTAATTATGAAAGCATTAAAAATCTGAATAATGTCCGAGTTGCACGCCTTCTTATTACAAGCAGAGCGCTTTTCAAGCCTTTTGTGAAAACAAAATCGCTCGAGCAGCTCGTTCCCTTTAATCCGAGTATAAACGCAAACGAAATTCAATATAGAAAAGATGAGAAAAAAGCAATCCCAATAGAGCTTTTTATGAAATGCAAGTTCAAAGGAATTTATAAATAATTATTTTTCACTAAACCTGAAACAGAAATGATTTTTAACACCGGTATTGATATTATAGAAGTAGAGCGGATTCAAGAAATGATGGAGAAATATGGAGAGCGTTTTCAAAAGCGTCTCTATACGCAAACAGAAATCGACTATTGCGAATCCTTTAAAGAAACGAAATATGTGCATTATGCAGCTCGCTTCGCCGCTAAAGAAGCATTTAGCAAAGCAATAGGAACAGGACTAACGCAAGGCTTTAAATTTGTTGAAGTTGGAATAAGAAACGAAAAAAGCGGACTGCCTGTTTTGGAATTATCAGGCGGGATGTTTGAAAAGTGGGGCGACTATAAAATTCACGTTTCGCTTTCTCATACAAGAGGAAATGCGATTGCAGTGGTGATAATGGAGAAAATAGATTAAGGCAGTGAGTAACTGCTTAATTGCATAATAGTTTGTGACCCCAAGGGGATTCGAACCCCTACTGCCAGCGTGAAAGGCTGGTGACCTAACCGTTAGTCGATGGGGCCACATCGACCTAAATAGAAAAGCAACTTAACACTTTTTTTTGACATGTGCAAGAAATATTTATTTTTTTCTTACAAATTATCAAAAGAAAATTATCCCGAAAGGGGGGCAGTTACGCAGATCTGCCACAGCTCGAAAGTGTGGCAGATCTTTTCTTTTCTACAATAATATAATCCATATATGGATATTTTTCATGCAATTAACAATTAACAATTAACAATTAAACTTCCTGCGGAATATTTTTCATTCAAAAACCTTTTTTTCCCCCCGCCAGCGGGGGACACAGGACTGTTCTATGTTTTCTCCTAATAATAATTCTCCCCCTTTGAAAAAGGGGGAAAGGGGGATTTTCTTCTCTGGATTCTTCACTAGGTTCAGAATGACGCTGCCATCCTATCTCCCCCTTTGAAAAAGGGGGAAGGGGGGATTTTAAAAAACTAAGCCATTAAACTGCAAATAGCAGCAACATTTACCATATCATCAACCGAGCAGCCGCGAGATAAATCGCAATACGGCTTTTTCAGACCTTGCACGAAAGGACCAACAGCCTCGGCGCCTGCAAGCCTTTCAGTTAATTTATAGCCAATGTTTGCTGAATTCAAATCTGGGAAAATCAAAACGTTTGCCTTGCCAGCAACGGGCGAGCCTTTGCATTTTCTTTCACCAATCGAGGCGACAAGAGCCGCATCGGCTTGCATTTCACCATCAACAAGTAGATCGGGCGCCTTTTCTTGAACGATTTTCGTCGCTGCGACAACTTTATCAACGTCCGGGTGATTGGCACTGCCTTTTGTCGAGAAAGAAAGCATAGCAACGCGAGCTTCTTCCCCTGTTACAGAAGCAAAATTCCTTGCAGAACTGATAGCAATATCCGCAAGCTGTTCTTCAGTTGGGTCTGGGTTGACTGCGCAATCAGCAAAGCAAATTTTCCTGCCATCTTGAAGCACCATAATAAAATAACTGCTTACTATCGAAATCCCAGCCGCCACTCCTACCGTAAAAATAGAAGCTCTGATCACATCGCCAGTAGCGGAAACGTTGCCTGCAATCGCAACTTTCACTAAATCCGTTTCAAGCATAAAACCAGCAAAATAAAGCGGAGTTTTCACAATCGCCAATGCTTCGCTTTCTGTCATTCCCTTGCTTTTCCTTTTTTCGTAAAGCATATTTGCAAATTTTTCCAAATGCTCTGATTTTTCTGGCTCAACTATTTCGATTTCCTTTAAAGAAACATTTTCCTTTTCTGCTAATTCTTTTATTTTAGCTTCGTTCCCAACTAAAATTGGCTTTGCAATGCCCTGCTCTTTTAATATAATAGCTGATTTCAAAGTTCTAATATCTTCGGAATCTGCAAAAGCAACTTTCAAAGATAGTTTTGAAGCTTTTTCCCTCATCGAGTTTGTGAAACTTTGACTCATTTAATATTCCTTTTAAAATTGAATTAAAATTTTTGTAATTTTAAAAAAAACAATTTACGAAAAAAATAATGATTATTAAAGTATGAAGATATATACAAAAGCGGGCGACAAAGGACATACAAAACTCTTTGACGGAAAAAGCGTTTTTAAGCATTCAGCAAGAGTTGATTGCTATGGCACAATAGACGAGCTTAATTCAATCATTGGGATAATTCTTGCCCTTGCTCCACCCAAGCAAATTATTGAAGCTTTAAAAAAAATATCGAATAGTCTTTTTGTGCTTGGTTCGGATTTTGCGACCCCCCGAGGCTCAGAGGAAGCAATTCCAAGAATATCTGAAAAAGACGTGCATTTTTTAGAAAATCTAATTGATAAATATACGGAGCAACTTCCACCCTTGCAAAGATTTATTTTGCCCGGGGGCTGCTTGCCAGCTGCTTTTCTTCATCAAGCAAGAACGGTTTGCCGCCGTGCTGAAAGGTTATCTGTTAAAGTTTCTTTGGAGGAGGAAATAAATCCCAATGCCCTCATCTATTTGAACCGTCTTTCCGATTTTCTTTTTACCGCCGCTCGGTATGTGAATTTTTTAGAAAAGAAAGAAGAAAATTACTGGGAAAAAGAATAAGCGATTGGAGAAAGAATAGCGATTTATACCTGCTTTTAGGATTAATAAAAAAACTCGACTTCCACCCTTCTATTTTCTTCGTCTTTTGTGGAAACTGGCTCCTTGGCAGCTTTCCAGTCGATTTCTATTTCTTGCGTGTTGAAATTTCGAGAGCTTAAATAATTTTTTATCATTAAAGCGCGCTCTCGCGAAAGCTCTTCATTTCGTCTCTCAGTTCCGCTGCTATCGGTATGCCCGCAAATTTTTATTTTTAAATTAGAAGTATTTTTGTAATCTTTTATAAATTGAGAAAGCTTTTCCAGTTCGCTTTCTTTAATTTTTGCTTTATTAAAATCAAAATAGATGATTAATTTTTTGCTTTTTTCTATCCTTTCTTCTTCAATTTGAACGATTAAATCCTTGTTTTTAAAAGCAATTTCCTTTTCATTAGTTTGGTTTAGCTCGAAAGTTCCAAGCGTTTTTCCTTCTGCGGAATATTGAATCGAGTATTCATATTCATTTGGCAGGGCAATGTAGTAGTAGGGTTTTGCAAGAAGGGAATGTGTTTCAAATTTTTCTTTTGTTTGCTTATTTGTTACGCTGAAATTAAGCTGCCTTTTGAAAGGATTAGCCACGCTATTCAAATAAATATTTCCACAAAGAATAGTATAGGGCTGTGGTTTCAGCTCTTTGGGAATACAAACGTAATAAATGCCGTGTCTCAACTCAAGGGAATCCGAAGAAACGATAAGGGCGCTATCGGAAAGTGCCGTTAAATAGATACTTTTATCGTCAAAATTGGAATTTACCCGCATACCAAGATTGATTGGCTCACTCCAATTAAGCCAGCTATCGTCCAGGCGCCGCGTCAAATAAAGATCTAAACCACCAAGTCCGCCAGTTCTATTTGAGCTAAAATAAAGAGTGCGATTATCATAAGCAAGAAAGGGCGCGCTTTCGATTCGGCTTGTGTTGATTTTTGGACCAAGGTTTTTTGGTTCGCTGAAACATTTTTCCTTTTCATCGAAAAAAGAAATGTATAAATCTGTATCACCCAAGCAATCCTCACGCTGCACTGCAAGGAAAAGCACTTTTCCATCAGCAGACAGATTAGCAAAATAGTTTTCGGATTGATTATAATAATTTATAATGTTTAAAGAGTCAATTTCTACAAAAAGCGAATCCTCAAGCTTTGCAATGTAAAACGGACATTTACCCTCTGAATTGCCGCTATGAACTAATGCCCGATAACTTGGATTAATAGAGAAAAGAACGTTAGATTCCTTATTGTTGATTGGATACCCAATATTTCTTAACTCGCTGAAAGAGTAATCATTTAATCGCTTGGAAACCCAAATATCGTCATTATCATAAACTCCACCTTGATTGTCCGGGTGCAGTTTTCTTGATACAAAGAGATATTTTCCGTCAATCGTGAGAACGGGAACTATTGTAGGTTGGTAAGCATTAATTGTTTCAGAAATCCTCTCTTTGCAAAAGTTGTTTGCTTGACCAAAAGCATTAGATTGAAGCCCAGCCAATAAGCTCAAAAATGCGAGTATGTATTTTAATTTCATTATTTTCTATTTTTGAAATTTCATTAGCGCTTTTTCAAAGGAGGAGACTTTTTCTTTACAGCGCCTACTCCCTTTTTGATATGATTTTTGAGATTTGACTAACTAAAGTTACCATTTTTGAGTAATTCATTCGCTTCGGTCCAATAAGACCAATAGAGCCAGTGGCTTGCCCAATCTGGTAGCTCGAAAGAACTACGCTATAATCTTCAAGCAACTCATTATTCATTTCCTTTCCTATAAGGACTTGAAAATCGCTGCTCTGCTTTTCATATTGAGAAAGAATGTGGACAATAATATCTTCGTTTTCAATAAGTTCTAAAATGCCCCTAACTTTATCCAAATCATCGAACTCTGGCTCGTTAAGCAGATGCTTAGTTCCCGCAATATGAATGCGCTCTGCGCTTGTGTATCTATCGAAAAGCATATCTACAGAATCGACAAATAAACGGAATAGCACTGGGTTTGGACTCTCTATATCTGAAATTAAAGAGCTGAAATTTTCTCTTATAAAATTAAGCGACTTCCCACTAATTTTTTCATTTAAAAGAGAAGAAAGTTCGTCAAGATTTTGGCGCTCAAGCTCTAAATCTGCCTCCAGCGTTGCGGTCCTTACAATATTTGAGTTAAGCGCAAGTATTACAAGCAAACGATTTGAAGAAATGGAAACCAACTCAATTTTATGCACTATAAGATCGGTCAAAACCGGAATTTGGACGATAGCTAAATATTTTGAGAGTAAGCCCAAAAGTTTGCTTGCGTCTTTCAAAACCGTTTCGCTTGGGGCATTGCTTAAAGTTTGCTTTAAAGTAAGAATTTCTTTTGCACTTAAATATTGGACATTCATAAGGGAATCCACGTAAAAACGATAACCCTTATCCGTAGGAACTCTGCCAGCTGAGGTGTGTGGATGTGCTATAAAATCCATCTCCTCCAAATCGGACATAATATTGCGAACTGTTGCCGGGCTTAATTTCAGCTCTCGCTCTAAATATTTGGAAAGTGTGCGCGAGCCAATTGGGCTTGCCTTCAAAACATAAAGCTGTATTAAAGTTTGCAGTATCAGTTGTTCGCGGTCGCTTAATATATTTGATGATTTGCCTGCTATCATTTTCTATTTAAAAACTTCTCTTTCAATTTTTTTGATACAATCGGAGGAACAAAGCAACTTACATCTTTCCCGTAACTCGAAAGCTCGCGTATAATTGAGGAGTTTAAATAAGTATATTTTTCATCTGGCATAAGGAAAACAGTGTCGATTTCATTTGCAAGTTTTTTATTCATAAGTGCTAACTGAAACTCGTATTCAAAGTCTGAAACAGCTCTTAATCCCCGAATAAGTGCAGCAGCTTTAATCTCCTTCGCAAAATCAATTATCAAGCCTTTCACCAATTGCACCTCCACATTGCTATAATCTTTTAAAGATTCTTCAACAAGTTCCAGTCGTTCCTCTAATGTAAACAGAGTGCTTTTCTTTTGATTTATTGCAATTGCCACAATCACTTTATCGAACATTTTTGAGGCTCGCTTTAAAACATCAACATGCCCAAGTGTAATTGGGTCGAAAGTTCCGGGGTATATAGCGATTCTTGTCATAATTTTTTTGCATACTTAAAAAACATACAAAAATAGTAAATTACTAAAAATAAAGTGAAACGAATGATTTGCGGGTTTGTTTCGACAAGCTCAACAAACCCGACAAGCTCAACAAACTCGAAATGCACATTGAGCTTGTCGAAATGCACAGCTCTACTTGTCTGGCGTAAACTCGCTATCCTCAATATCTTCGTTTAACTTATAGCTATTTTCAAGGCTCATGTTGAAATAAGGCGATTCATTTTTTATGATTTTTGGAAGCAATATCTTATCAAATTTTGTGTAATCGCTGTATGTTTCCGTAACAGGCATTGGACCTTGGGGACCATCTTCCAATTTCTCAATTTTCTCAATAAGGAATGTTTTATCATTGAAATAATAGGTGCTTTCAAGTCCATCTTCGCTTTTTGCTTTCATTAAAATGCTGTTTCCTTGCTTTCCAAGGACCTCACAAGTATAGCCCAAATCAAGTAATTTAGCCTCAGAAAGAACTGTGGCGGATTTTAACGCTTTTTTCAGTTCCTTACCTTCTAATTGGCTGACAGCACCGCTTACTTCTCCCCAAGCATTAGTTCCATCAACCCAGGTTTTTTGCTTCATAACCCCAATGTCAAGAGAAATAAATTGTTTGTTTGGTGCTTTTGTCTTTTGAATTAAAGTTCCGGGAAAAATCTGCCCTTGAATTTCAAATTCAACTTTTGCTTCGCTTATAATAGATTTAGTGCTTTCAATTGCTTTGTCTCCACCGATAGCATTGCGATACTTTTTAATTAAATCTTTTGCAGAAAGGGAAACCTTTTCCATTTTTGCCTTTTCGCCGCTCAATGGATTCAAATCTAAGTCGTATTCATAGACCTTGCCATATTTTTCAACAAGCGGCAGAACCTCAGGCGAGCCTACTACGATTAAATAAGCATTTTTGGGGTTCATATACTTATTTGCAGCGTTCATAACATCGAAAGAAGAAAATGCTTGAAGTCGCTTTGGATAATCTTTAAGCAATTCAATATTTTTGCCATTAAAATCGGCTCCTTGAATTAAATTCGCAATAAAATTTGAGTTCTCAAAGTTTAAATAATATTGACCAACTTTGAATTTAATTATTCTGCCTAACTCTGCATCTGTTGGGGGAACTGAGGCGAGCAAACGCAGCTGCTCTTTCATCAGATCGACAGAAGAATCTGTAACTGAATTGCGGACTTCAGCCCCGCAAATAAATCTATTAATATACTTTGCATTTGTTAAATAGCCCCAGGGCGAGTAAGTATAAGAATAAGTTTCGCGCAAAGTTCTAAAAAGACGACCCGCAAAGCCAGAGCCAATAATATTTCCAGCTACTTCTAACACCTCATAATCATTATGATTCAAAGGAATGCCAATACTTGTAAAAGAAACTAAGGATTGAACTGAGCCGGGGCGATGAACGAAATACACACCAAGCGGCTGTGGTTCGGCTTTCGGAATTTTGATTTCTGGCGTCTTCCCTTCTTTCCAGACTTTTAAACTGCTATTAAGCGTTTGAATTATGTCAATCGCCTGGACATCTCCAATAGCTGCAATTGTAGCCGCATTTGGTTTAAACCATTTATTATAATATTCTTTAAGGTCATCAATCGTTAAATTTTTTATACTTTCTTCAGTTTTCATACTTGAATAAGGGTGATCGTCGCCATAAAGTATTTTTTTTGCCATGTTATTGGCAACTGTGCTTGGTTTTGTTTTGTCAAGCTTGATTGAAGCAAGGAACATCGGTTTCAACTTTTCAAATTCATCTTTCGGAAAAGTTGGGTTAATAATCATATCGGAAAGTAATTCAAGCAACAGGTCTTGGTGCTTTTTTAGGGCTGTTGCGTAAATTGAAATGTTATCAGCTGTTGCGTTTGCGCTAATAGAGGCGCCCACCCCGTCTAATGCGTTTGCAATGGCAAGAGCATCTCTTTTTCCGGCTCCCTTGCTGAGCAAGGCTGCAACAAAATCGGAAACTCCAGCTTTATCGCCCTCGACAGAGCTTCCCCCTGGAATAAGCACAGAAAAAGCAACGATTGGCTGCTCTTTGTCTTCAATAACAAATACTTTTATTCCGTTCTCTAATTTTTGCTCAATATGTTTTGGGAAAGCAAATTCCTTTGCTTCTAATGGGCTTGGCCTTTGGTTAATATCAATTTTTTCTTGCGCATTCATAGCTATTGAAGATAAAATAAATAAGAATAAATAAAAAACTGTCTTTTTCATAATTTTTCCTTTTAATAATAATCCTTGATTATTCTTTTGGCAAATAAGTTAAAGCTACTTTGTAAGCATCGCCGAAATATTTTTTTGCCACTCTTTTTATGTCTTCTTTTGTAACTTTTAAAAAGTTGTCTAATTCAGTATTTATCAGCTCCGGATTGCCGTAATAGCTATTGTATTTTGCAAGAATACGTGCTTTTTCCAAAGTATTTTTCTTTCCAGAAACGAATTGATTTTCTTGAATATTCTTTGCTTTTTCAAGCTCATCATCGCTTACTCCATTTTTCACTATCTTTGCAACTTCTTCATAGATCAGCTTTTTCACATCTTTATAATCTTTTCCAGGCGAGGGTATGCCGAGTAAAAGATAAATTCCACTATATTGCAAGGACAAAGGAACTAAGGCAGTTTGAACGGCAATCTGCTCTTTTTCTACTAATCTTTGGTGCAGCCGCGAGCTTTCGCCACTTGCAAGAATATCAGTTAAAAGAATGGAGGCATAATAATCTGGGTCTTCTAAGCTGGGAGAGCGATAAGCAATAAAAACGCCTGGCAGCTGCGCTTTTTCGTCAATCACCAACTCTTCGTAATCCTTTTCTAAATTTGGAAGCACAAAATTTTCTACTCTTTTCACCTCTTTTTTGGGATAAATTTCAAAATACTGCCGCACATAATCCTTAACGTCATTTATATTAAAATCCCCAGATATAACAAGGGTCGCATTATTCGGCTGATAAAAATTATTATAAAATTGAGTAAAATCTTCAATCGTAGCTTTTTCTACGTCCTCTGCTTTTCCAATGGCAAACCAACTGTAAGTGCTATTTGGGAAAAGATTTGCACATACTTTTTCCAACATAGTGCCATAAGGCTGATTTAAAGTAGTTGTTTTTAGCTCCTCAAGAACCACCCCACGCTGGGTTTCTACCCCAATGCTATCAACTAAAAGATTTCTCATCCTTTGCGACTCTATCCAAAGAGCAAGTTTGATTTCGTTGGCTGGTAATTTTTGATAAAAAACAGTTTCATCAAAAGAAGTATGTGCATTCAAAGTGCCGCCTGCTTCCTGAATTAATTTGTCAATACTCGAGCGCTCGATATCTTTAGTTCCTTCAAACATTAGATGCTCGAAAAAGTGAGCGTATCCAGTTTTTCCGGGAATTTCATCTCGCGAGCCGACCCGATAATGCAATATAGTTGCAATAACGGGCGCAGTTCTATCCACATTATAAATCACTTCCAGTCCATTGCTCAAAATCTCTTTCTCGAAAGCAATGGGATTGAAATTTGTTTTTGCCTCAGCTATATTTGTTAGCATATAAAAAAACACCATATTGATAAGCAATAGTTTTATTATAATATTTTTTTTCATAAAAAATCCTCTTATTCTGTTACACAGTTTTATTTCAAAAAGTAATTATAAACTAATGACGTATTTTTACGAACTTATTATATTTTTGTTGCATTTTTTTGTTTTTTTACTTTTTAATTACTTTAAAAAATCGTAAATTGTTATGATAATTGTGTGTTTTTGAAATATTTTGTAAAATAAAAATGAAAACAAATAAACTAGTTACCGCGCTTGTTTTCGCCCTCCTTCTGCTTCCTTTTCTCCTCCAAAGTTTATACTCCACAGGCGATATAGAAGAAATAAAAAAGAATTTACCAAAAATGCTTGGAGCAAATAATCATGGCAAAGACTTTTATTTTTCCTTCCACCCTTGCTATGAAGAGGACGGAGCCAATAATGAGCTTAAAGTTTATGTGTCTTCTGGTGTGGTAACTAACGTAACTATAGAAATTGAGGGCAAAGGTTATAAAGAAACTAAAAAAACCATTGCTAACGATATAATTGTTTTTAGCTTTTCACCTTTGTTAGGGCAGTGCTATCGCAGAACTTATGAAAATCCAGTTTTGCCCGAAGCAGTTTACCCGGGCTATGCTGTTCACGTTTATTCAGACGACCCAATAGTTTGCTATGGAGTAACGCGATACACAAGAACAAGCGATGGATTTCTTGCAATACCAGTATCTTCACTTGGGAAAGAATACATTATCGCTTCTTTCCAAGAATGGGGAACAGGTCCCACTTATTCTTTCCCAAGCTATACGAGTATAGTGGCAGCTTACGACAATACAAGGGTGCGTTTTATACTCGGCGGAAATGAGACAACAACCACCCCAAGCGGGCAGCTTCCAGGCGAGGAACGGGATTATTCTTTAAACCGTGGAGACGTTTTACTTATCGGTGCCTCCGGTCTTTTTTCCGATTTAACCGGCAGCAGAGTTATTGCCTCAAAACCTGTTGCGGTTACATCCGGAAATTTCTGCTGCCAAATTCCTACTGGAACCATCCGTTGCGATTTTATAATAGAAATGGAACTTCCCACTTATACTTGGGGAAGAGACTACTTTGTTACACGAATGCAAAGCCGATTATATAACTCAATAATAAAAATATTTGCAAAAGAGCCGGACACGAAAATATACCGAGATGGAAGGCAAATTGGAATAATCCCAAATGTGGGTGGAGTTTATGGATTAGGCTATTTAGAAATGAGATCAGCTGATGGACCCGCAAGATGCGTGGTTATTTCTGGTGATAAACCGATTAGCGTTACTCAATACAATCCCGGGCAGGGCGATGACAATATCGGAGCAACCGACCCATTTCAACTTGTGCTAACTCCACTGGAGCAGTTTCAAAGCGAAGTTATTTTTAATACTCCCGGCATCAGAGGCGATCACGGCTTTAATTTGAATTATATAAATGTTGTGTATGAAGCTGACGACAATGGCGCTTTGCCAGATGATTTTGAGTTTGGGACAGTTTTAGGCGACAAAGTTGAATGGGAAAAGCTAAGTATGATCAGTTCCGGCGCTGGCGACCCCTTTGCCACTGAGGTAAATGGCAGAAGCTATAACGCAAAAATTATTCAGCTTAATGGAGATGGAGTCTATCGACTTAGGGCAGAACGACCTTTTACTGCTTATGCTTATGGGTATTCCAATTACGATTCTTATGGCTTCCCGACCAGCGTTTCGCTTGGCGATTTAACAAAGCCAGACACAATGTGCCCAGTGCCAACTTGGACAATGGATTGCTATGGCGTTATTGACAATGGATTTGTCCTCGATTATCCTGAGGATTCTGAAATGCGGTCAAACCTTTCCATCATATATTATAATAATGCAGCAAGCTTCAATTTCAATTTTTCTTACACTGATTTTATGCCCGGCGAAAGCGAAAGCACTAAATGGAAAGCTAATGTAATTGACAGAACAAAAGACGCTCGCGCTGTGATTGTCTTTTCCGATAGACGCGGAAATGATACCACTGTTATTATCAATTTTTACGCTCCAAAATATACTGTAAGACCTACGCATGTCGATTTTGGCTTGCTCGAGCTTGGTGAAACAGTCCAAAAAACTTTTTGGGCAATAAACGATAGTGAACACTCAGAATGCTTAATTGATGAGTTAAAGCTTAAATTTACTAATGAAAATTTTGAAATAATTGGCTTTCCTACTCCGATAATCATAGCTCCAAAGGATTCAATTCCCTTCACTGTTATTTTTACGGCAAATGAAATCAGCTCCTCGGTTTATAAGGATTCTATTGGAATTGGAGATACTTGCTATTTTAGCTATAAAGCTCGCGTAGAAGCACGCGTTGGACAGGCGACAATAGAAGTTAGCGACATTGCTTATGGCGATCTGTCTGTTGGAAAAGCAGCCAATAAAGATGTTCATATAAACAATAATGGCAGCACAGAACTTGTGATAAACAGTTATTCTGGACCATCGCAGAGCGTTTTCACAGCCAATTTGCCAGAAATAAGCAAATCCCAACCCTTGATTATCAAGCCGGGCGATCAATATAGTTTTTCCGTTAGCTTTTCCCCAGACGCTGAGGAAAGCTATCTCGATCAAATCGTCTTTCATAGCAATGCAACGCGAATTGATAGCATTGCACTTTTAAGCGGAAGAGGAATAAAATCTGGCTTGCTTTCAAATTCATATAATTGGGGAAGAAAAAGGATTAACAGGCAAAATTTCCCAATCCCAGCCTATCCAAACGAAAGCAATGTAATCCGTTTAGAAAACAATGGAAGCGATGCCGTTAATATTTTTGGACTTCAAATTATCTCAGATCTTAATGGCGATGCTTTTAAGTTCGACAGAACTAAATTCGACAATCTCAAAATTGAAGCGGGAAACTATTTTGATCTTCCCGTTGCTTTTCAACCTAATGCTGCCGGCGAGCATAGATTAGTAATTAGATACAATAACTCAGCGGACAGCGAAACGGAAACCCTTTTAGAAGGAATTGGTATTTTGCCGAGGCTCAGCACAAGCGATTACGATTTTGGAACTACAAAGCTAAACGACTACCAAAACCCAAACGAAAGGACGGTAGTTTTCACAAATAATGCTTGGGAATTTGGCGATTCGTTAACTATTACAGATTTTATTTCCTTGCCAAGCGAAAACTCAATATCTTTAGATTTTTCAAATTTTGGAGAAGAAGGCTTTAAATATGATAAAGCTGCCCTGGGCTTGCCTATAACTTTGCAGCAAGGGGAATCTATAGAGCTTCCAGTTCAATTCGTGGCAAGTAAAGCAAACGGAAATTCTGCAAGTTTGCAAAGCCAAAGCGATGCCGAAAGCAACGCCGTTTCAAATTGGAACGGGAGCGGGATTTCCCAAAGCATAAGCGCAAGGGGCGGCTCTGCAATTACTTGCGTGGACGATGCCCTGTTTATTGATTGCTATGTTAGCAATACCGGCACTGGCAGCGTCCAGGTTACTGGATTAGAGCTTAATCAGATTGAGAACTACTTTTCTTTTGACGACCCAAGCGTTGCCAAGGGCTTTGCTTTAGAGGAAGCTGAAAGCAAATTAATTGTAGTAAAATACGAGCCAACAAGTACTGGGAATCACATCGCTGATTTGATTGTAAAAAATTCAACTTTAGACATGCCAGAAATCTTGGCAAATCCAGCTTTGACCGGCACTGCTCAACAGTTTATCCGCAGCACTTCACTCTTTCTTCCAGCGGATTCAAAAAATCCAACCATAGGACAAAAAGTAAATGCGACAATAAGATTAGACGATGGAGCCGATATATCGCTTGCAAATATTAATCAGCTTTCTGTTAAGCTAAACTACGCAAGCGGATTTTTGAAAGTTATTCCAAATGAAATTCGACTTGGAAACCTCGTCTCCTCAAGTTTCAATCTTGAAAATTTGACTATTGACGATTTGAAAGGTGAAATCAAATTTAATATTATGGCAAAAAGCTCAAGTGATTTTCTTATTGGAGCTGGTGATTTAGTTCATTTTGCTTTCAACGTTTTTTTACCAACTCAAAGAGACACAAGTGGCTTTTCTGAAATTAGACAAGAAGTAATTGCCATCGCTTCTAATTGCGTTATTATAAACAACATTCCAAATTCCTTGGAGTTAAAGCCGGTCTGCATTAACGATTTGCGTAAAATTGCTCACACCGGCGGAGTCTATGATTTTGCTCCCATCAATCCAAATCCTGTAAGGGCTACTAATGTCAATTTTGAATTTTCAGTTGCCTTGGAAGCTTGGACAGAAATTTTAATTTTCGATGCAAAAGGGCAGATTGTAGCAAGACCAATTTCGGAAAACCTTAAGCCCGGCAAATATGTTATAAATGCTCCAGTTGATTTTCTTAATTCTGGAACCTACTTTTGCAAACTGTCTTCGGGTCCTTATTCCGAAACGAGGAATTTGATAATTGTAAAATAGATGTCTCGCTGAAAATACTGATTTTTTACAAAAAAAGCTGAGCCACAGTTTTAAACAAGTGGCTCAGCTTAATCTTTCTTTTTAAAAACGGAAACTTTTGCCCCGCGAAATTCTTTATGCCTTAGCTTCGCAAACCTTTTTTCAATATACTGAATCAGCTTTTCCTCAGGCTCCGCGTGAAGAGAAATTAAAATAAAGCCTTTCTCTATCTCAAATAATTTCACCGTGTCCTTTTCCAATCTAATAATCTCAAAAGACTTTAAGTCAATCGATTCCTTTTCAGAATAATACTGAATATATTCTTTGAAATAAACGCTGGCAAAAACTTCATAATCGTTATATTCTTGCAGTTCATTTTTAAGGAAAAGCATTGCCTCTCTACTTTCTTGCTTATGTGGGATTGTAATTTCAAAGTCAGATATCCCACCTTTTTCTTTATATAAATCAAAATAAGTTGAAAAGAAAAATAGATTAAAAATAAGGATAGCCGCTATAATTATAATCGAATAAGTGTTTTTAAATAAAGAACTTATAAAATATGCAAATAGCAAATAAGCGGCTGGTAAAAGTATTATCAAATTTCTTTGGCTTAAGATCGGAGTGAAGGCAAGCGAGTAAAAAAAAGCAAGCAGATATGGAAGGAAAAGCCAAAGCAGAAGTGCAATTATTTTAGAATTAAGCACTGGCTTTCCCTTTCCTATTTTTTTAATAAAGTAAAAAAGCAACAGCAAAAAACAGCAGGCAAGAAGAAAAAAAGAATACCCGGACGCGAAAAATAAAAAGAGGGCAAAATCTGCTATATGCGGCTCTTTTATCCAGCTACTTGCATTTTTAAAATGATTTAAAATAATATTTATGAACGGGAGATAAGCAAGGATAAACAGGGCATTGAATAACAAAAAAGCGATGAGCTTGCTTTTTCTTTTCATTGCAATTATTAATATGAAAAGATTAGAAAGCAGCGCCAAAAGCAAGCCAAAATAATGTGTATAAGCAAGGGCGAGGCTATTTAGAAAAAGCAAAGATAAGTAGAAGTTAAAGCTCTTTTTTCTATTGCCCAAACCCTTAAATATTTCAAAAAAAAGAATAGCTTGCCAGATGCTTAAAAGTAGTAAAATTGAATAAGAGCGAGCTTCAACGCTATAATAAATTGGCGTCCAAATAAAAGCAAGCAGAGAAGCTGAGGTCAAGGCAATGTTTTCCGAAAATAATTTTTTCCCCAATAGAGCAATAAAGAAAATGGATAGAATGCCCGCAATCGCAGAAAGCAACCTCAAAGCAAATTCGCTATCTCCAAAAATGCGAATTACGTAATATAAAATAATCTGATATAAAGGGGGATGAACGTCATCTTGAATAGACCTTTGCAGCAGTTCCGATATATTAGCAACCTTTGAAATGCGCAGCGATTCTAATTCATCATTCCAAAGCGAATAATCGCTAATAGCATAAAAACGCAGGAGTGCGCCCAAAATTATTATTGAAAGCAATATTAAATAATAAACCTTTTTTTTCATTATTGCTCTGTAATTTGATTTTTCAGATGGACTGCATTAGGGAAAGTGGAGTCTATCTATGTTAATATCCCGACAGGGATTAAATTATTGCAGAAAAGAAAGATCTGCCACAGTTTCAAAGTGTGGCAGATCTTTTTTCTTTCTATTTCTATGTGGCATCAATCTACGGGTTAACCCGTTGGATAATAATGATTTATGCTTGTATAGTTTTAATTTATACAGCTTTCATCAAGGGGCAGCTGCCCCTTGTTAGAATGAAAAATCAAGTAATCCTAAAATCCTTATAATCACGGTTCAAAGAGATCACCTCAATATTACAAAGCTCTTTGTTATTCTATCTACTTGATTGATGAAAGAGCAATGATATAAGCCATTTGGGAAATCTGCTGTTGAAATTGTGATTTTGCT
>LSQX01359155.1_pt1 | contig 31917 bp, 8 predicted proteins | sample 654561 | NCBI WGS metagenome assembly LSQX01 (sample SAMN04489861, study PRJNA283612) | anaerobic digester metagenome | isolation source: 4 biogas reactors fed with cattle manure at either 37C or 55C with and... | place: Denmark: Kongens Lyngby | collected 2014 | reverse complement strand
CTGCAAATGGTGAATACTACGGCGCTCGCAGAAATGAAAACGGTGTAGTTGAAATTATGCGAAATAATGCTGAGACCGGCGGAAACTCCTGGTATTATTCAGTAAATGAGGACTTGACTGCGGGCGATCTTGTTGTTCAGGCGGGAAAATTCGATCCCCGTACCCGCGCATGGTATAAGGCTGCAGTTGAGGCTGGAAGCCCAGTTTTTTCACCTTTATATAAATATTTCGTTATGGATGATCTAACCGTGTCCGCAGCGTGGCCGGTATATAATGAATCAGGCAATCTTGATGGCGTGCTTGGGACACATATGCTTCTTTCTGATATAGGTTCGTTCCTTAAAAACGCAGTTGAAGAACACAACGGTATAGCGATTATCATCGAGAAAGAGTCGAACTATTTAGTCGCAAACTCTATGGATGTCGCAAACTTTGCTGTTCTTCCGGATGGTAAGCTGGAGCGTTACTCACTTGAGGATATTGATAACACCGATATTCAGAACGCTTACGAACAATACAAAACAAACAGCGCTACGGAAATGATCTATAAAGGTGAAAATGACAACCTTTTTGTCAACACCAGCGAAATCCAGATGAATGGAATCGATTGGGTTGTTATAGCGGCAATTCCCCAATCAATCTTTATGACGGATGTAAAGAACAGTATGCGTTGGGCAGCGCTAATTGCCACGTTATCACTGCTACTATCAGCTTTGATCTATAATTTGTTCATGAATAAATATCTTAAGCCAATGAAAAACCTGTTGCAGGTATCTGATGAAATATCTTCTGGTAACCTGTCTAAAAGAGTAGACATTATCCGAAATGACGAGATTGGCCAGATATCAGACAGCTTTAATAAAGGGGCCGACAAAATGCAATCGCTTATAGAAAACCTGGAGGTTAAGGTGCAGGAACGTACCCGGGAGTTGCATGAAGCAAATTTTCAATTGGAGGCGAGTAAAGACGAACTTCAGTTGATATTGGATACAGCCGCAGAGGCCATTTACGGTATTGACTTGAATGGCAACTGCACATTCTGTAATAAAAGCTGTATTAAAATGCTGGGATATCGTGATCAGGAAGAATTACTAGGGAAAAACATGCACTGGCAGATTCATCACACACTGCGTGATGGCACCCCCTTCCCTATTGATGACTGCAGTATTTTCAAAGCATTTATCAAAGGGGAAGGTTACCACGGGGAGGATGAAGTATTCTGGCGCGCTGACGGTACTTCTTTTGACGTGGAATATTACTCATATCCCCAGATTAAAAACGGCGAAATAACCGGTGCTGTTGTAACTTTTATGGATATAAGCGAACGAAAGCAGAAAGAAGCTGAAATACAATATCTGAACTGTTACGATACCTTGACCGGGCTGCACAACAGAAGATGCTTTGAGGACAACCGTGCAAAAATTGACAATCCGGACAATCTTCCGCTATCTGTCATCTTTGCTGATATCAATGGTTTGAAGATGACCAATGATATATTTGGACATACCGCAGGCGACGAGCTAATTAAGAAATCGTCTGAAATACTGCAGCAGGTCTGCAGACAGAATGATGTAGTCGCGCGTGTCGGCGGAGATGAGTTCATCATACTTCTACCCAACACAACCAGAGAAAATGCTGAGAAAATTCTAACCAGAATTAAATCCGGGTTTGCTGACGCCCGCGTTGAGGCCATCAAGTGCAGTATTGCCCTTGGCCTTGATACAAAGACAAGCCCAGACCAGCTGCTTGACGAGATCATGGCAAACGCAGAAAATGCCATGTATAAGGATAAAACGATGAATCGCAAGTCCATCAATAAAGACATAATTGATACGATTATTGAGACGCTGCACACAAAAAATCCTGGGGAGAAACAACACTCGATTACCGTTAGTGATTTGTGCTCTGATGTGGGCGCTGCATTACATCTAACCGAAACCGAAATCAGCAAACTTAATCGAGCTGCTTATCTCCATGACATTGGGAAAATCGTACTTGATGACAGTTTACTTACAAAGGATACTTTATCGGATGAAGAAATGGAAAAAATGCAGCAACATTCTGCAGTGGGATATCGAATCTTAAGCCTTTTCGATGATACGCTGGATTTGGCGGAATACGTTTATGGCCATCACGAAAGATGGGATGGCACCGGATATCCGCGAGGATTGAAAGGCGAACAAATCCCTTTGTTGTCCAGAATCATTACAGTTGTGGAAACTTATGACCGTGTGCTGAACAGAGGTGAGCTTTCCTTGGGTGAACGAAAAATAGCGGCTCTTGATGTTATTAAAAATGGTTCGGGCACACAGTTTGACCCGCAAATCACCGAAGTGTTTGTTCGAATAATTGAAAAAAGCGAGGAGGTTTAAAAGTGGATTATACAGAGTTTTCAAGAGAACAGCTACTGGACAGAATAAAAAGTCTCGAGATGTTAACACAGGAGTTGCTGAATGAGAAAGAACAGGAAACCAGGCTCGAATACGCCTGGACAGGTAATCTTGGGCATTGGTATTGGAACATCAAGACCAATGAAGTTACCTTCAATCCGCTCAAAGTGACCACGCTCGGTTATGATAAAAGCGAGATTCCGGAACATGTTACTTATCAGTTCTTTACAGATAAGCTGCATCCGGAGGATTTCCAAAAGGCGATGGATGCAATGCGAGACCACTTATACGGCAAAGCAGATGTATACGAGATTGAATACCGCATAAAAGCGAAAGACGGAACTTTCAAATGGTATTATGACCGTGGAAGAATAACTCAATATGATAATGGCAAGCCTGCATTCCTAGCGGGTATCGTGTTTGATATCACCGAAAAGAAAGAGACACAGCTGGAACTGGAGTATAAAAACAGGATTCTTTCCGAGATATCGTCGATTGATGGGCTTACAAAGATCGGCAATCACAGAACATTAATAGAGCACCTGAATGCAGAAATAGGAGAAACAAGCCGGACAAGCAGTCCGCTATCAATTGCTCTCTTTGACATTGATGATTTCAAGAAAGTCAATGACAGCAAGGGGCATGTCTATGGTGACCAGGTACTCGTCGATATTGCGTCCATTATGAAGAAAAGTATCAGAGGCACTGACTTTGTCGGAAGATACGGCGGCGAAGAATTCATGGTGATTTTTCCAAATACAACCCTGTCTGTAGCGAGCAAAATTTCTGAGCGGATCAGACAAGCTGTTGAGGACTATAACTTTGTTGACGGTTTAAGGATAACCATCAGCGGAGGAACCAGTCAGTATAATAACGAAACGATTACTGAGCTAGTTCATTCTGCAGACACGAAATTGTACACTGCGAAAAGAAACGGGAAAAATCAAATAGTTTCTGATACAAAATTTTGAAGTCTGCTCGATCAAGAGTTGGGTGATAGTGTTTAATGCTGCTCTATGAATGAGGATTATCGGCCAGACCAAGCATGCAGCTATACAGCCTTGCAGGATGCTATTTTTTTATTTATAACGAGTATTTCTCGTCCAAGGACCTGCAAGGGTCCTTTTGTTTTTTGTTTGACCAGCATATTTCCTGAGCCGATGGGTTGAAAGACCAAAGGTAATGAAGGGATCGCTAATTTAGGGCAATCATTTATACATCATTTCCATCAAAATAAAAGCAAATAGAGGAAAAAAAATAGAAAAAGAGAAAACAATAAGTAGTTATTGGTTGTTGGAGGTCGAAAGAGGGGGACAGGCAATGTTCATTGCATTCATGGGAAAAAGATGTAGAACCAGTATGAAGTTGGCGACTTGGTTGGTCATGGTTATGTTGCTGGTCAATGCCTGTTCTTTGCCTTCTGCAGCATCCTTAAATATTACCAAGGATAATGCGTCTGTATTTAATCACGATATCTTGGAATCGCTACAGGCAGTAGATGGGGAGAAAACAACCCCTGAGTCTGCCCGGCAGGTGCTGGAAAAGCTTGATTTATATGAAGCCATCGATAGCCAATTAGAGCCAGCAGCCATGATTACCTTGCGTGGTCAAGCAATGACGTTGGATCAGGTCTGGAAGCTGATCAACAGCCCGGATGTAAATCTTGATGAAGTAGCCACGGTAGATGGGACTTCAATCACCTTGCGCGATCTCAAAACCATGATTGCCATTGAATATGAAATTAAACGTATCCAAAATACCTATTTCAATGATGTAACCCTGGATGAAGCACATCAGCAAACCTTGTCTTCGTTGCATCAGCAGATTGCGACGGAGGGAATTAAAGTTTATCCACAGGGGACAGCGCCGATGGCAACAGAATCATCCGACCTGAATTTTCCTTCCGGCATTGACCAGAGCATCTATGTCGAAGTCGATGTCAGCCCCCTGATCTATGACAATAACAGCGGTGAGCAGACCATCACAGCAAGCCTTAAAGATCGTCAGGGAAATACATTGACGCAGGTACCGGATTATGACATCAGCTTTGACTATCGGCTGCTGCAAGGCAGTGCCGAATTTGCCTATGAATTCACTGGCAACCTCAGCGGAACCGTGACGTTTGCCGCCAAGAGCACAGCAACCACTCAAAAAATCACTTTTCGAATTACCGATTCCATCGCCATGCGCCACCGTCCCTTTGAGGGCCAGCGGGCTTTTTTAGTGCAATTTTACAATCCCCGTAATGTGGCCTTTCAGGAGGGCAAGCGTCTGATCGAGAACGTCATTAAAATCAACAGCAATTATACCTTTTTGCCCATCAATGATCCATTTTTAAATAACAGCACATCAGGCTACATTGCTTTGGATTACGGATCCACAGTATCCTTTGCCTATGACCGCAATGTCCTTAAAAACGAATTGTTTGACCAGAAAGTGTTTAATGAAATGGAGGTACAACTGTCAGGGGAGACGCCATTTGTTGGTTCACCCGGCAATACCTCCGCTTATGAATTCCGGCCCGTCATTTTCGGACAAAATTTTGGCGGGGTGCTAACCATCAAGTCAATTAACAGTATAATTGATCATCGCGGAACCATTGAGCTGGACGATGTTGTCTATGATCAATTGATATATGATAACGATAACCAGATCGATGTACGCTTCATGCACAATAATACCAATCCCTGGGATCATTGCAATGTGACCGCCCAGGTGGGATTATCCCTTAGTTTTATCGATACGAAGAATCCTTACGTCAAGGACTTTTTCCGGATTGACAGCAAGCCGTGGGATGTAGGCAAGACCTTTGCTTACGGGCAATCCATCCCGATTTGCGTGACTTATTCCGAGCCGGTTGATGTGTCCGAAGCTACCCTGCAGGTCAACGGGATGACCCTTACACCGATTGAAGCTGGCAGCCATGGAGTGACAAGTGCAACCTTCCTTTACCCGGTCAAACAAATTGACGATCCTGATCTGCGCATTTCCGAACCCCGGGGTGCCAAAGATTTGGCAGGGAACCTGCAAGTCCCTTCGTCTAACAGTGTCATGGAAAGCGTCACTTTCAAGAACATCATTCAGCCCCAGTACAAACTGGATACGTTTAAGAAAGCATCCGCCAGCCTGATGACCGGAGAAAACCAGACGATGGTTTGTCAGGTAGAGATTAATTTAAATGATAACCAGGATGTGACCAACTGGCTGGTCAGCGAGGCCGGTGTCAATTACGATGAAACCGTTAATAAATACCGGGTCCCCAGCATTTACGCCTCCCTCGACGGAGGGGCCACAAAAATTGACCTTTATGCCGACAATGATATAACCCCCACCAAACTGGTGGGCAGTTTTGTACCAGCGTTCAATGACAGTGCCGTGACCCAGTCCGGCGTGGTCGAATTCTATCTTGATCCGGTCATCCACAGCAGCACCAACCATCAGTTGCTGGTTGGCACCTATGCAGCCTATACCGTCAAGCCGGTGGTTTTTCTGGCCGCAGAAGATTTGACGATCAGCGACAATTTTCCTGCCGACGGGATTCTTTTTGCTGACCAGGGAAGTGACTGGAAACTGAACTACAGCGTTGCCAATGCGGCGGCTACTTATCAGAAGGCAGATGATTTCGTTTGGTCCAGCAGTGATGAAGCCATCGCCGGAATTACAGCTGACGGCAGGATTACCCTGACTGGTAAACTGGGGAGCGTAACCTTTGCCCTTACTGCTTTAAACGGCCAGGCAGCCGGCAAACAAGTCTCGCTGAACAGTCGCCCGGTCGATGTCAAAGCAGGGCTGACCCCTTACCTTTTGATTCCTGAACAGATGAATGCCATAACCGTCAAGAGGGGAGAAGATATTCAAGTTCGCTGGACATCCAACCTGCCCGTTAAAAATGCTGAGGAAGGCAGAAGTACGGTTTTTGATGTGGAAGTCAGTACGGCTGATTATCGGGCAGGAACGTTGCAAAAAGGTGATTCCGTCTACCGCAGCACCGTTACTTCCACCCAGGAAAATCCCGTTTCTGGATGTACGATTCCCGCTGCCCATGTTAGCAATATTTCCGAGATGGGTAGATACAGTTATATCACCACCATCACATCACCCCATCCCTACGATGCCGCCCAAACCTTGACGGCAGTTGCCTACCTGTCAGTGGTGGCCAAACCTGCCGTGGTCCGACTGGGGAAACTGGACAAATACTTTATTACCGACCGCACGACCAGCGTTCCCATCAGTTGGACGCTGGAAAACTTCGATGAGGTAAATGCAGCGGAATTTGTCCTGGAAATAAGCCAAAATGACGGAAAGACACCGTTTTACACCCAGACCAGCACAGAATCTAGCGGGGGCTCGTATGAGCTCGCTATTCAAGCAGTAGACGGTGGATTTAAAGATCTTTATACGGTGGCCATAAAAGTCAGGAATAAAGGGGATTCAGCCTGGTCGTATGATTCTTTTGTGTTGCATGTGTACAGCCAGGATGCGTTGCAGATATGGGTTGACGGGGCAGATCCGGGAACCGATTTTACCATGAGCAACCTTCCAACCATAAGTGCCATGAGCAGCGAGGAAATCCTGGCGCTCAAACGCGATATAAAGCTGCGCAACGAGGCTTCCATAAACTTCGGTGACCATGATTGGGGGCAGATTAGCGACCAGATCCAATGGTATTCCAGCGATAGCCGCATCGGCAGCCTAAATTACCAGCAGGGTGGCTATTACCGGAACATTGAAGAATTGATTTATTCCTCATACCGGCCGGAAACAAAATTTGCCCTGTCCGGGCTGCATGACGGCAATACCCGGCTAACGGTAACCCACGCTGCCACCGGTCTGCAAAGAACGTTGGATGTGGCGGTGGAAACGCTTAAGGACAAGCTCTATTTGTTCCAAATCCTGCCACAGGCGCAAACCACCTTGACTTACACCAACGGCAACGGAGAACAACGTGTCACAACGACCAATGCCAGAGGAGAACTGGCGCTGTATGAAGAAAGCGGTATCGCCGGTGAAATCTATCTGGAGTCTGCCATCGAAGACCGGATCTATATGGGGACCTTGTATAAGAAGCTGCTTTCTTCTGAAAAGGACTCAACCCAAATGGCAATGTATCCGCTTAATCTATTTAAACTGCGGGAATGTGCAACGGTGGAACTGTACGTAAGAAAGCCGGATGGAACCCCCTATCGCGGAGAGATATTCTTAAATGGCGGAGTTTATAAAAATGACCGCTATTGTCCGACGGCACTGTTGAACAAATTGCCAGGCGATCAATCCCAAACCATCACTGCAGGCAATGACGGCAAGATCACCGTGCGCATGAACACCAGTCAATTTTGGAATGAATCCAACGACGAGGTATTAACCGGGGCGGACAAACTCAATTTTATTTATTTGTTGAGTTTTCCGAATGACGAATACTATCCACAAATCGTCAATCTGGACGGCAATATGGGCAGTGAGGAAGTAGTGATGTCCGGCACAGGCATCGTTTCTCTGGAAATGGTGGCCGAAGGGGAGAAATACAAACCATTTATCGCTGCTCAGACGATTACATATGAAACGGAAAGAGATCGCCGCATTGATGTACGCAAATTCAAAGGAAAAATCGGTCCCAGTGACACCCATGACAAGGTCATATTGAATACAACGGTGTTGTGGTGGGGAGACAGCAAAGATGACCCGTCTGACGATCGCCAGTTGTATTTTGAAGACAGGTATGGAATGGAATTCAACAATCAGACCCATACAACGGATGAATATCCATTTACCGACATGGTCAGTTCAACCAATACATTTACGCTTGACCGGGCTACGGTTTCGGAATGGAGCGAGCCGGTCCAGGACCTGCATTTGGTTTACAGTCATTCCGGCTCGACCCGTTACATCAATCAAGAAATGACTTTTCGGGCGGCCAACATGCTGGATGTACCCAAAGCCATTGACAGTGACAGCCTTGTCATCACTCTGCAGACCATATCAGCCAATGCCGAGGCCGAGGCGGGCAGTTTGAGCTTGGCGGATGAAATGATTGGGGCCGGATTAAAACAACTCAGTCAGCAGGGGACGGGAAGTCTGGGAGAATTTTTCCAAATGGTCATCGCGCCTACCGCCGATCCGACCGTTTATGTTGCTCTGATTGCCCTCAATCTGGGTGGAATGGCCAATGAAGACCCTCAGACCGGCAGTGAACTGGAGTATACCCCTGGCTTTAGCGACGCCATGGATATCATGAAAAAGAAATATATAACCAACCAGAAGAAAGACTTTACCAAGAACCTTTTTTCCCAAAGCTTTTCCGAGAAAGATTTTTCCTTCGTTTTCGGTGGGTATATGGAGGCCCAGGTGTTCTATAATTTTGATCGCGAAAAATGGGAGGTTCTGGTTCTCAATGGAGGTTTCAACGCCGGTGCGGGACTCGACTACACCTGGAATTACAATACCTTGGTGGGACCCATTCCGGTAACTGCCCAACTGGGGGTCGGGGCCAGTGCGGAAGTGATTTTCAAGGCGGCTGTGCAGCGAGGGGAAATTATCAAAACAACCTATGACAAAGATGCCGTCAATGACTACCTGACCACGTTGCGTATCTACGCATATTTCAAAGCATTTGCCGGAGTCGGCTTTGATTACTCGGTGGTAGCCTTAAAAATAGGCTTATTTGGCCGCATATCCCTGGATGCGCAATTTGCCTGGCTGAACCAGCCCTATGCCAAAAGCAAGAAAAATGGACAAAGTCTGACTGTCAACGGACAGATCGGCATTGAGGCGGATGCCAAATTCTTGTTTGTTTCGGAAACCTATATATTGACCTCCAGGAACTTTAAAATTGCCGGAGCAACCTATAATGATTGGGAAAAAATTCAGACTACCTGGAAAGAGATCGGCAAAGGCTCAAATGACAATCTCGATCGGCTGGCGGTTCCCGAATCTTTGATTGAGGAAGATTTGAGCCTGTATCCCATATCGGCTCAATCAACCCTGGAAGATCGAGATTATTTGCAGCAATTCCAGCGTTCCTGGGCGTCGTCACAGGAATTCTTGCAGCAATCACTGGATGAGGAAAACGGAATGGAAAGTTTGCAGACCAATACCTATCCCTTTGCCAATCCCCTGTTCTCTGATGACGGTCAAATACTGGTCTACGTTTACGACGGGGACAGTAATGAGATTGAAAACACCCGGGTATACTGGAGCAGCCTCACGGAAGGCAAATATCCGCAAGGGGTTCCGCTTGCCGCTGGGCTGACCAGCTTCGGTGATTCACAGTTGCAATTGGCGGGCGATGAGAATTTTGCCGCTGCGGCGTGGGTCGCCCAGAGCGAAATCATTCCCCGGGAAGCAGGCCAGGAAATCAGTAATGCAGATATCGCTCTGTTGAGCAACGGCACCGAAGTAGTAGCGTCAGTTTATGACAACCGCCAATGGGTGACGACCCGGCTAAGCCAGAACAGTACCCCGGATATGGCGCCGGCGGTAGCAGTAAATGACAGCAGGGTGCTGGTTGCCTGGCGCAGTGTGTATGCGGCAGATGCCAACCATCCTTTGGAATTCAACGGTGCCGACAATATCCTTTACCGGATGTATGATCGGGAAAACAAGACGTGGAGTGAGACCAAGACGCTGTACAACGGTAGCAGCGGAGCGGTGAAAGCCCTCGAAGCCTCCATGTTGGAGGACGGAACGGCAGCGCTGACTTATTCCTTGGATACGTCTGCGGATACAGCAGGCAGTGACCATCTGCTCACCGTTTCTGATGATGGCAAAAAAGTAAGCAGCGGTATGGAAATTGTCTATGCGGTCATTGATCCGGAAGGAGCATTGGGGAAAAACGTACGAGTGAGCAACGATGCCTTTTTGGATGAAAACCCCCAGCTGACCGCCGTCACTTTTGATGATGATATTGAGCGCTTCGTACTTGGCTGGTACAGCATTCATGATGCTGATGGAGTCAGCCGCAACGATATCCGCCTGTGTGCCTTTGACCGCTACGGCTCGATTTATCCGGATTTTATTGACAGTATCAGCAGCGTTAACAACCATTCCAATGTGAATATCAGTTCCCGTTTTAAATTCAGCAAGAATGCCCCAACAATTGATCAACTGTCTATTTTATGGAAAGAGCCAGCGGATACTGCAACCACTGAAGGAGACACTGTCAAAGCAGACAAAGATTCGCTGAAGGCGGTCAAGTTCATTAAAGAAAACGGAAAAATATTTATCACCTCGGCATTGGATGTAGCAACGATGAGCGATTTTACCTTGATCGATCATTTTGATGCCCGATGTGTGGATCAGGATACGGTCAAGACAGTAATTCTGGGCACCAATTACGATAATGGTTACCGGGAACATAAAATCCCCATAGAAGTAAACGGAGAGAGCACCGAGCAGATCATTTATCTTCCGGTGGCCCGCTCTGACCTGTATACGGCCACTGCAGTCTATAAAAATAAAATGTCGGTCAATCATGTAGCTGTAGACTATCGTACCATCCAACCGGGCTTACGGATACCGGTTCAGTTTACCCTGTTCAATGCCGGCGTACAGCCAATTGATAATATAACCATCCAAATCGGGGATAATATCACCGAGTTTAATCAGGGACTTTTTTTGTTGCCCAATGAAAGCATTACGCTGACCGCCACTTATGATATTCCGACCGCTCAGGTCATCAATCCGGACTACAAGATCACGGCCCATTTCAGCAGCATGATGCCGACCTTGGGCAAGCAATATACGATTGCCGACACCTTGTATCTGGATGTACCGGATGTAGGCATAGCCAACACAAAAATTGTCGGGGAAGAAAACGGCCAGAGGGTTGTCCAGGTGACGCTATACAACAATGGAGCGGCCTTGGCAGGAAGTCCGCGCAATGTCAAAATAGGACTGTTCAGCGACCCGGAATGCACCCATCTGCTGCAGATGGTAAACGGTCAGGAAGAGGGAGTTCCCTTCAGCGTAGACCCGGGTGATTTTGCCCTGATTGATGCCGGCGCTTATACCCGACAATTTATCTTTGATATTGCCGGACATGTGACACTGGGGAATGAGATTCCGGAAAACGGCGTGCAGATCTTTGTCAAGGCCTGGGCGGAAGAAACCCTTCTTACCGGTGACACAGCAGCTAATCTGGAACTAATCGAATACTATCGCCATAATAATATTTCTGCGGTACTTTTTGAAAGCCTGCTGGTTCGCAATGATTATCAGCCAGTGACCTTGTCTACCCAACTGCACTGTGAAGAGGGGTCTTCCACGGTGCTGGTCGATTTGAAGAACAATGCCCTGGCCAACCGTCATAGCGGCAATCTGATCGTCAGCCTGTTGGATAAAAACGGCCGCATCATTGACACTAAACGCAGCTATAACCGTTTTCTGTTGGGAGCCGGTCTCCTCAATCTGTCCGGAGAAGAATCCTCCCAGTCAGTCTTTACCTTTGACAGTGAGGGGGCAGCGGTGATGGTTACCTACGCCGACGTGAACGAAGAGGAAGAGAACAATACCGGCCTATCGTCCCATTTCATGCAGGGTATACCGTTGCAGTTGGTGGAAGGCCAGCAGGAGTATTATTTTGAAACGGAAAATTTGACCTCCACTTTCATCAATATAGCTGCTCAAGATCCGGATGCTGTCATCAAAGTCAACGGTCTGCTGACCGATTTAGGCAGTGCGGTGGTCGATCTGTACCCTGGCATCAATAAAATTATTATCACGGTAACCTCAGCAGACGGGACCAATATCGATACGTATACCGTAACCGTTAACAACAGCATGCCGCAAGTACCCAGTCAGGGCGGCAGTCAATCCGGCTCAGCCGCAACCATTGATACCCGGACAGGAATCAGCGTGACTTCGGAAGTAAAACAAGGGGTTCGCTTATTCAATATCAAAACTGACAATAAAGTGCTAGCGGCATCAGGCGGAAGAGTCAATGCCGTGGTGCCGGCTGAAAAGGCTGGTCCCGGCACGGTGGCGGTTAGGGTTTATCCCGACGGCCGCGAAGAGATTATCCCGATGGCCTTGCTTGGCAATGGACAGATGATCATTCCAGCAAGCGAACCGATGACCATAAAATTGCAGGACAATAGGCCTGCCTTTCATGACATTCAGAATCACTGGGGCAAGGATGAAATCCTCTTTGTGGGGGCCAGAAAACTTTTTACCGGCATCGATAATGAAAACTTTGGTCCGGACATGACCATGACCAGGGGAATGCTGGTGACGGTTATGGGACGGCTGGACAACGTTAATACCGACAAATACAAAGGTTTAGGCTTTGAGGATGTAAATCCGTATACCTATTATGCTCCGTACATTGATTGGGCGCAACAGGCAGGAATTGTAAAGGGAACAGGCGATAACCGGTTTGCCCCGGATGAAGCGATAACGCGGGAACAGTTGGCGGTAATGTTGGCGAATTACGTTGCCTTTTCCCAGCTTTCCCTGAAAAACGACATGGAATTCGACCGGTTTGCGGATGATGAAAAGATCAGCGATTATGCCCGGGATGCCATAAAAATTATGCATCAGGCCGGGATTATAAACGGCCGCAACGAGCATTACATTGATCCGAAAAATACCGCCACCCGGGCAGAAGTAGCTACCATGGTGACCAGACTGATCAGGAATGCCATCAAGAGGTAAGGCATGGGGACGGTTCTTTTGCCTGCTAAACCATAACAAGATACAATAAATGTATCGGAGGTGGGAATAATGGCAAGGCAGGCCAGGCAATTAAGTAACACAGGGGTTTATCACGTGATGTTTTGGGGGAATGAGCGTAAGAACGTATTCCAAGATGACGAGTATAAACAGCGTTTTTCAGCATTAAACTGACTATCCTCACTGACAACATTTAACATATGATGGGAATATCATGAGTAAGTGTAAGGGCGAAGGGTGCTTTATGCTATGGAAAAACAGTTAATAAAACAACCGCTTGGGGATCTCGCGGAAAATTTATAAAAATGGCGGAAATACTGAAGCAAGTCCCCCCGATCAAGGAGTAATTTCAGGCGCCGCACATTTTGTGCACGTCGGCGCTCGACATCGGTAAACCGGGATATGACGTAGAGAGCGGCTGGGGCGCAGTACAGATAGGCGCAGGAATTGCTTTTAGTTGCTATTTTAAAAGCCGATTATTCTCAAAGAAGTCTCTCCAGGGATCATCACTGTTTATTCTCAGGAGGGCTTCCCGGATATCAACCCCATCGGGTGCAGTCGTGTTTAGTTCATCCCAGGTAATGGGCATGGACACTTTGGCACCTTTCCTTGCTCTTAGGGAATAAGGTGCAATACTTGTGGCGCCTCTGCCATTTCGCATCCAGTCAATAAATATTTTGTTTTTTCGTTTTGCTTTTCTGATATTGCTGGTGTATCGTTGAGGCCACTGCTGCTCCATCACCTCCGCAACACGTTTAGCAAAACCATAAAATACATCCCAGGATACAGTAGGTTTGAATGGGACAACCACATGATATCCTTTGCCGCCGCTGGTTTTAAGATAAGAAATAAGCGAAAGCTCAGTAAGAACACTTTTGAGGTCCTTAACTCCCTGCCGTACCGTGCTTAGGTCCATTCCTTCATCCGGATCCAGATCGAACACCATTATATCAGGCTTTTCCAGCTCATCTACACGGCTTCCCCAGGTGTGAAATTCCAGCGTTCCCATCTGTGCTTCGGATATCAGGCCGAACATACTCTCAATATAGAAATAGTCTTCTATTCCACCGTCGCTGGCTGGAACAGGTATTGGAACGATACCCTTGCTGCTCTGCCCGGGATGCTTCTTGTAAAAGCAGGTCTGGGATACACCCTTCGGACAGCGCACAATACTGAGGATCCTATGGCTTACATATGGCAGCATGCGTTGCGCCACTTTTTCGTAATAGCGGATGACATCCGCTTTGGTGATTTGGGGATCATCAAATAGGACTTTGCCCGGATGGGTAACTTTGATCCCCTCTATTATCAGGTGATTTTTAGCTGTTTCCATGGGTTTTTTCATACCTCCCAAAGTTGTTTGATTTTCAGGCCCATCCTCTGCTTTTTCCCGCTTTACCTCCTGGGGTTTTTTATCGGTTCGCAGACCTTTGAAACTGGCCTGTCTTAGAAGATTATCTTCGGTCCATTCGGCAAATTTGATTTCCGCCACCAGTTTGGGTGCAAGCCAGGTAACTTTTTCGTTGGACCTGGGCTTCGGAGCGAGTTTAAAAGGAGAAGCCGTTCTGGTGATTGCTTTAAATTTTTCTTCAAGTTCTTGTATTCGGGACTCACTTAGACCGGTTCCGGCCCGTCCGGCATAGATTAAATCCTTGCCTTCATATACGCCGAGAAAAAGCGAGCTTATTCCGCTTGTTCTTTTGTCGGAAAGCGCATAGCCTCCGATGATAAATTCCTGTCTTTTGTCGCACTTGAGCTTGATCCAATCGCCGTTTCTGGTTCCGCTGTAAATGGAATTGCTTTTCTTGCCCACGATTCCTTCCATCCCCATCTCACAAGCCACCGCGAAGCTTTCACTGCCTTTTCCTCTGACATGCCGGCTGTACCAGAGATTTTTCGGCGAATCCTTCATCAGCGCCTCAAGAATCTCTTTTCTGTTGCTTAGAGGGCGGTTGCGGAGGTCCGTTCCGTCCAAGGCCAGCAAATCAAATACTATAAAGGTAAGGTTTTGCGCTTGGGGATTTTTCATATAGTTCTGAAGTGCCTGAAAATCGGTCTTACCCGATGCGTCTGTGACCGTCATTTCACCGTCCAGCACCATGGCCCTTCCCGCGGCCCAATCGATGAGAGAAGAGGAGACAGGTTGAAACCTGGCTGTATAATCGTTGCCGTTGCGGGTCATAAGACGTGCGCGGTTCCCTTCTACAAATGCTATGACCCTGTAGCCGTCATACTTTAACTCATAGATCCAATTTTCGCCTTTGGGAACCGTGTTCACTACTTTGGCGAGCTGCACCTTGGCTGCCGTGAAGGGATTCTTCGCAATTTTTTCGTCAGCTCCTTCTGCAATTTCTATCATGGTACGTCCGGTTCTGATGCTGGTGTTGAATTTGCTAATTTCATCGGAAGTACCAGCATACTCGTCTTTTTCCTTGAGCATAAGCCAATTGTCCTTAGTTTCTCCAGCATTAGCCTTCAAACGGACCAAAGCCCAGCTCCCCTTGATCCTTCTTCCCTTTAGAACAAATTTCAGCATCCCATCACGAAGCCCATTACCAACATCTGCATAGGGCTCCCAGTAACCTTCATCCCAGAGCATCACGGTGCCGCCGCCGTATTCCCCCTTGGGAATAGTCCCCTCAAAGTTCTTGTAATCTAAAGGGTGATCCTCAACCCGCACAGCAAGCCTTTTTTCACGGGTATTATAGGAAGGGCCCTTGGGTACCGCCCAGCTCAAAAGAACGCCATTCCATTCAAGACGCAGGTCATAGTGCTCTCTACGGGCCATATGGTGCTGAACGACAAACCTCAAGCCCTGTTCAGACTCAGCTGTCTCGCCTTCCGGTTCCTCGCTTCTTTCGAAATTCCTTTTTCGGTTGTATTCTTCGAGTTTTGTCATAAATTACGCCGGCTCCTTTTTGTGTTCTATACTGGCACTGAGGGCTCACATATAATCGATGGCATTGCCGGTATTTACTTAAAATCTTTGAATGTCTTAAAGCTTAGTATTTACAAAGTGCGGTCTTTCCACGCTTTTGTTAGCAGAAAAATATGCTGTGTCCGTTTGCGCCGCCGATCTTAAATGGTGGACAGTCGCAAAATGGCCTGTTGTGTACAGGCGTGGGAAAAATGGCTGACCGGCTACCATCCCGTCGTCGCGGGAGACATTAAAATGATGGAGGCTGGGGCGGAAAGTATTTTAATTTCGTTCAGTTGAATGCTAAAGTGATACTTATGCCGATATCCTATAATGAATAGTCCAATGCCAAAAACCAGTTACAATCGTTACAGGCCCTCAGTGTCTTCTGTTTCCACTTTAACTGAATTGAAAAAAGTCTCCCGTTACGCTATTTCAGTAACGGGAGACTTTTCATATTTATCGCTCAAGTAAGTTAGAATGTTTGGTGCCTGGCACCTGACATACGGCGAACCGCAAAGAATGCAATTAGCAGGAACAGGGCAGTCACTAATATTAGCGGATGATAAATCAGATACACCCCTGCAATGACTGGAGCCAGCAATAATCTTACCAATATTTTCAGCGGTTGACTGGATGTAATGGTAGCCGCTAGGGGCGGTGAGTTTTGATAATAAAAATTGACCAACGCTGTGCCCAAGGGATTGGTCAACAAATACTGATCCCTAAAATGTCGCAAAATCGTTACCGGCCAATCAAATTTGGAACCGAAAGCAGCGGTAGCGATAAAACATTCATCCACATTAGGGAGGGTTATTATTTCAAATGTCCTCTCCGCACTATCAAGGGAAGTACCCTTGGTAAATGCTACATTATATGTGTTTCCGCTTATAAATGTAACGACTGCACTTACACCGGCTGCCTCTCCAGTCAGTAAGCCATTTACATAAGTCTGCACTGCGGCTGTAATTGCTGTCTGGTCTGCATCTGCAGTCACTTCTACGCTTCCGTTTACTATCGCCGCCATGGCCGCTGCTACAGCTTCAGCATCGCTAGTGACTTTAAATTCGGTTGCAGTGATGGTAACAGTCTTTTGAGTGGTAGTTATTTTTTGGGTACCTTTGGCTGCAGTGATGGTAAATGTATAGCTGCCCGCTGTTCCGTCAGGATCGGATGATGTTCCGTGAATCGGTGCTGTGTAGCTTACTGGATTAATTGTTACGGTTACGTTTTCATTATTTACTGCTGTTGTGGCAATACTTTTTACATAATTTTCTACTGCCGATGGTGTGCCATTTGCTGTCTGGGAAGTATTGGCATAGGTTGCGTTTTCAGCTGCTTGTTTAGCCGCGGTAACAGCTTCAGCATCGGGTATGTCGGCAAAAGCCGTTGCAGTGATGCTAACCATCTTTTGATTCGAAACCTTTACCTGGCTGCCATTTTTTGCAGTGATAGTAAATGCGTAACTGCCCGCCCTTCCGTTCGGACTAGTAGATGTTCCTTTAATTGGCATGGTGTATTTTACTGTATTGATGGTAACAGTTATGCTGGTATTATTTATAGCTGCCATAGCAATGTCTTTTACATAGTTTTTAATTGTTGCTAGTGAATCATGGGTTGCCTGGGTAGTAGCGGCATACGTTGCATTTTCGGCCGCTTGTATAGACGCTGCCACAGCATCGGAATCGCTTAGGCCGGAAAAAACCGTTGCAGCAATGGTAATCGTCTTTTGCGTTGTAGTACTTTTCTGGATGCCTTTGGTTGCAGTTACAGTAAATGTATAGCTGCCCGCCGTTCCGTTCGGATTCGTAGATGTTCCTTTAACAGGCGCCGTATAGTTTACCGTATTGACAGTAACGGTTACGCTGGCGTCATTTCTGGCGGCTATAGCAATACCTTTTACATAGTTTCCTACCGCCGTTTGGTCGCCATGGGCTGTCTGGGTAGTATTGGCATAGATTGCTGTTTCAGCTGCTTGTTTGGCCGCGGTAACAGCTTCCGCATCGCTTATGCCGGTAAAGGCCGTTGCCGCGATGGTAAGCGTTTTTTTCGCGCTAGTACTTTCCAGGTGGCCTTTGGCGGCAGTGACAGTGAATGCGTAGCTGCCTGCGGTTCCGTTCGGCTTAGCAGATGTTCCTTCCTTCGGGGCTATGTATCTATCTGTATTGATAGTAACAGTTAAGCTGTGGTTATTTATGGCTGCCAGAGCAATTTCTTTTACATAGTTTTCAAGGGCTTCTTGTGTGCCATGGGCAATCTGGGTAGTGTTGGCATAGGTCGCATTTTCAGCTGCCAGTTTGGCCGCGGTTACGATTTCCGATTCTGGATTAGGATTAATTTTTAAAACTAACTCTTCACCAAATGTCCAGCCAGCTGGGTTATCTGCTAAAAATTTTAGTGTTTTTTCACCTGCCTCGGTGGGTATTCCAAATATCCTGTTGTCTTTTAAAACAAGTCCTTGCGGAAGTTTATAGTTAGTAGAGGTAAGTCTCCATTCAATGGGTTCTGGGCCAGTCGCTTCCAGGTTAAAGTCATATTCTATCCCCACCATTCCCTCGGGCAGGGCAGTGGTTAGCATAGTGGCTTTATCCCCCGTGTATTGGGCATAAAGGGTGGTAACTGTACCAGGGACGGTAGACCCAACTTTATAGTTTATCCCCGAGCCATCCCGCTTGCTGTTATAGAAGAAAGTAGTTCCTGTAATCCCGGGGGGATTGGTAAATCCCTTTAAGTATCTGCCCGGTACCTGGTAAGAATCGCCTGCACAAATAACCCTAAACTCGGTTTTGCCGCCCTCACATGTTCCGCCATTTAAGTCAAATGTTACGACTTGTAAGCCATCTTCACCTAATGCTGCCGGATTTAATACTTCAATAACCGGACGCCACCAGGCAGGGTATTGTTTTTCACCAGGTAGCCAACTTTGTATCCAGGAATCATCTCTCATGCCTCTTACCGCTCTATAAAGCGTATTATCAGGTTCCGGATCCTGACACCAGATAGGTTCTTGCGGTGTCGCAACGGGAAACTGGTTTTTAATCCAATCTTCTGTCATTCCGTCTGGCTTGGTTTTATCTAGGATTTGCTCCCATTCATTTTTCGTGGTCGCGGTTATATAGCTTCCGCCATAGAACTCCACGACACCACCCGTCATGGCCCGTAACCGCATGGCTCCATCCATATAAGCTTTGTCATAGATGAGCCCCTGGCCATACAACTCGTTCCAGGTTGCTTTGGCAATGTTATAGTCAGACACAAACAAACTCCGGGGAGTTGCCTTGGCATCGGCGTCCGCTGCAGTAATCTTGGCAGCACTGCTTAAATTATAAGCGTTGATCGTGCCTACATATGTGAATGGTAAAAGCACCAAAGATGTATTAGGCAGGTTTGTGTGGTAGGCAATACCATCAATTTTATCGAGGTCGGTTTTAACGGTTGATAAATTGAAATAATACGGTTCACCGACTCGCAGTTTAAATTGTTCGGAAGTTTCGCCCCACTGGGCATAAAGTGCAGTAACTGTTTTTGGTATAGCGGCATCACCGATATTATAAGGGGTACCACTACCGTCACTTTCTGTGTTCCAGCCGAAAAATCCCAGGCCGGAAGGAGCCTTGATACCTTTTGAGGTTGGCACTGCATATGCAGCACCATTACAAACAATTTTAATGGCATTTTTTCCATCAAAAGTCCCGCCGTTTAGATTTAAAGTGATCGCGGTTAACCCATCTGGGCCTAAAGCAGCAGGGTTTTTCACTTCCAGAACCGGGCGGAAAGCACCTTTTATCGTATCGTAAATATTAGTGCTGTGGGAATTACAGCCAAAGGTCCAAGATTCTACGGTTTTGGCACCGCGCATAGGATACCAGTCTGAGGTAGTGGTAATATTATCCTGGCACCAGGTAGCTACGGATGTTTCCAGATTCTTAATATAGTCTGCATCCTTAGCGATAATCGCATCCCATTCGTTGCCTCGGGGGGTACCGAAACGACCGGCACCACCTGCCTGACTGCCGCCGGTTAAGGAGCGAATCGTATAATTGTTGCCATAATCCTCACCATACATTAAACTATCGGTTTGGCCAGTTAATAAGGTGTACCATTTCATGCCGGAGAATAAATTATAATCAGCCACAAACAAACTGCGGGGTGTAACAGTCACATTATTCGTCGCCGTTGTTTGCCCCCGGCTGGTATAGTCAAGATTATAGCCGTTTATCGTGCCGACATAAGTAAACGGTGTATAGGTAAAACTTGCATCAGGAACATTAGGGTTTATAGTTCCAACAACCTTGTTAACAGAACTTGCCACATTAAAATAGTACGTTTCTCCCGGAGTAAGTGAAAACTGTTCCGCCGGCTGTGGGAGCGCCTGACTGCTGGGCACTAAAACCGGTGTCAAAGGGTTGGCAACGTTGATTTTAATGAGGTTGCCCCGGGTATCGCTGGTTTTTCCTAAAACCAAAAGATCATTGCCCAATACAACTGGTTGTATGGAGGTTTGGGACGGCGCCGGAAGTGCATAATTATCATTCCTGCTGATCGTGCCATCGCTATTTATGATCGCATAACGGGTGTGAGTGGTAACATATGATAGCCTGGTAAAGATAAGGAAGAGTTTGCCGTTTCCTAAATCAACCAACCTGGGTTCTTTTACGGCATAATCAAATCTGTTGCTGGCTGCGGCATAGATCCAATTGGTTTGCACAGCGAGGGTACTTTTATCAACCTTGATTAAAAATACATTTTTATTTCTGCTGTTGCCTGCGGCCGGTTCCGCACTGTTATCCCAGTTTGCGCGGGATGTACCGGTTATCCAGTAGTGGCTGCCGGTAGCGGCAAGCCCGGTTACAGCCAGGCCGGTGTTATTGTCACCGGATGTACCCAAAGGCATATCCATGATAGCCTGGGTACGAGGAGTACCGCCGTCAAAGACGGTCAATAGAAGGGAACGACTAGGTAAAGCATCACCATGATCAACCGTTACAACCTTGTCACCATCGATTAACATTTTTTGGTTCAAGCTATGGGAAGCATAATTGAATTGACCGTCAATGCCGAAGTTGGCCGTCATGGTAGCGCAATCAACGGTATAGTTCATATTCGCCTGGTGAACAACGCCACTATTATCTTGAAAACCCTCTTTGCCAATATTGATATAAATTTTCCCGTTTAAATACTCCATGGTACCATTGCCGCCAACAAAGGGTTTGCTAACCGACTGTTGCATTCTTTGTTCATCGGTCATATTGGCCCAGCCACCTTTTATTGCGGCTGTGCCCAGCACTTGAAATGTAGTTGAGCTAATTTTAAAGATTTTTAAAACAACTTTATCCGGATTTTCTTCAAGGTTGTGATAGCCAACCATGGTATAAATATTACCATCATCAGCTAAAATTGTTTTACCATACTTGTCATATCCGCTGGGAACATCTGAAGTATACGCAGCTGTAATTTGCAGTGTAGTTAGATCTAGCTTGTAGAAAAAAGGTGATGCACCTGCTGAAGGGGGGGCAACAATAACCGGCACGCCATCCATTTCGAACATATCAACATTTGTAAGCTGGGCTGAATGTTCATCGCTGGGATATTCCATATCAGAAAACTGAACAAGCGGTATACCATCTAATTCAAATGGCTGATACATGGTTAATGATTCTGCCATAGCCATAGCAGGCATAAGTGACATAAACATACATGCAATTAGTATAATGTGCAAGACACTCTTTTTTCTGCTCATATTTTCCTCCTTTTAAATAATAATGTAATCCTGTTCTTGATGCAGTGCGACAAGTTCGCCCCCATGCTTTGCAAAAATAAATTATATGTTTTCCCCCTCCTTTATTTGCCGAAAGCCCAACAGAAATCCGGGAATACGATTCCACCGCTTCAGCAGAGTCTGGTTGTAAAGCATTACTGACTGATGGTAGATATCCAGTCTGCGGGAGAGAATGGATTTCGCATCTTGCTCCTTAGGGCAATTCTTTTTTTATAATAGATAGAAATTGTCGCAGAGAGTTTGTGATTGCCTGAGATGTATGAGATTTCGACCTGAAATGTAAAATCTTACTGGCAAGAGAGGATCAAAGAGTAGTCACCTATACGGTTACCTTCGATCTTCCGTATGCATAAATCACGTGAGTTTTATAGGGGCAGATAATGATAAGTTGGTGACGGGCACCCCCAAAAAAATCACAAAAATTTCCATTTTGGTAGTAAACTATAATTGTATTTATTTTTACGGGAAAAGAGTACTTTTGCAGAGTGTACAGGAACTGAAAGGAGCATTGCTAATGAAGTCTGCCGCATTAAGAAGCTATAGGAAATACAGGAGAGAAACAGGGACTACCTTTTCTACCTCCAGAAAGAAAAATAGGATCTTATCGATAATTATGATTTCGATAGTTTCGTTATTATTATCGATTATCAGCGGACCGGCTTTGGTGTTTGCCCAATCGTCAGGCATTTACTGGACCGACTATGCTTCCAAACCGACACTATCTGGTACAACGTATACCATTACAAGCGCAGCCCAGCTTGCGTGGGTTGCGAAGCAGGTAAATGCTGGGATTGACTTTGCTGGCTATACGATTGAGATTTCAGACCGTCTTTCTTCCATTGACCTGTCAGCTCATTACTGGAAACCGATTGGATACACCACATTCGGAGCCGGCGTTGATCGTAGCTTTTCAGGAACTTTTGACGGAAACACGATACCTATATCCCATCTGAAGATCGGGGATTCCGGGAACCCGGAGTCAAATCATTATTATGTTGGGTTGTTTGGGTATGCGAAAAAGGCCGAGATCAAGAATACATGTATTACTAATGCAGCAGTCTAATATTCACAAGACTCATCTTTGTCTACAGCAGGAATCTTGATCGGATATGCTTATGATACTACCATAACGAAATGTTCATCCACAGGTACTGTTACTTGCGGTGATGTTGCAGTGGCAGGCGGTTTGGCGGGACGGTTGGATTCTTGTACGGCTGAGGACAGCTGGTCATGGTGTGCGGTGACGGTTGAGACCAGAGCAGATCCCACCTATGTGACCCAGTACGCAGGTGGATTTGCCGGTGCCGTTAATAACAGCACCATCTCGGGCTGTTATCATAGTACCGGCAATGTTCAGAGCGATAAGGGTCCTGCCCACGTAGGCGGGCTGATTGGAAACGCTGAATCAGTTGTTGGTTCTTACGATTATGGTTACTCCTACTCCGATACCGTACTGATCAAGAACTGCTATGCTACAGGTGAAGTGACGGGCGGGGCAGCTTCTGTAGTTGGTGGTTTGGTAGGATCGTTGACCAATGGCTTTGTGACCGGATGCCATGCCAGCGTCAGGGTAACAGGCGGTGACACCAACACAGAGGGTACTGACGATGCATCTTTTGTGGGAGGCTTGGTCGGATATGCTGTTACCACGGACAGCGATGGGAACCCCGACCTGGTGGTGACAGACTGCTATGCAACCGGCGAGGTGTTAGGGACGATAAACAGCTGTATTGGCGGCCTGGTAGGATGTGCAAGCGACTTAATAGACTGCCATGCTACAGGTAGTGCGACAGGTGGTTATGGTTCGGATGTTGGAGGTCTCGCAGGAAGCGCGTGCAATCTAACAGGCTGCTATGCCATAGGAAATGTGGTAAGTACCAGCACCGGTTCTTACGTCCACCTGGGAGGGCTCGCGGGATACGTGGACAATGTAACCAACTGCTATGCAACATGATATATCACCCAATTCTGATGGTAATAGTGCTGTTTATCATATTCTTACGAAGCAAGGGGACGTCAGACCGTGTGAAAAGCATCCCCCGTTCATACCGTAAAACTTAGGTTTAAATTCCAGGATAATACAATATCTGAGTCCAGTTGTGTTTTGGAGTTGATGTCTGCTGCTTTCATAGCATTTACTGCGGATACTGACCAATCGCTGAGTGCGTCCTGGTCGTTAAACGCTGCGGCTGTCTCATTGGCTAAAGGCAAATGTGCATAATCCGTATAGCCTTTGAGCATGGTTACCATTATTTTCAGCATAGAGGTTTACCGTCGCGCTATCCGTAGAGGTCAATTCGCATTCCTTGACTTTCAGCTGCATATCCGGTGCGATCTGGATTACCTTTTCTATGGTAGCCAACTGTTCATCCGCTTCGTTCTTCACGTTAAAGCCAATGACCATTTGCTCAACGCCATCAAGCGTTTCCGACATGACAAAGCTTGCCCGCAGGGGGATGCTGTCTCCGCCCAAAAGGTAAGCTGGGTTCTCGCTGCCGGTTTGGGGAACCCATTCGATCTCATACAATGCAGTGGCATCAACGGTTGCCCCCGCCAGGGGATAGTCTGTGCTCTTTTCGATCTCACCCAACTCCAAATCATTGGTGATGGTAAACTCATTGACGGCCAGGGTTCGAATAGCCTCATTATCAGTAAAGTGTCCCGCTGCTTCATCATAGGTCTTGCGGGATCGTGCATAGGCTGCCAGGAACTGGTTATCCGCCGGCACCACAAAGGATAACTGGCTATAATTTTCACCAGCATCCAAAGTTACTTGAATTGGTTTAGACCACGGGAATTTTTTCTCCCCTTCGCATATCTGACCAGCGGCAAAAATATGCCTTTCCATGCTGATATTGGCTGGATTTTCGGTTCCCTCGTCATCGGGCTCCAAGTCGTTTAAGTAACTAATACAATCCTCGGTCCAAAGGGCATAGACGGTGTTTCCGTTGGTAGCGATTTCATAAAACGATATTTTAATCGTCCTTATAATGTTTCTACAAAATTCCACATATTTCTGGTGCCAGGCACTAAGTTATTATTGCATGAAGCACCAGTTGATGGTGGGCAACCAGGGAATGGCCGAACCGGACTGCGACATAACCCGAGCCGAGGCCGTGGTGATCGTCATGCGGATGTTACATAAGGCAGAACTGATTTAATAAAGCTAAACGCAAGTCGGGGACGGGGTTGGCGTGCCCCCTTTAGAGGCAAAAGAACCGTCCCCGACTTGCGCGGCCGCTTTAGGCTTTTTAGGCTTTGGCTTGACGGTTGCGGCGACGATACAGCAGGGCTATACAGCTGGCCACCATCAGCAGGAGCCAGAAGGGATGCATCAACATATAGGCCGTAATGATCAAGGGCAGCAACAGTATTCGGACCAACAACTTCAAGCCTGCGCTGTCGGCGATCACTTGGGCAATGGGCGGCGAATGCCGATAATAGAAATCAACAAATGCGGCCCCAGGAACATTGGTCAGGAGGAACTGGTCACGGAAATGCCGTAGCAGGCTCACCGGCCAGGTGAACTTGGAACCAAAGGCGGCGGTGGCGATGAAACAGCCTTCCGCCGCCGCCGAGGCGATGGTTACCTGATTGGATTCTGCGCTGTCCTGGCCATTGAGGCGCTGCACAGCCAAGTATTGATTCGCGCCCAGGTTGGTAAATGTACAGGAGGTCTCCCCTGTCTGCAGGACTTGCGTTGCCGCGATTTGATTGTCCTGGTCGTAGAGGATGACGGTAGCACCGGACATGCCGCTGACTGCGATGGTGCTCGTGTCAGTGATAATGGCGATAATCGGCGCGGGGGGTACGACCAGTACGGTGCGAGTGACTGGCTGCGCCGCATGACTATCACAGCTAACATTATAGGTGATATCGTACCTTCCCGGCAGATTTGCATCCACCGGATTGTTGACGATGATATCATCTCTGCTCACGTTATTCCCCATATAGACAGCGGTCGCCCCGGGATCGCTATAGGAAGTGCCAGCAACGATTCTGACGACGGCTTCCCCGTTCAAAGTGATCACCGGAATGCTGGACAGCACCTGGAAGGTCTGGCTGGTAGTGATCTGGTTTTCCAGCTGGTCACTGCCGGTCACATACAAACTATAGTTCCCGGGCGGAGATATTTCGCTCAGTTGATAACTGGCACTCCACTCCCGGCTAGGTGTAGTTACACTAGGCGTCAGATCGAGAGCTGAACCATCCGGCAGGAGCAGGCTCAGCACCGGCGCGGCGCTCAGGTCCTCGTCACTGCTGACACTCATCGTCACCGGTCCGGACCCGGTAATGCTTCCGCTCGGAACTTGAATGCTTAAAACAGGCGGCCGGGTATCCACCGTAAAGCTCCAGGAGGTCTGGCTCTGATTACCGACTAGGTCGCTGACTGTGACACTGACGTCATGAGCGCCATCGGACAGCACCTGTCCGATCTGTGCCTGGGCTACGCCGCTGGCGGCATCATAGTTGGCAGTCTGGACGATATCATCAACTTTTATTTGTATTCTGCTCTCATTTATGCCGCTGCCAGCGTCGCTTAGTTTAGCACTGATACCGGGCAGGACCAGACTGGTGCTGGCGTTGGACTGGGGATTGTAATCACTGATGACGGGTCCGGTCGTATCCTGTCCCAGGGTCACCTCGGTCTGGTAATCTGTTCCCAGCAGGGTACCGGCATAACTTTGTGCCGTGCTTTTGATTTCGACGATCACCACCGTGCCATCGGCCGGGGTTTGGTCCAGGTTGTAGCGCAGCGTTTTAGCGGCTTGGGCACCGGCCATTCCACCCTCACTGCCGGTCAGGGTGACCGCATTAAGCGGTGTCACCGTTCCGTTCAGAACGGTGCAGCTGTTCTTGTCTTTGACGATGATGGCAGCGTCTAGTCCGTCGGTCAGAACATAGCGGTCAAAAACGATCTCCAGACATTGCAGGGAATCACTTAACAAGGGGGTTACCCGGCTCACCGCTGGCGCAACCCTTGAAACCATGGGGATATTAACATCAAAGTGGGGCGGCGGCACGTCCATTTCGGCACTGCGCCCGTTTTCATAGCCTTCTTTCTGGGCAATGACCTGCCATTTCCCGGCTGGTACATCCCAGCCATATCTGCCGTCGTTTATAGTTAACTGAGGATTGATCTGGCCATACCAGTCGGCATCCCAGAGCTGCCAGTTCTGCGTTTCGTCCTGGTAAAACACGCTGACGGTCACCCCGGAGAGCGGGTTGTCGGGAACGGTTTCGTAGATGATGCCGCTGGGATCATAAATCCAGGCCGGATTGGCAGTTTTCTTGCCTTTGCCTTTATTCTTCTTTTCTTTTTCCTTTTCTTTTTCTTTTTTGCATTTGGCTTTCGGAATGGCTTTGATCTGATTATCGACCATTGTATCGATAGCTTTGCCGGCAGCCGCAGACACACCGCTGAACACCAGCGAGCCGGCTGGTGTCAAGGCGGCTCGCATAAACTTTCCGCCGATGTTGAGGGCCTGTTTGCCAACTTCACCGATTACTGTGGCGGCTAGGGCTTTTCCCATCTGCGGCGCGATATCGGCGGCCATATCCGGGCATTCCATGATGTCATCCATGCTGCCCATGACATCGCTTATTTTATCGGCGTAGCCTTTGGCTCCGGCCACCGTATCGTTTAACTCGGAGACGGTGGAATAACCGTCGTAGGTGGTCTGGGCCACGAATTGGGAATAAGTAATCCATCCGACGTCCTGGGCTTGGAATCCTTGCGTATTGATGCTGGCATCCACAAATAAATCCTGCGGCAGGTACCCGCTCATGTTGCAAACCACCCGCTTGGCCTCGGGCGACTCGGTCCAGCTAAGTCCAAATCCGTAGACCTTGCCAGTGCCGGCCGCGGCGATCTGTTCTTGACTGGGTTGAAAGTCGGTGTTGAGCTTGATCTTGATTTGCACTTCCACCTTCAGGTTGTTGCGGTTGGGAAGTCGGAACAAGGCCTTGCCCAGATATTCTGTATTTTCATTGTTAAGCGGTGTAACCTCAACCTCGCCTTCCAGGACGAAGTCCTGCATTCCGGGGGGTAAGGATATGAGTAATTCTTCCTCGGTTGGGGTGGTCAGCACAGGCTCCCAACTGACGGCGGGGGCGGTGCTTTTTATGTCATAGTTCACATAAAAGGCTCCCAGCGCCTTGCCTGCCGAAACTACACTGGCCTGATAGAGGTCATAGGCCCCGCGCACTGCATTGGCAGCCAATCCTTTTTGTCCTTCCAGGTAGATCTGAACATTTTCGACCTGATCAGGATGATTGAATTTGAGCAACACTTCAATGGGATAACTGGGGTTGATACTAAAGGGGAAACGGGCGACTCCCTGCGAGCAATCTGCGGTGATGCTATTGCTGCCTTGTTGCACTGTCATCTCCAGCAGTTGGGGCTGATTAATATCATAAATCACAGCTACGTCAGCGGTTCGACTCAGTTCATTGCCCTGGCTGTCCAAAGAGCGGGCATGCAGCAGATAAAGGAAGGGGTTGCCTTTATCCGGCAAGGCAACATTCATTTCCCAGTAACTGCCGCCTGGTGCGGGCTGAGCGGAACCCAGCAGTTCCTGGCCGGCAAAGACCTCTACCAATTGCCCGGGCGGTATCCGTCCGGACAGATAGACCTGGCGGCTGTTGATCCTTTCGGGGGCCTGCAAAGACAGGCGGATATTGCGCACCATGGCCGATCCCAGAGCTTCATTGAACATCTGGCTGTCTATTTTATAGCTGATCTGAGCAGCCGCACCCAGGGTATCAGCCTGGCAATCCGGCAAAACGCGCAGATAGCAGCTGGCTTCACCGGCCTGGCCGGCGGCAATATCACCCAGCGGGATGGTCAGGCGGTTGTTGTTGAGAATCATGGTCGCTGTGTTGACCGGCTGATTGTTGATTTTGGTATAGGCGGGCAGACATTCGGTTCCCGCCGGAATCTCCAGGGTTATTTGAACCGCCTGGACGGTTGTGTTGCTGCTGTTCTTGTAGGTGGCAGACAACCAATAGGATGTACCGGGGGTTACCTCCGACGGCGTGCTTTGCAGGGCATTGCCGGGCTGACCGGAGAACACTCCTGGATCCATCAGCTGCAGATTGCCTAAATCCCTGACGCCTGCCGTAATGGTAAAATCCTTCTGCACATAAGCGGGTCCGTAACCCATAGCTTCCACCAGACGGACCCGGTATTCGCCGACATCGGGAATATTACAATCCAGGCCGCCGTTACTGTAGACATATTTTTTAAAGGTATAACCGCCATCGGCACCCTTGGCCAGCAGTTCCCACTGGCAGTAATAATTCAGCGGTTGATCGTTTTTATCGGTCAGAACCCCCTGCACCCGGCCGCCCTTCTCTTCCAGGCGGAACTCAACGCTGGCGCAGGAATCCTGGTCGAGAGTGACGGTTTGCTCCTGGGCCGGCAGATTGTAATCGGTGCCGTCCACACTGATTTTCACCTGATCATTGGGTTGGCCATAGACAACGGCCGGCCAGAAGTTTACCTGGATGCCGTCAACCTTGATTTGATACAGTTCCGCGCTCATGGCGTTCAACTGCACTTCCTGCCAGTCTCCGCTCAGATGTTTGGTGAATAGCTTCATGGCAATCGTACCCCGACCGCTTCGCTCCATATTCAGGTTGCAGGCATTGTTCTCGGCCTTGACCTCGCAGGAAATCGCCTCCGGTTGGACGTATTTATAGGTGGGGTCTTGGGCCTGCAGCAGGGCTGCACCGATGTACAGTTCCAGACTATAGCTGCCGTCAGCTCCGCTTTGGGACCTATTGGTATAGGTTTTGCCCTGCAGGACCTGGGAGGCATTGATGGTAACGCCGGCCAAGCCCGTGCCAATGGGGCTCAGCACCTTGCCTTGTACGATTCCCCGCACGATTGGTTCCAGTCTGATGATGACTTCGTTTTGGCCGCTGACCATTTCAAAAGTCTTGTCGGCTACCGGGTTGTACATGCGCTGGGCAAGATTGACCTTGATTTTGATATTGTCCCCGGCTTGCAGGTTGTAATCACCGGCACCGGACAGCCACGGCGTCCAGCCGTCAGCGTCGGTCTTCAGATTGCCCAGGATGCGGTTGTTGGGCCCGACCAGGGAGAGGATCATGTCTTTCACCGGGATGCCAGTGGTTTGTTCCAACACCTTGATACTCAGGGTATTGAGTGATATGGCTTGCATGTTTATTGGAAGGGTCATGCCCCCTTGTGCCGTAATCTGCTCTCGGCTTGCCAGCACTCGGTTGTCACTGCTCAACAAACGCGCCTGATAATCCGTAGCTGGTTTTACATACAGAGTAATCTCTCCAGCGCCTGTCAGGGTTTGGGATTGACTGTACAACTGGCTGTTGCTCCATACCACCAGCCGCGCTCCGTTTAACAAGTCGCTTGGTTCGGCGGTGCAGGAAATGGTGAGCGCTCCGGCTACGTCCAGCGGCCAGTCGGTTGCCTGCCAGGTTTGCGGATCGCCTGTACCGGTGTTCAAGCTAACCTGCAAAGAGAGTAACTGACTGATTCCCCCGGCTACGGGAAAACTTCCCTGATATTGGCCGGGACTGGCGGTAATTTCGGTTAAGGTGACGGTGGTTTGAGCCTTACGCGGCGTAGCCAAGGGCTGACCCTGTTCATCCAAAAGCGTTTTATACTGCAATACAGCGCTGGCGGTCCCACCGCTCTGCCCCACTGCCTTGATTAGCAGCTGGGCGCCGGGGGCAATTAGTTTGGCATCGGCAGTGGTGTTATCCCAGGTGAATTCTGCCGTCAGGCCGCTGCTTCCTTGCTCGGTTCCCGCCATAGTGACGGTTTGCGCCGACAGGGCCGGGGCCGGATTTCCTGCCAGGTCCTGGACAGGCTTGGCGCCTGGGGTGTAAGTAACGCTCACCTGATCGGTGCTGTTTAATGCCTGCTGTAATTGCAGAATAACATGTTTATAGACCACTTGTACGCTGTCAACGACAGCCGCCTGTTGATTGACCATGACCGTAAAATCAGCGGCCGCCGGCACTTGCAAGGGGTCCATGTATTCCTGGCAGGTGAGATAAATGTGCTTGAAATAGCCGTTGGCCTGGTCGAGCTGCGGATCCTCGGTATCCATCGTCAATTGGATATCCTGGCTGACCACCTCTGTCCCCAGGGTTACTGTGATGGGTTCTGAAGGCGCCCATGGTTGTCCCATCATCTCATTGGGTGAGGCCTGCAAAGTGTATTCGCCGCCTGCTGCCGGAACGGCGCCCATGCGGAACACACCGTCCTCAGCCAAATCGCTCCTATCCTGGGACTGTTCTCCTGCCTGGAGAATGACATCCGTCATACGATTGCCAAAACTGCCTGGCGTATAGCCCATTGGAATCAGCGGATCTCCCGCCGGGGTCAGGACCTTGCCCTGCACCCGCGGACGGGTAAGAAAGATTTGCGGTTCTTTGATCTGCCCTGCCTCGACGGTTACTGTTACCGGCAGGGAATTGGTCATTGCCCAATTGTCGGTGGTGGTTGCCTTCAGATAATAAGTGCCCTCGGACAGGCCGCCGATGAGAAATGTGCCGTCGTCCTGCAGGCTGACCATTTGGTAGAATTGATTATCCTGGCTGGATAAATATACCTGGACTAACTGCTCGGTGCTGTCCGGCGTTGTCCCATCCGCGTTGAAAACCTTGCCCCGAATTTGCGGGGTGGTCAACTGAACCTGGATGTTTTGCGCTGCTCCTTCCACCACATCGACATAGAACGATTGGGCATCCGTATAGGTAGAATGATAAATGATTTCAGTCGTCAATTGGTAGCGACCGGTGGGTATGCCTCCCAGGATAAAGGTTCCGTCCGGCTGCACCTGTGCAGTCCAGTAGCCATTCCCGGTTTCATCGGTCAGGGAAATCGAGATGACAGCATCATAGACGGCGGTATAAGGAGAGCCGTCCGGCTTCAGCAACTGGCCGTTAATCTGAGGCCGGGTCAGGTTCAGGGTAACGTAGGTTTCTTGATCTGCCTGGAGATGGACGACTTTCGGCAGGGAGTCCGTCCACTTTCCCTGCCCGGACAGGCCAAAGTATTCATAACTGGCCATCAAGCGGTAATCCCCTTCGGGCAGACCGCCTATTTTAAAAAGTCCGCCGGCGGTAGCCGACACATACTTGCTGAGATACAGGGATTCATCCCAAGCCGC
>LSQX01011298.1_pt1 | contig 31919 bp, 28 predicted proteins | sample 654561 | NCBI WGS metagenome assembly LSQX01 (sample SAMN04489861, study PRJNA283612) | anaerobic digester metagenome | isolation source: 4 biogas reactors fed with cattle manure at either 37C or 55C with and... | place: Denmark: Kongens Lyngby | collected 2014 | reverse complement strand
ACTGCTCCAACTGCTGGAGATATAACTATTCCTATACCTGATAATACCCCAGCTGCAAGCGGTATCGCAACCACATTATATCCTGTTGCCCATATAAGGTTTTGTATCATTTTCTTATAAGTAGCTCTACCAAAGTCAATAAGAGATACTACATCTTCTGGATTAGAGTTTACGAGTATAATATCTGCAGTTTCAGCTGCTACATCTGTACCAGAACCTATTGCTATGCCTGCATCAGCTTGCGCTAGAGCAGGGGCATCATTTACTCCATCTCCAGTCATTGCTACAAATCTACCTTCTGATTGTAATTCTTTAATCTTTTCTTGTTTCTGCTCAGGTAATACCTCTGCAAAATATCCATCTAATCCCAATTCTTCTGATACCTGTTTTGCTGTTTTCTCATTATCTCCTGTAAGCATCCATGTTTTAATTCCCTCTTTTTTAAGACGCTTTATTGCATTATATGATTCTTCTCTTATTCTATCCGAAAGTCCTATTGCTGCAATCAAATCAGCCTCTACTAGCAAAAACACATCTGTTGAGACTCCATGGGTTGGAAGTTCTTTTGGAACTTTAATATTATTTTCTCTTAAATATCCAGGGCTAACCACCATTACATCTTTACCGCCTATGTTTCCTTCTACACCTTTTCCTTTTATCGCCTGGAAATTATCCATATCCAATATATTTAATTCCAGTTCTTTTAATTTTTCTATAATACCCGTTGCAATAGGATGCTCTGAATTATTTTCAAGTGTTGCTGCGAGTTCTATCACTCTATTTTTATCATAATTATCATCAAATATCTCTATGAAGTTCACGCTAAATTCTCCATGTGTAAGTGTTCCTGTCTTATCAAATACTAATGTATCAATTTTTCTCGAATTTTCAAATTGTGTTCTATTTCTAATAAGCAAGCCATTTTTAGCTGATTGCGCTGTTGAGGTTGCTACTACTAAAGGCATTGCAAGTCCAAGTGCATGTGGACACGTTATTACCATTACTGTAACCATTCTTGCTAAGGCAAATGTAAAATCTTTGCTTATATAATACCACACAAAGAGTGTGGAGAATCCCACAGTAAGAGCTACTATAGTCAACCAAAAAGCTGCTCTATCTGCTAAGTTTTGAGTTTTGGATTTTGATTCTTGAGCTTTTTTAACCATATCAACAACTTTTGATAAATAAGAATCTTTACCGATATTGCCAACTTCTACTTCTAATGATCCATCACCATTTATGGAACCACCAATAAGCTCGTCTCCTTTACTTTTTTCAACAGGTTTTGATTCTCCAGTTATCATTGATTCATTTATATGACTATTACCTTTAAGAATAATTCCATCCGCGGGAATTTTCTCTCCTGGCTTTATGAGTATTTTGTCTTCAGAATTTAACTCACTTATATCTACATCCACTACATCACCATTTTTAAATAAATGGGCAGTATTTGGCATAAGCTTAGCCAATTCATCAAGTGCACTTGACGCGCTTAATACAGATTTCATTTCTATCCAATGACCTAAAAGCATGATATCAATAAGTGTGGCAAGTTCCCAGAAAAAATCATTTCCTTCAAGCCCAAATACTGTAGCTGTACTATATAAATATGCTACTGTAATTGCCATAGCAATTAGCGTCATCATACCTGGTTTCTTTTCTTTTAATTCATCTTTTAAACCTTTTAAAAATGGCCATCCTCCATAAAAATATATGAATGTTGAGAGAATAAACAGTATATAATTACTACCAGTAAAATTAATTTCTATATTTGTCCATTCTTGAATCATAGGAGAAAGTATGAGTATCGGAATTGTAACAATTAGAGATATATAAAATCTCCTTTTAAAATCTTCTATCATCATTTCATGATGGTTGTGATGGTCATGATTATCTTGATTTTGATGATCATGCCCTTCAGTATAATCTTTTTTAGTCATTGAAAAAACTCCTTTCAGATTTTATGATAGTTGAACAAACTTTGAAATTGATGTTAAATATCAAATAACTACTTAAAGTCTAGGACATATATAAATTGTTCTAGCTTCCTTAAGTATAGTATACGTAACTTTTATGTCATGTCAATAAAAATAGGCCTACTCAGCTAGATTGGAATAGGCCAGTTTTTATTATTCTTCTTCTTTATTAACATGCCAAACCGCTTCAGCACGCTTTTGAGAGTGATCTAAATGGTGACTAATCGCATCTACAGCAGCATCTTTATCTCTCTCTTTTAATGCTTTTAAAATGTCTTTATGCTCTCTTAAGATTTCGTTAAGATATTTTTCGTCAATATAAAGCAATTTTTTACTTCTTGTAATATATGTTTTGTAAGATTTTAATATCTGAGAAATAAACCTGCTTCCCGTTGCTTTGTATATAATGTCGTGGAAGTCATTGTTCATATCCAAAACTTTTTGGGTTTCGCCCCTAGTAGTATAAAACTCCATCAAATCACACTGATCTTTTAATTCTTCTAAATCATTTTTTGTTATTCTTTCAACAGCCCACTCAACGGCTAATCTTTCTAAGGCTTTCCTAACAGCATATATATCGGATATATCCTGTTTTGTAAATCCCTTAGCAAAGCATCCTCTGTAAGGAAAGTAATCGATTAGATCCTCGTTTTCAAGCAATTTAAACGCTTCTCTTATAGGAGTCCTACTAACTTTTAATTCGGCCGCTATTTGGCTTTCTTTAATTTTTTCTCCGATTTTGTATTCGCCATTTAAGATTCTTTCTCTGATTATCTTGGCGATTTCATCAGTAAGCGAAATATCTCCGGAAAAGTCCCCATTCTCCGCCATTAAGTCCTCCTTTACTTTATATTAAATAGTTTTCTAGAACTTGACCATTGAAATCAAAGTCTTCAATCTGTAAATAGTATTCTGCAGCATCGATTAGCGCCTTCATTGGACAAAGCCCTATGACTTCAGTACCTATTACCCTTACACCATATCTAGCAGCTTCAACTTTTACAAGTTCAGTTACTCTATATAGAGGTGTTTGTTCATAATTAGTCATATTTATAGAAACTTGAGCTATATTTCTGTTATCAAGCATGAATCCCATAGCTTTTACATCTTTAAAGCCACCTTTAGCTTCCCTTATTACATTGGCAATTTTTTTTGCTACAGCAAGGTTTTCGGTATCTAAGTTTATGTTAAATGCCACAAGAGGAGGTCTCGCTCCTATAGCTACCGTTCCTGCTGTGGGATGGATTCTCTGACCACCAAAATCAGGAATCCATTCAGGATCTTTAACCTTCTCGGCCATGCCTTCAAATTGACCTTTTCTAACTTTAGCTAAATTACGTCTGTGCTCAGAAGTGGCTGAATGCTCATATAGAAATACTGGGAGATTCGCTTCTTCTGCTATTCTTTTGCCGACTACTTTTGAAAGTTCTATACATTCTTCTACAGAAGAGTCTTTTACAGGAACAAAAGGCATAACGTCAACTGCCCCCATTCTAGGATGCTCACCTGTGTGTTTATTAAGGTCAATTAGCTCTACAGCCTTTTTAGCTAGCTTAACGCTTGCTTCCTCAACTGCTTTCGCATCACCAATGTAGGTTATAACCGACCTGTTATGATCAGTATCAGAAGAATAATTAAGTAACGTACACCCTTCTGTATTTCTAATTTGATCTACGCATGCTTCTATAATTTCTTTATCCCTACCATTACTAATATTGGGAATACTTTCAATAATCTGTGCCATTTCTTTCTCCTTTTATAATTTATAATAATGAGATTCTTACTGCTTCATACAATTTATCAGAAAGTTCTTTGCTCGCCTTGAAAATCTTTTCACCTTCAGTTTTAAACTTACTCGCCATAGCTTCATCTTTTATACCAGGTAAATTAATCAAAACGTTTAACCATGCTCCTTGAACGCAAGTGCTAAGATTTATAGCTGCCACGCCTAGATCGCTTGAAGCATTAGGGTTTGAATTTCCAATCAAACCTTCTATCAGCTTAAGAGCTTGGTATCCTTGCTCCATGGTTTCAAAAGGAACCTGAGTAGCTAGAATTGTGCTTTTCGCAATAGCTTCTTTTCTAACGGCTTTTTCTTCATCACTGCATTTTGACATTTTACGCGCATCTGCTACAACGCAATAAGCTTCAGTGTCTTTATCTATTCCGTTTATCAGTGCCTTGTATAAAGGTAACGCTTTTTCTTTTGCGTCACAGCATATATCTTCATAATCTGCATATTTTTCCTTACCTATGGTTAAATCCGCGACCATTAGTATCAAAGCAACACCTTGAGCTCCCGAAAGCGCGCTTACCGATCCGCCTCCTGGCGCCGGTACTTTAGATTTAAGTAGTTCTAAATAATCATTTACTTTCATTTCTGTTAGTTTCATTCTATTTCTACTCCTTTTTTAATTACGTTCATGGCTAAATCTGTGCCAAATCTGTAGCAAAGCATTTCCATATCGGGCGCATCCCATATCACTAAATCCGCTCTTTTACCCACCTCTATAGTTCCAATTTCTTTCCCCATGCCAAGTGCACATGCAGGATTAATTGTAACTGCTGTTAATATCTCTTCAGGAGTCATTCTATACTTTAAATATCCCAAAGTCATAATGAACTGAAGATTAAACGAGGGACAAGAACCAGGGTTATAATCTGTTGCTATAGCCACAGGTATGTTTCTTTCTATCATCTCTCTTACTGGGGCAAATTTCACTCCTAGGTAAAAAGATGTCCCCGGCAGACACATTGCTGTCGTTCCGCCTTTTGCCATTGCTGCAAGGCCTTCTTCATCTATTGAAATAAGGTGTTCAGCGCTGGATGTTTTCATTTCTCCAGCAAGTTTACTTCCACCGATTGCCTCTATTTCATCGGCATGTATTCTAAGTCCTAATCCTAGTTCTTTTGCTTTGCCTAAATATCTTTCACTTTGCTTTACATTGAATACCGAGTTTTCACAGAATATATCACAGTATTTAGCAAGTTCATTTTCCTTTACGTAAGGCATTACTTCTTCGCAAAGCATTTCTATAAAGTCATCAGCTTTACCTTCATATTCTGGAGGAATAGCGTGTGCTCCCATGAAAGTTGGAACTATTGACATTTTAGTGTTTTCGTTTAAATCCTTAATCACATTAAGCATTTTGATTTCGTTATCAAAATCAAGGCCATATCCACTTTTTGCCTCCATGGTTGTAACCCCTGAATACATTATTTCAGTTACAGCTTCTTCCGCTTGAATATACAGTTCCTTGGCTGAAGCCTTTCTTGTGTGCCTTACAGTATCAAGTATTCCTCCTCCGGATCTTAGTATGTCAAGATATGATGCTCCTTTTAGCTTAAGTACTATTTCGTTTTGCCTAAAACCAGAGAATATTAGATGGGTATGACCATCCACTAAGCCCGGCGTTACAAGTCCGCCAAATGCATCTATCTCTTTGTCAACATCTGACAGATTACTAGGAATGTTATTATCTTCGCCTATAGCTGTAATAATCTCGCCTTCTATTAATATCCAAGTGTTATCAATCTTTTTATTTTCACCTTGCGCATCTCCTTTATGGCTATAGTTACCAATTGGAGTTTGAAGTCTCCCTATATTTTTTACTAATGTTTTTGCCATTATCCCCTCCGTTCTTATAAATTTAGAGCATCAGCGTGAAGATTTATTCTCCCACGCTGACACATAACATCTCTATTTAATAAAATCTTCAACCGTCTTATTGACAAGTTCATCGCTGGCAATATGCGGAATTGTGATTTCACCGTCATAGTTTTCATTAAAACCATTTGCCGTTGTAATTGCATTTTCATTACGAGCCCAACATCTTCTTCCTATTCCGCCCATAACGTCCCAAAGCATTGCTGATTTAATAATTTCATCAGTTCTACTAGACCCATCAAGAACCAGCCCAAAGCCGCCGTTTATCGACTTGCCTATTCCTACGCCTCCGCCATTATGAAGAGTAACCATGCTCATGCCTCTAGCTGCATTCCCTGCATAGCACTGAACTGACATGTCTGCCATAACGTTAGAACCGTCTTTTATATTAGCTGTTTCGCGGAATGGTGAATCCGTTCCAGAAACATCATGATGATCTCGACCAAGCATAACAGGTCCAATCTTTCCTTCTTTTACCATTTCGTTGAATTTAAGAGCAATTTTCATTCTGCCTTCACAATCTTGGTAAAGAATTCTCGCTTTTGTTCCCACTACTAATTTATTCTTTTTAGCATCTCTCATCCAAATCCAGTTATCTCTATCTTGATATCTCCTGTTTGGATCTATGCAGTCCATAGCCGCTTTATCTGTTGCATCTAAATCTTCTTCTTTGCCTGACAAACAAACCCACCTAAATGGTCCGTAACCAAAATCAAATAGCGTTGGGCCCATTAAATCTTCAACATATGAAGGCCAAATGAAGCCATCTTTTTCATCAATACCATTTTTAGATAATTCTTTGATTCCAGAATCATACATTGCTTTTAGGAATGAGTTTCCATAATCAAAGAAGAATGTGCCCCTTTTGGTAAGAGCTTTAATGGCTTTAAAATGTCTCAGTAGGGATTGGTCAACGCACTTAATGAATTCTTCTCTATCATCGTGCAGCATATTCGTTCTCTCATCGAAACAAAGTCCTGCAGGGCAATACCCTCCACTATATACATTGTGACATGAGGTTTGATCAGACAACAAATCAATGTCAAACTTTTTCTCAACTGCGGCTTCAAGTAAATCCACTATGTTACCAAAGTAAGCTATTGAAACGCTCTCTTTGGATTGAATTTTTTCTTTTGCCAGCTTGAAAACATCATCTAAGTTTTCATAACAAACATCTACCCAACCTTGATCTAGTCTTGTCTGAATTCTTGACATATCTACCTCCGCAAATATGCCTATTGAATTAGCTATATTAGATGCTTTAGGCTGTGCGCCTGACATGCCACCAAGTCCTGATGATACAAATGTCTTTCCCTTTAAATCTCCATCTTCTGAAACACCTAGGTATTTTCTTCCTGCTCCAAGTATTGTATTAAAAGTTCCATGGACTATTCCTTGTGGTCCAATATACATCCACCCACCAGCTGTCATCTGTCCATAGTTAGCAACTCCCATTTGTTCTGCAATTTCCCAGTCATCCTGATTGTCGAACATGCCTATCATCAGTGAGTTTGTATTAATAACTCTAGGTGCAGATGGTTTAGAAGGAAAAAGTCCTACCGGGTGCCCCGATTCAACTACTAAGGTTTGATTCTCCGTTAACTCTTCTAAATATTTCTTTATGAGTCTGTACTGAAGCCAGTTCTGACAAACAGCACCTGTTTCTCCATAAGTTATTAATTCATAAGGATAAAGAGCTATTTCAAAATCCAAATTATTATCTATCATTACTTGAAAGGCTTTACCGGCTATGCATTTTCCTTTATATTCTTCAATTGGTTTGCCGTAAATTCTTCCTTTTGGTCTATATCTATAGGCATAGATTCTGCCTTTAGTTTTTAACTCTTCCATAAACTCAGGAGCCAGCTCCTCATGAAGTTCTTCTGGCACATAACGAAGTGCATTTTTTAGGGCAATTCTCGTTTGTGCTTTCGTTAATCTAAATCCTCTGTCGGGTGCTCTTCTCAATCCTTCTAGAAATTCAGGATATTCGCATTTCATATCAATAATATTGCCTTGCATTTTGTTCCTCCTTAGTTACTTTATTTTTACGACTTTATCAACAGCGTTTAAGAGTGATTCATCCTTAATCATCGCATCAAATTTCACAAGCTCATCATGCATTACAATGTCAACATCAACTGGATCTGACTGTGCTCTAATGAATTCATAAGCCGCTTTAGTAGCCGGTGCTAAATTATCGATACCTTTTTCACCAATTTCTTGTCTCAACCAAATGCTTTGAGCTGCAGTCATAAGTTCAATTCCAAGAACTTTTTGCGCGTTATCAAGTACCATGTTGGCCGTTCTTGCTGAAGTCGTTCCCATTGATACGTGGTCTTCTTGGCCGCCTGAAGACGGTATTGAATCTACGCAAGCAGGATGATCGTATATCTTGTTTTCCGATACCATCGATGCTGCTGCGTACTGTGCAATCATAAATCCAGAACATACTCCTGCATGTTTAGTTAAGAACGCGGGCAATCCTTCAGATAGATGAGGATTTATCATCCTTTCACTTCTTCGCTCTGAAATGTTGGCTAATTCTGAAATAGCTATCTTTAGAAAATCAAAAGCGAGAGCCATTGGTTGTCCGTGGAAATTTCCGCCGGATATAACCTGGTCTTCATCTGGAAATACAATTGGATTATCTGTAACTGCATTTATTTCTTCCGATACAGCATTGTAAACATAAGCAACTGCGTCTCTCGTTGCTCCGTGTACCTGAGGTACACATCTTAATGTGTAAGGGTCTTGGACTTTTGTTGGTTGCTCTAGTTTAGCATTCCCACTTCCTTCAAGTAAATTTCTCATATTCTCAGCACATACCATTTGACCCATATGTCCTCTTAATTCTTGTACTTTATGATCATAAGCCTTTGTGATTCCGTGAAGTGACTCGTCTGTTAATGCCGCTGCTAAGTCTGCAATCTTTTGTAGCTGCATTGCATCCCAAAGTACATTAACTCCCACAGCTGTCATCATCTGTGTACCATTATTTAACGCTAGTCCCTCTTTTGCTGCAAGCTCAACTGGTTCTATGCCCTCTTTTTTTAGGGCTTCCGCAGCAGACATGTCCACTCCTTTATATTCTACCATACCTTCGCCCATAAGTCCCAAGGCTATGCATGATAGCGGCGCTAGGTCACCTGATGCTCCCAGTGATCCCTTTTCAGGAACGTGTGGATGTATTCCTGCATTTAACATGTCTACCATAGTTTGTATCGTTTCTAGTCTTATACCTGAGTTTCCTCTAGATAAAGCATTGCATCTAAGAAGCATTGCCGCTCTTACTATATGCTTAGGGTAGTTATCTCCCATTGCGCATGTATGACTTCTTATAAGATTTTTCTGTAACGCTATGGTTTCATCACGTGATATAAGTACATTAGCAAACTGCCCAAAGCCAGTAGTTAAGCCATAAATAATTGCTCCTTCGTCTAGCTTTTTTTCGATGTAGTCGCGAGCTTTTTTTACGGCAACTTTTGCATCCTCAGAAATAACTACTTTTTCGTCTTTTCTGCAAACTCTAATTATCTCTTTTACAGTAAGGTTTTTCCCATTAATTACAATTGCCATAAAATCCTCCTTCAAATACCTCTTGATACGAATACTTTCTGTTTTTTCGTAAAATAGATGCATATTTATTCATAATATGCGATTTATCATTTCCTATATTATACCGTTTTACTCACCGTTTTACCACAATTTTATCAACTAATTTATATAATTTCTTGTTTTTTTTGAATTTTAATGGGTTTTCGCTAAAGTTGCTTTATCACTTTATCGCTTTAACGTGTATAATTATGCGTTTTTAGATAATAAAAAACCCTTTTCTATTTTTTGTGTGAAAAGGGTTTTTGGCTATTTAACATTTATACTCTTTCTAGCTCCTATATATCGGTTTTTTTCACTGTGTGTTAAGTTGCCTGCACCACCTATGCAGCCTCCTTCACATACCATTCCTTCAATAAAGTTCTTGTCTAAGCGACCTTTATCAGCTCTAAGCAGAATCTTCTTGCAGTTTTCAACGCCATCACAAGAAACGGGCTTGAATTCAAATTCGGGCAAATCAAGTTCATTAATGCCATGATTTATCGCTTCAACTAAACCTCCCGCTTTTGCAAACCCTCGGCCGAATTCTGATGCTTGATTAAGATCAGCTTCCTTTTGCTCCCTAAGCAAAATATCCTTACTGTCTATCATCGCTTGAAGCTCTTCGAAGGTCATTACATAGTCAACATAATCTTTGACTTCTTCTTTTCTTACTTCAGCTTTTTTTGCTATGCAAGGGCCTATAAATATAACCTTTGCATCGGGTTCTTTTTCTTTTATATGTCTTCCAAGTTCAGCCATCGGAGATAAGTTTGAAGAAACATGTTCTTTTAGGTTTGGGAATTTAGAATCTATATATTGCACAAATGCTGGGCAGCAAGATGATGTTAAAAATCCTTTTTCTGCAAGCTCTTTTGCTTCCTTCTCTGCTACCATGTCAGCTCCAAGTGCAACCTCAACCACATCATAAAATCCAAGCTTTCTAATAGCTGAAATTACTTGCCCTGGCTTGGCATAATCAAACTGAGAAGATATGGACGGTGCTACCGTTGCATATACTTTATATTTGGTATTATTTTCACTTCCTATTATGCTCTTTATTATCTCTCCTATTGACGAAACATCTACTGTTGCACCAAAGGGACAATGATAAACGCAAGCACCACAATCAATGCATATTTCAGGATCTATCCACGCTTCACCGCCTTCGGCCATGGAAATAGCATCTACTTTACACGACTTTTCACAAGGTCTTTGATAGTTGTGTATTGCAGAATATGGACAAGCGTCTGCACATTTACCACATTCCACACATAAGTTCTTATTAATGTGCGCTTTATTGCTACTATCAACATCTATGGCATTTAACCTGCATGCATCTTCACAGCTATGAGCAATGCAACCTCTGCACATATCGGTGACTACATAACCAGCTTCTGGGCATTCATCACATGCAATATCTATAACTTGTACAATATTTGGATTCTTCCTGTTTCCACCAAGTGCAAGTCTTATTCTGTCTGCTATTATTGCTCTATCTTTATATATACAGCAAGATCTTGAAATTTCTTCTTTTTTTACTACCTTTTTAGCTATTTCATTGAATACAGAAAACGCCTCAACGCCTTCCCATGAAGATTTTGCGACTTCTTTAAGAACTCTATATTTACGCTCTTGTACTCGATTATCAAATATTTTTTCCAAGTGTTCCTCTTCCTCCAATGTTTATTAAAAAAAAAGGAGTTTCCTGCAAGGAAAACTCCTTTATCAATTTATTGATCAGTCTGCATCGTATGGTAGAAGTGACATAACTCTTGCAACTTTAATTGCTTTTGTTACTTCTCTCTGATGTGTTGCACATGTACCTGTAACTCTCTTAGGAAGAATTTTTCCTCTTTCAGTTATAAATTTCTTCAATGTTTCCACATCTTTGTAGTCGATTGTTTTATTTTTTTCTGTGCAGAACTGACATACTTTTTTACGTCTCATTCCGCCACGTTTTTTATAGTCCATTATGATTACTCCTTTCAGTTTAGAATGGAATGTCTTCTTCCACGGTTTGGAAACTGTCTGTCGGAACATCCGAACCAAAACTGTCACTTTGATTTTTTCCTCCGTCGTTAGTCTTGCTATCTCCCCATTCTAAGAATTCTACTCTATCGGCAACAACGTCTGTCGTATAAACAGTCGCACCGTCTTTATTCTTATAGCTTCCCGTTTGAATTCTACCTTGAACAGCAACTTTACGTCCCTTTTCTAGATATTTTTCACAATTTTCAGCCTGTTTGCCAAACACTACGATTCTTGGAAAATCTGTTTGTTTTTCTTTTCCCTGACCTACGTATCTGTCGATAGCCAAGCTGAAACGAGCTACGGCTAATTGAGTGGTCGGTGTATACCTTACCTCAGGATCTCTAGTTAATCTTCCTATTAGTTGTACACAATTCATATAACACTCTCCTATTTCTCATCTTTATTAATGATGATATGTCTAATTACATTATCAGAAATCTTAAGTCTTCTGTCTAACTCTTTAGGTAATTCAACTCCTGCTTTAAACTGAATAACAACATAAAATCCTTCTTTGTGTTTTTCAATTTCATACGCGAGTCTTCTCATGCCCCAAATGTCAACTTCTACAACTTCACCATCCGTAGCAATGATTTCTTTGACAGTCTCTAATTGAGCGTCTCTGATTTCTTCTTCTACTGTGGGTCTGATAACCAACATTAATTCATAATTTCTCATTTTTTCACCTCCCTATGGTCTTAATGACACCTTGCGGTGTAGGAATATGGTCAAGCATTCTCCGCCAACCATGCCTAACTATTATACACGATGACGTCAAGATTGCAAGGGTTTTAATAATATTTAATTGCACAATTTGCGCCTAATATGCTCTAATTTGAAATACTTTTATTCGGATTTAATAATTTCCTATATGCATTACTTTAAGGTTAATACGGCACTTTATATTGTGTCAAAGCTCTTTTGAGTCAAGAACAATAGTAAAAGGTCCGTCGTTTACTATATGGACTTTCATATCACCACCAAACACTCCTTTTTCTACGACAGGGCACCGCTTTTTACATTCACATATAATGTACTCATATAGCTTCTTGGCATCATCTGGTTTTCCAGCAGCCATAAAGGAAGGTCTGTTCCCCTTTTTGCAGTTTGCATAAAGGGTAAATTGCGAAATTAAAAGAAGCTCTCCACCAACTGATTCCAAGTTTAAGTTTGTTTTTCCCTCTTGATCTTCAAATATTCTCATGTTAATAAGCTTTTTTATCATCTTATCAGCAGTTTCCTTGTTGTCCTCATCGCTGATTCCTATTAGCACGAGCAGGCCTTTTCCGATTTTGCCTATATCTTTATAAGCCACATTAACTGAAGATTCTAACACTCTTTGTATAATAAACTTCATCGCATCCTCCTTGATACCTTTAAACTAGAAATAGTATATCATATAATTGACTTTGTTAATCTATTTTGGTAACATCATTATATGAAAAAGATGACATTAACAAAAAAAATAATAGTGGCTATGCTCATACTTGTTTTGGCTTTATCAGGTGCCTTTTTGATTTTCGCAAGCGATTACATGCATGCCACTAATGTTCCTCTTAGAAACGCTGCTTTGCAAGAAAATGGCGACTACTATTTAGAGGGCTCCTCTGACATTGGTATAATTTTTTATCCTGGTGCAAAGGTAGAAGAAACCGCATATCTTCCGATGCTTAGCAAATTGCAAGAAAAAGGATATACTTGTATATTAGTAAAAATGCCTCTGCGTTTTGCTATTTTGGGAAAAAACAGTGCGGATGAATATTATAATATTTATCCTGAAATTGAAAATTGGTACATATCAGGCCACTCACTAGGAGGCGCCATGGCAAGTGATTATGCTTCTGAAAACGAAGATTTAGTAGAAGGTCTAATTCTATTAGGTGCTTACGTGTATGGTGACTTTAACCCTGAAAATTCTATCACAATATATGGCGAAAACGATTCGAACTTAGACAAATCGAAATTAGGCGATGTGAATGTTTATGAGCTAAAAGGCGCTAACCATGCGGGGTTTGGCTACTACGGTAATCAAAAAGGTGATGGGCAGTTGGAAATAACAAGAGAAGAGCAGCAAGAAACCGCTGCCAATTTAATTGATTCATTTATAAGAGAAAGGACTGGAGATATATGATTAAGACTATGTTTGATTCAGAAAGAGATGCTGCACTTATGGTTGCTGATTTAATGGTAGCTGCTGCAACAACTGCTCCAAAGGGAAGTGGTAAGGATACGATAAGAGCTGCCATTTTAACGGGAGATGATAAAAAAAGACTAACGGACGTTATGAGAGAAATCGGAACTGAAAACAAGGAAGATTTTTTTCTTAGAGATGCCGACAACATAGACAGTAGTCACTGCCTAATAGTAATAGGATGCATATCAAAGGCCTTTGGACTTGCAAACTGCGAAAACTGCGGATTTAAAAATTGCGCCGAAATGGAAAAAGCCGGCGCTCGCTGTGCTTTCAACGTGACCGACCTTGGTATTGCTATAGGATCTGCAGTCTCAATTGCAGCAGACAACAGAATGGACAATAGAGTTTTGTATTCTGCAGGGAAAGCCGCGAAAAAACTAGAAATCTTAGATGATGTCAACCTCTACTACTGCATACCTCTTAGTACTACAAGCAAAAGTATTTTCTTTGATAGAAACCCTGAAGCTATAAGCTTTTAATTAATATTCGAACATCTTGGTTGATAGATACCTAGTTCCTGTATCTGGTAATATCACTACGATGTTCTTTTTTTTATTTTCTTTTAGTTTTCCAAGCTCGCAAGCTGCAAAGAGAGCTGCTCCAGAACTGATTCCTACCAAAAGACCTTCCTTAGTTGCTAGAAGCTTTCCATATTCATAAGCATCTTCTTCCTCTACAGCTATTATCTGATCGTAAATTTCAGTATCTAATATTTCCGGTATGAAATTAGCTCCAATGCCTTGTATTCCGTGTGGTCCACTTGTTCCTTCTGAAAGAAGTGGTGAGTGTAGTGGTTCTACCGCTACTATCTTTATGCCAGGATTCTTTTCTTTTAAAAACTTTCCCGCTCCACTTATCGTTCCACCTGTTCCAATGCCGACTACTAGCATATCAACCTTGCCGCTAAGGGCCTTATATATTTCGGGACCTGTCGTTTCATAATGCACATCAACACATACCATATTGGTAAACTGACCTGCAATAATGCTTCCCTTGATTTCTCTATTTATCCTTTCAGCCTCTTGCATAGCTCCTGCCATTCCATCTTTAGCGGTTGTTAGTACAACCTTAGCTCCATATGCTTTTAATATCTGTCTTCTTTCGATACTCATGCTTTCAGGCATTGTAAGTATAACCTTATATCCTTTAGCTGCTCCTATAGCTGCAAGGCCGATGCCGGTATTTCCGCTAGTGCTTTCTATAATCACTCCACCCTTTGAAAGTTTTCCTTCTTTTTCTGCTTTTTCTATCATGGCCAGTGCAACTCTGTCTTTAATGCTACCGGCTGGATTTAACATTTCAACTTTTGCAAATATATTTGAATACATGCCCTTTTCGTCCATTATATTATTAAGTTTTACAAGCGGCGTATCACCTACTGTTTTAGTAATATTTTCATAGTAATCCATCATCTACCTCCTCGTGATCACATACATTATACACCAATTTTCCTTTTTTATAGAAAATTTAATTAAAATATGGTAAGCTAGCAGTTAGAAAGCGCTGGAGGTGGGATAATATTGGAATTAAATATATTTAAGAATTTGGCAACGCTTTTTTTTATAATAAGTAGAACAAGAAAATTTTTTAAAAACACATCTTCTATAGAAAAAGCCAAGGCAGATGACGATTTAGATCTAGAGAAAAAATTAATATTAGAAGCCACTAACAAGTGGGCGACAAGTATTGTGGATCACTTCAATATACCTTTTGAAATACAAGGAAAAGAAAACCTTCCAAAAGAAGGGCCGGTGCTGTTTGTCTCTAATCACCAAGGATATGCAGATATTTTGGATTTACTTTATGCAATAGACACGGTACAAGCAAGTTATATTGCTAAAAAAGAGTTTGAAAATTTTCCTTATCTAGGAAGGGCTGTCAGACTTACTCATGGTGTTTTTTTGGAAAGAGGTTCTGGAAAAGAAGCCATAAAGGCTCTAAGAAAAGGCGTTGATATTTTAAAACAAGGTTACTCTCTGATAATCTTTCCCGAAGGAACAAGAAGCAAAGAAAATGATATGAGATCCTTTAAGGCGGGAAGTTTAAAATTTGCTCAAAAAGCAAAAGTACCGATTGTTCCTGTTACCATTAACGGCTCTTACGAACTCTTTGAAAAAAACGGAAAGGTAGTTTCCTGCTTACAGACCATAATCTTTCATGAAATGATTCATTACGAATTAATGGATAGAAAAGAACAATCTGAAATGATGCCTAAAATCGAAAAGCTTATTAGAAATAGCTTGGAAGACTTAAAATAGTGATAAGCGCTAAACACTTGCGCTTATTTTTTTATGTGAAGACCACATTCTCTAAGATATCTTTCTTAATCTTGCCATTATATCCTTCCCTTGCCATTATCTATGATCTCCTCTAGTAAAGATTGTCTGTCTATTATACAGTAATTATCTCTACGACACTAATGCTAACACATAGGGATATGGTTTATTACGCAATTAATATTTGTTTACTATCGCTAACATTAATTACACACTTAAAACTTATGCCCTTGTAAATAAACTATTATATTTTATTGTATAGTCATTACAACTGATTATATTGCCTAATACTATAAAAGCCCTGTACCTTAAACATTTTTTAGTGTTTAAAGTGCAAGGACCTTTTAAAAAATTCAACTTCTTTTTATTTCTTTTTATGTGAATACCACATTATAAAAGCAAGCGCCATTCCGCCTGCTATGTTTCCTAGGGTTACAGGTATTAGATTGCCCACAATAAGTCCCATGGTATTTAGGTGACTCATATCTATTCCCATGGCCACAGCTTGCTCCTGATAGCTAGTAATATGGCTTGCTAGTATTCCGGCAGGTATATAATACATGTTAGCCACGCTATGCTCATATCCTGAGAATACAAAATACGCTACGGGAACAAATGAAGCTGCCATTTTTCCTAAAGTGTCTTTTGCAGTCATGCTTATAACAACCGCTAGTGTGACTAAAAAATTGCAAAGAAATCCCATAACAAATGCTCTTGAAAAAGGCATTGCACATTTTGCTGCTGCAATTTCTATGGTATACATTGCTAAGGCGCCATCCCCATAATCAAGCTGACCAAAGTATACACCCCCTAATACGACTATTAATGATCCTATAAAGTTTCCCATGTATACAATAAACCAGTTTCGAAGCAAACCTTTGAGTTTTGCTTTTTTATCAAACATTGATATTACTATTAATATATTACCTGTAAAAAGTTCTGCTCCAGTTAAAATAACCATAGCTAAACCGAAGGGAAATAAAAGTCCTGTTACTATTTTTATTATAGATATATTAGTAAAAGCAAAGGCTGCTGTGCTCGTAGCTGCGCTTCCAAATGCTATAATCATTCCTGCGAGTATTCCTAAAACAAGAAGTTTGCCAGTCTTCATCGTTGTTTTATCTGCTCCAATATTAGAATAGCTCTCTACCACCTCTTTGGGGGAAATCGAATTCATAATTAGTATTCCTTTCTTTATTGCCAAAGTTTTTTGATTATAACACGCAGAGAAATTAAAAACAAGGCAAAAATTGCCTTGTTTTTGTATTTCGTTAAATTTTTATTTAACCTAAATTGCAAGAATAAGTTGAAACAATCTTCACTGTATTATTTTGCCGATTAATAGATGCAATTCATTAACTGATCCTCAAAGGCTTCGTCGGGGGACAAATAACCGAGAATCTTCCTCGGTAAAGAATTACACCACGTCTGTACTTTGCTAATAAACGTAACTGAATAATCAGAAATGCGTCTACCTTTGGGAATGAATAGTCGGATTAATCCATTATGTCTTTCATTTGTTCCACGCTAGCTAGCCATAAAGGGATGGGTAAAGTAGATCGTTGATTGAGGTTCTAGCGTAGCTAATTCTGAAAATTCAGAGCCATTATCAGAAGTGATGCTCTTGAATACTGTTGAGAAATGAGGGCCAGCTTCGGCAATTAAGGTTTTTAGGGCTTGCATCACGGCAGCGCTATTCTTACCTGGTATTTTTCGGATGATCTCTTTACGCGTTAAACGTTCAGTTAACGTTAATAAAGCGTCATCATTTTTGGTTTTGCGACCAATAACCGTATCAATTTCCCAATGGCCAAACTCACTGCGATCATTGATAAACTCCCGACGTTCAGAGATGCTGCGGCCATGACGTTTTTTGTTCTTTCGTAGTCGCTCTGGTTTTGTCGTTTTCCTAAGCTTTAAGGGAAGATCGATGTTTGAAATACCTAATAGTCCCGCATCAACATAATTATACTTGTTGCCACAGTTCTTTCGGGCTTCTTCATAGCGAATTTGTGCCGTATCGGGGTAGTAGATTTCGACTTTCTTTTTTCCTTTAATTTGAGAAACCTTTCCACGACGTATTTCGTTTCCAATGGTATTATATGCGCGGCCAAGTCGTTTTGAAATGGCATAGACGGATAATCCATCTTCTAGTAATAGTTGAATTTATCCACGTTTAAATGCATTTAAGTGTTTATTTTTTCGTAAATCCGTTGTATGATTGTCTTGTTCCATAGCGTGAGCACCTCTTTGTAAAATAATGGTTTGTGGTAAATTCATTATAATACAGTGTGTTCCGTTATGGAACTTTTATTGTTTCAATTTCATTTTACAATTAAGCAATTTTTAATTAATTCCTAGTCCTACGTTGTTTTTTACTCTATTCATTGTCTTTGCTGAAATAAGGTTTGCTCTTTTAGCTCCGTCTTCTAATATTTTAGGAAGCTCTCCAGAGTATCTTATTTCTTCATATCTTACTTTAATGGGTTTTAGCCCTTCATTAACCACTTCAACTAGATCCTTTTTAAAATCTCCATATCCGCAACCCTGATATTTTTCTTCCAGTTCTTTTACTGTATATTCAGACATTTCACAATAAATATTTAATAGGTTACTTATTCCTGGTTTGTTTTTTACATCATATTTAATAATACCTTCAGAATCGGTGGTGGCTTTCATTATACTCTTTTTTATTTTGCCAGGCTCATCTAAAAGAGATATTCTGCTGTGAATATTTTCAGCTGATTTACTCATTTTAGATGAAGGATCATCAAGAGACATGATTCTAGCACCTTCCTTTAAAAATCTTCCCTCTGGCACTATAAAGGATTTGGTTTTGTATTTGTTATTTACTCTAATTGCTAAATCCCTACATATTTCAATGTGCTGTTTCTGATCGTTTCCCACTGGAACAACATTAGTATCATATAGTAAAATATCTGCTGCCATAAGTATAGGATAAGTAAATAGTCCTGTGGGCGCTGATTCTTTTTCCTTGCTCTTGTCCTTAAACTGAGTCATCCTAGAAAGTTCACCTGTATATGAATTGCAAGTAAGTATCCAACTAAGCTCAGCATGACCTGGTACGTCAGATTGGACGAACACTATTGACTTTTTAGGATCAACTCCTACGGCCAAATATAGGGCTGCGACATCAAGTATATGTTCCCTTAATACCTTAGGCTCTTGAGGCATTGTAATAGCGTGCAAATCCACTATGCAATATATGCACTCATGATCTTCTTGAAGTTCAACAAATTGCTTCAGCGCTCCCAAATAGTTCCCTAAATGTATATTACCGGTTGGTTGTACTCCAGAAAACACTCTTTTCATCTTGCCCTTTACCTCCTGATTTCATTTCTTAGTATATTTATAATTGCCTTTTCTTCTCTTGAAATAGTCATTTGAGAAACATTTAATGCTTTAGCCAAAGAATCTTGTGATCTATTATATACGAATCTTTCTTTAAAAACATATCTTTGTCTTTCAGTTAAATTTTTTACAGCTTCTTTTATTATTTCTGCTATTTCCAGTCTTTCATATCCTAAATCTTCAAAGCCTAAATATCTATCAAGAAAAACTCCTGAATTTTCGCCACTTTCATCGTCTAATGTTTTATCAATCGAATATGTGCTATATGCATTTGATGCCTCTAGTGCTTCAATTATTTCTTCCTCTGAATATTCGGTTCTTTCAGCTAATAGCTTAACTGTAACGTTTTCTTTTCCTTCGCTGGCCAATTCCTCTCTTGCGTTAGTAACCTTTAGCGAAATTTCTTTAAGCCTTCTTGGGACCTTTAAGCTCCATTGCTTGTCTCTAAAATGCTTTTTTATTTCACCTACTATAGTGGGCGTTGCAAAGCTGGCAAATTCATATCCTCTTTTGTAATCGAATCTTTCGGCAGCCTTAACTAAAGCTAAGGCGCCTACCTGATAAAGATCGTCGTCTTCAACTCCTTTGCCTCTATACCTTCTTATCAGAATATCTACTAGGTATAGATTTTTTTCCACTATTTGATTTCTAAAGTCCAGTGATTGTGTTTGTTCATAAAGTTCAAACAGGTTTTTGGCCTCTACGCTCATTTGTTTTTCACCATTTTAATCTTTTTTTGTCCTGCCTCTGTTTTATCCAGGGAAACATCATCCATAAGCGACTTCATAAGATAAAATCCTATGGCATTTTCTTTATGGCAGTTTTCACAGTTAGATACTCCAAAGATGTCTAGATTACAAAAGTCAGTGACGTCAATTGTCAAATTTTCATCGCTAATTGTACATTTCACTTCGTACTTGTCAGAATATCCTTCATAACCGTGACAAGAAATAGTTTTGCAAGCTTCTTCTACTGCAATCTTAATATCATCAGTTTTATCGAGATCAAATCCCATAACTGAAGCTATTGAACCTATAGACAATCTAACCATTCTTATATATTCCGGCTTACCTGGAACTTCAAATTTTATTTCTTCCATTTTTCTACCTCTAAAATAGCGACATTTGTTTTGCTTTGTCGTCACTTTTCTTTTCTAATTTCTTTTCCGCTGCTTCGTGAGCAATTTCTAAATCATCTTCTTTAAGAACTTTTGCAAATGCTACTATTTCAGATTCATTTTGAACCTTCATTATTTTAACACCTTGGGTTGTTCTTCCTGATTTAGAAACTTCTTTCGCTCTAATTCTAATCATTATGCCATCCGAATTGATTAACAAAATTTCATCATCTTTATCAACTACAGAAGCACCGATAAGCTCACCTGTTTTATTAAACTTATTTTTATCATAGGTAAGCATTCCTTTTCCGCCTCTTGCCTGCAACTTATATTCTTTAACCTTAGTTCTCTTGCCGTAACCTTTTTTAGTTATTACCAAGAGCTCTTGATCAGGTTCAACTAGCTGCATAGAAACTACTTCGTCACCCTTTTCTAGCTTTATGGCTCTTACTCCAGCTGCAATTCTTCCCATGCTTCTTACATCTTTTTCGGAAAATGCGATACATTTGCCCATTCTCGTAACAATTATAATTTCATTGTTTCCAGAAGACTGCTGTACCGAAATAAGTTTATCATCTTCTTTTAACGTAATTGCTATTAAGCCTGATTTTCTATTCGTATCAAACTGAGATAACGGGGTTTTCTTAATGGTACCGTTCTTAGTAATTGCTATTAGGTATTGGTTTTCTTCAAATTCTTTAACAGGGATAACTGCAGTTATTCTTTCCTTTTGCAGAAGATTTAGGAAGTTAACAGCAGGCGTTCCTCTAGCTGTTCTTGATGCTTCAGGAACTTCAAAGGCCTTTATCTTATGTGCCTTTCCCGTATTTGTAAAGAAAATCAAATAATCATGCGTGGATGTTATAAACATATCCTTTACAAAATCATTTTCTCTAGTAGTAAGGGCGGTGATACCTTTTCCTCCCCTCTTTTGAGGTTTGTATGTATCCGATGTAACTCTTTTTATATAGCCTAGATGGGTAATGGTTATAGCAACATTTTCGTCAGCTATTAAATCTTCTTCGTCTATTTCACCCTCATCGACTATGATTTTTGTTCTTCTTTTATCGCCATACTTTTTCTTTATTTCTAAAAGCTCTTCTTTAAGAACTCCCATAAGCATTTTTTCATCTGCTAAAAGCTCTTTAAAATATGTGATTTTCGTCATAAGCTCAGCATATTCACTTTCAATCTTTTCTCTTTCTAATCCTTGAAGTCTTGAAAGTTTCATGTCCAAGATAGCTTGCGTTTGTATTTCAGAAAGACCGAAAGCATCCATAAGTTTTTGCTTAGCATTATTGTAGCTGCCTCTAATTATTCTAATAATTTCATCAATGTTATCTAGTGCAATTCTAAGACCCTCAAGTATATGGGCTCTAGCCTCCGCCTTTTTAAGATCATATTGAGTTCTTCTCGTCAGAACTATTTTCTGGTGCTTTAAGTATTCGCTTAATATCTCATGGATATTTAGCACCTTTGGTTGCCCGTCTACAAGAGCAAGCATTATCATGCTGTAGCTAACTTGCAATTGAGTATGCTTATATAATCTATTTAAAACTACATTGGGATTTGCATCCCTTTTTAGCTCAACAACAATTCTCATACCTTCTCTGTTTGATTCGTCTCTAATGTCAGAAACTCCTTCGATTTTCTTGTCTTTAACAAGATCTGCCATTTTTTCAACAAGTCTTGATTTGTTAACCTGGTATGGAATTTCAGTTGTAATTATTCTTATTTTTCCTTTTTTTGACTCTTCAATTACGCATTTTGATCTAACTTTTACTTTTCCCTGACCTGTCCTATAGGCTTCTTTGGCGCCACTTTTGCCTAATATAAAAGCACCTGTTGGAAAATCGGGTCCTTTAATTATGCTAATTAAATCTTCAATGCCGCAATTTTCATCATCAATCATTTTAATGCAGCCATCTATAGTTTCAACAAGATTATGCGGCGGAATGGAAGTTGCCATTCCAACAGCTATACCGTTTGAACCGTTTATTAATAAATTAGGTACTCTAGATGGAAGAACTGCAGGCTCCACTTCTTCTCCATCAAAGTTGTCAATATAATTAACTGTATCTTTTTCAAGATCTCTGATCATCTGAAGAGAAAAGGGTGTCATCCTTGCTTCTGTATAACGCATAGCAGCAGCTCCGTCACCGTCAACGGAACCAAAGTTACCATGTCCATCTACTAACAAATATCTAGTTGAGAATTCCTGGGCCATTCTAACCATGGCGTCATAAATCGAGCTGTCTCCGTGAGGATGGTATTTACCCATTACTTCACCGACAATACGCGCAGATTTTTTGTGGGCTTTATCAGGCGTTATACCAAGGGAATACATTCCAAATAGTATTCTTCTGTGTACTGGTTTAAGTCCATCTCTAACGTCAGGAAGAGCTCTTCCTACAATAACACTCATGGCATAGTCCATATATGAATTTTTCATTTCGTCGTGTATTTCGTGTTGAATTAGTTTTGTATCTTCTGTAAGTGTTGGCATTCTGTCCCCCTCTTAATTAAACATCCAAGTGCTTTACATACCTAGCATTATCTTCGATAAATTTCTTCCTCGGAGGTACTTTATCTCCCATAAGGGTTGTGAATATTTCATCTGCTGCGGTGGCATCTTCTAGCATTATTTGAATTAGTGTTCTTGTTTCATAGTTCATAGTAGTTTCCCAAAGTTGGTTATAGTCCATTTCACCAAGACCTTTGTACCTTTGAATATCTATTTTTCCAGGAGTTTCTGATAATTTTTCTAGCATCTTTTCCTGTTCCTTGTCAGAATACGTATAGTGAATCTTTTTTTGTTTTTTTAATTGAAAAAGTGGAGGTTGAGCCGCATAAACAAATCCACCTTCTAATAGTGGGGTCATATATCTATAGAAAAATGTAAGTAGCAGCGTTCTTATATGCGCTCCATCTACATCGGCATCGGTCATTATTATAATCTTATGGTACCTTAGTTTTTCGATATCAAAGTCTGCGCCTATTCCGCAGCCAAACGCAGTTATCATATTTTTAATTTCATCTGAACTTAAAGCTCTGCTTAGTGTGGCTTTTTCAACATTCAATATTTTACCTCTAAGTGGTAAAACGGCTTGTCTATGTCTATCTCTACCAGACTTAGCGCTTCCACCAGCGGAATCACCTTCGACTAAGTAAATTTCAGATAAAGCTGGATCTTTTTCTGCGCAATCTGCAAGCTTTCCAGGTAAAGAAGTCTTTTCTAAAGCACTATTTTTTCTGGTCATTTCCCTTGCTTTTCTTGCGGCATCTCTTGCTTTTGCCGCTCTTACGCACTTTTCCATGATAGATTTTGCTTGCTTAGGATTTTCTTCTAAAAACGCATTTAGATTGTTATTTGTATTAGTTTCTACGAATCCTCGCATAAAACCATTTCCAAGTTTTGCTTTAGTTTGACCTTCAAACTCAGGGTTTATAAGTTTAACACTTATAATAGCCGTTATGCCTTCCCTCACATCATCTCCTGAAAGAGCTTGATCGGCATCTTTTAAATACTTATTTTTTCTTGCATAATCATTAAAAACTCTTGTAAGCGCTGATTTAAATCCAATTAAATGAGTTCCTCCTTCAATTGTATTAATGTTATTAGCATAGGCTAAAACAAGCTCGCTATATCTATCTGTGTACTGTATAGCAACTTCTAATTCCTTTTCATCGGACTTATATTCAAAGTATATTATGTCGTCATGAATAGCATCTTTGTTTTTATTTAAATGCTTTACAAATTCTTTAATTCCGCCTTCATAATGGAATATATCACTTTTTTCGCTTCCTTCTCTTTCATCACTTAAAGTAATTTTAACTCCTTTGTTTAAAAAGGCCATTTCTCTAAGTCTGTGTTCTAAAATTCCATATTCAAATAAAACTTCTTCAAAAATTTCAGGGTCTGGCCAAAACTGAGTCATAGAACCTGTTTCTTTGGAAGTTCCTGTCACTTCTAGCTTTGTAATAGTTTTGCCTTTTTCGTAAATTTGCTTATATACTTTTCCATCTCTTTTTATTTCAACTTCCATATGGCATGATAACGCATTTACAACAGATGCTCCTACGCCATGTAGACCTCCTGAAACCTTGTATCCTCCGCCACCAAATTTACCACCTGCGTGAAGTACCGTATGAATGACTTCTACTGCGGGTATTTTTAATTTAGGATGATTATCTATAGGCATTCCTCTGCCATCATCAACTACTCTAATTGAATTATCCTTTTGTATAGTGATTTCAATATTATTGCAGTATCCTGCAAGTGCTTCGTCTATACTGTTATCTACAATTTCATATACTAAATGATGAAGTCCTTTGGGCCCTGTACTACCTATGTACATACCTGGTCTTACTCTTACGGGCTCTAGCCCTTCCAACACTTGTATTTGTGAAGCATTATAGCTAACGTTTTTCTTATTCTCTGTGCTCATTAATACCACCTTGCTTTAAATTTTTGTAATATGAAAATAGCTCAATATCAACTTGCTAATTATACCAAATAACGCGGCGACATTCAAGCCTTTTTGGTAAAGTGTCTGTTTTTAATTAAACAACCAAAAAAGGCTTGTCAGAGGTTAAATTATCAACAAATACGCACACTTTAGTGGCTCACATATGTCTCCTTGCCCCTTTTTTTCATTTGCCTCGTTTTTTATCTTTTTATTTTGGCTCAATTTACTGTTAAAGTTATGAAACCGGATAGTTTTTTGTTAGAAAACATTAATATTTCACTTTATTTTGTGTAAAACACATAAATCATTGACACATGGACTCAATACCTGTAAAATAATTATAACTAAATGACAGCTTATCAAGAAGACCGAGGGACTGGCCCTACGACGTCCGGCAACCTGACACAAATCAAGGTGCTAACTCCAGATGTTTTAAATTGAAGATGAGCATAAGATACTAACCGCTTATTTTCCAATAAGCGGTTTCTGTTTATAAAGGGGGAAGTAAAATGGCAGTTAAAAAAACTTACGACGAAATAAATGCTAAAATTAAAGAGGGAAGTGCTGTTGTCGTAACGGCTGAGGAAGTAATAGAAATTGTTAAAGAAAAGGGCTTGGAAAAAGCTGCAGAGGAGATTGATGTGGTTACAACGGCAACTTTTGGTCCCATGTGCTCATCTGGTGCTTTCCTTAATTTTGGGCACTCGGATCCACCGATTCGCATGTCTCAAATTCTTTTAAATGATGTTGAGGCATACGGAGGCTTAGCTGCAGTAGACACTTATATTGGCGCAACTGCTGAATCAACAACTAAAGGACCTTTATATGGTGGAGCGCATGTAATATGTGACCTCATTGCAGGTAAAGAAGTAGAACTTAAAGCATTTTCAAGGGGAACGGACTGCTATCCAAGAAAAGAAGTTAAAACATATATCACAAAGGATAGTTTGAATGAAGGCTATTTATTTAATCCGCGTAATTCATATCAAAACTATGATGCTGCAATAAATGCTTCTGATAAAACTATAAAAACATATATGGGAACTCTTCTTGCAAATAGGGGAAATATTAACTACTGCACTTCAGGTGCACTTAGTCCTTTGTTTAATGATCCAAGCTATAGAACCATCGGAATTGGCACGAAGGTTTTCTTTTGCGGCGCAGAAGGATACGTGGCATGGCACGGCACGCAGTTTAATTCATCAAACGAGCGCGACGAAAACGGTATTCCTTATTCTCCGTCAGGAACTATGGCTTTAATTGGTGATTTAAAAGCTATGAATGAAGAATATATTGCACCAGCTGTCTTTGATGGATATGGTATTTCAATGTTTGTCGGAGTTGGTGTTCCTATTCCTATCTTAGATGTGGAAATGATGAAAGCTGTATCTATAGAAAACAAGGATCTCTTCACTAATATTATTGATTATAGTGTAAATGAAAATAACAAACCATCCCTTGGCCTTGTCTCTTACGAGGAGCTAAGAAGCGGCTCAATAGAGCTTGATGGTAAAACTATAAAAACTGCACCGATAACTAGTATGAAGAAATCGAGAAAAATCGCAAGCGAATTAAAAGATTGGATACTAAAGGGCTCTTTTACTTTGCAAGAGCCTATTAAACTTTTTCCACAGAACAATTCTCTTAATGGATTAGAAATTAGGGAGGCTAATAAAAATGAAAAATAAAATACTATTAAAATTTCCAGGTGAGGTAACAAATACTCCTATCGCCTACGACCTTGTTAAAAAATATGACCTTAGAATTAATATTTTAAGAGCCTCTATCAATTATAATATGAAGGGCTCACTACTTATGGACGTTGAAGGAACACCAGAAAACATGGAAAATGCAATAATATACTTAAAGAAAGAAGGTATTCTTACCGACTTTATAAATCCTATAATAAAAGTTGACCATGATGCTTGCGTGGATTGCGGGCTTTGTACTTCAGTTTGTGCATCAGGTGCCCTTGTTTTGTCGCCTGATGATCTTTCACTTACTTTTTTACAGGAAAAATGCGTCGGTTGTAACCTTTGTATTTCTGTTTGTCCTACAAATGCCATAAGTGTTTAATGAGCTTTGGAGTAAATATAATGTATGAAGAAAGATTTTATAGAGCCATGCAACAAAGTGATGATCTGATAACATACAAGGTTATTATTGATGAATCCGACTTGATGATTTCTTCTGATTTTAATGAAGAAAAAACTGTCAAAAATATACTTGAAGCCTTAAGGACGAATATAAAAAAAGCATGTCAGTCGATTGATGGTTTTGAAAAATCTTTAATCCCTCTATCAGAGAAATCCGATGATCCAATCATACAGCACATGATAGATGTCAGCTCTAAAGTCGGCGTAGGCCCAATGGCCGCAGTAGCTGGAACAATTTCCGAACAAGTTGTCAAGCAAACAATAAATTTAACCTCTACAAAACAGATGATTGTTGAAAACGGAGGTGACATCTATATCAGTTCCAAGGAAGAAAGAAAGATTCTAATATTTGCCGGATCTTCGCCTTTTTCAAATAAAATAGGAATTCGTATTCCTAAGTCTGGCATGCCCGTTGGCATATGTACATCTGCAGGGACTGTTGGCCATTCACTTAGCTTTGGAAATGCCGATGCTGTAGTAGTCATATCAAAAGACACAGCTCTTGCTGATGCTGCCGCTACTGCAATTGGTAATTTGGTTGTTAGCAAAGAAGATATAAATAAGGGGCTCGATTTTGGCAAAACCATTGATGGAATTCAAGGCGTGCTAATAATAATAGAGGATAAAATGGGTGCTTGGGGGCAAGTTGAAATATTCCAAGCTTAACACAATTAAAAAAATATAAAGAAACATATCGAGAGGAAAGTTATTATGATGATAAGAGATTTATTCAAAGAAAAAAAACCGGTGATTTCTTTTGAAATTTTTCCGCCTAAAAAAAATTATCCAATAGAATCTATATATGAAACAATAGAATCGCTGCGAGACCTTAATCCCGATTTCATTAGTGTTACATATGGGGCTGGTGGAAGTTCTAAAAACAGAACCGTTGAAATCGCTTCAACCATCAAAAATAAATTTAATGTAGAAGCTTTAGCTCATTTAACATGTGTTTCAAGTACTAAGTCAGAAATAGATAGAGTTTTAAAGGAATTAAAGGATAATAACATAGAAAACATACTCGCAATGAGAGGCGATATACCTAGCGACGCAGATTTCGATTTTCCAAATCCATTACAATTTAAATATGCTAACGATCTAATCTGCCGCATAAATAGTAATGACAATTTTTCTATTGGTGCCGCTTGTTATCCAGAAGGCCATATTGAGGCTACATGCAAAACTGATGATTTAAAACATCTTAAGAATAAAGTTGATAGTTCTGTAGATTTTTTAATCACACAGATGTTTTTTGACAATGAACTATTCTATAATTTCATGGAAAAAATAGATTTGATGGGTATAAAAGTTCCTGTGACTGCTGGCATTATGCCCGTTTTAAATATAAATCAGATGAACAGGATTATTCAGCTTTCAGGTTGCAGTATACCTCCTAAGTTTCAGCGAATATTAAATAAATATGAACATAACCCTGAGGCATTAAAAGAAGCAGGGACTGCATACGCCATTGATCAAATAATCGACCTCTTATCTTGGGGAATCGATGGTATACATATTTATACCATGAACAAGCCAGATACAACAAAGGAAATAATGAATAGTATTTCTAATATTAGGAAATTCTTAACTGAAGATAAGGTGATTTAATTGAATGAAGCCAAGATTCGCAAAGATATAAGAAGATACCTAGGCTCAAATACAGTCTTAGATATCGTAAGCGAAGAAAAAATTGATAAAATACTCGATGAAATAAACCTTAAATATACTCCTAGACATATTTACGGCGTTTATGATTTGCATGTAAAAGAAACTAAAATATCCTTTATAGGCACGGTTCTTGAGATAAAAAGCAAGGATTTATATAAAGTATTAAAGAATTCTGAAAAATGCATCATTATAGCGTGCACCCTTGGTATTGAGATAGAACAAAGACTTAAACAGTGCTCTTGTATTGACCTAGAAAATGCTATTTTGTACGATGCAGTGTCAGCTGCCTATATAGAAAGTTATCTTGATGACGTTACTCTTAAGCTGTCTCAAGGCTATGCAGAAAAGGGGTACCACATGACTATGCGTTATAGCCCTGGTTATGGTGATTTGGGCCTCGATGTTCAGCCAAAAATTATTGATATCCTGCAGGCACAAAAACGTATAGGCCTTTCTTCTAATGACGATCATTTATTAATTCCACGCAAATCTATTACAGCCTTCATTGGGCTTCAACAAAAACCATATATAAACTTAAATAACCGATGTGATAACTGCTTAATTAGAAATATATGCGAACTTAGAAAAGGAGACAAAAACTGTGGAACTACTTAAACTTCTAAATGAAAAAGTTTTAATATTTGATGGGGCTATGGGCACTATGCTTCAAAGGGAAGGACTCTTCGGCGGCGAACTTCCTGAATTATATAATATTGAAAAACCTGAAATAGTTAGAAAAATTCACAAAGCATACGTTGATGCTGGTGCAGATATTATAACTACAAATACCTTTGGCGCTAATTCATTAAAAATAAACAAAACTCCATACAGTGTGGAAAACATAATAAGCGCTGCTGTTGAAAATGTAAGGGCAGTTACAACAAATCAGTTAATTGCTTTAGATATTAGTTCTACCGGCAAACTTCTAGAACCGATAGGCTCGCTTTCGTTTGAAGACGCTTATGATATATTTAAAGAACAAGTTCTAGCCGGCGTAAAATCAGGTGTAGATTTAATTCTTCTTGAAACCTTTTCTGATTTACAAGAAACCAGAGCTGCGATTCTTGCCTGCAAGGAAAACTCAAAGCTTCCTGTATTTTGTACTATGACGTTCCAAGACAACGGACGGACTCTTACAGGAACAGATCCTAAAACTTTTGTCAACGTTGTCCAAGACCTTGGAATTGATGCTCTTGGAGTAAATTGCTCTTTGGGACCAAAGGAGATAACACCTATTGTAGAAGAAATCCTTAAGTGGGCACTTTTACCAGTTATGCTCCAGCCCAACGCTGGCCTTCCAATACTTGAAAATAATGAAACTATATTTAAACTTGAAAAAGAAGAATTTACTGAATTTATAAAACCTTTAATTGATAAAGGTGTTGCAGTCGTTGGCGGCTGCTGTGGTACTAATCCTGGGTTTATTAAACTTCTTAAGGAGTCGTTTGGAGGAAAAAAGGTTGTACCGCGTGATGTAAAAAGAAAAACTGCTGTATGCTCTTCTACTAAAACGGTAATCATTGATGGAAGCATTAAAATTATAGGAGAAAGAATTAATCCTACAGGAAAAACAAAAGTGAAAGCTGCGTTAAAAGAGAATAAATTTGATTTTATATTGAACGAAGCAATTACCCAAGTTGAAGCAGGCGCTGATATTTTAGATATTAATGTTGGTCTTCCTGAAATTAATGAGAAAGAAACAATGTTAAATATCGTTAAAGAGCTTGATGGAATTGTTGATGTACCGCTTCAAATAGATAGTGCTAAAACAGAAGTTATCGAAGCTGCGTGCAGAATATATTGCGGCAAAACAATAATAAATTCAGTAAATGGTAATCAAAGCAGCATGGATAAAATTTTTCCTATAGCAAGTAAATACGGCGCTTCTTTAATAGCATTAACTCTAGACGAGGATGGAATTCCAAAGACCTGTGAAAAACGCTTTGAAATTGCAGAAAAAATAATAAAAGAAGCTAAAAAATATGGAATAGAAGAAGAACGTATTATCGTTGACAATCTTGTTCTTACGGCTTCAGCTGAGCAAGAAGGCGTATTAGAGACTCTTAAAGCTATAAAGCTAGTAAAGGATAACTATAATGTGCGCACCACTCTTGGCGTTAGTAATGTTTCTTTCGGTTTACCTAATAGGCATATGATAAATAAAACATTTCTTTTAATGGCAATGACTTATGGTATAGACGTTCCCATAACAGATCCAACTGCAACAGAAATCGTCGATCTTATAAAATCTTTTGAGGTTTTAAGCTTAATTGATATTGATTCTCAAAATTATATAAGGCATATGGATTCTAAAAAGGAGCCAAGTACATCAGATAAAAATAATATTGAAAAATCCCATAAAGATTTAAAGTCTATCATTTTAAAAGGCCTTAAGGATGAAGTAGAAGAAGTAACAACTTTAATGCTAAAGGATAATGAACCAATGATACTTGTTGATGAGTACTTAATACCTTCATTAGATAAAGTAGGGCAGGCTTTTGACAGAGGTGACCTTTACCTTCCTCAGCTTATACGTTCTGCTGAAACGGTTAAAAAATCATTTGTCATCATTAAAGAGCAATTATCAAAAAATGGTTCTTTATCAATTTCAAATGGGAAAATATTATTAGCTACTGTAAAGGGTGATATTCATGACATAGGTAAAAATATAGTAAAGGTTATTTTAGAAAATTATGGTTTTGAAGTTATCGATTTAGGTAAAGATGTAACCCCTGAAGAAATTGTCAAAACGGTAAGGGATAAAGATATAAAGTTAGTTGGTCTTAGTGCTTTAATGACAACAACTGTTGTAAATATGGAGCAAACAATTAAGGAATTAAAGGAAGCTAATTTAGATTGTAAGGTACTAGTTGGTGGCGCTGTTTTAACACCTGATTATGCAAAAAAAATAAAAGCTAATTTTTACTGTAAAGATGCAACTGAATCAGCAAAGGTTGCAAATTCTATATTTAATGTGAATAAATAAAGTTTAATAAAAAAATGGTGGTATTTTCTTTTATGAAATATCACCATTTTTTACTTTAAAAATTTTTATGTTTTCTTTTTCTTTATATTGGTCTGGAATTTCAGTTGTTGTTATAAATAGTTGTACCATTTTAAGATGTTTTATAATCAAGTTTTGTCTCTCTTGATCTAATTCAGAAAGAACATCATCTAGAAGCAATATAGGGTATTTATCAGTTTCTTTTTTAATTAAGTCTATTTCAGCAAGTTTTAACGCTAATGCACACGTTCTTTGTTGACCTTGAGAGCCATATTTTTTAACGTCTATTCCATTGATAAAAAAACTAATGTCATCCCTATGCGGACCCACTGTTGTATATCCTTTTTCAATGTCTTTTTTAATATTTTCTTTCAATAAATTAAATAATTTTTCTT
>LSQX01350032.1_pt1 | contig 31930 bp, 25 predicted proteins | sample 654561 | NCBI WGS metagenome assembly LSQX01 (sample SAMN04489861, study PRJNA283612) | anaerobic digester metagenome | isolation source: 4 biogas reactors fed with cattle manure at either 37C or 55C with and... | place: Denmark: Kongens Lyngby | collected 2014 | reverse complement strand
GTATATGCTCGTACAAATACAGCGGTTACCGACTTCGCTCCGTCTACCAGCAATACTGCAGGATTGTCCGTGCCCTCCAGATCCCCTTCCCAATGACTAAACAACCAACCGGACTCAGGTACTGCGCGCAGGCGGACTTGCGTACCATGCTCATAGTCCTGAGTCTGAGGGAATAGAATGACTTCCTCCTCAATCTTGCCTTGACCCTTGACAGAGGTTACCAACGGATATGTTTTCTTGATTCCGACGAAGTCCACGCCCTCTTCAGGACCAGAAACCTCTCTAGCCTCAAAAACCCATCCTTCTTTCATTGCAGTAATGGTAACGGTCCCACTAAGCCCATCTTTGGCCCAATACCCTTCCTCATCTGTAATAGCAATGCCAAAGTCACCACTAAACGTTAGCGTAACTTCAGGGATGCCTATGCCGTCACTATTCACCACTCTTCCCGAAACGCGATATCCCTTAAGTCCGGATTGTCCACCGAAACACCCGGTGAGGATAACGCCGACGATAAGCAGCGCAGTAATGGCAGTATGCCTTCTCATTCGGTTCCCCTCCCCTTTTAATTCTAATATAATACACATGTTCTTAACTCAGTGCAAAAGTCCTCCTATTATATCCAGATTTTGAATTTTAGTGGGACTAGAGTGGCATCCTGCGCATTGTGTCACCCAAGCAAACCTAAACCTCCCGAAGGAAGGTAAGGGCAAAGAACCGCCCACATTGACAATCTGGGAAGGCTCGGAGTAATTGAAAAAAGCGCCCTCTATCTTGGGGTGGTAGAAGTCGCTTCGGCTGTTCTGGTTCTTAGATGTGCAGCAGCGGCTAGATATCGCCTCTGACCACTGGAGGAACTTGTCGAGACGTTTCGGTCTGGAGTTCTGCATATCTATGAATAGAGACTCCAGGTAGTCCAATGGTTTTAGCCCGTTGGCTTTGGAAGACTCGAATATGCTGTAAGTAGTTGCGATTACCTCGGCTTACATAGAGGCGTATTGGTCGATCTGACACCAGTACGCTGTTTTTTTTTGCGCGAATGGCTGTGGTGGTGGTCGGAGGTGCGATGCGCAGGCTGTGGGAACCGCTTTAACAGGGCTTACGTAATATTCTACAAACAGAGCGAAAAATAGGAGATGGATAATTCTGGCTTAACAAACTCCGTTTATGATTACTTAACTTTATACACAACCACCAAAACAAGAACGGTAGTCCTAAACCATCATCTGCTTTACAATCAAGACATATTTACGAAGCAGATGAGGAAGTGACGTAATGTCTGGCATTGTAAAGCTGGAGATGCGGGGTATAGAGAAGTCGTTCCCCGGCGTGAAAGCCCTCAGCAATGTGAACTTCACTGTCAAGCAGGGCAGTGTCCACGGGCTGTGCGGCGAAAACGGTGCCGGTAAGTCCACCTTGATGAAAATCCTCAACGGCGTTTACCAGCCCGATGCTGGCCAGATCCTCATTGACGGCGAAGAGGTGCGGATCACCAGCCCCCTAGATGCACGGAGACTCGGCATCGCCATGATTTTTCAGGAGCTGAACTACATTCCGGAAATCACCATCGAGGAATTTCTGTTCCTAGGCCGGGAGCCGGTCAACCGCTTCGGCGGTGTGGATTGGAAGAAGATCCGGCAGGATACCATCAAGCTGCTGCAGGCGGAGGGGCTTCACTACGATCCCACCACTCAGCTGAAAGACTTAAGCGTATCAGATATTCAGGTCCTGGAAATCCTTAAGGCTCTCTCCGAAAACGCGGACATCATTATCATGGACGAACCCACCTCAGCGATCACCGAGCGGGAAGTAGATAGTCTCTTTGAGAAAATCCTCCGTCTCAAAGCTAAAGGGGTCAGCATAATCTACATCTCCCACAAAATGGACGAGCTGTTCCGCATTACTGATACCATTACGGTGCTGCGGGATGGCAGCGTGATTGATACCCGACCCACCCATGAGCTGAATCCCGATACGATTATCACATTGATGGTGGGACGGAAGATTCAGAACATCTATCCGAAAGAGGATGTCCCCGTTGGTGAGGTGCTGCTGGAGGTGAAGGGCCTAACCAGCAGAGGAATGTTCGCCGATGTATCTTTCACAGCTCGGGCGGGAGAGATTGTGGGCATAGCCGGCCTCATGGGTGCGGGACGGACAGAAGTGGTGCGAGCGCTGTTCGGACTGGATCCATACGACAGCGGTACGATCCTGGTGCGAGGCAGAGCGGTGGAGGTTCGGGATGTCCGCACAGCGATCCAAAACGGCATCGCCATGCTTTCTGAAGATCGACGGCGGTTTGGCATCGTGGGTGTGCGCAGCGTGACCGAGAACGCGGTCCTGCCGAATCTGAGCCGTTTTATCTACGGAGGGCGGCTGCATCAGCGCAAAGAGCGCGCAGAAGTGTCAGCACATTTTCAAGCCATGAATGTTAAAACGCCTGATTTAGACACGGCTATCGATGCCCTCAGCGGCGGCAACCAGCAGAAGGTGCTGCTGGCCAAGTGGATGATCAGCGAACCAGACATTTTGATTCTCGACGAACCGACCAGAGGTATCGATGTAGGGGCAAAGCACGAGATATACCGCCTCATGACCAAATTGGCGGCGCAGGGTAAAGCCATTGTTATGGTATCGTCGGAACTGATGGAGCTTTTGGGGATGTGCGATCGGATCTATGTGATGGCCGCGGGCCGGATCGCTGGTGAACTGCAGCGAGACGAGTTCAGTGAAGAGAGTATTATGAAACTGGCAACAGGAGGGAAAATCCGGTGAGTTCTCCAGATTTGGTAAACACCATTCGCAAGTACTCCAGCAGATACAGCATCTATCTTGTGCTGGCAGCGATGATCGTGATCAGCTCGATCATCAGTCCAGTATTCTTGTCGACCTTGAACATCACCAATATCTCACGGCAGATTTCCATCACGACTATCTTGGCCTTCGGTGCCACTATCCTGATCATTGCCGGACTGCTGGACCTATCGGCAGGTTCCGTGCTGGCCCTGGCTGGTGTGTTGTCTGTGGCCTCTTACAAGGCCACCGGTTCACTAGCGTTAGCCATGGCTGTGGGGCTAGCTGTGGGTGTGGTCTGCAACATCGTTAACGGGATCATTGTCACACGCTTCAATGCACCCCCGTTCATCGCTACCCTTGCGATGCAGACGGTTGCCCGCGGAGCGGCCCTGCAGTACACGAGCGGACAGAATATCTACCAAATCGGGAACTACGTGGTCTTCGGGCAAAGCTCAGTTGGGCCCATTCCAACGCCCGTGCTGTTTATGGTGGGAATCGGAGTAGTCACCTGGTACCTGCTCCGCCACACCAGGCTTGGCCGCAGCCTGTACGCGATTGGCGGCAATGCAGAAGCTGCGCGAGCGTCGGGAATTAATGTCAATGCTGTGAAGATGAAAGCCTATTTGATCAATGGTGTGTTTGTAGGCATTGCGGGTGTGCTGTTCATGTCCAGGGTTAATGCCGGCCTGCCAAATGCTGGCATCATGGCCGAGTTCGAAGCTATGACATCTGCCATCATCGGTGGGACGAGCTTCTCTGGGGGAATCGGCACGGCCAGCGGGACACTAGCAGGGGCTTTCATCATGGGGATCCTGAACAACATTATGAACTTGATGAGAGTGCAGTCGTACATGCAGCAGATCGTTCGGGGTGCCATCATCGCCTTAGCAGTGTGCTACGACATCTACTCAAAGAAAAAGCGGGAAGCACGCAAGCTCGGCTCCCGGGTCAAAAGCGAGTTTCAGCCTGGCCAGGCTTGAAATAAAAAACACACAGAAAGAAGGTATGTATGATGAAGAAGTTGATCGGTGTTGCCCTTGCGTTCTTGGTGTGCTGTTCCTTTCTGACAGCTGCCGTGGGAGTTGCCGGAGCACAGGAGAAAGTGTATCGGATTGCGTACATTGCACGGGCTCAGGGAGATTCCTTTGCCGCTTGGCTGGCCAATGCCATTCGAGATGAAGTAGCTCGGAACTATCCCGATGTACGGGTAGACGTCTTTGACGGACAAAGCCGCAATGAAGTAATCACCGCTCACATTGAAAACGCTGTTGTAAACCGCTATGACCTCATTCTCCTCCAGCCCCTCGATTCTGAGGCGCAAGTGGCTCCGGCCATGGCTGCTATGGATGCAGGCGTGAAAGTTGTGACTGTGAATAACCGCATCAATGACAACGACCGTGCTCCAGCCGTTGATGCCGATCCTGTGGAACAGGCCGCCCGCAATGCTCGCCTGGCTCGAGAACAGGTCCCCCAGAACGGCCGGGTGGTCGTGCTGATGGGTCCAGCTGGGAACATGCACTCTGATATGCGGCGCGTTGGCTGGCAGAAGGAATTCTTCGATCACCGCCCTGATGTCGTCATTCTGGACGAGCAGATCGCAAACTGGAACAAAGATGAGGCCATGCGCTTCATGGAAGACTGGATCCTGACTTACGGCAAGATCGACGCCATCATTTCCATGAATGACAACATGGCGGCCGGCGCCTTGGAAGCCACCAAAGCAGCGGGTATCAGCGATATCCTTGCCTACGGTGTGGACGGTACAGCCGAAGCCTGTCTTTTGATTCGGGACGGTGTCATGACCTCCACTACCCTTCAGAGCGCCTACGAGCTGGCTGAAAAGGCCGTAGGACTTGCCTATGACATTCTCACAGGCAAGAAAGAGCATGAGATCATTATGGTAGACTGCCCGCTCATTACTCAGGAGAACGTGGAGGAATACATCGAGGTTCACCGCAGGGCTGGCAACATTCAGTAACAGACAAGGCTGCAGGGGACTGGCTTTAGGCCGGTCCCTGCAGATCTATTGCAAGGGAGGAAAGAACCATGATAATCAACAGAGCCGCATTCATGACGGGCCTGGGTCAGATGGAAATTCGTGAGATAGAGATGCCCAAGCCTAAACCACACGAAGTAATTGTGAAACTGGAGTACTGCGGGATCTGTGGTTCCGACGTGCACTACTACGAGAACGGCCGGATTGGTGATTTTGTGGTGGAAGGAGATTTCATCTTGGGCCACGAATGCGCCGGCGTGGTGGTAGAAACGGGCAGCGCCGTAACTGAGCTGAGTGTTGGAGATCGAGTATGCCTAGAACCCGGCATCACCTGCGGCCAGTGTGAATTCTGCAAGAGCGGTAAGTACAACCTCTGCCCAGCTGTGGAGTTCTTGGCTACTCCTCCATATCACGGGGCATTCCGGGATTACCTGGCCTTTCCTGAGAACATGTGCTTTAAGCTGCCGGCCAATGTGACTACGCTGGAGGGTGCCCTAGTTGAGCCCCTCTCTGTGGGACTGCATGCGGCGCGCCAGGGCAGTGTGACCTTAGGGAGCACTGTGGTGATTTTGGGAGCAGGCTGCATCGGCCTTTGTACCCTACTGGCCTGCAGAGCCTATGGTGCTACCAATGTTATCGTAGTTGATGTGTTGGAGAACCGGCTGGCTGCTGCCTATAAGCTTGGAGCGACTCATGTGATCAACGCAGCTGAGCATGACGCTGTGGCGTACATTGATGAGCTTACCAACGGCCGCGGCGCGGATGTAGTTGTGGAGACGGCAGGTGCGGTAGTCACAGTGCAGCAAACGTCTTATCTAGTGAAGCGGGGAGGAACCATTGTTTTGGTGGGCATGGCACCCCAGGATACGATCGAATTCAATTTCGCCAAGATTCTAGCTAAGGAAGCCCAGATCCAATCGGTGTTCCGGTACCGCAATCTCTATCCTACGGCAATCCAAGCCCTCGCCTCAGGCATGATTGACCTAAAGGGGATTGTGACTCACCAATTTGAGTTTGATGCCCTGCAAGAAGCACTTGACTTCGTAACCAGCAACAAACGGGATGTCGTAAAGGCCATTATCAAGTTCTAGCGTGCAGCTGACGCCTAATTCCTTTTGTGGGAAACATCACATAAAGGAATTAGGCTTTGCATATGAGAATAGCTTTCACATGTGTCATCAAACCATGTTGATGCGGGAGGGTTATGATGGCCAGAACGGGCCGAACCAGGCGCTTACTCATAGGTGGTATTGCTATTGTAGTGCTGGCGCTCTGCGGCTTTTTCCTGCGGGGAGTCAGGACTCCTAAGCAGGACGTCAATGAGGTTCATGTTAGCGCAGGATTTGAGTACATTGCTGCACCCCAGAACTTCAAGTGGCGCCAGTTTGAGGGCATTACCCTCGACTTTGTGGTGGAGAACAACATTAACGCGAATATCCTCACCAGAGAGAGCGGTGAGTTTACTAACGTGACCGGCATTCATGTGAATGTTCGGCCCATGGACTACGATTCGTTTATTGAGCGTACCAGCATTGACTTCATCTCCCAGACTTCTCGATACGAATTGATTTACGTCGACCCATACCAGACACTGAATCGGTTTTACAACGCGCTTGAGGACCTCAACCGTTTCATTAACGACCCCACCCTGCCGCAGATTGACGGCTGGCCCCATGATTTCTATCAAGATCAAGTCGATGTGATTTCCCATTTTCTCGACCGAGACACTGTCTATGCCATCCCCTTCGATACGCCCACGATGATCCTCTTCTACCGCAAGGATATTTTCGACAAATACCGTGCAGCCTTCCAAGCCGAGCACGGCTACGATTGGACTCCGGGCACCAGGGACTTTACTTGGGAGCGGTACATTGAGGTAGCGAAGTGGATTGACGCGAATGTGCCTGATGAGGAAGTGAAATACGGCAGCGGGTTTATGGCCCAGAATCACAATGCGCTTTACTGCGGATTCTCCAATGTGATGGCCGCGTATGGGGCGGACTACTTCTATGACGCTGATGTCAGCAGTCTCGGTTTGGAAAAGGCGGTAGAAGTGGGGGTAACTAGTCCAGAGTTTATCAAGTCCCTAGAGATTTACAAGCGGGTGATTCAGGCTTCGGCTCCAGACAGCTTGGAATGGGATTGGGTTGATTTGGCAGAAGCTTTCAAACGGGGCGAGATCGCAATGATGCCCAATTGGGACGAAAACTGGGCTGCGATTGAGAACGGAGAGCTTTCGAAAGTTGCCGGCAAGGTAGGCTACAGTATTCTTCCCTATGGCGATGTGCGCAGCGCTAACATTTACGGCGGTGCTGGGATCGGGATCAGCAAGTTTGCCACTGAAGAGCAGAAAAAAGCGGCCTGGTTGTTCATCGTGTGGATGGCAAGCCGCGACATCCAGCTGGTGATTCTCAATGCTCCTGAAGGAGGAAACATCCCACCCCGGAAGTCCGTGTGCGAAGACGAGGAGATTCGCAAGGCTACCAACGCCCTCCAGATGGAAGTGGTCCTCTCTGCTTGGGAGGAAGACAAAGTCTACTTCCGGCCGAAAACCGCGAATTTCGTCCATGTGGAACGGATTATTAAGGATACCCTGTATGACATGTTGAGAAACGACCTCACACCAGAAGCAACAGCCTACGCCTTAGCGGGGCAGATCGACACTCTGGAGTAAGTGAACGGCTATGGAGAGAAGCATTAAATTCTACCACTCGCTGCGGTTTCGCCTATCCCTTGTGATCCTGATCTTCACCATTTTCCCCAGCGTTGCCCTGTACATGGTCTATGTCGGGTACGTGAAAGAGGTCATTGCTGAGAACTATATCGAGTCTGCTGTGCAGTCCGTAAGTTCTGTCGGACAGCACATGAGCTACGTCTTCAACGACATGGTGGAGTTCTCCAACGTCATCTTGACAAATCGCGATTTCACCCGCGCCCTCAACTATCCCGAGGAAGTAGATGTGGGTTCTTTCCGCAGTCTGATCAGGAGCTTCTTTACGTCCCGGGAGGATATTGACGGGATCTATGTCTACACACCGCAGGACACGTACTACGTGGGCGCTGTCAAATCGGCCGATGTGCGCCGATCAGTGGAGGAGCGCCTAGCCCACACGTCTGGTGAAGTGGTGTGGATAGAAACCAAGCCTGAGCGAATCAACATCTTTTCCGGTCAGTATACGAAGTATTATTTCTCCCTAGCCCGCAAGCTCATTGACCTGGATACCCTCCAAGAATTGGGCTATCTGACCATCGATATCGACGAGCTTACCCTGGAACGCCTCTACCGCAATCTCGTGGCCGAGGGGGAAGGGGAGGTATTCGTGGTCACGGAGGGCGGCTACGTCATCAGCCATACGGACAAGTCCATGATCGGCACGTTTCTGGCGGATCACCCCTATATGCAGACTATCCTATCTGCTCCACAAGAGCACGGCTTTGTTTCCTTTCGCCTAAACGACCGGGACTACTTCGCCATCTACTCAGTGTGCAACAGCTTTCGATGGCGCATAGTCCGCACCATCCCTGCCGATTACCTCTTTCGGCGTCTAGACACCACCCACCGCATCATTCTAGCCGCACTCGTGCTGTGCTGTTTGATCGCAATGACAGCCGTGGTGGTCTTTTCCGTCAAGACTACTCAGCCGATCACTGATATGATGCACCTCATGAAGCAGGCGGAACGGGGAAATCTCTCGGTCAGGGTAAATACTGCCAGGGCTGATGAAATAGGCCAGCTCGGGGTGAGCTTCAACCACATGATCGAAAAGGTGGATGCGTTGATCCGACAGTTGGTGCAGGAAGAGCGGGAGAAGAAAGAGATGGAGCTGGAGGTTCTCCGGGCTCAGATCAACCCTCATTTCCTCTATAACAGCCTGAACACCATCCGCCTCATGGCTAAGATTCAAGGCGATAAAAGCATCGCCGGTGCCATTACCGCTCTAATCAAACTGCTGCGGATCAGCGTTGATTTGGGCCGGGATCTGATTGTGCTGCAGGATGAAATCGAGTATGTAAAAAACTACATTCTCCTGCAGAGGCTTCGCTTCAACCAGCGTTTCTCGGTGGAGTACTTCATTGACGATGATTGCCTTGACTGCTTGGTGCCCAAGCTGATCCTCCAGCCGATCGTGGAGAACTCCATTATCTATGGTTCTGAGAATGACGGCAAGTCGGATCTGCGCATCGTTATCTCTGCGGCCCAAGCGGATGGGCTGCTGACGCTGAGCGTGGTGGATAACGGCCCAGGAATTGACGGCGAAACGCTGCAGCGTATCTTTAAGGGTGAACGAGACAAGAATCGCTTCAGTACGGCTGGACTGAACAACGTCAACCAGCGAGTCCAAATATACTTCGGCACAGACTATGGTGTTCAGGTTGACTCAGAGCTAAATTCTTGGACGAAGGTAACTGTGACTATGCCCGTTAAGAAGGCTGAAGATGACCCGGGGGAATTCACATGTATAAGGTACTGATCGTAGAAGATGAGGTGTTGGTGCGCGTTGGCCTCAAGAGCACCTTGGCGCAGGAAGGGCCCGATTTTATGGTGGTGGGCGAGGCCTCCAACGGCCTAGATGGCTGGGACCTCTACCGCAGGCTCAAACCAGATATTGTCATTGCAGACATAAAGATGCCCAAACAAGATGGGATCTGGCTGACAAAACAGATCCGTCAAGAAGACAGCCGCACCCGGATCTTGATTCTTACCAGTTACAGCGACTTTGACTATGTGCGGGAAGCCTTTCAGAGCGGAGCTGACAACTTCATCCTCAAGTCGGAGGTTGAGGACGAAGAATTGATCACAGCTCTTGAGCGTCTTACGGAGGGATTGAAACCGAGCGAGGAGAGGGATTACGCCAGCCTTCAGAAGTACCTAGAGCTCAACAGTGCAGCTCTGAAGGAGAGCCTCTACGACGAGATCACTTCGCCAGATTTCGTGCTGTCTGATGGCTTTCACGAGCGCTGCGCCCACCTGCGCTTTGATTCTGCGAGCCTTGCGTACACCATCGCCGTGTTTCACCGCGATGGGGGCGCCGCCCTTGAGTACGGCAAGCGGGGTCCGGATACCATTAACAATGCTGTAGCGAATCTGGCAGTAGATATTCTGGAGACAGAACAAGTGCCGCATCTCCTGAAGGAACAGGATCAGAGCTTTGAGCTTCTGCTCTCTTCCAGTAACTTGAGCACCCAGCAGCTTCTGAAACTGCTGCAATCGATCCGATCTGCAGCCAGAAGTTATTTCAACGTCGACTTCAGCGCGATCTACAGCCGAAGTTTTTCCGACCTGACTGCAGCACAGCAAGTGCGGCAGGAGGTAGAACAGACCCTGCCTGAGCTTTTTTACTGCCAGTCGAGCACTATTCTCCTGGCCGAAAGTCCCCGCGGTGTCTATGATCTGAATGTATTTGCCGAAAGCAAGGAGCTGCGTCAGAACATCTTGACCGCGGTCCACGAAGCAAGCGGAGAGAAGTGCACCTTTCATCTTCAAAAACTGGAGCTATTTTTGGCTCAGAATAGAATCAGCCCCATCCATGTGAGGCTGCTCTTTTCCAACATTGTGACGGCTCTCTTGGAGCGCTATGGCGAAAGCTTAGGACTTGGGGAAGAGTTCACCCATGTGAGCCAGCGCATCATGAACTGTCTGCGCCTCCGGCAGATTGTGGAGATCATGGAAGAGTTTGTCCAGCAGTTGGTTGATCTGATCAGCGGTTACCGCCTGCGGAGCCTGCGGCACAACGTGGAAAAGGCCATTGAGTATATCCACGAGCATTACTGCGAACGCATCTACCTCGATGACCTGGCCAATCACGTCAACTTATCGAAGCACTACCTCTGCTATCTGTTCAAGAAAGAAACCGGGACGACGATCACCAATTATATCAATGACCTTCGCATTGAGAAAGCCAAGCAGCTGCTTCTCGATGGTGAGTACGCCGTAAAAGAGCTGTATCACCGACTTGGCTTTCGGGATCAGCAGTACTTCAGTAAGACATTTAAGCGCATCGTAGGCAAGACCGTGACTGAATATAAACGGCAGGCACTGCGGCGCGCCAAAGCCAACCACTAGATTAACCCTGGAATGGTAAAGGCAAACAGCTTGTCCAAGGCCAGGGTAACCGCGCCAAGCAGCTGAACTTTATCACCGAGTTTACTCACAACGAGTTCAGCTCCACCCGACGCTCCGTGAATACGGGACTCACGAATCATGTCAGCAATAGGCTGAAATGCTGACTGACCCAGCACAGACAAGGGGCCCCCGATCACGACCAGTCTTGGATCGAACAAGTTCACTAAGTTGATCAGTCCGTATCCTAAATACTGCATGGCATTCTCAAACACTTCCACTGCCAACGGGCTTCGATCGGCCAGCGCTGTGATGAATACGTTTGATGAGAAACCTTCCACCGATTGGCCCGCCTCAATCAGCCTTCTGCGGTACTGCAGCGCCATGGCCGGTATCGAGGCGATGTTTTCGATGCAGCCGACGTTGCCGCACAGGCAGGGTTCGCCGCTGTAGTCAACTGTTGTGTGGCCGAATTCGCCGGCGCCGTGCTGGGCGCCGGTGAACAACTTGCCGTCATGCAGAATGCCAGCACCGATACCTGTACCGATGTTGATATAGATGAGATCGGTCGTGTCTTTGGCTGCTCCAAAGCGCGCCTCAGCAATAGCTGCCAGGCGCGCATCCTGCTCAATCACCACAGGTATCCCAATGCCGCTTTCCAGCATCTCCCGCAGGGGAATGGGCCGTTTCCACTGAAACGAGACAGGGCTCGATACTGTGCCCAAATCCGAATCAACCATACCCTGGGTGGAGACTCCCACAGCCTTGATGTCCTGCTTCCGCAGTTTGTGCTCTCGGATGAAACCATTTATGCACTGGACTAATGTGTCCACCATCACTTGGGCGCTTCCCGATGACGTTTTGTAAGTGCGGGATGAATTCAAGCTGCCGCACAGATCCGAGAGTGCGATGGTTGTTTCTTCTTGATCAAACTCAACGGCCAGCACATTTCCTGCCTTTGGATTTATCTCCAATAGACGGGCGCGCCGCCCACCCGTGGATGATTGCTTCCCTGCTTCTTTGATCAGGTCCAGCTGGAGGAGCTTCTGCACCACCGTTGTGATTGCTGAAGGTGTCAGCCCAGTCAGCCGCGCCAGTTCTATCCTGCTGAGGGCATCTTGCTTCGCTAGGAGCTGCAGCACAAGGGAAATCCCACTTGTACTGCTGGCCATCCTCTGCCCATTCTCCGAAGGTCGCACCATACTGATCTACTCCTATCTCAGTTTGCAGCAAAAGCCCTCCAAAAAGGCTTATTCTTTCCTACTTTACAATAATACGCCTTCTTCGCCTTATTTCCTGCATCTAAATAAGCTGAGTGCGTTGAAGGGAGCGACGGTCGCCAGCAACTTATTGCGTGTTTCTAAAGCAATCACCGAAGCTACAGGCTTTTACCTCCTCTTTACCCCGAAATCCCACTCCCACATTTTTCTCCTGCTTAAGTAACGCCACGAGCGGCTGTGTATATCCCCTGTGAACTGGGAGAAAAAGCAAACAGCGAGCTAGCCGCCGGTGGCGCCCGCGGTATCCCCCATGCAAAGGATGTACAAAAAGCTAAAAATAAGTTGTAGGTCCAGGAGGAATTGGCGAATTCTTGGTGAATAGACACATTACTACTTGTTTAGATTGAAGAAACAAGTTGTATGTTTGAGCTCAACAAAGACTGGAGGTGGAGATGTGCGAGGGATAGAGTATTACGTCAACCTCAGCCAGGAAGAGAAAGAAAGCATCGGCCTGGTGCACACTGCTGTGGAAATTAACCAACAGCCTGAAATGTGGAGAGATACCTGCGCCAGGGTCGCGGCTAGACCGGACCTGCAGAAGTGGCGCGATTTTCAGGGTAAGGAACGCCCACACGTGATCTTATCGGGTGCTGGTACGTCCTACTATGTAGCCGTGGCGCTGCAGCCCTTGTGGCGGGAGCTGCTCGGAAGTCCGTGTGAAGCCTGGCCAACAACCCGCATCATCACCGAGCCCGGTGTGGTGTTCTGCGGCACGGGTCCGCACCTGCATATTTCCTTTGCTCGCTCTGGGAACAACCCCGAATCGATTGGGTCCGTGAAACTGGCGGATGCTGTGGGAGTCAATCCATACCATGTGGGCGTAACCTGCAACTCCGAGAGTTATCTCGCCTCCTTGGGAGAGCAGCGGCCAAACGCTGCATCTATTGTGCTGCATCCCAAGACCCTCGATCGGGGGTTGGCGATGACTAGTTCGTTTACTAGTTTGATTGTGGCCGGGCAAGCGCTGGCTGCTCTCGCTGCGGGCATCGATGCAGCACCTGTAGTGGAATCGCTAGCACTGCTCGGACAAAGGCTCCTGGCTCGCAGCCACGAGCTGATGGGAATTGTCGCTGACGGAAAGTTTGAGAGAGTGTACGTCATGGGCGACAGCTCTCTGTATGGGGTGGCCCTCGAGGGTGTTCTGAAGTTCGAGGAGTTTAGCGATGGTCAGATCATGGGGATCGCCGAGTCATTCTTAGGGGCTCGACACGGCAATGCCAATGTGATCAACGACCGAACCTTGATCATTTCGCTCTTATCTGCTGATCAAGATGTCCGGGATTACCAACTGAGCGTAGTCCAGGAAATGCGGGAACGCAGGCCCAACTCGTTCAGTTTAGTAATCGCTCTGCACGACTACAACCTAGAGGAGCTTGCTGACTGCGTGTTGGTGCTCGATGAATCAGGCACTCACCAGATTCCCGACAGCTGGCGTGCTCCTTTGGATACCGTTGCCCTGCAGTGTATGGCCCTGCAGTCTGCGATGACGCTTGGACTATGTCCTGACAACCCCTTCCGGCATCGTGCGACAGCCAGGGCTATCGAAGGGCTGAAGCTAAAACCCAGGTCAACAGGGAGGTGAAATCTAGGGCTGAGCTGGTTTTGTGCTGTGAAAGAAACTGGGCTTTTACGCAATTACACCAAAAAAGGAGCTGAAATTTAGTGCGAAAGCTGCTTGGATTGTTTATGGTGATCTCGCTGTTGTTGGCCGGTTCCATTGGGGCTTATGCGGAGCAGATTACTCTCCACATGTGGGGGCACAGCAACGCGTTCTTTGAGCAGGCAAACAGAGACATTATTGCAGCATACGAGGCGCTTAACCCAAACGTCAAGATTATCTATGAAACATTCCCTTATGACACATTCCTGCAGAAGAGCTTGACGTCGTTTAGCGTAGGCGAGCAGCCTGACATCCTCGAAATGAGCGGGCGGCTCATCATGAGCTACGCGAAGAATGGGCTGGTTGAACCAGTTCCAGCCGAACTCATGACAACGGAAGAAATGGAAGAAGCCTTTTTTGAAGGTGCCATTGGCGGCTACAAGCACAACGGCGTGTATTATGCAATGCCGCGGGAGTCGAACTTCGAATACGGCGGCATTCTGGCCAACATGGAGATCCTCCGCTCCGTTGGAGTTGAGACGCTGCCTACCACCTGGGATGAACTGATTGAGGCGGCCAAGAAGGCTACCATCAAGCGGGGCAACCTCATCTCCAGGCACGGCTTCTACCTTGGCGGCGGCGACGCCACAGTCTATTACCTGCTGGCTTTCATTCTGCAGAACGGCGGCGAGTACTGGAACGAAGACCAAACAGCCGTGAACTTCACCACACCTGAAGCCAAGAAAGCGCTGCAGGAGATCGTCAACCTCACTGCGGCTCATCAAGTCATGGCCAGAGAAACAACTGCTCCGACTGACATCTTCGTGCAGCAGCGGGCCGCGATGGTGGCCATCGGATCCTGGGCAATCAGCTTTGTGAAGTCTGAATATCCTGAGTTGGAGATCGCCTACTTCCCAACGCCATCTGTTACTGATGCAGATCCAAACTACGCATCACAGTCGGGATGGGGCCTGGTTGTATCAAAAGACACGCCTCACCAAGACGTGGCCTGGGACTTCGTTAAGTTCGCAACATCAACAGAACAGGCACGGCACTTCCTGAAGACAACCATGAACATTCCTCCGAACAAAGCGCTCATGTCCGATCCAGAGCTCTTGGAGGTCAATCCATACTTAGAGGTTCCCTTCAAGATGATGCCTTACGGCCGGCCGCTGGGTGACCTGCGGAACGCACAGCAGTTCGTAAGAATTATCATGGACGCTGTCGACGCGGCCGCACTCGGTCAGATTTCCATCGATCAGGCTCTGCAGAACATCGAAGCCGAGATCAACCAGATGATCGCCGAAGCCGACGGCAGGTAATGCAGTTAGTAGGCAGTTGGGAGGCCCCAGCTTCCCAACTGCCCTCATTCAGGAAGGTGCACCAATTTTCCCGGTTACAGGAGGTGCTTCAGTGTACCGCATGCCTACCCTCAAGCGCAGAATAAAGAGCTGGGGCTTCACACCCTTTGTGGCAATCTCTCTCGTTATTCTGCTGATGCCATTGTTCGTGTTCTCTTTTTGGCCAATAGTGGAAGGTTTTATTCTCAGTTTCTTCCGGGGAAGCAGTGTTCTGCGACCTGTTGACGAGTTTGTCAAGCTGCGCAACTATAAGGATATGCTTTCGGACCGGATCTTCCGGACAGCGATTGTCAACACCTTCAAGTTCTCCCTCATGGTCCTGCCCATGAACATCTTGCTATCGCTGCCCATTGCTCTAGGGCTGAACACGATCACCCGCTTCCGGGAAGCACTGCGCAGTGCGTATTTTCTACCTGCTGTGACTTCCGTCGTTGCTGTTTCTATCGTCTGGATCTATCTTTACAATCCCCATGTGGGTCTGATCAACACGGTGGTGGAAGTGCTCGGACTGATGCCCCAAGCATGGCTTTCTGATCCGAAATGGGCGCTGTTTTCCATTGCTGTGATGTGGGTCTGGCGAGACCTGGGTTATAATGTCGTAGTTTTTCTCGCGGGGCTGCAGGGCATACCCACATATTTTTACGAAGCCGCGAGGATTGACGGGGCCAACGGCTTTCAGCTGTTTCGGTACATCACAGTTCCTCTTCTCCGCCCTGTGATGCAGTTTGTGGTCATCATGACGGCCATCTCGTCGTTCAAAGTGTTTGACCCGATCCAGGTCATGACGAGTGGTGGTCCCATGCGGGCAACAACCAACTTAGTGTTTTATGTGTATGAACACGCATTCGAATACCTCAAGATGAATCAGGCCGCGGCTGCATCGGTGGTGTTGTTTGGAATTATCCTGCTAATCACCCTTTTACAGCTGTTCCACTTCAGAACACAATGGGAGTATTGAGGTGAAACTGATGAACACGCGTTCACTGAAGCTTGTGGCTCTCTACATTGTCCTAACGGCCGGGGCCGTGATCATGGTCTTCCCCATTATCTGGACCTTGGTCAGCTCCTTCAAAACACCTGCGGAAATCATGCGGATTCCACCTACATTTTTGCCGCAGCAGTTTACGCTGCGTAATTTTGAGCAGCTGTTCGAAACACTTCCATTTGGGCGCTACTATGTAAACAGCTTGATCGTTGCCATCACAACCACCCTATTGGTGCTCTTCACGAGCTCGCTAGGGGGCTATCTGTTTGACAAATACAACTTCCTCGGCAAGAATCTATTCTTCATCCTGATCCTGGCTAACCTTATGGTTCCTTTTGAGGTGCTGCTTGTGCCGTTGTTTCGAATTTCCCATTCGTTTGGTTTGGTCGGCAATTACGGTGGCCTGATCATACCGTTCTTGGTCAGCCCCTTTGGGCTGTATTTGATGAAGCAGTTCTGCCATGAGGTCCCAAACGACCTGATCGAAGCAGCTCGCATTGATGGCAGCTCTGAGTTTGGTACGTTTTTCCGCATTATGCTGCCGCTGATGAAACCCGCCTTATCGGCGCTGAGCATTTTCACTTTTATGGGCAACTGGAACAGCTACCTCTGGCCTCTGGTGGTGATCAACTCGACGCGCATGCGGACTCTGCCCGTTGGGCTTGCGGCGATGCAATCAGACTTTGGCACGAGGTACGGTTTGATCATGGCGGGCTCCACTTTGTCGATCTGGCCGGTTGTTCTGCTGTTTCTCGTGATTCAGCGGCAGTTTATTGAGAGCTTGGCGCTAACTGGTCTCAAAGGATAGGTGACAATGGTAGGCAACATGAAATTGGACGTGCAAGCGTTTACAGGAGATAGACGAGGCCAAGATGATCCAAGGGTATGGATTGGGCTGGATATAGGAGGCACCAAGATTGCCGCGGCGAAGGCTGATGCTGAAGGCATAATTCAGCAGTTGGTCAGGGAAAGGACGAGAAAGGCCACTCCTGAAGAGCTCCTTGGGCAGATAGTTTCCGTTGTAGAGCAGCTCCTGGCACCCGCGGATGAACTGGTCAGTGTGGGCATCGGCCTGCCGGGCCAGGTAGATCCGGAGGCGGGCCACACATTCAGCCCCTACAATTTGGGGTGGCCTAATGTGGTGCAGATTAGAAAGCCACTGCAGGAACGTTTCGGAGTTCCGGTGTTTATTGACAATGACCTGAACACAGCGATCATTGCTGAGTTGACTCAGGGCGTGGGTCGGACGAACAAGAATTTCTGTTACGTTACGGTGGGAACGGGCGTTGCAGCGGGTCTTGTATTTGACGGCAAGCTCTTTCGGGGAGCCCACCATCTCGCTGGCGAGCTTGGCCACGTTGTTGTGGATCCAACTGCCCGGGACTGTGTGTGCGGCGCAAAGGGCTGCCTAGAGGCGCTGGTTTCCGGACCCGCCATTGCTCGTTCGTACAACGAGGTTGTTGGGATGGAGAGCGGGGTCGCGACTGCGGAAAAAGTCTTTTCCGCAGCACGCCAGGGCGATGCAGCGGCGTTAGCGGTGGTGCGGGATACCGCAAAATACCTCGCAATTGGCATCAACAATCTCGCTGCTTTAGTTGACCCTGAAGTGGTGACGATTGGCGGGGGAGTCTCAGACGCAGGGGATATACTCTTTTCTCACCTTGAAGAGGCCCTTAAGCGGTGGTTATCGGGTGTGGTGGACAAGCGTGTCGAGATCCGCCCTGCGACCTATGGATCGAAGACAGGTGTGATTGGCTCCCTCATGCTGGCATATGCAAATCATCTGCAAGCAGTGTAAAGTAACCTAAAGCGATGGAGGCGAAGCGAAGTGGCAGCGGCAAAAATCGTGTTAGTTGGCGCTGGCAGCATAGTTTTTGGGCTGAGATTAGTGGGGGATCTCTGTGCAACCGAAGGAGTGCGCGGCAGTGAGTTGGTCCTGGTTGATATCGACACGGATCGTCTGGAACTTGTGTCGATTCTAGCTAAGCGGCTGATTGAGGAAACTGGGGCCGATCTGCGGCTCAGTTCATGCACAGATTTCCGGGAAGCTCTGCCCGGAGCTGATTTCGTCATCTCTACAGTGGCCCAAGGTGGTTGGGACGCGTGGCTCAACGATGTGGCCATTCCCCGGAAGTTCGGCTATTATTACGCCGTGGGAGATACCATGGGCCCAGGGGGGATGGCGAGGGCGTTCCGAACCATCCCGATCGTCCTGGACATTGCCAAATATATGGAAAAGGTCTGTCCTAATGCCCTGTTGATCAATTACAGCAACCCCATGACAGCGATCTGCCGGGCTGTGCAGAAGTACACCAGCATCAAGATCATCGGACTATGCCACGGACTGCAGAATACAGTGCGGCGTATTGCTCCGCGCATCGGCTATCAGGCAGAGGATGTTCAAGCCTGGGCTGCGGGGGTAAATCACTTTATCTGGCTTACCTCCCTGCTGGACCGCTCGGGCCGGGATCTGTATCCAGTCCTCAAGCGGCATGCTCGGGAGAACTGGGAGGTTCAGCCGCTGGCATACGACCTCTTGGAGTTGTACGGCCTGTTTGTCTCAGGCGGAGACGATCATATCGTGGAGTTCATGCCCGAGTACGCCAGCCCCGACTGCGTGGAAAAATACATGCTTGACATGGACTACGTTCAGAAGGCTGTGGACCACCAGCAGCAGGAGATTGCCGAACTGCGGCGGTTGGCATCGGACGAGAACAAAAGAGTATCGGATTTCATCACAGGCAGCGCCGAAAGCGCCGCGGAGATCATTGACTGCCTCACCAACAAGAAGACCGAGCTGTTTATGGCGAACGTTCGCAATGAAGGCAAGATTCCGGGCCTTCCCTATGATGCGGTGGTGGAAGTACCCTGCGTGACCACGCCGTCCGGTTTGAAGGGAATCATGGTTGACCCACTGCCTTCAGGTGTGCTGGGCCGGATTCAAACATGCCTCAGCGAATATGAGCTGGTAGTTGATGCGGCTGTTCTAAAGGATCGTAAGCTGGCAGTACAGGCCATGCTGGTATGCCCTGCTACCACTTCTCGGGAGAGAGCAGAGGGTGTGGTAGATGCCATGCTAGCAGCGAATAAGCAGTACATCGGCGACTTCCGTTAAGCGGATATGAGCCGCGACAAGGGGGGAGCTGGCCTTGGCCTGCTCCCCGCATCTTAACATGCCATTCAAATTGGAACTTGATTTATTGGCGAATTACGGTATGATGTTATTATAACAAGTTATTTGAGGAGAGGTTATGGTACTTGTCAAGGAGAATTCGCCAGTCGCACTATATTACCAGCTAAAGTCTATTTTAGCGCAGAAAATCATGAACAATGAGTGGCAAGTTGGCGACCGCCTGCCTTCTGAATTCGAACTCTGTAAAGAGTATGGTGTGAGCAGGATTACTGTTCGGCAGGCCCTTGCGGAGCTGGAGAAGGACGGGTTGGTCAAGCGCCGCCAAGGAGTCGGTACCTTTGTAACGCTGCCTAAGATAGAACAGCAGCTTACCAGTTTTTACAGCTTTTCCGAGGAGTTTCGCAAACGGGGGCTCAATCCTCGCAATGAGGTGGAAAAGCTGGAGATTATTGTTCCGACGGCCAAAATTGCCAAGGCCTTAGACATACAGCAGGATGAGGAGATCTATTACCTTAAGCGTCTGCGCTATGCGGATGAGACGCTGATGGCCATTGAGGCCACCTATCTGCCGGTTCGGCTGTTTCCCGGCCTGTCCAAGGCAGAACTGGATACTACGCCGCTGTACGATGTGATGCGCAACAAGTATGGCGTTGTTGTAGATTCCGCCAAGGAAACCTTTGGCGCTGTGGCCATAAACCGCCGAGAAGCGGAGCTGTTCCAGCTGCCGCCGGGCCACCCTGCTTTAGACTTGGAGCGGTTTACATATGCCGGCGACCAGTGTGTGGAGTACACTGTGGGTGTGGTGCGGGGAGATCGCTTCAGGTTTGAAGTCAAGTTGAACTAGGTGGTTCGTACGAAGGAAACTGAAGAGTTTCCTTTGTTTCCAGCAATGCTTGTCATGACAATATAACAGGAAGGGCGGAAAGCATGTATCTAACCGAGAAGGAAATCTTCAGTCAGTACGATGCGCTGCGCCAGACATACGACTACTTTCTGGCCAATGCTGAGCGCATCCGGGATGTGTACCAGAAACATCAGCCGCGCAGCCTAACCTTCGTGGGCTGTGGATCCGGCTACTGCCTCTGCCAAGCGGCTGAGACTTCCACTAAGCTGCGCCTCGACCTGCCTGCCAACGCCCTGGCAGGGGGCGACCTCTTGGTGAACTTCGAGCACTATAGGGGTCTTTTAAAGGATACCATGATCATCGCGCCGTCGCGCTCAGGCGGTACCAGCGAAGTGGTGCTAGCGGTGGAGAAAGCTAAGGCATTGGGAGTGCCTGTAATCGGCATTTCTGCCAAAGCAGGAGCAGCGTTGGGCGAACTGGCTGACTTAAGTTTAGAAATTCCATGGGCCTTTGACGAAAGCGTCTGCCAAACCCGCACAGTCACGAACCTTTATACTGCTAACTTAATGCTTATCGCCATTCTTGCAGACGATGAATCACTCCTGGCCGAAATTGATGCAGCCATCACTGCGGGACCAGATTACATGGCAAACTACACGGAACTGGCGAAGGAAGTGGCTGCGGCGGATTGGGAAAAAGCAGTCGTGCTAGCAGATTCAGAACTAGATGGGATAGCAAAAGAGGCTGCCATCGCATTTGTCGAGATTCCCCAGATTCCAGCAAACTACCACCATGTGTTGGACGTGCGTCATGGGCCCATGGTCTTAGTTGATGAGAAGACATTAGTGATTGCCGCGCTGTCCCCAGAGGAAGAGATGCTCCAGAGGGACTTGGTGAAAGACCTTAAGCGGAGGGGTGCCAGGGTGGTTACTATCAGCGGTGCTGGGCACAGCTGGGGGGCCGACTGGCAGGTTGAACTCCCCGGGTATCAGAACTACGGGGTGAATGGTATACCCTTCATCTTTATACCCCAGGCTGTCGGGCTTTATAAAGCACTCCACAAGGGTCTCAATCCCGATCTGCCCGATGGTTTAGAACCTATGATCGATCTTGGAAATAATGGTTAAGGATGGCAGGAATCCACTGGTGGGTGCAGAATTCGCAGTAATGATGTTATGACGACGTAACAAACGGTAGGGGTTGTCAGCTGGTTTTCAGAAATGAGGAGGTTCTTTACATGAAGATTGCCATTATTGGTGCGGGCAGTATGTTTACGCGGCATTTGACTGTGGACATTCTGAACATCGAGGGGTTCGATGAAGGGGAATTTGCCCTAGTGGATATCGATCCCAAGCGCTTGGAGCTGGCCCACAAGCTGGTGGAAATGGTCATCGAGAGGCTGGGCAAGAAGAATTGGAAAGTCCGCTCCTCCACAGACCGCAGAGAGGTACTCGCGGATGCAGATTTTGTGATTAACCAGATTGAGGTACACGGCCTAAAAACTGTAAAGCTTGAGTTTGAAATCCCGCTGAAATACGGGGTAAAGCAGTGCATCGGCGATACTTTGGGCCCAGGTGGATTGTTTAAGACCTTAAGGACCCTGCCTGCCTGGATCGACATTGTCCGGGATATTGAGGAACTGGCACCCAATACCACAATTCTCAACTACACCAACCCCATGTCGGCTGTGACCTTGGCCACTACCAGGATCACCGATATTCCGATCGTAGGATTGTGCCATTCGGTGCAGGGAACCAGCCAGAAACTCGCGGAAATGCTCGGGGTTCCTTATGAAGAACTGAAGTGGGAATGTGCGGGGATTAACCACATGGCGTGGTTCACTACTTTGGAGCACAACGGCAAGGATATGTATCCAGTACTCAGAGAAAAGGCAAAAGATCCAGAGTTCCTGGCACTGGACCCGGTGCGTCTTGATGCGATGCTGTACTTGGGTGCTTTTGTCACGGAATCCAGCGGACACTTCTCCGAGTACATTCCATACTACCGCAAGCGCCAAGACCTCATTGATAAACACTGCAGCGTAGGCTACAACGGCGCGACTGGCTTTTACGCCAACGAGTGGCCAACGTGGCGGGCAAACACTGATCGGGAGATCCAGGCGCTCATTTCGGGCGAAAAAGAGCTTAATCTGGAGAAAAGCCACGAGTACGCCGCAGTGATCATCGAAGCAATGGTCAAGAACGTGCCGAACGTGATCTACGGCAACGTCAAGAACACAGGGTTAATCGAGAACCTACCCCAGGATGGCATCGTAGAAGTGGCGTGCATGATTAACCGCAACGGGATCAATCCCTGCTATTATGGACGCCTGCCTGAGCACCTCGCTGCCCTCAACAGAAGTAACATGGCCTTCTTTGAGCTGGCAGTAGAGGCAGTGCTGCAGAAAGATCGGGAGATGGCGATGCGTGCGCTGATGATGGATCCGCTCACAGCTGCCGTCTGCTCGCTGGACGAAATCAAGGCGATGTTCGATGAGCTCTATGAAGCGGAAAAGGAGTATATCGCTGAGTTGAATTAAGGTAAGTTCAGGAGGGCAGAAATTGGCTCATTACTTGCAGGAATTGGTGAGAAGGCATAAAGCCGGGCATCCTCAGGGGATTTTTTCCGTATGCAGTGCTAACGAATTTGTCATTGAGGCGCTGCTGGAGTACGGGAAGCAGAACGATCTGGCTGTCTTGGTGGAAGCCACGTGCAACCAGGTGAATCAGTTCGGCGGGTACACAGGCTTGGCTCCAGCTGATTTCGTGAGGTTGGTAGAAACGCTAGCCGCGAAGGTGGATTTTCCCATGGCGAAGGTTATCCTGGGTGGGGATCACTTAGGACCGAACCCCTGGAAAGGGGAGCCGGCAGAGTCCGCCATGGCCAAGGCCAGAGTCTTGGTGAAAGGGTACGTCAAGGCAGGGTTTACGAAAATCCACATAGATGCCAGCATGCATCTTGGGGACGATGGCGATCCCAATGCCCCACTCGATCCTGGGCTGATCGCCGAGCGCACCGCTGAGCTCTGCCGAGCAGCCGAAGAAGGCTACCAGGAGCGGCTCACAGAGCACTCTGGCGCAGAACCACCTGTCTATGTCATCGGCACTGAGGTGCCCGTACCAGGTGGTACCGTAGGTGAAGATGAGGGACTGAGCGTTACCAAACCTGCGGACTTCCACGGGACTGTCAGTGTTACACAGGAAACATTCGCTAGGCACGGTTTAGGTGAAGCCTGGGGTAGAGTCGTGGGTGTTGTGGTGCAGCCTGGTGTTGAGTTTGGCGACCACTTCATCGCAGAGTACGACCGGGCAGCAGCCCACGAATTGAGCAGAGCACTTGATCAGTATCCGGATTTGGTATTTGAAGGCCATTCGACGGATTATCAGCAGCCTGAAGCCCTCAGGCAGATGGTGGAAGACGGTGTAGCGATTCTCAAGGTAGGGCCAGAACTGACCTTCGTGTTCCGGGAAGCGCTGTTCCTGTTGGAGCACATTGAGCGTCAGATTCCAGCACTAGCAGGGGCAGAATTGTCGAACCTGCAGGAGACGATGGAAGCGCTCATGCTTGCCGAACCGAAGAACTGGGCCCCCTACTACAAGGGAAATGCTGCCGAGCTGAAGTTTGCCCGTATATACAGCTTGTCCGACCGCATCAGGTACTACTGGGCCAATCCAAAGGCAGCCGCGGCGGTAAGACGACTGTTGAACAACCTAAACGAGGTCGATGTTCCCCTCAGTCTGCTCAGTCAGTATCTCCCAAGACAATACCGTAAAGTAAGGGCAGGAGAGCTTCCAAAACGGGCGGAGGCCTTGATCAAAGACCGGATTGTCGAGGTTTATGAGAAATACGGTTTTGCAACACGACCGCGAGACTAACTAAAGAGGTGGTACAAATGGCAAAGGAGAACGGCTTGCTGCTTACCGAGTATAAACCCAGAAGTGAGCTCGTGGTGGAGCGCGAAGAGATTACGGGTCCGAAGTTCCCGGTCATCGACATTCACGCCCACTTTGGTCCCCTCACTCTGGGTCCAGACTATGAGAAGCGCTTTGACCCGAAGAAAGAGGTAGAAAAGCTGAAGAGCCTGGGTGTGGTGTATATCACCAACCTGGAAACTTTGTGGGGTGCGGAGCTGGAACGGGTTGTAAACAAGATTAAACCCTATGATGACTTTATCCTCACCTTTGGTTCTGTGGACATCTTGCGCTTGGATGAGCCGGACTTTGCGGACCACGTGGAGGAAACCCTTAAGAATTACAGAAAGACCGGCATCCGGGGACTCAAGCTCTGGAAGAACATCAGCTTGGGCATGAAGGATAAAGCAGGCAAGTATATTCCCATTGATGACAAGCGCCTGAAGCCCATTTGGGATTGGTCTGCTGAGCTCGATCTGCCCATCGTGATCCACATTGCTGATCCGGTAGCGTTCTTTAGGCCCGTCGACCAGTACAACGAGCGCTGGGAAGAGCTGCAGGGTCACCCTGACTGGTCGTTCTGCAAGCCTGGCCTCTTTACCTTTGAAGAACTCATGGAGCAGCAGGAGAGCATGGTTGCCCAGAATCCTGATACCACGTTCATCATTGCTCACGGTGGGTCGTACAGCGAGAATCTCGGCTGGGTCGGCCAGTGCCTCGATAAGTACCCGAACATGTACATCGACATCGCAGCACGGCTGGCCGAATTTGGACGGCAGCCTTATACCTCTCGCAAATTCTTTACAAAATACCAAGATCGCATTCTCTTCGGAACGGACTGCGGGCCTGGGTGGTATGAGCATCTCCGCTACTACGAGTTCTTTGAAACCTGGAACGAGTACTTCGACTACGGCAGCGGAGAGATCCCCGGCCAAGGACGCTGGAAGATCTATGGCATCCATCTGGATGACGAAGCATTAGAGAAGATCTACTACAAAAATGCAGCCCGCATTCTCGGCCTTGAGGTGAAATAAATGTCGTCTACGCCGCTTCTCCTCACGGAGTATATGCCCAGAAGCGAACTTGTTGTGGAACGGCAGACTGTAACACAGCCCAAGTTCCCAGTAATCGATGCCCATACACACTTTGGGCCCCTGACCAACGGTCCGGACTTCGACACCAAGTACGATACCGAGGCTGAAGTCGCAAAACTGAGGGAGCTGGGTCTGGAGAAGGTTGTAACCTTGGAGGTGGCGTGGGATGCTGAGCTGGACCGCGTCTTCCGCAAACTCGAACCGTGCCTCGACTTCTTCGTGGTCTTTGGTTCCGTGGATGTCAGCCGCTTAGATGAACCGGACTTCGAGCGCTCCGTGTGGAAGACCGTAAGCGAGTCCAAGGCCAAAGGAGTGCGCGGGCTGAAGATGTGGAAGAACATCAGCCTGGGGATGAAGGATAAAGATGGTAAGTACGTTCCCATCGATGACAAGCGGCTCCAGCCGATCTGGCAGGCCGCCGCGGACCTTGATCTGCCCATCCTAATCCACATTGCTGATCCAGTGGCGTTCTTTAGGCCCATTGACCAGTATAACGAGCGCTACGAGAATCTGCTCAAGCATCCAGATTGGTCGTTCTGTGCCCCTGAACTGTTCACATTTGAGGAGTTAATGGAGCAGCAGGAGAACCTCATTGCCAGCAATCCGAATACCACGTTTGTAGTTGCCCACGGAGGTTCGTATTCTGAGAACTTAAGCCAGGTGGCCGCGTGGTTGAGGCGCTACCCCAACATGCACATCGACATTGCCGCCCGGCTGGCGGAGTTTGGCAGGCAGCCCTACACATCGCGCCGGTTCTTCACTGAGTTCCAAGACAGGATTCTCTTCGGTACCGACTACGGGCCGGGCTACTACGATCGCACGCTGTACTATGAGTTCTTGGAAACCTGGAACGAGTATTTCCCTTACACCCGCGCACCCATTCCCGGTCAAGGCCGCTGGAACATCTACGGCATCGGTCTGGAAGATGAGATCTTGGAGAAGGTTTACAACAAGAATGCAAAGCGGATCTTGAAAATCTAGGAGAAACACATGGACGCAGTAGGAAAGGCTCTTAAAGTCTCTGGCCTGCAGAGACAATATGCAGGCCAGTTTGTGGTTTTGTGGCTTGTGGGCATGCTCGCATACGCGGGCTTTGGTTTGGCGTATCCCCAGTTTTCGGTTCTCATTACCGACCAAGGGTTTACGCTCCAGCAGTTCGGGCTGATCCAGGGCCTGGCGACTTTCTTGTCCATCAGCAGCCAGGTCTCCATTGGCAAGCTGTCGGACAGGCTGGACAAGCGCAAGCCAATTCTAGCCGGAGCCCTACTCTTGAGTATCCCTGTAACGGTCATCTTTCCCCATGCGCAGAGCCTCGTCTTGTTCGTGGTCCTCTTGGCTGTGAATCAGCTGGCGACCAGTTTGTTCAATGCCACGGCTGCCAACTGGGTGACGCGCTTTGGAGTCAAGGAGCAGCTGGGGCGCATGCACGGCTTTTACCGGATCTCGTTCTCGGTGGGCTGGGTCCTGGCTACAGCCTTTATGGGCACATCCCTCGATCGGTGGGGGGTGGAGGCCACCTTTTACCTGGGTGCTGGGATGGTGGCCCTTGCTCTCCTCCTGACAGTTCTCCTGACCAGGGATGTCGCGAGTGAACCGGCTGCCGTAGTGAGAGAAGTCCAGGATACTTCAGGTCATTTTCAGTGGCCGCTGCAGCTGAAAGTTATTCTGGCGGCGCTGGGTATCTTCACACTGGCTCAGACGATGGGCACACATCTAAACTATATCTTCCTGCGGCAGGAGATGCAGGTCACGAACCAGCAGTTCGGGATGCTCTCGTCGGTGCAGTCTTGGCCCGAGATACCTCTCATGCTTGCATTGGGAATCGTTGCCGACAGGGCTTCGAGTACTGCTTTGGTGGCCGGTGGGATGCTTCTCGCTGGACTTCGCTGGCTGCTCATGTCGATTGTACGGGGGATTCCTTTCCTGTACGCGATCATGCCGCTCCATGCGATCGGGATGACGATCACGGAAGTGGTGATCATTGCCGTGATCACCCGCCAGGTCCCAAGCAGATTCTTGGGCACCGTGATGGGTTGGCAGGTTACGGTTTTAAGTGCCGCTAGGCTCCTGGCCCCTCTGCTTGCGGGGATGGTAGGAGAGCACTTTGGCATCCGAGTTGTGTTCCTCGTTTCGGCTCTGATCTCTGCCGCAGCGGGACTGCTTATTGCCTATTCCGCTTCTGGTGCTAACAAACGGGGCTAGATATAAGATTATTGTTGAAATTTCAGCGGATAAAGGCAGGATATTGCAAATATACGTCGAACACAAAACTTATCATGATGTTATGACATGTATGGAACAAGCTGGTAAGAAAGGGGGGTAAGGTTTACTTCTTTTCTTCACTACCAAGAAAATAGACAAGGGAGGATAATATGAAAAGATTTAGTATTGTCTTGGTATTAGCATTGGTTGCTGCTCTCGGTTTGTCAGCTCTGGCTCAGGCCCAAGTAACACTGAGCTACCGTTTCTGGGACCTGAACCAAGCTCCGGCGATGGAAGCCATTGCTAGGGCCTTTGAAGCAAAGAATCCTGGTATTAAGATCGAAATCGAAGTGATTCCGTGGAGTCAGTACTGGACCAACCTGGAGACCGCGGCCACTGGTCGCAACCTCCCAGATGTGTTCTGGCTGAATGCTACGAACTTCGAGCTGTACGCAAGCAACAACATGCTCGTGCCCCTGGATGACTGGCTCGCTAAGAGCGACCTGATCAGTCTGGATGACTATCCACCAGCGCTGGCTGCAATTTACAACTATCGCGGCAAGCAGTACGCGATCCCGAAGGATATGGACACCATCGGGCTGTGGTATAACAAGGAACTCTTTGACGCAGCTGGTATTCCGTATCCCAATGCGGACTGGACCTGGGATGATTTCCGCGAAGCAGCAATCGCTTTGACCGATGAAGAAAACCAGGTTTGGGGCTTTGCTGCAGAACTCAGCCTGCAGAGCGGCTTCGGCAACACCATCTATCAAGCAGGCGGCTATGTTGTGAACGAGGATCGGACCAAGGCTGGGCTTGCTGAGCCTGAAGCAATCGAAGGACTGAAGTTCTGGACCGATTTGATCAACGTCGACAAGGCGTCCCCCAGCATGGCGCAGATGACCGATACCGAGCCGATCTCCTTGTTCGAATCTGGCCGGGCTGCCATGTACTTCACCGGCTCCTGGAACGCCGTACGCTTTAACGCCAATGAGTACACGAAGGATCGGGTAGACGTAACTGTTCTGCCCAAGGGTAAGCAGCGGGCTGTCATTATCCACGGCCTTGGCAATGTCATTGCTGCTAACACCAAGCACCGCGAAGAGGCATGGAAGTTTGTTGAGTTCCTCGGATCCAGGGAAGCAATGGAAATCCAAGCTGCAACAGGAACCGTTATTCCTTCCTACATGGCTCTGCAGGATACATGGGTAAAATCCATTCCGCAGTTCAACTTGCAGATCTTCTTGGATCAAATCGAGTGGGCAGTGCCCTATCCCGTATCGGTACGGGCAAGACACTGGCAGCAGCTCCTAACCGACTGCCTGACACCGGCCTGGGCCGGAGAGATCTCCATCGAAGAAGCTGCCCAGGAAGCACAGCGCCAGGTGCAAGAAGTACTTGATTCAGAAAGACGGTAATGATCAGAGGCCTCCCCTCCTTGGGGAGGCCCCATCCAAACCTCGTTTGCTGGGGGAGTTCGTCGGAAGGGTGTGGACGATGTGAGCGGAATCAATAAGAAAAAGCTTCAGGACTGGTTTTGGGCCTATTTCATGATTCTCCCCACCGTGGCTGGAACACTCATCTTCAGCATCTGGCCCCTTATTCAGTCGTTTTACCTCAGCTTCACAGAGTGGGGGGCATTTGGCTCGTACGATTGGGGTGGGACCGTAAACTTCGAACGCATGCTCGGAGATAGCGTTTTGTGGCAGGCGCTGCGGAATACCATCGTTTTCACTGTCGGTTCGGTGCCCTTCGGGATTGCTCTATCGATTATAGTAGCGGTATTGCTCAATACGAAAATTCGGGGCATGTCCACCTATCGCACGCTGTACTTTCTGCCGGTGGTCACGATGCCGGTGGCCGTGGCCATGGTTTGGCGCTGGCTCTACAACGCTGATTTTGGTCTTTTGAATCACATTCTTAGTACCGTGGGCATCGCGGGGCCGCGGTGGCTGACTGACCCGAATTACGCAATGATATCGTTAATTATCGTATCTATTTGGAGTTCGATTGGGTATAACATGGTGATCTTCCTTTCCGGCCTGCAGGGTATTTCTAAGCAGTACTATGAGGCGGCGGAAATTGACGGGGCCAATTCCTTTGTGCAGTTCTTTCGGATCACCCTGCCAATGCTGAGCCCGACTATTTTCTTTGTGACAGTGACCTCGCTTATTTCATCGTTCCAGGTTTTCGAGCTGATCTTCACCATGATTGGAATCAACAGTCCGGTAATCCGCCACACCCAGAGCGTCGTGTTTTACTTCTACCGTCAGGCGTTTGTAAACATGGACAAAGGTTACGCGGCGGCGATCTCGCTCGTACTGTTTGTGATTATCCTGGGAGTAACGATAGTACAGTTTAGACTGCAAAAGAGGTGGGTGCATTATGAGTAAGGAGCGCTCTCAGAAGAGATCGACTGGGAAGCTGATTGTGCATATCATCCTGATTGTTGGTGCTTTGCTCATGGTGGGCCCGTTTATCTGGATGATCCTGACCTCTTTCATGAGTTTGGGCGAGTCAACGCGGGTACCGCCGGTAATCATTCCGGCTCAGCTCCGCTGGCAGAACTACCAGCGTGTTTTCACGTCCTTTCCCTTTATGAGATTTTATTGGAACACGTTTTCCACTACTGTAATGAAGGTCGCTGGGCAGGTCTTCTTCTGCTCCATGGCAGCTTACGCCTTTGCCCGCATTCGCTTTCCTGGGCGCGACTTCTTGTTTGTCATGATTCTCTCAGTGCTGATGGTGCCGTCGCAGGCCTACATTATTCCTCGCTACCTGCTGATGGCACGTCTCGGGTGGCTCAATACCTTGACGGCACTGACCGTGCCGGGGCTGACCAGTTCTTTTGGGACATTCTTGCTCAGGCAGTTCTTCATGTCGCTCCCTACCGAGCTGGAAGAGGCAGCTACCCTGGACGGGTGCAACCATTTTCAGATCTACTACAAGATCTTCGCTCCTCTGGCAAAATCAGGCATGATAGCCCTGGCCATCTTCACTGCGCTGTGGTCTTGGAACGACTTGATGTGGCCGCTGATCGTGAACAGCTCGCCTTTGAAGATGCCCCTGTCTGCAGGCTTGTCTTCGCTGCAGGGTCAGTACGGGACGGACTTTCCGCTGCTGATGGCAGGTTCTCTCATGGCTATTGCCCCTATGATCGCGATGTTCATCGTCCTCCAGAATCAGTTCGTAGAAGGCATTGCCTTGACTGGCACGAAAGGTTAAGCAGGCACCGGGTCGAAAGACACGCAGCGACTCTGGCGATCATCAGCGCTGGAGTCGCTTTTTTGCCCCGCTGCAGCACCGACTAGGCCGCTATCAGCTGCTTCTTTCCTTGACACCGGCACTCCGTTGATAGTAACATGAACCTGGCGGTTGCGCTGATTGAGCGAAACACAGCCGGGCCTGCAGCGCGCAAGAAGGGGAGGTAACATACTTGAAAATATCTGTTTCAGTCATGTGCATGGACTACAAGGACATGGGCAGACAGTTCGAGCTGCTTAATGACTTCACTGATGCCTATCATTGGGATGTCATGGATGGCAACTATGTGCCGAACCTGTCTCTGAACTTGGATATGCTGAAAACGCTGTCTCCTGTCATTCACAAACCTATCCATGCTCATCTGATGGTAACACGGCCGCAGGATTATGTTGAGCACCTCATCGAGCTGGGAGTTAGTGAGATATCTTTACACATTGATACGGTAAGCCGCCAGATGTTCCGACTCATGAATCTAGCCGAGGAAGCGGGAGTGGCGGTGGGCGCGGTACTTAACCCTATGGAGACTATCGACAGCCTGCAGTACGTGCTGGGCCGCCTGGCATCTGTGACAGTGATGACCGTCGATCCAGGATTTGCCGGCCAGAAGTTTATTCCTGAGATGCTCGACAAGATTGCAGCGCTGAAGGAACTCAAGCTAAAGCAGGGTTACAAATATGAGATAGAGGTGGACGGGAGCGTGAACCCACGCACGTTCGAGCGCCTGATGGATGCCGGTGCGGAACGCTTTGTCTTGGGGAGTTCGGGATTATTCACGTTAGGCGCCACTTTGGAAGAGGCAATTGCAGGTGCCCGCAGTTTTATACCGTTCAAAAACAGCAGCAAGGTGTGATTGGTGATGCAGCAGTTATCTAGTGTGCTCGGAATCGATATTGGCGGTACCAACATTCGCCTCGCACATATTGATAGGAATCTGAAGGTTATCCGCTCCTCCAGGATTAAGGTGGAAGAGGCGGAGGGGGGACTGGTCAGCTATCTTTCCGAGGCGATCGGGGAGTTCACAGCCAGCGCTGAACCAGAGATCGGTGCTATCGGCATTGGAATTCCAGGTATCGTGAGCGAAGCTGGTGAGATTCTTTCCTGCCCGAACTTGGATCCAGCGATCACTGGGATAAACCTGCGGGAAACACTCATGGCAAAATTTGGTGTGCCCGTATATGTGCAGAAGGACGTCAACTTCATTCTGTATGGTGAGTACCGTGCTCTCAGCACAGGGCCCAGCTGCAGCGTGCTTGGGTTTTATGTGGGGACAGGGCTGGGCTTTGCCTCTGTGATCCGCGGCAGACTGGTCACAGGCGCCCGGGGTTTTGCGGGTGAGCTCGGGCATATTCCCGTTAAGGGCAAGGATGATCCCTGTGCCTGCGGAAATAACGGCTGTCTGGAGC
>LSQX01303599.1_pt2 | contig 31937 bp, 27 predicted proteins | sample 654561 | NCBI WGS metagenome assembly LSQX01 (sample SAMN04489861, study PRJNA283612) | anaerobic digester metagenome | isolation source: 4 biogas reactors fed with cattle manure at either 37C or 55C with and... | place: Denmark: Kongens Lyngby | collected 2014 | reverse complement strand
CTTCTCATTCCATCTCTGAACGCCTTATTTTAGCGCCTTATTTTAGGGTGTCGGATACGGCTTCTTGGGAGAACAGGCGATGCCCTTCAAAAACCGTCAACATATGAATGGCATCCTCGCATACGCGATACACGATTCGATAATTGCGAATGATGACTTCGCGGATGTCTTGAGCGGAGCGCTCGGGCACCATGCGTCCTGCGAAGGGCGTCTCAGCGGCTTTGCGGGTGCGTTTTTGCAGTTGTTCGACCCAGGCCCGGGCGGCGCGGGGATTGTCCTGCGCGATGTATCGACCGATATCCAAGAGATCTCGACGCGCCCTGTCGGTCCAAAGAATCTTCATGGTTCACAAAAATGTTATGGTTCCAGGGGACCGAAGGTGTCGTCGAGTTCACGCGTTAGCGCGGCATCGTCGATCAGTCGTCCGGCAGCGGCATCCGCCAAGCCCTCGTCGATCGCCGTGTGAAACCTCGCCTGCGCATTGAGGCGGTCAAATTCTGCGGGGGTGAGGAGCACCGCAGCGGGCCGTCCATTTTGCGTGATGACAAACGGGCGCTTCGTGGCCTGCAGTTGTCGGAGCACTTTGGAAGCATGCGTTTTAAATTCCCCCACCGGGAGGATATCTTCGGAAATTTGTAGACTTTTCATCGGCGCACCTCCAATTGTGTCACGCGATACAGGTCTAAATATAGACCATGAAACAGACCTTTTCAACAAGGCGTTCTCAAATGGCACGCGTCTATTTTGATACCCTTTTATCCACTCAGAGTCATTTGAAATGCTTTTAAGTGCGTGTTTTTATTGAATTTTTATTCACTCAGAGTCATTCGGAAAGCATTCGGGCAGGGCGGGAGGAGCGGGAGGAGCGGGCTAGTCGCTGTCTTTGATGTGCCGGACGATGGTGGCTAAGAGGGCGTCGATGCCGATGCGTCCGGGGATCGCGGTGCCGACGATGGGGCGCTGCGACTCGCGGTGCAGGCGATCGAGGAGGGCGCGCTGCTTGCTGCGGGGCACCCGGTCGACCTTGGTGGCCGCGATGATGGTGGGCACGCCCACCGACTGCAAAAAAGAGAGGAGCTGCTGCTCTTCGGCCTCGGGCCCCCGGCGGCAGTCGACGAGGATGACCACCAGTCGCAAGGTGCTGCGGGTTTGCAGGTAGGCCTGGATGAACTCGGCCCAGGCTTGTTGGGCGGCGTGGGAGGCCCGGGCGTATCCGTAGCCGGGCAGGTCGACCCAGTAGAGCTTTTGCCCGGTGTCGAGGCGGGCCTCTACATGCACAATGGTGCGCGTACGCCCCGGTGTGTTGCTCACTTTGAACAGCCCTTTGCGCCCCGAGAGCGCGTTGAGCAGGCTGGACTTGCCCACGTTGGAGCGCCCGGCAAAGGCCACCTCGGGCAGCGTGGGCTCGGGCAGTCGGGCGATGCTGCCGGTGGAGCTAATTAACCGGGTATCGACGATGCGCGGGTTCATGTTCGGCGTACCTTTCGCTGAATGGCGCGGGCGAGCTCGAGGAATTCGCCGACGCGAAAAAGCCAGCAGCACGCCGCATACACAATGAGCGAGACCCCCATGGCGATGGCGAGCACGGCGATGTTGCGCGGCGCGTTGCCCCCCAACGACCATTGGCCAAAGTGCGCGACCCCCCAGGCGGCCGCCCCCATGACGGCGCTGGCAGCCAAGAGGCGCAGCCAGTTGAGCGCCACGCGGCCCATGCCGAGCTTGCCGATGGTGAGGCGCAGGATGACCACCAGGGCCAGGGCCTGGATGGTGGTGGACAAGGCCAAGGCCATGCAGAGCCCGACGTAGCCGTAGGGACCGCGCAAAATCAGGGCGCTGACGACGTACACGACGATGTTGACCAGGGTCATGATGACCGGGATGCGCACGCGTTCGATGGCGTAAAACACCGGGACGGTTTGGCGCAGCAGGGCCACCGAGCACATGCCCAGGGCCATCCATTTGAGGGCGTGGGCGGTGTTGACGGCGTCCTCGTAGGAGAAGCGACCGCGCTGGTAAATCACGACGATGATGGGCTCGGCCAGGGCCCAGAGGCCGATCATGGCGGGGGTGGCGACCAGGAGCCCTAGGCGAATGGCGTGGTTGTAGACCTGCTTCATGTCGTCGGTGCGGCCTTGCCCCCGGAGAGCGGCGAGGCTCGGCAAGGCGGCGGTGGAGATGGCCATGACCAGCACCGCCAGGGGCAGCTCCATCAAGCGGCTCGAAAAGCCAATGTAGGTGACGGCCCCTTCGCCGAGGCCCGAGGCAAAGGCGCTGGCGATGTAGAGATTGAGGATGTACGCCGCGGCGCCGAGGATCATGGGCAGGGTGAGGCGGATGACCCGGCGCAGGTGGGGGTTGCGCAGGGTGAAGGTGGGGCGCGCCAGGAGCCCCAGTCGGCGCAGGGAGGGCAGTTGCAGGGCGAGTTGCAAGACGCCGCCGGCCAGCACGCCAAAGGCCAGGGCGTAGACCGGTTCGAGCCCGATGGCGGGCATCCAGCCGCTGAGACCCAGCATGGACGCGATGATGGAGAGGTTGAGAAACACCGGGGCAAAGGCCGGCGAGAAGAAGTGTCCCGAGGCGTTGAGCAGGCCCATGGCCAAGGAGGTGAGGCTGATGAAGAAGATGTAGGGGAACATCGTGCGGGTCAGGCTGGTGGCCAGCTCGAACTTGCCGGGGATGTCGACGAAGCCGGGGCCGGCGGCCTTGGTGAGCCAGTAGGCGTTGCAGCTCCCCAGGATGGCCAGGATGCCCAAGAAGGTGATGGAGAACCCGTAGAGCGCGCTGAGGAATTGCTTTTGCGCATCGGCGTCGGCGGTGGCGCGCAGCTTGGCGTAGACCGTGGTGACGGAGATGGAGAAGGCGCCCTCGGCGGTCAGGCGCCGAAACGAGTTGGGGATCATGAAGGCCACTTGAAAGACGTCGATGGCCTCCTTGGGGAAGATCGCCGCCATGATCGACTCGCGCAGCAGGCCCAAAATGCGAGAGGCAAAGGTGCCGGCGCTGACGATGCCCGCCCGCTTCGTCAAATTTTTTTCCGGAGCGTCCATGCCCCCGTTCCTAGCAGGTTTTTTGGTGAAGTGGCCAATTTACGCCGCAAAAAACGCGTTTTATTTGAAAACCATCCCACTTTGTGACACTTTTTGAAAAATGCTTAATTATTCATAGGTTAGCTGCTTTTCACTCTTTTTCTGTTTTCTGCAGAATTTTACCTAAGATGTTGAATAATTTAAAAATTGACAATTTGCTGCCCGCGTGGCTTTCTTAACGCTAAGAATAAGTGGGAAAGAGTGGGAATGTTTAAAGGCCGCTACAATCACTCGTTGGACACCAAGGGACGCGTCAGCTTGCCGGCGCGCTTCCGCGAGTCGTTGCAGGTGGGGGGCGATGATCGCGTCGTCTTGACACCGGCCCTAGACGCCACCTTCCCCCACATCGATGTTTACCCCTGGCAGCGCTGGCTGGAGTTCGAGAACCGGCTGGCGGCCAAGCCCCTGTTTGATGAAAACGTCATTCTGTTGAAGCGGCTGGTGGTGGCCAACGCCATCGAATGCCCCATCGACAGCCACGGCCGCATCCTCGTTCCGGCGTCGCACCGCGAGCTCGCCGCGGTGGACCGCGATGCCATTTGGCTCGGCATGACCCGCACCATTGAGCTGTGGTCGCCCGAAATCTGGGCCCGGGCCGAGTCCGAAGCCCTGGCCAACATTCAGGACGTGCGCCGCGGTCTCGCCGCGCTGGACTTGTGATGCCATGACCGAACCCCGACAGTTCTCCCACCAACCCGTATTGCTCAACGAAGTGCTCGAAGCCCTGGCACCGGTGGCGGGCGGCGTGTATTGCGACGCCACCATCGGCGGCGGCGGTCACGCTGAATCCGTGCTGGAGGCCTCGGCCCCCGACGGTCGGCTCATCGGCATCGATCGCGATCCCGCGGCGGTGGCAGCGGCCCGTCAGCGCCTGGCGCATTTCGGCGACCGCGTGCAAATCATCCACGGGCGCTTCTCGGAGCTGGAGCGACTGCTGGCCCAGGTGGGGGTGCCTGCGGTGGACGGTCTGCTGGTGGACTTGGGCGTGTCCTCTCACCAGCTCGACGTGGCGGCGCGGGGCTTTTCGTTTATGAATTCCGGTCCTCTCGACATGCGGATGAACCCCACCGAGGGGGAGACCGCCTCCGAGCTGCTCGCTCGGGTGAGCGAGGACGAACTGGCCGACATCATTTACCGCTTTGGCGAGGAGCGCTTGTCCCGCCGGGTGGCGCGCTCGATTAAGCGCATGGCCAACGACGGCACCATGGCCAGCACCGCCGACCTGGCCGTGGCCGTGCGGCGGGTGGTGGGCAAGACGCCCAAGGGCAAGTCCGACCCAGCGACCCGCACCTTTCAAGCCATCCGCATCGCCGTCAACAACGAGCTGGGCGAACTCGAATCCCTGCTCGATGCATTGCCCGCGCCGTTAGCGGTGGGCGGCACTGTGGCCATCATCGCGTTTCACTCCATTGAAGACCGCATGGTGAAGCAGCGCTTCGCCCAACTGGTGCAGCCCTGCGTGTGCCCGCCGTCCATGCCCGTGTGCCCGTGCCCGCCGCCGGTGGCCGAACTCCGCACGCGCCGCAGCGTGCGCGTCACCCACCGCGAAGAGGCCGACAACCGACGCTCTCGCAGCGCCCGTGTCCGCGCCATCCGGAGAATCCTATGAACGCCCGGCGAGATCCCCAAAAGCCTTCGACCGGCTGGCTGTCGCGCATCTCTCGGCCCAAGAAGCCGCGCACAACCCCGCCTGAGAAAACGCCGACCTCCGCCGCTACCTCTGCTACGCCCAAGGCGCGCCGCGCTCCCTATGCGGTGTCCGGGTGGCAGGTGCTGGCGTCCTTCTCGGCCATCGCGATTATGGCGCTGGCCTGCATTTACCACCTCTACGTGCGCTTCGAGGGCATCCACAGCGGTTACGAGACGGGCAAGGAGCGCCGCGTTCAGGCCCAACTGCTGCTCGAACGCCGCGAATTGCGCCTGGAGATGGCCAGCTTGAAAGAGCAGCGCCGCATCGAAGCCGAAGCCCGCCAACGCTTGGGCATGGAGGTGGCACCCGTCGAGCGCATCGTCTCCACCCAGCAGAAGCGCAAGGCTGTCGCGGTTTCGGGTGGAGCCTTGTAGCCGTGGCCCGCTTGCCGCGTGGACGTCGCTTTTGGATCACCGTCCGCGTCTCCTTTATCGCCATCGTGTTGCTCGCCGGCGGCGTGGCCGTGGGCAAGGGCGCGTGGCATCTGGGCGTGGTACGCCAAGACGAACTCACCGGCATCGCCCGGGAGCAGTACACGCGGCAGCTCAAGCTCAATGCGCGCCGCGGCATGATCCTCGATCGATACGGTCAGGAGCTCGCCGTCGAGGTCGAGGTCGATTCGATTTTCGCCGATCCCCGCGAGGTGGTGGCGCCGGATGCGGCCGCCCGGGCATTGGCGCCGATACTGGAGCGCGACGCCGCCGAACTGAGCGAGCGGTTGACGATGCCCAAGCGCTTTGTGTGGCTCAAACGGCGCGTACCGCCGGAGGTGGCCCAGGCGGTCAAGGCGCTCAAGCTGCCGGGCATCCACCTGCAAAAGGAGAGCAAGCGCTTTTACCCCAACCGGGAGTTGGCCGCCCATGTCATCGGGTACTCGGGTATCGACTCCCAGGGCCTCGAGGGCATTGAGAAGCGCTTTGACGCGCAGCTCAAAGGCAACGCCCACGCCTCGGCGGGCCTGTCGGATGCGGCGGGCAACATCGTGTTCTCCAACGAAACGTTTGGCGACGGGCGGGCCATCGGCGACAACATCTCGCTGACCATCGACCGCTACTTGCAGTACCTGGTGGAGCAGGAGCTCGCCGCCACCTGCCGCCTGTTTGAGGCGCGCGCCGGACACATCGTCGTCAACGATCCCAACACCGGCGAGGTGCTGGCCCTGGCCAACTGGCCCACCTTCAACCCCAACGACATCCGCACCTCCAGCCAGGAGTCGCGCCGCAACCGCGCGCTGCTCGACGTCTTCGAACCCGGCTCCACCTTCAAGGTGTTTACGCTGGCCGCGGGGCTCAACTCCGGGCGGGTGGCCCCGGACGAAAAGTTTTACTGCGAAGAGGGCCGCATGGAGATTTACGACGCCGCCATCCACGACGATCACCGCGACGGCTGGCTCGACCCCACGGGATGTCTGGCCCGCTCGAGCAACATCTGCTTTGCCAAGATGGCGATGAAGATCGGCAGCGAGCGCCTCTATCATTACTTAAAGCGCTTCGGATTTGGCGAGCGCACTCATTTGCAGATGCCCTTTGAGATGCGCGGCATCATGATGCACCACAGCAAGTGGCGCGAGTTCCTCACCGCCACCATCGCCTTTGGCCAGGGCATCGGGGTCACCGGCATTCAGATGAGCAGCGCCTTGGGCGCCATCGCCAACAACGGCAATTTGATGAAGCCCTACATCGTGAAGGAGATCGTCAACTCGCAGGGCGAGGTGCAGTTGCGGACGTCGCCGCAGGTGTTGCGCCGGGTCGTGTCGCGTCGCACGGCGCGGCAAGTCACCGACCTGATGACCGCGGTGACCGAGGAGGGGGGCACCGGTGTGGGTGGCGCCATCGACGGCTACCTGGTGGCGGGCAAGACCGGCACCGCGCAGAAGTCCAAGGGGGCGCTGGGCTATCGCGACAAGCACAACTTCGTCAGCTCGTTCTTTGGCTTTGTGCCGGCGGAGAATCCCAAGCTCGCCATCTCGGTGGTCATCGAAGAGCCCGTGCTCAATTACTACGGCGGCACGGTGGCGGCCCCGGCGTTTGCGCGCATCGGCACCAAGGCCCTGCGCCACATGGGCATCGAACCGTCGCGCCCTGGAAAACCCACCGTCGCTGCGGCGAAATCGCGCGACGCGGCCAAGGGCAAACCCGAGGCGGCGACCGCTTCCCGCGCGCCCATTCAGGTCAAGGACGAGGCGGCCTCCAACGCCGAGGCAGCCGCGGGACCCGTGCCCGAAGATCACGTGCGCATCCCCTCGCTGCTGGGCCTCTCCATGGGGCAGGCGCTCAAAAAATTGTCGGCGGTCGAGCTGCGGCCAATGATGGCGGGCACCGGCGTGGCGGTGGAGCAGGTGCCGGCTCCGGGCGAGTGGGTGCCCAAGGGCGAATACGTCCAGGTAAATTTTCAACCCATGCGCGAGCAGGAAGCGTCCGGACCATGAAGCGCATCGACGAATTGGCCAAGCGCGTTGCGGGGGCGGTCGTGCGCGGCGATGGCGCGGTGACGGTGCGGGGTATCGCCCACGATTCACGGGCGGTGCAGCCCGGTTGGTTGTTTGCGGCGCTGCCCGGCGCCCGGGTCGACGGCGCGCAGTTCGCGTCTCAGGCGGTGGCCAACGGTGCCGCGGCGCTGCTGTGCGAGCGCGCCCAACCCGTGTCCGTTCCGCAGCTCGTCGTGCCCGATGCGCGTGCGGCGTTGGGTGCCATTGCGGCGGCGATCTACGGCGACCCCGCGGCGTCTCTACAAGTGGTGGGCATCACCGGTACCAACGGCAAGACCACCGTGGCGCATCTGTTGGCCCAGGCCCTGGAGGGTTTGGGACATCCCTGCGGCGTCATGGGCACGGTGGGGCATCGGTTCGGTGCGTATCGCGTCGCGGCGTCCCACACCACCCCCGAGGCCCCGGTGGTGCAGCAGGTGCTGGCCGAGATGCGCGACCGCGGTGCCACCCACGTGGTGATGGAGGCCTCGTCCCATGGCCTGGCGTTGGGGCGCTTGTCCGGCACGGCCTTTCGCGTCGCGGCTTTCACCAACCTCACGCAAGATCACCTGGACTTCCACGGCGACATGGCGACCTACGGAGCGGCCAAGGCGCAGCTCTTTGCCCAACTGGCCCCGGGCGGCACCGCCGTGGTGAACACCGACGATCCCTTTGGCGCGGCGCTGGCATCGCGCATCTCCGAACACCCGGTGCTGCGGGTTTCGTGTCGCCCCGATGTTGCGGCCGACATCCGCCCGGTGCGCCCGCCCGCCATCGACAGCCAGGGCATCGACGCCGACATCATCACGCCGCAAGGGGTTGTCTCCCTGCGCTCTCCGATGGTGGGGGCCCACAACCTGAGCAACCTGCTGGTGGCCCTGGGCATCCTGGTGGGGCTGGGCGAGGACGCGGCCGCGGGAGCCTGTCATTGGCGCGATTGCCACGGCGCTCCGGGACGCCTCGAGCGCATCCCGTCTCCCTTGGGCTTCGCGGTGCTGGTCGACTACGCCCATACGCCGGACGCCCTGTCGCGCATCTTGTCGGCGCTGCGCCCGTTGACCGCCGGTCGGCTGATCTGCGTGTTCGGCTGCGGCGGCGATCGCGATCACGCCAAGCGCCCGCTCATGGGGAGAGCGGTGGCCCAAGGCGCCGACATCGCGGTGGTCACGTCGGACAACCCGCGCACCGAGCCCCCCGAGGCGATCATCGAAATGATATTGCCCGGTCTGGACGACGCGGGCATGCCCCGGCTCACATGGCCCGCAACACCGGGCGTGCGCAGCGGTTATTGGGTGGCGTCCGAACGCGCCGACGCCATCGCCAACGCCATCGATTTTGCGGCCCCGGGGGACACGATTGTCATTGCGGGAAAGGGCCACGAGGACTACCAGATCGTCGGCACGACCTCGCATCACTTCGACGACGCGGCCCAAGCGCGCGCGGCGTTGCAACAACGAAAAGACAAAGGCGACTGACATGGCATTTCCCGTTACGTGGGCCGAAGTGGCGGCCTGGTTGCCGTTGGATGCCGGTGCACCCATGCCGGCGTGTCCGCTAGAAAACATCGTCATCGATTCGCGCGCGGTGGTGCCCGGTGCGCTCTTTGTCGCGCTGCGGGGCGAGCGCTTCGACGGCCACGACTTTTTGCCCCAGGTCCAGGCGTTGGGCGCGGGGGCGGCCTTGGTGTCGCGGCGAAACCCCGACATCGATCTCCCCCAGTGGACAGTGCCGGACACGCTGGCGGGGCTGCAGCAAATGGGCCAGGCCATGCGAGCGCGCTTTCAAGGCCCGGTGGCCGCCATCACCGGCTCCAGCGGCAAGACCACCACCCGCGCATTGCTCGTCGCCATTTTGTCGGAGAAGGGCGCGGTGCACCAACCGGAGCGCAACTTCAACAACCACGTCGGCGTGCCCCTGACCTTGTTGGGCCTGCGCGCCGAACACGATATGGCGGTGTGCGAGCTGGGCTGCTCGGACTTCGGCGAGATCGCGTCGTTGGCAGACTTGGTGAATCCGGATGTGGCTCTGGTGACCAACGTGGGGCCGGCGCATCTCGAAAAGCTCGGCGACCTAGACGGGGTGGCGCGGGCCAAGGGCGAGCTGTGGGCGCAGTTGCGCAAGGACGCGGCCGTGGCCATCAATCTCGACGACCCGCGGGTGGTGCGCATGCCCACGCGGGCCCGTCAGCGCATCGCCTACAGCGCCGTAAAGCAGGAGGCCGACGTGGTGTTGCGCTACCGCCAGGCCGTGCCCGAGGGACAGCAACTCGTCATCGATGTGTCCGGGGATTACGTCGATGTGCTCCTGCCCCTGCACGGACGGCACAATGCGACCAATGCGGTGGCGGCGGCGGCGGTGGCGATCCTCATGGGGGCGTCGACCGAGGAAATACAGCGCGGTCTGGCGCGGGTTCAGCCAGCGCCCGGCCGCATGGTGAGCCTGCAAAACGCGCAAGGCCTCTGGATCATCGACGACACCTACAACGCCAATCCCGCCTCGGTGGCGGCGGCGTTGCACACCCTGGCCGAGCTGCAGAACACCGGGCGCAAGGTGGCGGTGCTGGGCGAGATGCGCGAGTTGGGTCCCCAGGCGGCGCAAGCCCACCGTGAAGTGGGGGCGCTGGTGGCGTCGCTGGGCCTGGACGCCCTCATCGCCGTGGGGGAGGCGGGCGCGCAACTGGTGGCGGGTGCGGTGGCGGCGGGAATGGCGTCCGAGCGCTGTTATCCAGTGGCGGATCAGCGCGCGGCGGCAATAATTGCGTCGGAAATTTCGGAAAGTGGCGATGTGCTGCTTATAAAAGGATCGCGGGGGGCACAGATGGAGATCGCGGTGGCGGGTCTCACAGCGAGCGAGTAGACGATGCTTTACGACTGGCTATACAACGATGTGCGCAACTACGCGGAGTGGCTGCGCTTCCTCAACGTGCTGCGGTACGTCCCCTTTCGCGTCATCATGGGCATGCTCACGGCCATGTTTTTGTCCTTCGCGATGTACCCGTGGTTCATCGACCGCATGCGCAAAAAAAACGTGGGGCAAACCGTGCGCGACGACGGCCCGCAGACGCACTTTTGCAAGAAGGGCACCCCCACCATGGGCGGGGCGCTGGTCCTGTTCTCCGTGGTGCTGTCGACGGCGCTCTGGTCCGACTTGGACAACCCCTTTGTCTGGCTGGTGCTGGCCATCACGGTGGGTTACGGGCTTATCGGCTTCATCGACGACTACCTCAAAATCCGCTACGCCGACTCCCGCGGGATGCCCGGGCGCTTCAAGCTCCTGTTTCAGGTGCTGCTGGCGGCGGTGATCTTTTTGTACGTCTTCATGGACAACTCGTTGCCCGCGGAGTGGCTGCAGGTGCGCCACCGCCTGGCGCTGCCCTTTGTCGCCTTTGACAACCCGCCGGTGGACAACCCGGGGCAACTGGCCTGGTTTCAATACATCGTCTTGCCCCCGTGGTTTTACGTGGCGTTCGCCACCTTCGTCGTGGTGGCCATGTCCAACGCCGTCAACCTCACCGACGGTTTGGACGGCCTGGCCATCGGCCCGGTCATGGTGAACGCCGCGACCTACCTGCTGCTCGCCTACATCGCCGGCCTCACCCTGTTCGGCATCAACATCCCGGAGTACCTGCGCATCCCGTCGGTGCCCATGGCCAGCGAGCTCACCATCTTTTGCGGCGCCATCTTCGGGGCGGGCATCGGCTTCTTGTGGTTCAACACCTTCCCCGCGCAGGTCTTCATGGGCGACGTCGGCTCCTTGGCGCTGGGCGGCGCGCTGGGCGGCATGGCCGTCTTCACCAAAAATGAATTCCTCTCGGTCATCCTGGGCGGCATCTTCGTGCTGGAGGCGGTGTCGGTCATCACCCAGGTGGTGTCGTTCAAACTCACGGGCAAGCGCGTCTTTCGCATGGCGCCCATTCACCATCACTTCGAACTCAAGGGGTGGGCCGAGCCCAAGGTCATCGTGCGCTTTTGGATTATCTCCATCATGCTGGCCTTGGTGGCGCTGGGTTCGCTGAAACTGCGCTAGGCATCCGGGAGAGGGACTTGCACGAAGCTGACGACCAAGTTTGCGGAATGGACAAAGTGCTCTTCATCGCCGTGGTCTTGCTGGTGAGCTTTGGCCTGGTCATGGTGTACTCCGCCTCTTCGGTGATGGCCGACAAGATGATGGGCTCGAGCACTTACTTCCTCGTGCGCCAGTCGATGTACGCCTTTTTGGGGCTGGTGCTGATGCTGGTCATGAGCCGCGTCAATTACCACATCTTTCAAAACGGCCGCTTGATTTGGTTCCTGCTCATCGCGTCCCTCGTCGGCATCTTGGCCTGCCACACGCCCCTGGGCCTCACCATCAAGGGAGCGGCGCGCTGGATCTCGGCGGGACCGGTGACCATTCAGCCCGCGGAGGCGGCCAAGGTCATGCTGGTGATGTGGCTCAGCTACTCGCTGGTCAAAAAGAGCCCGCGCATCAAAACCTTCTCCATCGGCTTTTTGCCGCACCTGATCATCCCGGGCATCTTCATGATGGCCTGCATGACCCAGCCCGACTTCGGCACCACCGTCGTGTTGGCGCTGCTCACGTTTTCGCTGCTCTTCATCGCCGGGGCCAAGCTCGGGTACATCATGCTGGCGGGCATCGTGGCGGCGCCCATCGTTTGGTTTCTCATCGCGGGCTCTGCCTATCGTCTGGCGCGCGTCTCCGCCTTCATGGACCCCTTGGCCACGCGCTTCACCACGGGCTACCAGCTCAGCCAATCGCTGTTCGGCTACGCGGCGGGCGGAAAGAGCGGCGTCGGTTTGGGCGATGGCTTGCAAAAGCTCTTGTTCTTGCCCGAGGCGCACAATGATTTTATCGGCGCCATCATCGGCGAGGAACTCGGCGTGTACGGCATCTGGGCGCTGCTCCTCATCATCGCGGTGGTGGTGGGCCGAGGCTTTGTCATCGGCATCCGCGCCCGCGACGAGTTCGGCATGCTCATCGCCTTTGGCATCAGCATTTTGTTCGCCCTGCAATCCCTGGCCAACCTGGGGGTCTCCATGGGGCTCTTGCCCACCAAGGGGCTCAACCTGCCCTTTGTCAGCTACGGCGGTTCGGCGCTCCTGATCTCCATGACCTCCGTGGGCATTCTGCTCAACATCTCGCGGCGCCCCAAAATGATCGCCATCGCCGATCCCTTGCCGGGCGGGGGCGGGGCCGACGAAGAAGAAGCGGGCAAGGGACAGGGCAACCAGCGCCGGCGCACCTCGCAAAATGTGCGCAGCAGCGCCGACCATCTGGAAAGGGGGTCGCGATGACGACCGAGAGAGACGCACGCGTGGTACTGGCCGGTGGGGGAACGGGCGGCCACATCATCCCCGCATTGGCCATCGCTGATGCCTTGGCGCAGCGCGGAACCCACGTGCGCTTCGTCGGCACCGAGGACCGCATCGAGGCGCGCTTGGTGCCCCAGGCGGGATACGGCATCGACTTCATCCGGGCGAGGCCCTTGGCCGGCGGTGGGGTGCGCCGCAAGATCACCGGGGTGTTTCGCGCGCCCATTACGGTGGTGCAGTGCATGGGACTGCTGCGGCGGTTGGCCCCGGACGCGGTGGTGGGAGTGGGGGGCTACGTGGCGGGACCGGTGGTGTTGGCGGCGCGTTTGATGGGCATTCGCACCGGGGTGTTGGAGCAAAACGCCACCCTGGGCATGAGCAATCGCCTGCTGACGCGGGTGGTGCACCGCGCCTGGGTTTCCTACGCCGAGACCATCGACGACTTTCCGGCGGGGCGCGCCGAGCACACGGGTAATCCGGTGAAGGCCGCCATCTTGGCCGCGGCGGCGCAACCTCCGGAGCCCGCCGAAGACGAGCGCGTGCGCATTTTGGTGATGGGGGGCAGCCAGGGGGCGAGCGCCATCGACGAGCGCGTCCCTGCGGCGTTGTCCTCGGAGCGCTTGGCCAGCCGGGTGCGCGTGTTGCACCAGGGCAAGGCCGACGCCCTGTCAGCGGTACAGGCGCGTTACGACGCTGCGGGCATCCCGGCCACCACCGCCGCCTTCATCGAGGACATGGCTGCGGCGCTGCACCGCACCGACCTGGTGATCTGCCGCTCGGGCGCCACCACGGTGGCAGAGCTGACGGTGATGGGTCTGCCGGCGGTGTTCTTGCCCTATCCGCATCACGCGGACCGACAGCAGGAGAAAAACGCGGCCCCCATGCGCGACGCCGGTGCGGCCCTGGTCGTCGATGAGAAGACCACGGGGATCGCCGAGCTCGAAGCGGCCATCGCCACGCTGGTGTGCGACCCCGAACGACGCGCCGCCGCCGCATCTGCCGCCAAATCCCTGGGCAAGCCCGACGCCGCCGAGGTCATCGCGACGCGCATTTTGCAACTGACGGGCAGGCATTGATGTCGCTGTTCCGCCCGCGCCGCAGCGGCAGTGGATCGCCTCCGGCCAACCGCCGCCGCCACGCGTCCTCGGACGCCTCTGCTGCACCCAGCGAAACGCCGGACAATGCCCAGGAGACACCGGCGCGACGCCCTCTGGTGGCGGTGTTGCGCACGCTGCTCTTCGCGCTGCTGGTGGGGGCCATCGTCATCGGCGGTTACTACGGTTGGTACCGGATGACGCGCAGCAGCTATTTCTCCGTGCAGCACATCGAGATTCTGGGCCTGCAGCAGATGCGCAACGACGAGGCCATCGCAGCGGCGGGGCTGCAAACCGGCACGAACATCTTCGCCATCGACTTGGAGCAAATCGAAGAACGCCTGCGCCTAGAGCCCTGGGTGCTCTCGGTGCGGACGGGGCAAAAACTACCGGACACCATCCGCATCGAGATCTCCGAGCGCCGCGCCGCGGCCATGGTGGTGTTCGAGGTGCCCTACCTCGTCGATGATGAGGGCAACATCTTCAAGCGCTGGGTACTGGGGGACCCGCAGCCCAGTGTCATCATTAACGGCATCGAAAAAGAGGAGCTGCAGAGCGATCCCGAAGGGGTTTCTTTGGCGCTGCGAGAGGCCATGTCCTTGGCCCAGGACTACGCACAGGCGGGGCTCAGCGCGCGGGCGCCGCTGTGGGAGGTGTTTCGCGAGGTGGATGGCGGCTTCTCGCTGACGGTGGGCAAGGACCCGTTTTACGTGCGCCTGGGGCGCGGACCCTACCGCGAAAAGCTGTCGCGCCTGCGGTGGTTGCTCGACCGCGTCAAGGCGGACAAGAGCCAACCCGCGATCATCTACGCCGACAACCCCAACAGACCGGGGCGCGTCACCGTGAAATTTCGCGATACAGCGGGCATGCCGTAGCGGCAACGAAGCCGATCAGGCGGCGTCTAGGTTGAGGTCGCGGCGCAGTTTGTTGAGCGCCTGGGCCTGGAGCTGACGGACGCGCTCGCGCGAGACGTTGTAGCAGTCGCCGATCTCTTGGAGGGTTTTGGACTCGCCGCTGGGGTCGATGCCGTAGCGCCATTTGAGGACGACGCGCTCCAGGGGGGAGAGATCGGCCAAGAGCTTTGCCAGCCGGACGCGCCAGGTGGCGAGCAGGGCGGCGTCGAAGGGGCTGGTGGCGTTGTCGTCGGCAATCACTTCGACAAAGGAGCGGTTTTCGCTGCTGGACCAGCCCTGATCGAGGGAGATGGCCGATGTGCGGTGGCGCTGTACGTAGTCGATTTTTTCTTTGTCGATACCGGATTCGAGGACCAACTCGTCGGTGGTGGGGGCGCGGCCGAGGCGCTGGGAGATGGCGTCGCTGGCGCGGCCGAGGCGCTGCTGTGCGTCCAGGGTGTGCACCGGCACGCGGACCACTTGTCCCTTGTCGGCGATGGAGCGGCAGATGGCGTGGCGTATCCACCAGGCAGCGTAGGTGTTGAAGCGAAAGCCCCGCCGGTAGTCGAAGCGCTCCACCGCTGTGATGAGGCCGATGTTGCCCTCTTGAATGAGGTCGTTGAGGGGCGTGTTGCCGCGCTGGTAGCGGCGGGCGATGGTGACGACGAGGCGTAGATTGGCGCGGATGAATTGGTGTTGGGCGGCGCGGATGCACTGGCTTTGGCGCTCGACCTCGTGGGCGAGTTGGCGCCAGTTGCGGGCTTTGCCCGTGTCGCCCGTGTCGGTGGTGTGGGTGGCCTTGTCGGCTTGGGCGCGGTCGTCGATGATGGCCTTGGCGGCCCGGATGAGTTCGCGGTGGGTGTCGATCATTTGCAGGGGTTCGCCGATGTTTGACACGGCCTGCGCATAGCGATTTCGCATGTGCCGAGACGCGGGGTTTGCGTCGGTGGCGTGGCGGCAGAGGGCCTGGGCTTGGCGGCGCAACGCGGGGAGGGCGGCGGCGATCTCGTCGGTGATGGCAGTGGTGCAGAGGTGGTCGATGACGGGCAGCGCGGCCCAGGGATGCCCCAAGATGATGTGCCAGCGCTCGCACTCCAGGTGGGCCAATCGCGCGGCGAGGGTGCGCTCTTCTTCCCAGGTGAGCACTGGGTGCGCGGCGAGGGACGAAAAGTATTGGCTGAGGGCGGGATCCTTTTGCGCGAATGTCGTCGGACGCGTTTTGTTTTTCATGTTGTTCCTTTTGTGGGCCCCGGCATCTGCGAAGTGGGTGTGTTTGCGGATGCGCTGCCCGGTAACGCCCCCACATCTTTATGTCGGCAGCAGCGCGGATTTCTTTAGCCGCCTGTGCAAAATAAATGGGAATGCATTGAAAAGGCGTCGGGGGTCTGAAATATAACGCTGTGAAAACACTCGCAAAATGGAGATGCTGGACGTTCATGAAACATAAGCGAATTTCTCATGTGTGGGGTGCCGCGGTGCTGTTGGCGCTGGTCGGCGCGTGGACAACGCCCTTGTGGGCCGACGAAACAGCGGCGGTCACCGCTGCAAGCCAGGCTGGAGATGCGGCCGCGACGACATCGCACGGCGCGCGGGTGGGCGACATACAGCACGTCGTCGAGCGCGGGCACCTCGTGGCGCGACAGGGCAAGCAGCAACTGTGGCGCGCGGCCTTGCCCGAAATGGCGGCGGGCGCGGCGACGGAGATCGCGGCAGTGCCTTTGGGGCCGCGGCACATCGCGGTGCGCATCGACATGGGGCCTACCAGTGGTCGCAGCGAGGCCCGTGTTTTTGTGTGGCAACGCGGGGCAAAGACCGCGCGCGAGGTGTGGTCGGGCATCACGTCGGCCACGGGTGATGTCGGCGAGGAGACCGCGGATGTTGTCCAGTTTGTCGGCCCCCGGGAGGACGGCACGTTCGGCTTGATGACGGGGTTGCGCGCGGCGGGGATTCCCCTGTGCGGTCAGGCGGGTGCTCCGCTGTTGTACCGGCGCCTGTACGACGTGCGCACGCAGCGCTTCGCTCCCTGGAACGGCCCGCGAGATGTGGGGGAGGTCGCCCACGAGATTCTCGGCGTCGCGCTGTCCCCTGTTGCCGACAAGGTCGTCGACAACGCCGCTGATGAAACCGCAGACAAAACCGGCGACAAGGCCGGCGACACGGCCGACAAAACAAGCGCGGGCGCGCCGATGTTCTTGGTGCCCCGGGCAGTGTCCAGTTCTCCCGGAGATGGCGAGATGCCGATGCTGCACACCCAGCCTTCGGGTCTGCTCGACGCCCAGCAGCTCACGGGGTGGGTGCCGGCCTGGGGGGATGGCGGCGGCGAGTTTGTCACGGTGCAAAACCGGGCGGCCCACTGGGGCATTGCGGCGGTGCGCGTGACGGTGGGCATGCCGCAATCCGGCGACGCGCGCGCGGTGCACCCAGCGCCCACATCGGTGCTGCTGCTGAGCGAGTCCGAGCGCTTTCGATTGCGCTTCCCCGCGGGGGCATCGTCGGGCACGTGGGAGTTCGCGTTTCCCGCGCCGTTGCAAGCGCGCTGTCTGTCCCTGGTGATGGAAGAGGTCCCCGCCCCGATGGGTCGCAAGGCCTTGCCCGCAGCGCTCTTAACCCTGCAGCTCGTCACCGATCTCGATAGCCCCGATTTGCTGTCGCGCCTGGCCGCCATGTTGGGAGACGTGGACGCCGGTGAGTCCGCCGCGGCCCTGCTCGCCGATTACGGCGCCGAGATTTACGCCCCCATTCGCCGCGTGTTCTCCGACTTGAACCGCAGCGGACAGCGCCGTGCCATTCGCCTGCTGGCGGATCGCGCGCCCTCGTCGGGGGTCGAGATGTTGGCCCAGGCGGCCTTGGTCAAAGACCCGGCCATCTCGCAACCGGCGCTGGCGGGATTGCGCCGCATTGTGCCCGCAGCGGTGCACGCCCTAAACACCCTGGCCACCGCCAAGAAGTGGCGCGTCGCCGAGGGAGCGCTCCAGGTGCTCGCCCAGCTCGATGGAGAGGCCCCCTTTGCCGCGCTCTTGCAGCACGTGGGCGCTTTGCCTGCGAAACGGCGCGTGGCGGTGCGCAACCTGGCGCTCCAAGCCCTACAACGCGATCCGCAGCGCGCGCAGCGCTTGTTGGCGGCCGTCGACGAAGCCGTGACCCCGCCCTACAGCCACCGCACCTGGGACTTGCTGTACCTCGCCGTGCGGCAGGAGGCGACCCGCGCACAGGCCGCGGCCCACATCGAAACCATTTACGCGCAGGCGACCCAATTCGACGACGCCTATCGGGCGATGCGGCTGGCGGCCTTGGCGGGCGATGCGGCCTTGTCGGTGTTGCGCTCCGGTGCGGCCCACGAAGACGCCCACGTACAGGAGATGGCGCTGCGCGGTTTGGGACCGCTGATGTCGCGCGACCGCGAATTGGAGTTGTCGTCCGCTGTATTGCCGCATCTCAAAGCCCCCCAGCCCGCGTTGCGCATCGCCGCGCTGTCGGCCTTGCCCGCCGCCCAGGGACGCGCAGCGGAGGCGACGCTCAAAGCGATCTTGCGCGATGATCCCTGGCCCGAGGTGCGCCATCTCGCGGTGCCCTTTGTCGCGCATTTTGCCGCGGAGGGCGCGCGGTTTGCGGTGCTGGCCCTGCAAGACCCATCCCGAGCGGTGCGCGAGGCGGCCTTGGCGGTGGCGAAACATGTACCTGATGCGTCCGTCGGCGAGGCGCTGGTGGCGCTCTTGAACGACGGCGACGAAAGTTTAGAGCTCCGCGGTGCGGCGGCGCTGGTGCTGGCGGCGCGGTGCGAACAATTGGATGCAGCGGTGCAGGCCATGGGCGCGTTGCTGGAGCGCGGCGCCGAACCCCTGGCGGTGGCCAAGGAGCAGCTCGCGGCGTCCCAGGCGGCGTTGGCCCTGGCCCAGTTGGGCACCCCCAAGGCGCGGAAGGTGCTCGGACAGGTGCGCACGCGCAGCAATCCGGCGGTCGCCAAGGCCATCGACGACGCCTTGAAGACAGCATCGAAATGCGCTTTGGTGCGCGGCGACTCTGGTGTACAAAGCGGCGAATAACGCGCAGCCGTTTCACGGCCCATAGAAAGGACTTTGTCTATGTCAGATATCCACATTGAAAGACCGCACAACCTCCCCGTCGACGAACTGCGGCAACGCCTCGACAAACTCGCCGCTGAGCTGAGCCAAAAATTCGGCATCGTCTCCTCTTGGTCCGGCGACATCTGCCACCTGAAGGGTTCCACCGTGAAAAACGGCGAACTCAAAATCGGCGACAGCGACGTCTCCATCGACATTACGCTGGGCATGATGGGCAAAATTTTTAAAAAACCCATCGAGGACGGCATCCTGGCGCGCATCGACGACGTGCTCTCTTGAGCACCCCTGCCGTTGTCTTGCCGAAGGATTCCTGCGGGGAATAATCTCTGCCCTCGGCGGTTTTCACCAGTTGACAGGCACAGCGAAGCCACCGAGTTCCGGCGCAGGCCGCGGTGAACTTCGCCCACAACCCAGCAATGTGAGGGAACCATGAGTCATGATGTCAGAGCGCTAAACGAAATGGTCAAAGCCGAGAGTGCTTTCATCGACGAGATCAACCACGAGGTGGGCAAGGTCATCATCGGCCAGCAGGCCATGATCGAGCGGGTGATGATCGGCATGCTCACCGGCGGCCACGTGCTCCTCGAAGGCGTGCCGGGGTTGGCCAAAACCCTAACCGTCAACACCCTGTGCCGCGTGATCTCGGCCCAGTTTCAGCGCGTTCAGTTCACGCCCGACCTGCTGCCCGCCGACCTCGTGGGCACGGTGATTTACAACCAACAGGCCGCGGTCTTTTCGGCCAAAAAAGGCCCGATCTTCGCCAACTTTGTCTTGGCCGACGAGATCAACCGGGCCCCCGCCAAGGTGCAGTCGGCCCTGCTCGAAGCCATGCAGGAACAACAAGTGACCATTGGCGACGAAACCTTCGCCCTGCCGTCGCCCTTCATCGTCATGGCGACGCAAAACCCTATCGAGCAGGAGGGCACCTATCCCCTGCCCGAGGCCCAGGTCGATCGCTTCATGTTAAAAATTCGCGTCGATTTCCCCACCCGCGACGAGGAGCGCGCCATCATGGACCGCATGTCCAGCGGCGTGGTGCCCAGCGTCAACCCCGTCACCAACACCGACAAAATTTTGGATGCGCGCAAGGTGGTGAACGAAATCTACATGGACGAAAAAATCAAAGAGTACATCGTCGATATCGTCTTTGCGACGCGCGAGCCCGACAAGAGCGGCCTGGCCGATATCGCCCGCTTCATCGAATACGGCGCCTCGCCCCGCGCCTCCATCGCCTTGGCCCAGGCAGCGCGCGCCCACGCCTTTTTGCGCCACCGCGGCTACGTGACCCCCGAGGACATCAAGTCCATCGGCCCCGACGTGCTGCGCCATCGCGTGGCGGTGACCTACGAAGCCGAGGCCGAAGAGGTGACGAGCGAGGACATCGTGCGCCGCATCTTCGACGCCGTCGAAGTGCCCTGATGGGGGTCCCGATGGCCCCTGGTAGTCCTTGGTCGACACTTTGGTAGGAGCGCTGCATGGAACACGCGGAGTTGTTTCGAGAGATTCGCAAAATTGAGATCGTCACCCGGACGCTGGTGAACGAGCAGCTCGCCGGGCAGTATTACTCGGTCTTCAAGGGCCGGGGCATGGCCTTTGACGAGGTGCGGCAGTACCAACTGGGCGACGACGTGCGCAGCATCGACTGGAATGTGTCGGCGCGCATGAACGAGCCCTACATCAAAGTATTCGCCGAAGAGCGCGAGATGACCGTCATGCTGTTGGTCGACGTTTCGAGCTCGGGGAATTTCGGCACCGTGCGACAAACGAAGGCGCGCCTGGCGGCCAAGCTGGCGGCCATCTTCGCGTTTTCGGCCATCCGCAACAGCGACCGCGTGGGCCTGATTTTGTTTTCGGATCGCGTCGAGCGCTTTGTGCCACCCCAAAAGGGACGCAAACACGTGCTGCGCCTCGTCTCCGAAATTCTGCGCTTCGCGCCGGACGGCCGCGGTACCCGGCTGTCGGCGGGCCTCGATTATTTGGGCCACGTCATCAAGCGCCGCGCGGTGGCGGTGCTCATCTCCGACTTCCAGGACACGGGCTACGACACGGCTCTCAGGCTCGCCTCCCGTCGCCACGACCTCATCCCCATCTGCCTCTACGATCCAGCCGAAGTGGCGCTGCCCGACATCGGCCTGGTGCCCATGGTGGATCCCGAAACCGGGACCACCGCCCTGGTCGACACCTCTTCGCGGCGCTTCCGCTGTGCCTTTGCGCGCGAACGGGCCCGCGAAAAGGCACAGCGCGAGCAGCTCTTTCGCCGCAACCGCATCGACTTCATCAACCTGTCCACCGCCGACCCCGACATGTCGCCCTTGGTCAACTTTTTCAAACTGCGCGCCCGCCGCGCCATGAGGATGTGATGCGGCAACGTGTGTTCATCGTTCTTTTGTGCCTCGGTCTCGGCCTACCAGCGCTGGTGTCGGCNNCCGGACACGGCGACTCCGGACACGGACACCGTCCGCGACACCGATACCCACGCCGCCCCGGCTGCGGACAAGGCGGCGCTGCGCGACGAGATCCCCGCCGACGAGATGCCGGAGATCACCGCCTCCCTCTCGCCAACCACCGTGGCCATCGGCGACCCCATCTCCTTTCGCATCACAGCGGTGCGCGACAAAGACGACCGCGTCTTGCTGCCGTCGGCCCTGCGCTTTCGCGGCCTGGAAATAGCCAGCAACAACACCGAGGAGAGCGCCGCGCCCAAGGGCAAGGTGCAGCAGGTGTTCGAAATTGTCCTGGTGGGTTTCGACGTGGGCGATTTTGTCGTGCCGCCGCAAAAGCTCACCGTGGTGAACGCCGCGGGCAACATCTCCGAGGTGCTGACCCAGTCCCTCTCGGTGCAAATTCAAAGCGTGATCGGCGCGGCGACCAACCCCGAGCTCAAGTTGGACGAGGCGCCGGGGGAGGTGGTCCTCGAAGACGACTACACCCTGCTGTACGTGTTGCTGGCCCTGGCCATCGCCGCGGTCGTCGTGTTGTTGACGCTGCTCATCCGTCGACTGTGGGCCGCTCGCCGTCCCAAGCCCGCCCCGCCGCCGCCACCGCCGCGCCCCGCCGAGGAGATCGCCCTCGAGAAACTGGCGGCCCTGGCCGCGTCTTCTTACTTGTCCGAGGGGGCGCACAAGGCGTACCACCTCGCGCTCTCGGAGGCCTTTCGCGAGTACTTGGGCAACCGCTACGGCATGGAGGCCCTGGAAATGTCGACGACAGAGCTGCGGACGGCCCTGGTGCGCTGTGCGCTGTCCCTCGAACACCGCACCGACATCGCGCAGTTGCTCGAAGAAACCGACTTGGTAAAGTTTGCCCGCATGGTGCCCCAGGTAGACGCCTCGAAAGAGCTGTTGGACCAGGCCGTTCGCTTGGTGCACGCCACCACCCCGGAGCCGCCCCCGCCGCCGTCGGGTCCGGTGAATGCGCCGCCTCCCAGTGCCGCCAACGCGCCGCCTTCGGCTCCTGCAAATGCGCCGCCCGCCGACAATGCAAATGCGCCCACCGGGGGGCCTGCCACGGGAGGTGACCATGCGTAAGCGTTTTGCCGCGGTGCTGGAACCGGTGTGGATCTCCCTGTTGGTGTGGTGCGCCGCCGCCCTGTGGCTGCTGCCCCCATGGCTCTCCGACACCTCGGGACTCGCGCTGCGCCACCCCTTGTTTTTGCTGGGCTGGCTCGTCATCCCCCTCATGCTGTACCGCGCTGTGCGCAAACGACGGCGCGACGGACGCGTGGTGCACCCCCTCACCGGCAGCATGGCGCAGATGCCCCGGGGCTTTCGCACCTACATCCCCGCTGTGAGCACGGGCTTTCGCACCCTGGCGGTGGCGCTCCTCTTTCTCGCCCTGGCGCGTCCGCAAAACATGCACGAGCGCGTCGAGACCGACACCGAGGGCGTCGACCTGGTGCTCACCCTCGACATGTCCGGCTCCATGGCCGAGGTCGACATCAATCCCAACCGCTTAGAGGCGGCCAAGGAGGTGATGCTCGACTTCATTTCGCGGCGCAAAAACGACCGCATCGGCGCGGTGATCTTCGGCGAAAACGCCTACACGCTTTGCCCGCTCACCCTCGACTACAGCGTGCTCTCCAGCATGATCGCCGATCTGTCGCTGGGGGTGATCTCCGACAAGGCCACGGCCATCGGCAACGCCGTCGGGGTGTCGCTCAACCGGTTGCGCAAGTCCGACGCCAAGAGCAAGGCGATCATCTTGCTGACCGACGGCGCCTCCAACGCGGGCAACATCTCACCGGAGCAAGCGACCAACTTCGCCAAGACCTTGGAGGTGCACATCTACACGATTTTGGTGGGGCAAAACGACAAGGGCCACGCCATCAACCCGGCGCTGCTCGTGCAGATGGCCGAGGAGACCGGCGGCGCCTATTTTCGCGCCACCGATAAGCGGGAGCTCGCCTCCTCCTTTCACAAAATTTTGAACGCACTCGAGAAGTCGCGCATCGAGGACAAAGGGGCGACCTACGCCGAGGCCATGGGGAAATACCTCCTGCTGGCCCTGCTGCTCATCGCCGTTGACCTGTTGCTGGTGCTGGTGATCGCCCGGAGGGTGCCATGAGATTTGCCGAACCGAATCTGCTCTACTTGCAGGTGATTCCCCTGTTGGCGGCGGCGTTGCTCTTCGCGGGCATCTGGTTGCGCCGCAGGCAGCTCAAGCGCCTGGGCGATGCGCCCTTGGTCGAACAACAACTGGTGCGCCCTTCGCCCTATTGGCGGGCGGCCAAGGGAATCTGCCTCGTCCTGGGTTTGGCCCTGGCGGTGATGGCGTTGTCCCGGCCCCAGTACGGCGGGCGCATTCAAATGATGAAGAAGCGCGGCATCGACATCGTGGTGGCCCTCGACTTCTCGAAGTCCATGCTGGCCCAGGACGTGCGCCCCAACCGCTTGGCGCGGGCCAAGTTGGAGTTGGCCGACTTCATGCAACAGTTGACCGGCGATCGCGTGGGGTTGGTGGCCTTTGCCGGCGACACCATGCACTATCCCTTAACCACCGACTACGCGGCGGCCACGACCTTTTGGCGCAACTTAGGGCCCTACGACATGCCCGTGGGCGGTACCGCTATCGGCAAGGCCTTGCAGGCGGGGCTCCAACTGCTGCAAAACGCCCAGCGCTTACCGGCGGGCGCGGTGCAGGGACCGGCGCGCTCCCAGGTCATCTTGCTCATCACCGACGGCGAAGATCACGAGGGGGCACCGCTGGAGGCGGCCAAGGCCGCGCAGCAGGCCGGGGTGGTGGTGTTCACGGTGGGCATCGGCACCGACACGCCGGAGTTGATCCCACGGCACGTGGACGGCGAACAGGCGGTGGGGTACTTGAAAGACGCCGAGGGCAATTACGTCACCACGTCCCTCAGCCCCGAAAACGAAGACGTGCTGCGCCAAATCGCCGCGACGACCGGCGGCCGTTATTTTCGCTCCCAAAGCGATTTGTCCGGCATGCGCGACGTGATAACGGCCATCCGCAACATGCAGCAGGCCGAGATCGACGCGCGGCAAATTACTGTGTATGAAGAGGTCTTTCAGTGGTTCCTGATTCCGGCGACCCTGTTGATGCTGCTCGCTTTTTTGCTCCCCGACGGAAGGAGGCGTGCCAAATGATACAACGCGTTGTGATGCGCCGCCCGCTGCTGTTGTGGCTGGTGGGCGCGGCGTTTTTGTTTGCCCACACCGCCGCTGCCAAGCCCTGGTTCACCTCCGAAAACCGCCAGGTGAAAAACGGCAATGTGAAGCTGGCGGCGGGCGAAAACGGCGAGGCTTTGGCCCTGTACGACGAAGCGGCGGCCAAGCTGCCCAGCCGCGGCGAGGTGCATTTGAACCGCGGTTTGGCGGCGTCGCGCATGGGAGACGAGCAGTTGGACACGGCCATGCAAGCGCTGAAGCTGGCGGTGGATGCCGGGGCTTCTCCGCAGGTCCGCGCCCGCGCCGAGCGCAATTTGGGCGACGCGTTCTTTCGGCGCAACGATTTCGCCGAGGCCATCCGCCACTACCAGCAGAGCTTGCTGCAGGCGCCCGGCGACCGCGATGTGGCCTGGAACCTCGAGCTGGCCCGCCAAAAGAAAGAAGAGCAGGACGCGCAAAAGGACGACGCCGACAACGACCAAGACGGCGAACCGAAGGACGACCAGGACCCTTCTAATGACTCCGATGACGGCGACCAAGACGACGCGGACGACAAAAACAAAGATTCGGATGACGGCGACGACGGCGACAAACAAGACGACGGCGCGGACACGGATTCCGATGACGGCGACGAAGACGACGCCAACGAAGACGACGCCGATGACGACACGGACGATAACGACTCTGATGACGGCGCGCAAGACGACCGGGAAGATGACGGCGATGACGACAATGCCCCGCCGCCGGAGCCGCGCGATCCCAGCGCCCAGGAGATGGAAGAGGCCTTGCAGATGCTCGACGCACTGGAACAACAAGACGACGACCTGACGCGCAACAAAGCGCGCATGCGCGCCGTGGGCGTGCCGCCGGGGGCAAAGGATTGGTAATGCGACGACGGTTCTCCGGGCTCATCTTGGCTTCTCTTTGGCTCTTCGCGGCCGCGGTCCATGCGGCGCCGGAGGAGCCCAGCGTGGAGTTCTCGTTTGACCGCGACACCTTTGTGGCGGGCGAGCCCTTTGAGATGAACATCTCCGTGACCGCCGACGGCGAGGGAGAGCCCACGATCCACATCCCCGACACACGGGGCCTGCGGGTGCTGCAGCGCTCGGTGAGCCGTCCGTCTTCGGGCATGTCCTTTTCGTTTAGCTTTGGGTTGGGGCAGGGCGCCAAGAAGGTGGTGCGCAACACGGGCACCACGCGGCACCAGCTCTTTGTGGTGGCCGATGCGCCCGGCGCCTACCGCGTCGGACCGGTGGAGATCACGCTCGACGGTCACCGGTTTCGCGTGGGCACGCGCACCATTAACGTCGTCGCGGCGGGGGCGGCGAAGGCGGTGTCGCCGGATGCGGCGGACGCCACGGCTTCGCTGGGCGGCCAGCCCTTGGTGCTGCAAAACGTCAAGCGCGATCCCGATTACTTTTTGCACATGTCGGTATCGAAAGACAGCGTCTACCTGGGGGAGATGGTGGTGCTCTCGGTGTACCTCTACACGCGCACCAGCAGCCTCCGCATTGAGCAGTTCACGCGCGAGCCCGGCACGGACGGCTTTTGGGTGGAGCGCTTCGAAGACTTTGACCTGCGGCGCATTCAGACCGAGTCCGTGGTGGTGGAGGGCCAGCGGATGGATCGCCTGTTGCTCAAGCAGATGCCGCTGTTTCCCATCAAGACCGGGGAGCTCGTCATCGCGGCCCCCACGCTTTCCTTTACGGTGGGCGGAGGCTTCTTCTCCTTTGGGCGCCAGGTGACGCGCAGCGCCGAACCCGTGACGGTGCAGGTGAAACCCCTGCCGACGACAGGGCAACCCGCGGCGTTTCACCCCGACAATGTCGGGCACTTCCGGCTCAAGGCCGAGCTGTCGCCGAACCCCGCACGGGTGGGGGAGCCGGTGACCTTTCACCTCGTCCTCGAAGGCGAGGGCAACGTTCGCAAGGCCGCCCTGCCGGCGCTGCCGACCATCGACGGGCTGCGCGCCTATCCCCCCGAGGAGGGCGTGACGGTGAAAGCGGCCAAGCAGCGCGTCACCGGGACCCGTAGCCACAAGGTGTTGCTGATCCCCGAGGCGGCGGGCGAATACACCATCCCCGCGCTCTCGATGCCGGTGTTTCATCCGGGCACCGCGCAGTACCAGGTGCTGAAAACGCGCGAATTTACGCTCACCGTGCGAGAGGGCGCACCGGGCGCGGCGACGCCACCGGCTCCCCCGGCAGATGTGGGAGCTGCGACGACAGACGACGCTGCTGGCGTTGCGTCCGCAGCCAACCGCGACGCGTTCTCGCGCATGCAAACCCAATTGCGCTCCATCAGCAATCGCATCAACGTCGACCGCGGCGCCCCACTGGCGGTGACCCGGCCGCTCTACCTGGGGCTTTTGGGCGGCGTCCTGTTGCTCTTTGTCGGCTTTGGCGTCGGGCGCTGGGCGCACCGGCGCTGGTCGTTGCTGCGGGAGGTGAACCGGCCGTCGCGCGCGGCCCCCGAGGCGATTCGCGCCTTGCGACAACTGGGGGCGCAATCCGGCGCTCTCGAACGGGACGCCTTTTACGCGGCGCTGCACAAAACGCTGCTCGCCTATCTCGCAGCGCGCCTTGACGTCACAGTGGTGGGCGACACGCAAACCGAGCTCTCCGCGCGCCTCGTGCAGCACGGGATGCCCGCGCCCCAGGTGGCAGAGTTTATGACCTTGCTAGAGTCCTGCGAGTTTGCGCGCTTTGCGCGGGTCGATGCCGATGCGGCGGATTTTCGCGCCGAGATAGACCACGCCATCTCCCTGGTGCGCGCCTTGTCGCAAGGGCGGGGCACCCCATCCGCAGCGGGAGCGCCGGCCCAAGGAGGTGGAGATGCGTAGACGAAACATGTGGGCGCTGGTGCCGCTGGTGCTGGGCCTGGTCTTGATGGCATCGCCCGCAGGGGCCTCCACGCTGGCCCAGAAGATGACCGCGGCCAACCAACTGTTTTGGCAGGCGGATTACACCGGCGCCGCCGCGGCGTACGCCGAGCTCGAAACCCTGGGGGTGCACTCCTACGAGCTGCTGTACAACCGCGCCACCGCTGAGGCGCGCCAGGGGCGACTCGGGGTGGCGGTGCAGTATTACGAAAAAGCCCTGCGCATCGCTCCGGGGGAGGCGGACACCCACCACAACTTGCAGGTCATCCGCGACTACATCGCCCGGCGGGCCAGCGAAAAGGGCCGCGACGCGGTGTTGGCGCCCAGCGTGGGTCCGGTGCGCGCGCTGCTGGATCGCTTCTCGCCCAATGGCGTGGCGTGGGCGTTTTTGTTCTTCCTCACCGCGGCCTTTGGCGCCTTCGTCGCGCGGGGATTTGTGCGGGTGGATTTTGCGCGCATGGCCTTGGGAGTGGTGGGCGGTGTGCTGCTGGCGGGGGCCGTATTCGCCGGGGCCGTGACCGCGGGAAAATGGCACGTCCACACGCAGCAGTTGGAGGCCGTCGCCATCGCGCCGGATGTGCTCGGCGTCCACGAGGGGCCCAGCGACACGCCGGTGCGGTTTTACCTCGAAGAGGGCAGCCGGGTGCGGGTGCTCGAACAGCGCGACAAATGGCTGCGCATCCGCGACGACCAAGGCCGAGATGGCTGGGTGCCGCGGGCGGGCGTGGGCCAGATCTAGCCAAACACAGCTTCAGTTTACCTCGAGTTCACCCCAAGTCCCGGCAGCGAATCCGGACTTTCGCCGCTGTGGGTGCGGTTTTCTCGCAAAAATACGTACAGTGCAGGTGTTGCTTTATGCGTTGGGTGAAGCTGTGCTATCTTTGGCACATCTATTCACCGCAAATGAAAGGAACATGCCATGGTCAACTCGTGCTTTTTGCCGCGTCTCATGCGGCGTTTCCGTGCGCTCTCATTGCCTACCGCGCTGGTCTTGGCGCTGATGACCACGCTGGCGCACCGCGAGGTCGCGGCATTGCCGGGCATTCACCCGCGCGCGGTCTCCACCTGGGACACCACGCGATCGACCATCGTATTCGATTACGCCCACGGCTTCTTGCTGGAGGGCGGCTACTACAACCACGCGGGCTACAACGCCAACTTCACCTCCACCTCGGGGCGCCTCAGCTCCCAGTTCGGCCTGCACTACATCAACTATCGCCCCGACGACTTCGGACACGCTGCCCACGGTGCGGCGGGCTCTGCGACGGCGGTGTACAGCTTTCCGCTGGGCCAGCGCTTCGACAACGGTCTGCCGCGCGTCGCGCTCACCTTTTACGGCGGCGGCGTGCCCACAGCGGTGTTGAACGGCGAGTACAACTATTTCACGATCCCGCTGGTGCTGGGGTTCGGCGTATCGTTTAGCCCCATCCGGCACATCACCATCACGCCCTGGTTCGAGCTCTCGCCGAGCCTCAATGTCGACACGGTGATCCACCCCTTTGTCTACGAAAAGGACGACACCACGTTGGGCGATTGGGGCATCAAGACAGAAGACGAGGGCGATCATATTTCCAACATCGATATGCCGGACGCGCGCGTCGCCGACATCGTGAACGCGTCGGTGGACCTGGACATCTCGGTGACGGTCCGCATGCGCGGCGGCCTCGCCCTTGTGGCCAATCTGGGCGACCGGGTCGATCTGCAGCTCAACGCCACCGTCGTGCAGATGGGGATGAAGTTTTCGCAGAAGCCCGCGATGCTGGTGGGGGTGGGGCTCGCCATCGCCTGGGATGACCCGCCGCCTGCGGTGTTGCCCGCTGCGAAGCGCCTAGACGCCGAGAACTGCACCTCGGTGGAGAAGCGCTTCTTCACCTGTCCGGGATACCGTGCGTTGGAGGCGCGCATCCGCGAGGAAGTGCTGGCCGAGCAGGCCGAAGCCGCCGAAGCCGCCGCCGAGAGCGCCCCCGAAGAATCGCCTGTATCCGACGAAGGCCCCAAGCCCGTCTCGCCACCGGTGTCCTTTTCGGGCGGCAATGACGTCGCGCCGGCGCCGGTGTCCCCCAACCTTGACGCCGAAGCCGCACCGGAGGCAAACGGCGATGCACAGCCCACCCCGCCCAAATCCCCGGACGCCCCCGTCGCTCCCGAAGGCCCCGCTCCTGCGCCCCAGGCGGCCGCCCCGGCAGCCGACGCACCGTAAACCCAACGCACCGACAATCCGCGCACTTTGCGCTGTCTCGCCCGATGCGGCTTCGTTCGCGGCGATGTCCCTCTGGGGGGCTCGGTGCTGGGCGCGGTTTGCGTTACCGGGTGGCGATGACAGCGTGGGCGGGCAGGGATTGCAAGCGCGCACGTCCGATGTGCAGGGCGCGTTGTAGCAATCGCGTGCGGGTCTCAGCGGCTTGGGCGTCGGCGGGTGTGGCGTCGTCTAGGTGGGGGGCCAGCACCGTCAGGGCGTCGGCCAGGGATTGGTCTTCGTCGATGGCGACAAACGCTTGGGCAAAGCGTTGGGCGTCGCTTGGAGAGACAGGGGCCGTGTGGACGCGCTGGGCGGCAAAGGCGTTGGCCAGCGCTGTCATGACGAGGCTGCTGAAGGCGGGCAGCACGTCGGGGGTGGTTTCCCAGGGGCCGAGCAGTCGCAGTTTGGGGAGGAGCGCGGCGGCCTGTTCGGCTTCGTCGAGCAGTTGCTGTGCCAGTGCGAGCTGCGACGTGTGGGCGAAGGGCTGCAGTTCCTTGGGGAAGGGGAGCTGCGGCTCGGTGGCGTATTGCCCGGCGTCGGTGAGCCAGGCCCACCACGCGGGCACGTGGGGGCGCAGCAGGTGAAGGGCAATGCGGTGCGGGGGATCGAGCCAGGCCCCGGCGTCGTTGTCGAGGGTGAGGGCGGGGTGGCGCAGTAGTTCGCGGGCGCGGTCGCGCAGCGGGGCGAGGACCCCCATGGCGGCCTGCATGAGTTGGCCGGGCAACAGGTGCGCCAGGGCGTGGGCCGCGGTGTCCGGGGTGTCGCAGTGGAGCGCCGAGAGCCCCAGGCAGACGAGGTCGCGGCTCAGGGCGATGTGGCGCGCGATGGCGTCGAAGTCAGAGAGGTCGCAGTCGAGGGCGCTGAGCAGCATGTTGGTGGCCGCGGTGAGCTCGGCGGGGAGTTGCGCGGCGCGCTGCTGGTGTTGCGGTACGCTGGATTGCCGGAGGTGTTGGATGGCGGCGTCCAGCAAGGCGGCGTCCCGGTAGGTGTGCTGGTAGAGGGCGGGCACGTCGATGTCGATGGCGGGCACCGGGGCCATCGCGGCGCTCTCGAGTTGTTGGATGAGCGGGGCCGCCGGGCGCGGTGACAGGAGGCGCAGGCCCTCTTCGCGCGTGGCAAAGCCCAGGTCGGCTAAGCGGTTGTTGCGCCACCGCAGGGCCAGCTCTTCGAGCTCGGTGGTCATGTCGTGGCGGACGCACTCGAGTTCTTTTTGGTAGGTCTCGAAGGGCAGGGAGAGCAAGCCCTGCAGGAGGCCGCGCACCACGTCGGGGGTCTCGCCCTCGGAGACCAGCTCGATGAAGTAAAAGGTGTCGGGGCAGGCGATGAGCTCGTTGTCGTCGTTGGCGGGGATGTCGTCGTCTTTGTCTTCGCGCAGGTGCACAATGACGTGGCGGCGCAGTAGCAGGGTGCGCAGCTCTTCGTCGAGGCGCGTGAAGGCGAGCCGGGCCTCGTCGACGCCCCGCTGCACCAGGGGCCAGATGAGGTGCTCTAGGGCCGTGTAGTTGAGGGTGTCGCCCTGCCAGCAGGCGAGGTCGCACAGCCCGGTGAATTGCGCCGGGGAGCTGAGCAGCAGCAGGTCGCCGCGCTGTTCGTCGTCGGCCTCGCGCAGCAGCAGCAGCAGGTCGGGCGGGGCCAGGGGCGCCACCAGGGCATGGGGGACATCGGCGTTGCGGAGGTGCCGCAGAAACTGGGTCGCGCGCTCTGGCGTGACCGGCTGGGGGGCGGTGTCCAGCGGGGGCGCGGTGTGCTGTGGAGTCGGGGTTGTCGCCTTGTTTTCGGGGGGTGTTTTTGTCATATTGCTCATTGTAAGGCGTTATTGTTGGAGTACCATGACAAGTCAATGACTTCCGAACGAAAAACCATTGTCCTCTCGCCCTTCCGATTGCTGCTGCTGTTGCTCGCCCTCCCGCTGCTGGTGGTGTCGCTGTGCCTGTTGCCAACCCTCTTCGCCTTCGACAAGGCGCTGTCGCGCACCGAAACCTGGGACCAGGTGGCCGACGCTGCGGGCCTCTCCGAAGCGGAGCTCTTCGCCGAGCTGAATCCCCGCGCGCTGTTGCAACAATTGCCCGAACCCCTGCTGCAACTGATGGGCGACCCCATGCGCTTCTTCTCCGACGCCGACAACCAGTTGATCGACGACCTGTTTCGGCAGGCCATCCGGGAGACGCGGGCCAACGCCTTGGCGCAAATTCCGCAGCACTTGGCCGACCCGGGGGGGCCGGTGCGCGTGGCCATTCCGCTGACCGCCGCCCGCGAAAAAATGACCGACACCATTTTGGAAAAACTGCCGGCGCTGGTGGTGGCTCTGTCGCGCACGCTGGTCACCGAGGGCATGCAAAAGCTGGTGCCCGACGAATACGAGCTCCCCGAGCAATCCCGGTGGATCGCCGAGTGGCTGCAGCCCGTGCGCGCGTGGCAGGCCCGCAGCCGCACGATCAACCTGTGGCTGGGCGTCGCGCTGGGGGTGGGGCTCTTGCTGTGGGTGCTGGCCCGCGGCGGTTTCTTTCCCGGCCTGTTGGCGCCCGGCGGTGCCCTTGCGCTGAGCGGCATCGCCTTTCTCACGCTGCCCGTC
>LSQX01039504.1_pt1 | contig 31941 bp, 27 predicted proteins | sample 654561 | NCBI WGS metagenome assembly LSQX01 (sample SAMN04489861, study PRJNA283612) | anaerobic digester metagenome | isolation source: 4 biogas reactors fed with cattle manure at either 37C or 55C with and... | place: Denmark: Kongens Lyngby | collected 2014 | reverse complement strand
GTTCCGACGGGCTCGGGGAGGTCCCCTATTGCCTCACGGACTGTCCGCCATCTGCCCGAGTGAGTCGGATCCGGCAAAGGAATCCCGAAGGGAAAGAGGTCCGCTTTCGCACCTATGGAGACCGTTCTCTTCCTGACTTGCGGGGCCCCGTAATCAGCGGCGTTCAGCACGGCCGCATGGAGAAGGAAGCCGTTTTGTTCAGCCCGGCTGTTTATTTCCGCCATCTCCGGAGATCGAAGCAGTTCAGCCACATTTTCCATGACGAAGACCGACGCGCCGCTCCGGAATACAACCTCGAGAAAGGGCTCCCACAACGCTCTTCTCGGGTCTCCGCTGCGGTCTTTGTTCAGAAGGCTGAAGCCCTGGCAGGGAGGGCCTCCTATCACCACGTCGGCCGCCGGGAGAGGTGAACCTGAAAGAAGAAACTGTTCAATATCCATGACCACATGGGTTCCGCCGAAATTGGCGGAGTGGGTCAGCATGGCCGCATGATCAAAATCAAGAGAGAAAACGCAAGAGAAATCTCCGCAGAAACGGGAATCGGTAAACCCGAGGGTCATTCCTCCTGCCCCCGCGAAAAGGTCAATAAGCCGGAAAATGGGCTTCCCCTCCTTTTCATGAGTTTTTCTCTTTCTATTTTAAACGTTCCCGTTTTTTTTGCACGCCCTTTTCTTTTTTTTCTTCACAAATTTCCTGGAGTAGTGAAAAATTGGATGCCAACATCCGAAGTCGGCCCCAGCAAGTCTTACTACAGCAAAAAACTCAAAACCCAAAAGCAGATGGTAGAGAACGGTGAATACTTTTACTCATTGTGGTTGGGCAGATTCGGAACCTAAAAACTTCTTTTGATATTTTCCTCAAAGATTATTTGGATCAGAAGATGATTCCCCACCAAGTATATTCAGCAAATAATTAATTAAAACCATCAATCTCTGTTTTTCACCAGTATGGTTTTCGAGATTATAAAATTTTGGTTTCTTGTGATTTTCGCTTAGGATAGAATCTGTGTTGAACACTGGATCCTATTTTAAAAAACACCTGCAGGCTTTTCAGCGTTTTGCAGCCTTCCCGAGGACGGAACGTATGGCATCCGCCGACCGGGTGATATCGTCGTCGGAGGTTGCCCAGTTCGACACCGAGATGCGCATGGCGGCCATTCCCTTCCATACGCTTCCCCCGGCCCAGCAGGTGCCTTCTTCCTGGACTGCCGCCGTGACCATGCGTGTGAAGGCATCACTGTCGGATCCGGGGCAGGAAAACCGTACGAGGACCTGGTTGAGCACAACATCGTTGAGAATTGTGACCATGGGGTCATCTGACAGGAGCGAAGCCATGAGACGGGCCTGCCGGCAGTTCTGCTCCACCATCTCCAGCACCCCTTTCCTTCCCAGGCTTTTCAGCCCGCAGTACAGCGGAAAGGCCCGTGCCCTCCTTGAGGATTCAGGGACCCACTGGGAGGGATCGCGCACCTCTCCCTCTCCCGCGATGTAGTAGGGGGCGTTGAGGGCCATGGAAGCCCTGTGGGCGGCCCCGTTTCTCACTATGGCGATCCCCGAGTCGTAGGGGACGTTCAGCCACTTGTGGGCGTCGGTGGCCCAGGAATCAGCGAGCTCTATGCCGCGTGTATGGTGATCGAGGGACGGCAGTACCCTCCCCCAGAGCCCGAAGGCACCGTCCACGTGGACCCAGGCTCCCTTCTCTCTGGCTGCGGGTATTATTTCGGCGCAGGGATCGAAGGACCCCGTGTTCACATTGCCGGCCTGAAGGCAGAGGATCACCGGGCCGGAAGCTGTCTTGAGGGCTTCCTCAGCTTTTTCCGGTACCATCCTGCCCTGTCCGTCGACAGGGACGGAGATCACGTTTCCTGTCCCGAGACCCAGCATCCTCAGTGCGACCAGGAGAGTCGCATGGGCCTCTTCTCCGGCGATGACCGTCACCCGGGGAGCACCCTGCAGACCGTCTTTTTCCACGTCCCACCCGGAGCGCCTGAGGACCTCGTGCCGTGCGGCGGCGAGGCAGGTGAAGTTGGCCATCTGGCACCCGGTGACGAAGCCAACCGAGGATTCCGGCGGCAGACCGAGGAGGTCGAGGACCCATTCCGAGACGATATCCTCCGCCGCGCTTGCTGCGGGAGAGGAGACAGCGAGAACGGCGTTCTGGTCCCAGGCGGAGGAGAGCCAGTCTGCGGCGAGGCTCGCCGGAAGGGCGCCTCCCGTTACGAAGCCGAAATACCGCGGCCCGGGAGAACCGGTGAGTCCGGGTTCAGCTTCCTGCGAAAAGAAGGAGAGAACTTCGGAAGGGTTCATCCCCTCTTCGTTCAGGCTTCCCCCGAGGCTTTTCCTGAGCTCCTCCGCAGAGGCCCATGGCCCGACTCTCCGGAACGGAAGGGCTTCAAGCCAGCGGATGGACTTCTCCGCCGTTTCCCGAAGCAGTCCGCCGTCGCAGAAGGGGGTCCCGTGACGGTCCTTCATTCGGGCTGTTCCTCTTCGGAAAAGGCAAGCGGACCGGAATAATCGATTCCTCTCATAGGCTCTCCGTTCACCAGCAGGGTAAACACGTCAGGCCGGGCATAGTGCCCCATGACGTCGAAGTCGTAGCGGGCTTCCACGACGGCAGCGAGGTCCAGGTCGGCACATAGGATCTCCTCCCGGTCCCACGAGGGGCCTGCGAGGTAGTTCCCGAGAGGGTCGATGATGGCGCTGCCGCCCCGGCACATGATGTCGGGCTGGGATTCGATGTCCCTGAAGCACTGAAGGTCTCGCGGGTACATGTCCTTCGTGACGAACTGGTTGCACGAGAGAACAAAGCACCTGCCCTCGAGGGCGATGTGGCGCATGGAGCACTGCCACCCGTCCCGCTGGTCTGCGGTAGGGGCAAGGTAGATGGAGGGATTCCGCCCGTAGACAGCCGCCCGGGCCAGGGGCATGTAATTCTCCCAGCAGATGAGCCCGCTCATGACGCCGTAGGGTGTGTTTATCGCCGCAAGAGTGCTGCCGTCCCCCTCTCCCCAGATGAGTCGCTCGCTTCCCGTGGGTTTCAGCTTTCTGTGCTTCGCAAGAAGAGAACCGTCAGGTCCGAAATAGAGCAGGGTGCAGAAGAGGGTCCCTCCTTCCCGCTCCATGACTCCGATGGAAAGATAGACACCGTGCCCTGCGGCCAGCTCTCCCAGCTGCCCGGTCTCCGGGCCGGGGACGTCGATGGAGTTTTCGTAGTACCGGCTCCAGTCCTTTCGGCCCTCCATGGTGCGGTTCCCCACCACCGACCCGAAAGAGAGCCCCCTTGGGTAGCAGGGAATGAAGGCCTCCGGGAACAGGATGATCCTGGCTCCCTGTTCCGCTGCTTCTCCCGTCAGCTTCCGGATCCGTTCCATGGTTCCCTGTCTGTCCATGATCACCGGTGCGGCCTGGACCACTGCCGCCCGGACAATGCCCCTCTTTAGACCCATGTTCTTTTCCTCCCCGTGGAAAATATAAAAAAAGGGGGAGGAGATCCACTCCTCCCCCGCAGTTCAGTCCTACAGTGCCCTGTGTTTCTCCGCGATTGCATCGGCAAGGGCATCCAGTTCCGCCAGGTCTTTCGCCCGGGGCTTTCCCTTGCACATCACCGTTCCGAGCACTTCCGCCTTCAGGTTGGGGATCAGGCCGGAGATCTGCTCGACCGCCTTGGTTCCCCATCCGTAGGATCCGATGATGGCTGCGTACTTCAGCTTCGGCCGGAGCGCGTTTGCGAGATGGGTCGCCGAGTAGACCGCCGGGTGGGGGCCGAAGTGGACCGTGGGGGTGCCGATGACGATGGTTGCGGCATCCACAAGGTCGATGGCAAGGTTCCCGATGTCTGTCACGGTAAGCTCGTATTTTTTAACTTTCACTCCCCGCTCCACCAGGGCGTCGAGGAGATGGTTCACCATGATCTCAGTGCTTCCGTGCATGGATATGTAGGGTATGGCAACGAAGTTGGACACCCTGTCTGAGATCCAGTCCCGGTAGGCGTCCAGGATGAACTCGGGCTTGTCGAATACCGGTCCGTGGCTTGGGGCGATCATGCCGATCTCGTAGCCCTCGAGCTTCTTCATGTTGTTCCGGATGATGGACCGGAAGGGCATCATGATCTCGGCGTAGTAACGCTTGGCACCCTCGTAGACGGCCGGACTTTCCCCGGCGAACATATCAGAGGTGGCCTGGTGTGACCCGAAGAAGTCGCAGGAAAAGAGGATCTTCTCCTCCTGGAGGTAGGCGCACATGGTCTCGGGCCAATGGACCCAGGGGGTATGGATGAAGGTGAAGGTCCGGTTCCCCAGGGAGAGTGTCTGTCCGTCGTCCATGGCGTCTATGACGCTGCCGTCGATATGAAGATGGTCCTGGAGCAGTTCCTTGGCCTTCGTGGAGCAGACGACACGTGCACCGGGGTATTTCTCGAGCAGGGTCGGGATGGCCCCGGAATGGTCCTGCTCCGTGTGCAGCGAGATGATGTAGTCGATCTTCTTCACATCTTCCAGCTGTTCCAGGAGCACGTATTCAAGCTCCGGGTCGGCGGTGTCGATGAGGGCGGTCTTTTCTGATCCCTCCACGAGGTATGCGTTGTAGCTCGTTCCCTCGGGGAGCGGGATGAGCGAGTCGAAAAGACGGCGGTTCCAGTCCACTGCCCCCATGAGGAAGATACCGTCGCGCATGGTTCTCTTTTTCATTGCAGTCTCTCCTTTCACAACAATATGTTCATCGGGTGGAAAAAATTGCTAAAATACACCCGGCATGTATCTTTGTTCTTAGTAAATTATAGACATCCGCGGCTTTTTGGCAAGAGAGGGCCGGGCAGGTGCCACAATTCTGGAACCTGGTCCAGTTCTCGTTTTCCAGAGGTGACGGTCCATGATCCGTGAAGACACCATACTGCCCGCCGGCTGCAGCCCGGAATGCGGAGGATGCGCGGACGGATGGTGTACTGAAGAATCGTCCATATCGAGAAAACAGTCACGGGCGGCACGAGCCCTCACCCGTTGGGAAGACCGTCTCGGCGCCCTTCTATCCGTCTCCGGGGAGAAACGGTTCGGCTACCGCGGCAGGACGGCCCTCTCGGCGAGATGGACCCCCGGAGAGGGATGGCGGTTCGGAATGGAGGGAGTTCGTGCCCAGGGAGCTATAAAGATGCGCTTTCTTCGGCCGAGGCCTTTCGTCTCTCTTCTCGGCTGCCCTGTTCATTCACCCGGTGTCAGGAGAATGCTGAACCTTCTTGCTGCCTCACTGCCCCCGGATGAGCCCGAGGGATCATTTCCCCTGGCTTTTGTCTCCATATCAGGTGCCCAGTGCACCCTTATCTTCAAGGTGAAAGAAGACCCGGGAGACGAATGGTTTTTCTCCTCCCGGGGAGGCATGCCCCCCCTGTCGGAAACCATGCCTGCCGCCGGTGCCGAGGGAATCTGGATCCACCTGCATCCTGCCGCCGGAGTGCGGCTCTTTGCAAAGGGAGGGTGGAGGCTCGCGTGGGGAAAACCGAGATCGGCTGACTGCAGGGGACTCCTCTACGGCCCCGCATCCTTTTCCCAGCTTATTCCCGAACTGCACGGACACTCTCTCAACACCGCCGGAGAATATCTCCGTCCCTGTCCCGGTGATGCCGTACTCGACCTCTACTGCGGAACCGGGGCGAGCATGGCCCTATGGGCCGCTGCAGGGGCTGCTGTCATGGGAATAGAGGCGGGCGGAGAAGCCGTGGACTGCGCCCGGCTTAATGTTCCCGAAGCAGAAGTCCTGAGGGGAACCTGTGCGGACCGTCTTCCCCAGGCGGAGAAATTCCTCCTGTCCGTTCCCCGTCGGCGGCGCATGGTGTACGCAAATCCCCCCAGAGTGGGTTTGGAGCCCCCTGTAAGGGAAGCTCTTGCGGAAAGGCTCTGTCCGGCAAGGCTCGCCTATCTTTCCTGCAGCCCGGGAACCCTCGCAAGGGACTTGGCCGTGCTTGAAAAAGGAGGGTTTACAGTGGAGCGGCTCATCCCCTATGATTTCTTTCCCCGGACCGCCGCTGTAGAAGTGCTTGCACTCCTCGAGGGTCCGGAGGGATAAAACCGAAAAAGCGGATCTCCGGACACGGTTTTCCCGGCTTGGCATAACTGCTGCCTGGTAAAGTAGAAGCACAGATGCTTATTTTTTCAAGCAACCGGAGCCGGAGTGTGTTAGAGGACTGCACGCTTCGATTGCGTTCCGTGCTTCATCCCGCTATTATAAAAAACGAAAGCTGATGCTTTTTTGCATTTTATCAAAGACATTTTCAAAGATGACCATAAAAAGAAGAGGTGCTTTCAATGCTGGATCTTGCTTTAAGGAACGGCCGTGTTCTGGACGGAACAGGGGCCCCGTGGTTCAGGGCAGATGTGGGGATATCAGGCGGTAAGATAGTTCGAGTGGCAAAAAGGATCGACGAAGAAGCATTTCAGTCTTTTGACCTGGAAGGGCAGATGATTTGTCCGGGGTTTATCGACATGCACACCCACTCTGACCTTCGCCTTTTTTCCACACCCGAAGAAGATGCCAAGATCATGCAGGGCATTACCACCGCAGTGCTGGGCCAGGATGGACTCTCCGTGGCGCCTCTTTCGCCCGGGGAAATACCTATGATGAAACAGAGGCTTGCGGGCCTTGACGGCTCCTGGGAGGAATGGAACTGGAGCACTATGGATGAATACCTCTCGGCAATCGACAGGGCTCAGCCTGCAACGAACTCCGCAATGCTTGTACCTCACGGGGCAGTGCGGGCTTCCGTTGTGGGCTGGCAGAACAGGCCGGCAACTGACGACGAGATCCGCGAGATGGTCCGCATCACGGGAAGGGCAATGGAAGAAGGAGCCTTCGGTTTCTCGACAGGTCTTATATATCCGCCCTGTCTTTATGCGGAAGAGAAGGAATTCGTAGCCCTGGCCGGGGAGGCTGCGGCCTGGGGAGGATTTTTCGTCGTCCACATGAGAAACGAGCAGGACTATATCGAAGATGCCCTGAACGAGGTAATCACTATTTGCACGAAAGCGGGGTGCCCGCTGCATATTTCGCATCTCAAGATCGCGGGGAAGAAGAACTGGGGGAGAGCGGGACGCGTTTTGCAGCTTCTCGACAACGCACGGAGCAAGGGACTCGAAGTTACCTTCGACCAGTACCCCTACACCGCGGGGAGTACCATGCTCGATGCCCTTATTCCACCGGTTTTCCACGCGGATGGCCAGAAGAAGATGCTTGAATATATCGGTGATCCATCAGTCAGGCAAAAGGTACGGGAAATGACGGATGGAACAGACGGCGCTCCATGGGAGAACTGGGTGGGTTCCTGCGGTTGGGAAGGTATCCTCATAAATTCCGTCGGTTCGGAAAAAAACCGTTGGGTGGAAGGAAAAAACATGGCGGAGATTGCCGCGGCATCCTCCAGGGATCCCGTGGATGCCCTCTGCGATCTTCTGGTTGAGGAATCCGGCACTGCGACGATGACCCAGTTCTACGGATGCGAGGAGGACGTGGAAACAATAATGAGCCATGAATCCATGCTCTTCTGTTCTGACAGCATCGTGGGAGGAAAGCCGCACCCAAGGGCTTACGGTTCGACTGCCCGGATCCTCGGCCGCTATGTAAGGGAGAGAGGAACACTCAGCCTGGCGCAGGCGGTGCGCAGGATGACTTCAGGTCCCGCCGCCCGGCTGGGGCTCCAGGACAGGGGAATTGTCAGGGAAGGAATGAAAGCCGACCTGGTGGCCTTTGATCCTGCGGCAGTTGGCGACAGAGGGACGTACCAGGATCCTGTCAGTTACCCTGCAGGCTTCTCCATGACGGTCGTTTCCGGGCACGTCGCCATGATCGACGGAGAGCTCACCGGGGCCAGGGCCGGAGGGGCGCTCCGAAGGCGCTGAAACAACAGACCTATAGAGAAATAAAAGCTGCGCGGCATACACCGCGCAGCTTTTTTCGGCCGGTATGTGGCGCGAGCCGTCCGGGAAATTATCCGGGGAAGACTGTGTCGACTGTCTTCTCCGCCTTGTTTTTTGGGGTTCAGTCGCGGTAGTCCTTCTCCACCCGCTGCATCATTGCCCTGATATACCCGAGGGCATAGGCCATGCCCACGTGCCAGGGTGCAGGGCTCGACACAAGGGGTGAATGGTCGGGGATGACCGCGCCCCGGAAGTCGTTCCGGCGGAGGATCTTCAGCACCCGGTAGATATCGATGTCCCCCTCGTCGATGAAGGTCTCCCGGTAGCGCGGGACCCGGCCTTCCACATTCCTCAGGTGGATGTACCCTATGGCGTTCTGCTTCGCGTAGCTTTCAATGGCCTCGTAGAAATTCCAGCCGTTCATCTCCGCCAGTGTCCCCACGCAGAGCTCAAGGGTGTTGCTGTGGCTCTTCTTCAGGTCGAGGAGCCTTTGGTAGAGCTCGGGCCGCCAGACGAGCCTGGGTGTTCCCCTGAGCGTGGCGAAGGGGGGATCGTCCGGGTGGGCTGCCAACTTCACGCTCGACTCCTCTGCAACGGGCAGCAGCTCCTCGAGGAACCACGCGAACCGTTTCCAGAGCTCCTCGGAGGTGATTTGCGAGGCAGAGTTGACTTCCTTCGGTGCTTCGGGGTCGTAGAACATGTTCCAGACCATGCCCCGGGGGAGGGGGAGATCGTCATTGCCGTCCACGCCAACCGATTCGGCGCCGCCCCTGGCGAAGGGGCCGCTGATCCTGGATGCCACTCCGGCGAGGCTGAAATTATACCCCATGACGGGAATGCCGGCCCTGCCGATGTTCCGGATGAGCCGCTTGAGCCCCTCCATCTGCTCGACCTTTTTCGGGCCGTCGAGGAGAACATCGTACCAGAAGCCCGGATCGAAGTTCTCTATGGCCTCGAGGACCAGCCCCGCGTCCTCTATGGATTTTCTGATGTCACTGAGTTCCCCGTAGCTCCACACGTCCCTGTTCCGGGTGACGCCCCATCCGTCGGCGTCACCCACGGGCTGATTATCCCCCGTAACGGGATCTTTCTCCCTGTGGAAGTAGTCCACGAGGTGAATTACCAGGTGAGTGCAGCCCAGCTGTTTTGCGTAAAGGAAGTTTTCCCTGGTGAGATGATGCCTGTAGAACACCATTGCAAGTTTCATCGGTCCGGCCTCCCTCTCTCCGTGTCAGATAAGAAATTACAGCAAGTACATCCCCGGTACACGATTTCCGGCATGATGGCGTCAATGGAAGGAAATACTTGCCGGTCTTTTTTCCCTGAATGCATCCACGTTCCGTCACGCTTCCTGTACAGTTGCTTCAGTTGCTTCAGTTGCTTCAGTTCCTGCTGTATCGGTATCCCGGGGAGTTCCGCTTTTCATGATGTACTCGGGGAATTTTTCCCGAAGATGTTCCGACTCGCCCAAAATCTTGTTCAGGTGCATGGAAAGCCAGTGAAGAGCATCATGGCTGTCACCGTGCCTGCATGCCGAGAGGATCGCCCTGTGCTCCACGAGAACTTTTCCGAAATCGAGGTAGTTCTTCAGGCTGAGATATCGGAGTCGCTTGTACTGGGCGCTGAAATGATCTATGAAACTCCAGGTCCTGGCCTTTCTGCAGGCGAGAAAGAACTCCCTGTGAAAGAAGTCGTCAGACTCAACGAAGCCGTCCACATCCCTGTCTGCGATGGTCTGTTCCTGGGTGTCGAGGATGGAGTCCATGGCGGAGAGGGTCTTTTCGTCAGGAGGAGAGGAAATAAAAAGGGAAAGAACGGTGCTTTCAACACAGAAGCGGGTAAACCGGACTTCCTCTATCTGCTCCATGTCCATGAGAGAGATGTAGGTCCCCCTCTGGGGGCGGATCTCGAGAAGCCCCTCAGCCTGGAGCTTGATGAAGGCTTCACGTACGGGGGTCTTGCTGATGTTCATCCTTCCCGCGATATCCTTCTCGCTGAGCCGTCGTCCGGGGAGAAGCCGCCAGTTCAGTATGTCCCGGCGCAGAGCAAGATATACCTGCCGTGTGACCCCGTCCTTGAGCTCGCTCATGTCGAAATAGGAAAGCATCGGCAACGTCCCTTTCTCAGAAGGTCTTCACCAAAAAGCAGGGGCAAAAAGAGTGGAACGAAGTGTCAACTGATATATTAGTATCTTAAGATTTTTCCGTTTATTTGTCAAGTTCTGTCCGGTAACATGTCCGGTAACAGGGACCCGGCCCTCTCATGCAGCCTTACCCCATAAATGGCATTTTTCCCGGCACCGCGTATGTAGCGGAAACAGGGAGAGCATGCTATCATCTACCCTGTTTTGCATATTGCCGTGAGAGCAGGGAGAGAAGAGTGAAGAGAAAAATTGCCGGATGGCTGCTGCTTTTGTGCCTGCTTGCCACTGCGTCAGATGTGTACGCCCAACCCCTCCTGGAGAGGGGAAAGGGCCGGACTGTGGCCATAACATTTGACGACGGCCCCAGGCCGGGCTACGTGGAATCCATACTGAACATACTGAGAGAAAAGGGAGTTCGGGCGACCTTCTTTGTCGTGGGGCGCTACGCTTCGGAGCACCCCGGCCTTATCCGGGCCATGGCGGATGACGGGCACGTGGTGGCCAATCATACCTTCTACCACAATAATCTCACCGCGCTCCCCCGCGAGAATGTGTACCGGGAATGGCGGCTCTGCAGCGAGGCCATAGAGTCCATACTGGGCAGCAAGCCCCGGTTTGGGAGGCCTCCCGGGGGGCAGTTTAACTCGTTCGTCGTTGAGCAGGCAGCCGGAGAGGGGCTGCGAATCGTCCTTTGGACCAATAACCCCGGGGACTACTCCGACACGCTCAGGGGCGAAGAGCTTACCCGGAAGGTGCTTGCCAAGGCTGCTCCGGGCGATATACTGCTGCTCCACGTGGGGACTCTCTCGACCATTGAGGCCCTTCCCGGGATCATCGACGGCTACAGGAAAAAGGGCTTTATCTTCGTAACAGTAGAGGAAATCGCCGGGTAGCGCCTTCTATTTCCTCTTTTTAAGCGCTTCCTCAAGGGACTTCAGCGCATCCTCCGAAAGCCCCTCATCGTTCTTTTCCTGGACGGGCTTGGTGTTCTCCGGGGCCAAAATGAGGCCGATCCCAGAGGCGTCCCGCGGAATGACCGGAAGATCGAGCGTTTCCACAGCCCAGCCGAGTTTTTCCGGGGCAGCGAGGAGGGCGCCGCCTTTCCATTCACCGTAGATCCAGTTTTCAGGTGTCCCCTGAAGGATTCCCCCGCCTTCGTACCATCCTCTCTCCAGTTGCTCTGCGGATATGGGGGATGGAGATCCTGTGACTTCAGCATCGGATCCCCTGAGGTATCCGTCGTCTCCCCAGTGATATTTTCTGGATCCGAAAGTGAAAGAGAGCCCCTTGTAGACGACTTTTGAAAACACGTCGGGGATCCGTTCCCCTTCGATCTCGAGGTAATGGTGCCGGGCCTCGGACCGGGTTCCTCTCGCACTGTAATAACGCAGGATCCGGACATCTTCAGAAACCGTTATAATCTCCGGTTCTTCCGGATTCTCTCCGGACGTCTGACCGGGAGCCGGAACAGCAGGAAAAACAAGGAATACGGTGAAGAAGAGAACAAGCAGTTTCAGCATATTTTTCATGGGAACGCCTCCTTTTGGGGTCAGGGATACGGATCCAATAATACCCTAAAACATCTGGATGCGGAAAGGATGGAAACAGTGAGCCCTTTGGCGGAACATCGTTTTGGGAAATGAAAAAGTCCTTGACGAAATGAAGGCCGATTGTCTATCCTTTCATTGTATTTCCATTTTGGAAAGGAGCTGCTCTTTCATGAAAGACATATTGCAGCGGATTGGGGAACTGGGAATCGTTCCCGTGGTGAAGCTGGAGAAACCCGAGGATGCTCTTCCGCTGGGGAAGGCGCTTCTCGAGGGAGACCTGCCTATTGCCGAAGTGACGTTCCGCACTGACGCGGCGGAGGAATCCATAAAAATCCTCACTGCAGAGCTCCCGGAACTTCTTGTGGGGGCAGGCACAGTGCTCACGCGGGACCAGGTGAAGCGGGCGGTGGACGCGGGGGCGAAATTTATCGTCACCCCGGGATTCAACCCATCCGTAGTGGACTACTGCATCGGGAACGATATCCCTATTACCCCGGGCATCAACAGTCCCTCCCAGATCGAGATGGCCCTGGAGCGAGGGCTCAACGTAGTGAAGTTTTTCCCCGCGGAGCAGTCCGGAGGGCTTGCCATGCTCAAGGCCATGAGCGCTCCCTACAGTTCGGTGAAGTTTATTCCCACCGGGGGCATCGATACGAAAAACATGGTCTCCTATCTCTCATTCAACAAGATCCTCGCAGTGGGAGGAAGCTGGATGGTGAAGCCGGAACTTGTGGCTGCGGGGCAGTTTGACGAGATAACCCGCATCAGCCGTGAAGCGGTCTGGGCTCTCCACGGATTCGAGCTTGCCCACCTCGGGGTGAACTGTACGGACGAGAATGAGGCGCTCGATAACGCGAAAAAAACGGCCGCGCTTTTCGGAATGCCGATTAAGGACGGCAACAGCTCGGCCTTCTGCGGAAAGGGCTTCGAGTTCATGAAATCCCCGTACCTGGGTGAAAAGGGGCACGTGGCTGTATCCTGCAACGACGTGGGGCGTGCCCTGGCATTCCTGAAGAGCAAGGGCATCGGCTCTCTTCCGGAGACAGAGAGGAAGAAGGACGGAAGGACGGCCGCCATTTACCTGGACCTGAACATCGGCGGGTTCATCTTCCACCTGCTGCAGAAATAGCGAATATCGGCGAAAAAAGTGCGGGGTAGGCCCCTGAAAGGCCTCCCCCGCTTTTTCATTCAGGACTCCGTCTCTCTTTTTTTTACCTCTGGACCCTTCCCGAGGCGTCGCCGCCTGCAAGGGTGAGCACGTCTTCCTTCGATACCCTGTTGAAGTCTCCGTAGATGGTGTGCTTGAGGGCGGAGGCCGCCACGGCGAACTCCAGGGCCTCCTGGGGAGTCTTCAGGTTGTTCAGTCCCCATATGAGTCCCGAGCCGAAAGAGTCGCCGCCGCCGATGCGGTCGACGATATCGCGGATCTCGTACTTTTTGCTGGTGAAGAAGTTCCCCCTGTTGTCGGCAAGGACGGCGGACCATCCGTTCCAGTCGGCGCTCACGCTCTCCCGGAGGCTGACCGCAAGGTACTTCATGTTCGGATAGGAGGCCATGACTTTTTCGGCGAGGACCTTGTACTTGGACACGTCAAGTTCGCCTGATGTCACGTCCACGTCGATCTCGATCCCGAGGCACTTCTGGCAGTCCTCCTCGTTTGCGACGGTCACGTCAACATACTTTGCGAACTCGGTCATCACTTCCTTCGCGCTTTTCCCCCACTTCCAGAGTTTTTTCCGGTAGTTCAGGTCGCACGATACGGTTATTCCCTTTTCTCTGCAAGCCTTAACGGCCTCCAGGGCGACCTCGGCAGTCCCCTGGGCGAGGGAGGGCGTAATGCCCGTAGTATGGAACCAGGTTGCCCCGTCGAGGATCGCGTCCCAGTCGAAGTCACCCGGCTGGATAGAGGCGATCGATGAACCGGCCCGGTCGTAAACCACCTTTGAAGGTCTCATGGCCGCGCCTGTTTCAGTGTAATATACTCCGAGACGCTCACCTTTCCGAAGGATAAATTTTGTGTCGATCCCGAAGGAGCGCATCTCTTTTACCATGGCGTCCCCAACGGGATTTGCCGGGGCGGCAGTGACGTAGGAAACGTTCTCTCCGTAATTTGCCAGGGAAACGGCGACGTTTGCCTCGGCACCGCCGAATGTCGCCACCAGGTTGTTAGTCTGGAAGAGCACCTCCCGGTCCGGCGGGGTAAGCCGGAGCATGATCTCTCCGAACGTGACAAATCGGGACATGTTTCTCGACCTCCTTGAACAGGTATTGTTTCGTTCTCCAAAACATTGGTTCTTTGAGCGGATCGAAAAATACACTATCTTTTTTATGAACCTTTGTCAATCCGAAAAAACGGCGCCGGAAGGTGCCCCCTTCATTTCCGGGCGATGCGCTCCGGTACGCTGTAGACGTTCATCCGTCCGTTCCGTATGAATCCTGCCAGTGTGATCCCCTGCCTGGATGCGAGCTCCGCACCTTCCGCCATTGCCGCCGAGATGCTTCCGAGAACCGGTATCCCTGCCCCTGCGGCTTTTATCACCATGTCCTCCGGAAGGCGGCCTGAGATGATGAGGATCGTTTCAGAAAGGGGAATGTTGTGAAGTACTGCCCATCCGGCGGCCTTGTCCACTGCATTGTGGCGGCCAATATCCTCTGTCAGGAAGAGTCGCCGCCCCGATTTGTGCAGAAGAGCGGCCGCATGTGTTCCCCCTGTGGCCCGGAAGACCGGTGCCTCTGCCAGCCAGTCCGCTCCGTCCTGCAGGATCGAAGGGGCGATGGTCCATTCCGCAGGAATGGGATCTCCGAGACGTTTCTCGGCATTCCCCGTAAGGATCGCAGACGCGGAAGAAGAGAGGATGCGGTTCAGGAGAGGCAGCCCCGGTGTTACGGCTTTCCGGTTGATGCTCACTGTCCCGGGAGCTATTTCCATGCTTGCAATATCATTTCTGTCCGAAATGAGCCGCCTGCATTTCAGATGCCCGACAGCCCAGTATCGCTCCTCTCCCGGAGTGTATGCCGCGGTGACCTGCTTTTCTCCGTCGAGGACGAGAGTGACTCTCGATTCTCTGAGCATTCTGTCCTCTTCCGCCGATGCCGTTCCGCCGTTTATCCGGAGGATCTTCCTGCGGACGATGCAGTCTCCGGACGGCTCGGGAACAATCTCGATCGTGTCTCCCGTTTGTACCGGTCCGCCCGAAAGCACCTCGCAGAAAATGCCCAGCCGGGGCATTATGCAGTCCCCCGCTGCTTCATATATGGCGCACCTGGAATGGCACTCCTTCCCTATCTGGGTTACGCGGAGCAGCGCTTTTCCGATGCGGAGCATGTCTCCGAGAACCAGTGCTTTGAGGTCGATTCCTTCCGTCACAAGGTTTTCTGCAAATGCTCCGTAGAAAAGCGAGGGAATGATTTTCTTCATCCGCTCGATCTCGGAAGCGTCAAGAAGGCTTACCTGGCGGTGGGCGAAACCGAAATGCCCGTCGCCTTCGAGCCCCTTTCCGGAGATCAGCAGTCCTTTTCCAATGTCTTTTTTCTGAATGCCTTTCTTCGGTGCGGTGCAGACTGCCCTGATGATTCCCCTTGACGTCATGGCCTAAAATTCTGCCTCCGGTATCCGTTCCAGGACACCGAGAAGAAGGGCAAACCTTGAGGGAAGCTCTCCGATCTCGATATATTCGGTGACCGAATGTGAACCGCCTCCCATTGCCCCGAGCCCGTCCACGGTGGGGACACCCATTGCAGCAGTGAAGTTCCCGTCCGAACCGCCTCCCGTTCCCTGCCAGCGTACGTCCACTCCCGCCTGGCGTCCAACTTCCTCCACGAGGGCACAGAGTTTCATGGTTTTCGGAGTGGGATTCATGGGGGGTCTTGTAAGGAAGAAGTCGGCATCCACTGATATTCCCGGTGTGGCAGGATTGGCCCTGAGTTCGGCAATTTTTGCCGCTATCCGGTCTTTTTCCTCCGGGACCCTGATGCGAACGTCCACTGTCATGGATGCCTTTTCAGGGACAACATTCGCTCCGGTTCCCCCTGAAACCAGGCCGGCATTGAGGGTGGTACCCTTTTCGAAATCCGTGAGGCTGTGAAGTCCCAGGATCCAGCAGGCCATCTCGTTAACGGCGCTCACGCCCTTCTCCGGTTCTACGCCCGCGTGGGCGGCTTTCCCGTTGAACGTGACCTCGATGCGGCCCAGCCCCTTCCGTTCGTTCATCAGGTTCCCGTTGGGCCGTGCCGGTTCCAGGATGACAGCCGTCCTGCTCTGCTTCGCCAGATCCTCTATCCATGAACGGGCATGCCGGGATCCGATCTCCTCCTCGCTGTTGTAAACAATGCAGAAGGACCCTTTCGCCTTAGATTCGGTGAGAGCGCGGGCTGCATACAGTCCGAAGAGCAGGCCGGATTTCATGTCGTTTACACCCGGGCCGTAGGCCCGTTTCTCATCTCTTGAGAACGGACGTTCGGATACGGTTCCCTTCGGGAATACCGTGTCAAGATGCCCGAGGAGGAATGCGTCGTATGGAGGTTCTCCGTTGGTGAACTTCAGGCTTGGTGCCAGGGAGGGGTCAAGTTCTTTTTTTTCGACCGACCAGCCGATTTCAGCAAAGGCTTTCTCGAAGAAGGCACCGATTTTCGCCACTCCTTCAGGGTCCTTGGACTGGCTGTCTATATTCACCAGGTATTCGAGATCCTTCAGGTACTGCTCTAGGTTTAACGAAACATTCATGAGAAATTATTCCTCCTTTTAAATGAAAAGCAGAAGGCTCACCGCCATTATCATCATTCCGACAATGAGCCCGTATATTGACACGTGATGTTCCCCGTACTTCCGTGCAGAGGGAAGAAGCTGATCCACGGAGATGAAGACCATGATCCCTGCCACTCCCGCAAATATGAGCCCGAAGAGTGTTTCCGTGAGAAAAGGCATGAGGACAAGCCACGCAAGAAGAGCACCCACAGGTTCCGCCAGTCCTGAAAGAAATGAGAGGCGGAAGGCCTTTGCCCTGCTTCCAGTCGCGTAGTAGATCGGTACCGATACGGCGATTCCTTCGGGTATATTGTGCACGGCGATTGCAACGGCGATCGGTACCCCAAGACGCGGATCCTTCATGGCCGCCATGAACGTGGCAATTCCTTCGGGGAAGTTATGGATGGCGATGGCAATTGCAGTAAGCACGCCCATGCGCATGAGGGAATGCTCCTGCCCTTTCTGCCCTGCCAGTCCCCTCATTTCCTCCACCCTGTGCATCTCGTGGGGATTTTCATGGGAAGGGACGAATTTGTCGATAAGCATGACAGCGAACATTCCCACGAAAAACGCGGTCGCGGTCATCCAGGAGCCCAATTTCTCGCCCAGGTCGGCTGCAAGAGCTTCCCTGGCTTTAAAGTAGATTTCCACCATGGAGACGTAGATCATCACTCCCGCGGAGAGCCCGAGAGTAAAAGCGAGAAACCGGGTGTTCGTTTTTTTCGTGAAGAAGGCCAGTGCGCTGCCTACTCCTGTAGAAAGTCCCGCGAAGAGCGTCAGCCCGAAAGCGAAGAGCAGGTTTTCCATTTCCATGATTTTATTCCTCCCGTAAAATACGTCCGGCAAGGACACAATACATGAAACAAATGCCGGGAGTCAAGAAATCCTATTTCGCAGCTGCAGCTATAGTATGGGCTGCCGTCCTGATATTCTCTTCCCACTCTTCTGCAAGGGGATCGACGGTTTCCACATTCGCCCCGATATTTCCGGCGATGATTTCAGCTGTCCGTCGGGAGAACTGGGGGGAAATCAATATAGTCTTAATTCCCTTTTTTTTCGCGGAAGAAATAAGGGCTGCCAAATCGGAGGCTTTGGGTTCTTTGCCCTCAGACTCGATAGCGACTTCATCCAGTCCGTATTCCCTTGCGAGGTATCCCCATGCAGGATGAAAAACGAGAAAGGCAGTCCCCTCCTTTCCCCGGAAAAGCTCCCTGAGTTCGCTGTCAAGTTTGTCCAGCCGGGTCTTGAATGTCTGGAAATTCTGAAGGTAATACTCCTCTCCTCCGGGATCAAGCTCTGTCAGTGCATTGAGGATGTTTTCAGCGATGATCCCCGCTTCACGCACGCCGTTCCATACATGGGGATCGCTCCCGCCGTGATCGTGATCATGGCCGTGTTCATCGGTATGACCATGGTGCTCTTCGTCTTTTCCCATGATCTTTTCCACCCCCCTGTCAGCGGAAAACACCCTGAGATCCGGATTGATTTTCCTGAGCCTGGGAAGGAGGGATCCTTCGAAAGGAAGCCCAATGGACAGGTAGAGTTTTGCCCTGGAAAGGGCGGCCATCTGTGCCGGAAGAGGCTCGAACGTGTGGGGGTCCTGTCCCTTTTCCACGAGGACAGAGACGTTGACCCTTTCGCCGCCTACCTGTTCCGTGAAGTATTTCTGGGGAGGTACGGAGACATATATTGTTACCTCAGCTCCGGCAGAAACAGCGAAAGAAAACATCAGAACGCTGAGAAACACGACGGTAGAAAGTTTTTTCTTCATGCATTACCTCCATTAACGGGGGGCTTGCCCGTTCTGCAATTCTTCGTCTTTTTTTACGAACCGGGTTTTTCTGCTTCCGAAATCATATGAAGTTATACTATACCCTCAAGGTGTGGAGGAAGGAAGGCGGAAAAGCGGCAATTTTTTAAGGACTACCGCTTTTCCCGAATGAGGCGGATCTTTTTCTCCCTGATTTTATCCGAAGACAAGGTCCGGAAGGAAAAGGACTATCTGCGGAAAAAAAACCATGAGCCCGACCAGCGCCATGAGGGTCAGGTAGAAGGGGATGGCCTCCCGTGCCGTTTCCTGGGGAGTGCAGCCCATTATCTCCGACGTTGAGTAAAGAGCTACCCCTACCGGCGGCGTCATGATGCCTGCCGTAAGAGTGGTCATCATGATCACGCCGAAGTGAACGGGATCTATGCCCAGTTTGGAGATAACCGGAATGAAGACGGGTGTGAGAAGCAGGGCGCATACCGTCGTCTCGACGAACATTCCCGCGAGGATGAGCAGAAGGATGATCAGGGACATGAGCAGATACCGGTTGGAAGTCACCCCTATGAGAAATTCGGCGATCGTCTGGGGAACCCGCCCGTAGACGATTGCATAGCCGAAAGTCCCCGAGAGTCCGAGGATGAGCATGAGGACGCCGATGTCCACAGCACTTTGTTCCACAGCCTCCAGAAAAGTCTTCCATGACATCTCCCTGTAGATGACTCCGCCGACGAAGATGGCATAGCCGGCTGCGAAAGCCCCTGCCTCCGAGGGAGTGAAGAGACCGAACCTGATTCCCGCGATGAGGATGACAGGAAAAACCAGGGCGAACACGTTTTCCTTCAGTGCGGAGAAAATTTCACGGGCGGAAGGTTTTTTTGCGTTTGTGGGAATATAGCCCCGCCGTTTTGCCGTTCGGTTTACCGTGAACATCATCATGCCCATCATCAGAAAGCCCGGCAGTACCCCTCCGACAAAGAGTCGTCCAATGGAAATCTCCCCTACCGATCCATAGATGATGAACCCCATGCTCGGGGGAATGGTGCAGGTGATCATCGCCGTAAGACCGTTGACGGCAGCTCCGTACCCTCTCGAGTAGCCCTGCTTTATCATTTCGGGACCGAGAATTCTGCATTCCATGACTGCGTCAGCGTTTGCCGACCCTGAGACGCCTCCCATAAGTGTGCTGAGAATGACGCTCACCTGTGCAAGACTTCCGGCCATATGCCCCACGAGAACTCTTGAAAGCTTTACCAGTCGGGATGTGATGCCTGTGGCGTTCATGAGGTTTCCTGCGAATATGAAAAGCGGTATTGCGAGAAGAGTGAAGCTCTGGGTCTGCGCGACGATGCGCTGGACCGAAATGGAGATTGGTATGTTCGGGGTCGCCAGCATGAAAGCAAACCCGGCGATGCCTATTGCGAAGGCGACGGGCATTCCGAGAAAGAGAAGAACAAGAAAAACACCAACCAGAAGAAACATGTGCCCTCCTCCTTTCTTTATGCCGCGTCTGTCCCGCCGCCGCGAAGGGTCGACGGGAAGTCGACTATCTGCCTGTACAACCTGATCGCCGTCGAGATGATCATCAGGAACGCACTGACAGGAAGGGATGCCGTGACGTAGGAGTAGCTCAGCGTGATGTTCTGGAACTGTCTTTTGGCATTGGAAATGCACAGGGGGATGCCGTAGGTGATAAGGACAGCCAGAAAGAGAATGATGACCACTGACCATGTGACGGCAATTGTTTTCTGGATTTCCAGGGGCATTTTTGACGTGAGAAAATCCACGTTGATCAGCCTGTTTTTCCGTATGCCCGCATCCGCCCCGAGGAAGGCCCCCCAGGCGAACAAGAGGAGCGAGATGTCCACAGCCCAGTTGATCGGATGCCCTACGAACCTCCCGATGGCGGAAATTAAGATCAGAACGGTCATTGCACAAAGAAAGATGGAGATGGCTTTCTCCTCGAGCTTGCAGATGAAACGGTAGGTTTTTTTTAAAACCTCAGGCATGGTCGTGTGTATCCTCCTTCCGGAGCTGAACGGAAAGGACAGGCAACCGCCCTGAAAGAGACGGTTGCCTGCGGATTTTTGACGCAGAATAAAACACTCCAGGCAGGTTATTCCTTGCCTATTTCTTTGTATATGGCCTTCCGCTGCTCTGCAAAGCCCAGTTCTTCATATGCTGCTTCGGCAGCCTTCTTGAAGGCTGCAAGGTCCACCTCCACTACCTCCATGCCTTCCTTGACCATCATGCTCTCGAAAACATCGGATTTCTCGATGACCTCTGCGGCCGTGATCTTTCCCTGCTTTTCGAATTCCTCGACCAGAAGATCCCTGTATGGTTCCGGAAGAGTGGAGAACCAGCTTTCGCCGACGATCAGCCCGTTGAGGAGCTGGAAGTGTGCGGTCTTGTTGATGTACTTCAGGATCTCGTACACCCTGAGACCGTAACTGGCTGAATGCTGAGCCTCGCATCCGTCGATGGCTTTCTGCTGCACCGCGGTATAGACATCGTTCCATCCCATGGTAACAGGTGTGGCGCCGAGTGCTGCCACTGAGCGGGACCATGCGGGTGCGCCGGGGGTGCGGATTCTCACGCCATTTAGATCTTCCGGTTTCCTGACGGGCTTATTGGTGAGGAAATGGCGTGCACCGTCAAACCAGTTGAACGAAAGGACGCGTATTCCGTTCTCCTCGGCCAGCTTTTTAACACATTCCTTCCAGAAAGCGGTCTGCTGGACCTTCATTATTTCATCGTAGTTGTCTGCAAAATAGGCCATGCCGACGATTCCCATATCCTTAACGTAGTTTGCCATGCGGCCTGCGTCGGTTACTACGGCCACGTTCACGCCCTGGATCGCCTGTTCAATAACGTCTTCATCACTGCCGAGCTGTGCGCTTGGAAATACCTTGACGGTCATTTTGCCACCGGTCCGCTCATCAACGCGCTTAGCGAGAGCATAGAAACCCTGGCAGTAGGGATTGGAATCGGCCAGCTGGGTCGAAACCATGAGTTCGTAGGATTTCCCGTCTCCTTCGACGAAATCTGCGGGTTTCTCCGCCGCCGATGCAGAAATCCCGAACGCCGAGATCAAGAGACACATCACCAGAAACAATGCCTTTTTCATGCTTTATCCCCCCTGGATTTGTATATTTACAGGCCTTCGGCCGGTAATCCGAAACACTGCCTTCCCGGAAAGGCCGGAAAAGGCTTGCTCTGCAGCGGGAACAATATCCAAAAATATATGGTTGATTCAAACAAATCCGAATGTCTTGTCTAATATATTAGTATCTTAGAAAAAGGCTGAATGTTTGTCAAGAGATTTAAAACAGCCATTGAGTTTTCTTCAAGGGGATCTATTTCGTATTCAGATCGTCAGAATTCCACGGTCGTTCATATTGAGTGGTCCGATTTTGAAAAAACCTATTGACTTTGATAGTTTTCGCTGATATAAAGTGAACATTATTTTGAAGGAGTGAACTGATATGGAGTTCAGTTTATCAATCTTTGACGGCATAGGTTTTGTTTTTTCCTCCTCCTCCTCTTCCGGTTCGTCCGGAAGGGCTGGTCTTCCTGTGCCGGCAGGGGAGGCGCCGCAGCCTTAGACGAAGACACCGCGACGGAAACACAGGAATTGATCGCAGGAAATACAGGCCGGAAGGGATTTCCCTTCCGGCCTTTTTTCATTTCGAAGGAGGGATACATCCATGCAGCCCCATCTTTTCACTCCCGGACCGGTAACCATTCCTCATCGCATCAGGCAGAGAGGCGCCGAGCCGCTGATCAGCCACAGAAGGGAGCCCTTTTTCTCCCTGCTGGAGGAGATATCGGCTCGCTTGAAGAGGCTTCTGAGGACGAAAGAACCCCCCGTGCTCTTCCCCGGCTCGGGAACGGGAGCCCTCGAAGCACTGGCCTCTAACCTCATCGCCCCAGGCGACCGGGTAATTTCCTTTTCCTGCGGCGCCTTTGGCGATCGGTTCCGGGAGATAGCCGCCCGGCGGGGAGCCGACATCATTCCCGCGGATATTCCCTGGGGCCGGGGTGTCACCGCGGACGACGTGAAAGACGGTCTTTTCCGGTGCCCCGATCCCGCCGCCGTGCTCCTCACCCACAACGAGACCTCCACCGGTGCCGTCACCTCCCTCGGGGAGTGCATCGCTGCCCTTCATCCCGACGGTCCCCTTGTGCTTGTGGATGCAGTCAGTTCCCTCGGTGCCATACCTTGCTTCCCGGAAGAGTGGGGCATCGACGGCCTTGCATCATGCTCCCAGAAGGGGCTGCTCACACCTCCGGGTATTGCCGTGGCGGCACTGTCTCCCCGCGGCTGGGCGAGGGCGAACTCCTTTTCCTGTCCCTCATATTACTTTGACCTCCCCATGCACCGGAGGTTTCTGGAGAAGGACCGGCCCCAAAACCCCTACACGCCGCCCGTCACCCTTCTTTACAGCCTTGATGAAGCGCTGCGGTTCCTGGAGGATTTCGGGTTCGGAGAATGGTTCCGAATGAAGGCCCGGACGGCCGGGACCTTCGGTACCGCCTGCGAGGCCATGGGCCTTTCCCTCTACGTGAAGGATCCGACCTTCCGATCTCCCGCCGTCACGGCGGTGAAGGTGCCCGGCGGAAAGGGAAAAGAAATGAAGCGTGCCCTTGAGGCCCTTGGTGTGGACGCAGCCGCCGGACAGGGGAAAGAACCTTCCCTGCTCCGGGTTGCCCATTACAGCCCGGGAGGGTGGGCTGAACTCTCCCTTATCGCTGGAAGCATCTACGGAGCGGGAAAAAAGTGCGGGCTGAACCTTCGCCCTGATTTTTTGGAAACAGCCTGGAACCGGTGGACAAAGGAAGGAGAATGATGAAATGAAAGTGCTCGTGACGGATACCGTATCGGAAGCTGGTGTTGGTCTTCTTCGGAGAGAAAAAGACCTCCAGGTGGAGGTGCGGACCGGACTCACAAGGGAAAAGCTGTTGGAGGCCGTGGCCGATGCGGACGGAATGCTGACCCGCAGCGGTACGCCCCTCGACTCCGAAGTACTCGGGGCGGCGAAGAAGCTCCGGGCGGTAGCAAGGGCCGGTGTTGGCGTTGACAACATCGATATCGGGGCGGCGAGCCGCCGGGGGATCGTAGTGATCAACGCCCCCACGGGAAACACCCTAGCGGCGACGGAACATACCCTGGCAATGATGCTCTCCCTGGTCCGGAAGGTTCCCCAGGCGTGGAACTCGGTGGCTTCGGGCGAATGGAAGCGGAGCCGGTTCATGGGGATGCAGCTCTCCGGAAAGCGGCTGCTGGTTATCGGACTGGGACGGATCGGGACCCAGGTGAGCCTCCGGTGCCGGGCCTTCGGCATGGATGTTTCCGCCTACGACCCCTACATATCGAAGGAAAAGGCGGACCGGGCGGGGGCCCAGCTTCTGGTCGACCTGGCCGGGGCCCTCTCCCTCGCCGACATTGTCACCCTCCATGTCCCTCTCACTGCCGAGACCAGGAAGCTGCTCGACGCTTCGGTGCTTCGGGCCTGCAAACAGGGAGCTTTCCTGGTGAACTGTGCCCGGGGCGGCCTGGTGGACGAGGAGGCCGTGGCGGAGGCAGTACGCTCAGGCCTTCTGTCCGGTGCGGCCTTCGACGTGTTCAACGGCGAGCCTGTGCGGATGGACCATCCCCTCCTCGCTCCTGACCTCCGGGAGAAAGTCATCCTCACCCCCCACATCGGAGCCAACACGGAAGAGGCCCAGTCCGCTGTGGCGGTGATCGCCGCCTCCAATCTCGCGGCCGCTCTCCTCGGCAAGCCCTATGAACACGCGGTGAACCTCCCCTTTTCCGAGCAGCTTCTCAGTGACGGGCGAAGGGGCTACCTCTCACTTGCCCGAAAGATGGGGTATCTCGCTGCCCACCTCCTTCGTGAGCCGGTGAAAGAGATCCGGGTCACCCTCAGGGGGCCCCTTTTCTCGAAAGGTGATGACCCCATCTGCTTCGAGGTGCCCTATCACTACTCCCCCTTCACCGTGGCGGGTCTCAAGGGCATGCTCGAGGTCTCCCACGGGCCGGAGGTAAACTACATGTCTGCTCCGCTCCTGGCCTCCGACAAGGGGATAGCGGTGGAGGAGAGCCGGGGGGAGGGCGGCACCTACAAGAACCTCCTGGAAGTGACCATCCGGGCCGCAGGCTGCCGGGAAGGAGTGACCGTGGCCGGCACCGTCACCGAGGAAGGCCGCCAGCGGGTGGTGAACCTCAACGGCTACTGGATCGAGTTTGTCCCCGAGGGAACGGTGCTCCTGTTCAACAACCACGACCGGCCCGGTGTCATAGGGAAGGTGGGCACCATACTCGGTGAGGCTGGGTCCAACATCGCCAACTTCGCCCTGGGCAGGAAGAACGGCAGCGGGCTCGCCGTGGGGGCCCTCCAGATAGACAACGACATCCCGCCGAAAGTCATCGATACCTTCAAAGCCGATGCGGACCTTCTCTGGGCCGTGAAGGTGAATTTCTCGGAGGCCCTGTGATGAAGCGGATCTTCCTTGTGCGGCACGGAGAAACGGACTGGAACAGGGAGGGGCGGTTCCAGGGGCAGATGGACATCCCGCTGAACGATACGGGGCTGGTCCAGGCCCGGTCTGTCGCGGAGGCGCTGAAAGACGTTTCCCTGGAAAGGATCGTGGCCAGTCCCCTCTCCAGGGCCCGGGAGACCGCCCGCCCCCTGGGTGAGCTGAAAGGGCTGCCGGTGGAGGTGAACAGGGGGCTCATCGAGATAGGGCACGGCTTCTGGGAAGGGCGCACCTCCGGCGAAGTGGAGGTGCAATGGCCGGGTTTGCTCGAAACCTGGCACAGACAACCTGAGCGTGTAACCATGCCCGGCGGGGAAAGCCTCAGCGATGTGCAAAACCGCGCCTGGCCCGCCCTGTTGAGGATTGCGGAAGGAAAGGGCGAAAACATTGCCGTTTTCACCCACGACGCCGTGCTGAAAGTACTGTTGATGAAGGTCCTGAACTGCCCTATCTACAGCTTCTGGCGGTTTCAGCTCGCTAACGGCAGCATTACCCTACTTGAGCTTTCAGACAGGGGATGGCGTGTACAGCTCATGGGAGAATGTCATCACCTTGGAAACCCCTTCTTCCGGGAGGAACAGAGAGGGTTATAAAAAACCCCCGGAAAAGCTTTCCGGGGGCATGACGTCTTTGCCTTTTTTAAGGTTTTTTTGCGGCAAGACAAACTACCAGCCTTTGACCGTTTCGAAGATACTGTCTGGAATGTCTCCGGCGAAAAAGTCCTTGAATGATTCCTCGATTATATCCACGGCCTCATCCGCCTGTTTCTTTGAGATCACAAGCGGGGGCTGTATTCTCAGGACGCTCCCGCTGAAGAAAGAGAGAAGCAATCCTCTTTCCCATGCACGGTAACAGATTTTTGCAGCAGCTTCACCGTTGCGTTCTTTTGTTTCACGATCCTTTACAAGGTCTACACCGATGGAGAGCCCGATTCCCCTCACGTCGCCGATGATTTCATATTTTTTCTGCATTTCGAGAAAACGGTTCTTTATATGCGCTCCGAGATCGACAGCGTTCTGCAGCAGGTTTTCCTCCCGTATAACCGAGATCGTCGCAAGGGCCGCCGCACAGCAGACCGGGCTGCCTGCGGCAGTGAAAAGATGGGCCGGGGCCTGCCATTTTTCCATAAGGTCTGCCCTCGCAACCACTGCGCCAAGCGGAAGTCCCGAAGCTATGGCTTTTCCCATGACAATGGCATCGGGCACAACATCGAAATTTTCTATGCCGAACCATTTGCCCGTACGGCCGAATCCCTGCTGAACCTCCTCGGAGACGAGAAGGATTCCGTATTCGTCGCAGAGCTTCCGAAGGGACTGCATATATTTCTTTGGAGGAACGACAAGCCCTGAATCGCCCTGTATGGGCTCGATTACTATTGCGGCCGTCTCGTCGGGAGGGATGTTCGTGGAAAAGGCGATGCGTATCTGTTCGATCGCGTAGTCTGCCACCTCATCCTCGGTCATTCCGGGGAAAGGCGTGCGATAAGGATCAGGGTATGGGACATGGTAAATGTCCGGAAGCAGCGGGCCGAGTCCCCTGTGCATAGGCAGGCTCACGGCACTCATGGAAAGAGCGCCGTATGTGCTTCCGTGGTATGCCCTGAGATACGCGAGGATTTTAGGACGCCCCGTGGCTATCCTGGCAAGCTTGATAATTCCGTCGTTTGCATCGGAACCTGCGAGACCGTAATAGGCTCTTTTGCGGAAATCTCCGGGAGTTATGGCGAGAAGTTCTTTCGTCAGCTCGATGATGGGTTCATGGTACATATAGACATGTGTATAAAGGATGAGATCCTCTGTTTGTTTCCGGATCGCCTCCACAACTTTCGGATGACAGTGCCCTGTATTCACCGCACCCGCGCTTGCAAGAAAATCGATGTACGTGTTTCCGTCTACATCTTCAACTGTTGCCCCCCTTCCTCTTTTGACGACGAGGGGATAATACGGCAACTTGGCCGCCGGCGACGTTATAGCCCTGTCTTCTTCCACCAGTCGAAGGCAGCGGCTGATATCTCTTTTTCCGGTAAACATTTCGTGTTCATCTCCCTGCAGTTGTTTTCAGGCGCGGTGATTTCCGCACGACAGTGAAAAAAGGCGGGAGGCATGCCGGACATAGCCGCTGCCTCCCGCCTTTTTAGAAACTGGAATCAGCGGGCTATGCCCGACTCCTTGTAGATCCGGTCCATAAGATCCTTGCCGACGATCTCTTCCATCTTGGGCCACACTACCTTGCGGACGTGTCCGGCCACTGCGTCAAGCTGTTCCTGGGTGAGCATTACGATCTCCCAGCCGTATTCCTTGACGAGTTTCTGCCGGTACTCCTCGTCAGCCTCTTCAGCACGGGCCCACTGGACTGCCGATTCTTCCTGGGCCGCTTTCAGCATGACTTCCTGGTCTTCCTTGGGGATCTTGTTCCAGAGGTCCATGTTGATGGCAAACCACCAGGATTCAAAGTAGTCGTTGTACTGGATCCAGACCTTGTTGACGTCCTTGAACTGCCATGCCTGGAAAGGAGGCCCTCCCATCTGGCCGTCTGCGATCCCGGTCTGAATGGCGCTGTAGGCCTCGGCGTAGGGGATAGGAGTAGCAATGTAGCCGAGAGCCTCGTAGGTCCACTCGCACGGCTTGATGGGCATAACACGAACCTTCAGGCCGTGGCTGGCTCCCGGTTCGGCAAACTTCTCGGGAACCTTGTTGAGCGAAACTCCGGCCATGCCGATGGGCACCACTGCAAGCGCCTGAATGTTGTGCTTCGCCCACAGGTCCTGGATGATCTTGTAGGCCCAACCGTCAGGCCCGTAAACAGTCTGGGCCTCTTTGGCGTTCGTGACGATGTAGGGGAAATAGTAAGCAAGGTTCAGCTGCGGGTCGAAATTGGCATTGGCCTGGGCCATGCTCATCTCGATGGTTCCCCTCTGGACCATTTCGAAAATCTCCGTCCAGTCCCCAAGGACTCCACCGGAGAAGACGTCGATCTGGATCCTTCCGTTGGTTCCCTCGAAGACTTTCTTCGCAAATGACTTTGCCCTGAGGTCATAGTCGCTGTCCACAGGGTGGACCTGTGCAAGGCGCATCTTGAACTGCGGCTCCGCCGCTGTCGCGATTCCGAAAAATGCGACCAGGAACGAAAGAGCCAGAAGACAGACCAGTAATTTTTTCGTTGTATTGGTAAATTTCATGCTGTACCTCCTTTTTCCTGTAAAGGTTTCATCCGATTGTTGTTGAAACAGGTCTTGAACGCTGTATTGCTGTCGTTTTTCCTTTCATCCCCTCCTTTGTCACCGTGTGGTGATTCACTTACTTGATTCCCATGATCAGCTTCGGGAGGAAGAGAGAAAGCTGAGGTACGTAGGTTGTCAGCGCGATCACGGGAAGGAACCCGAAGATCATATAAATCAGGGCAGGTTTCAGATACTCGTCGATCTGTACGTTTCCGACCCTTCCTCCAAGGTAGAGGATAGGAGCCGTGGGAGGCGTTACATTGCCGAGTCCGAGGTTTGTGCCGAGAATGGCCGCAAAGTGGATGGGATGTACTCCTATTTTCAGCATGAGCGGCATGAGAAGAGGTGCGGCGAGCATGGTCCCGCTCAGGTCGTCCATGAGCATGCCGATGATGATAAGGAAAATATTCACCATAAAGAGGATGACATACTTGTTGCTCGATGTCCCCAGGAGGAAGTTTGCGATCTTCATGGGAACCTGCTGCATGGTGTAGAGCCTGCCGAGTATGGTGACGAAGAAAAGCATGAGCACGATAACGCCGCTGGTTGTGGCCGCTGCCTTGAGAGAGCGGAAGAATACGGTCAGTGTCAGTTCCTTGTGGACGAAAAAGCCGACGATGATGGCATAGAAAACAGCAACTGCGGCGGCTTCTGTGGGTGTTGTGACTCCGCCGTAGATTCCCCCGAGAATGATTACGGGCATGAGAAGGCTCCAGAAACCTCTCTTTCCCGCTTTGAGCACGAGTTTGTTCCGTTCCTTTCTCGGCAGAGGGTCGTCGACTTTAATATCAGGAAATTTTCCCACCATAAAATAGTTGATGATGCAGAAAATGATGGTAGTGATTATTCCAGGAACCACCGTTGAAAGAAAACATGCCGCAACAGACTGCTGGGTGACCCATCCGTAGAGGATCATGGGGACGCTCGGAGGAATAAGCTGACCGAGTACTGAAGCGCAGCTCAGCATTCCCGTGGAATAACCCCTCGGGTAGCCCAGCTTCTCCAGCCTCGGTATCATGATACCGCCGATGCATGCAACTGCCGAGGATGCTGTTCCCGAAATTGCCCCGAATATGGCGCAGGCCACGATGCTTGCTGCTCCCATGCCTCCCCTGAGCCGACCCAGCATCGAGTTTGCGAAGTTCGTCAGCCGTTCGGCTATACCCGCCGAACTCATAAGAGCCCCGGCAATGATGAAAAACGGTATGGAGAGGATAGTCAGGGAATTCAGTCCCCGGAAGCCTATTGTCATAAGAAAAGAAAAGTCCGGGAAATAAATGACTCCCATATATATGGCTGCCAGCATGAAACAGAACGGAACCGGAATTCCGATAACAATACTCGAAATCAGAATGACAAGGTCGATTGCTATATGATCCATGATGTCCCTCCTTCGCCGCCGCTATTCATCGTACGGGGCCTTGGGCAGCGCAAGGCGGGGTCTGCCTGCCGCCTGACGGAAATTGTCGAGAAGTTCGATAAAAAAATAGAACGCCATGAGGGCAGATGATAGAAGCAGGCTCATCTGTGAGTACACCATGGGGATCATCAGGGCCGGAGACCGCTCCCACGATTTGATCGACCAGGTGATGTAATTCCAGCACCAGTTCGTCATCACGCATGCAAGGATGAATGTGATCAGCGTAACCACGGTCTGGATCTTCCTGTACGACCTTTCATTCTTCATCACCGAATGGATCAGGTCTGCGCGGATATGGTTCCGTTCCCTTGCGCCTGAAGCCGAACCCATCATGTACATCCAGAAGCCGGTCATTGTGGCGAGCTCTTCGACACCCATGAGAGGCATCTTGAAAATGTAGCGGAGAGCCACCTGGGTCAGTACGAGAGCAACCAGAATGATGGTGCTTGTAATCATTATGAAGTTTTCGATCTTCCTGAGCATTATCCAGAGCATATCGAACATTTTTTTCATTCCATCAGCCTCCTCTATATTTCCTGCCTGTCAGAGAGAGTTTAGGGCGTCCGTCACGAAGGCGGCGTCCCGGCTCACTTCCCGGGCCAGGAACTCAAGATCTGCCTTTGAAAGGTCAGAGGGACGGACACCATTGTTTTTCAGCGCATTCCTTATCAGGGATGCCCTCAGGAGATCGAGGTCTACCTCACGGGCACGTATCATGTCAGGATGTGAAGGGAAAACAATACTCCTGCCGGGCACTTCTGTCTCCGGATCACCTGTTTCTACCAGTATCCCGTTTTCCTTCGCGAAAGCGAGCTGGGCGTAATGATGCTTTCCTGCTCCTGTATACTCGGTTTCCTGAACGACAATGTACTGGTCCTCATCGAATTCCTTCGCAAGGGCAAATGCCGCGGTAAGGGCCGTGTTCCCTGCGGGACCCCGTTCCAGTCCTTCCAGGACGGCCAGTGCCTCGGTAATATAGAACACCTCTCCCTGGTTGACGGTAACATACCGCTCCAGGTAGCGAAGAGGCCGTGCGGCATTGCGGGGAACGTCCGAGCGGTCGGGCCATGTGGCGAAGGGAACACCGAATCCTGTATGCCCGGTGGTGAAGGACTTGAGATTGAAATCCCGGTCGCTTGCCATATGGAGGCCCTCAAGGTTTACGCTGGCGCCGATGACCTTTACATCCTCCGCCCCGGCTTTGCGAAGTCCCCGGGCAGTCCCGGTCACATTGCCTCCCCCTGCGTGGGTGATCACCACCGCAGCAGGGAGTCCGCCGTGAAGCTTTCTGCACTGCTCGGCTATTTCGTACCCTATGGTCTCAATGCCGGCGATGCTCAGCGGCGTGTACAGGGAGGCATTGAAAAAACCCGTTTCTTCAAGGACCCTCAGAAGATAGTAGAAAAGTTCGGGACCGACGCTTGTCTGAATGACTTCGGCTCCCAGGGCCTCGCATTTTCTTGTCTTTTCCACGATCTCAGGCTGCCCCCTGCCGAGGCTGTCAAATACTTCCTGGACAATGATCGTCTTGAGGTTCCTGATATTCGCCTGGGACGCAAGTGCGGCGCCGTAGTTTCCGCTCGTGGCTGCAGCCACTCCCGGGAAACCTTTCGACTGTGCGAAGTGGCACGATACGGACGCTCTGCGGTCCTTGAAACTCCCGGAAGGGTTCGCCGCCTCATCCTTTATCATGATGCGGGCGCCCTTCCCCCTGGGGGAGAGTGCCCTGGCTGTCCGGGTCAGGTTGTGAAGCTCGATAAGCGGAGTATCTCCTACATGGGCGTCCCTCTGGATTTTGCGTATCGCCTCGAGGGTATATCCGTACTGGTTCATCATTCCCTCGTAATCGAAGGAGATCTTCCCCTGTTCGAACTGTCCGAAATCCATGAGCAGGGATTTTTTCATGATTTCGTTTTTGCGGGCCATGACAGCCGCATAGGAATTATTCATCCTTATTCCCCCATAATGACCGAAGTGAATCACCGAGCCCTATGAACTCAGGAATCTGAGGCCCGAATGAGTGGGTAAAGGGCGGATTTTCCGCGACAAGAGTTCCGCTGAGGATGCGGCCGCAGGTCGAAAGCACACTTGCAGTTTCTCCCGGGGAAGCGTCTTCCTGAAGTATGCCTTTCGCCCTCATGCGAAGCGGCACTTTGCGGGTTTCAGCGGGAAGATGTTCCGGGCGTTCCCGGGGTTCAAGGAGTGTCCACTCGATCTGAACCCAGCCGCCTTTCCTGATTTTGTTCACGATGCCTTTCTCCTTTCGGGGATCTTCTATGTTGAAAAAGCAAATCCTTTTCTTTTTCCCGGTGAAATTTTCCGTGACGTGAGTTTTTTTGTCCTGAGAGCACCGGGATGCATTTCTTCCCGATACGATGTTGGATAAGGATACAACACATCGCGGTGTTTTTCAATTCAGGCACACTCAAATGTTGGCCTTGTTGTCTATATAGAGAACTTTACATAAAACAATAGAATAGACCATAATAAATCATATTATAACCAGGTAATAAAAAGCCCCCGGAACTCCCCGGGGGCTTTCAGTGATTCGTCATTTTTCCTTCAGCCGGTTCAACATATCCGCTGTCATCCGGTCCAGGTCGTACTCGGGCGTGAATCCCCATTCTTCACGGGCTGCGGTGCAGTCAAGGGAATCCGGCCA
>LSQX01198664.1_pt1 | contig 31949 bp, 27 predicted proteins | sample 654561 | NCBI WGS metagenome assembly LSQX01 (sample SAMN04489861, study PRJNA283612) | anaerobic digester metagenome | isolation source: 4 biogas reactors fed with cattle manure at either 37C or 55C with and... | place: Denmark: Kongens Lyngby | collected 2014 | reverse complement strand
GTCATCGGTTCCTGAAAAATCATGGCAATACTTTGACCACGAACTTGTCGCAGTTGTTGTGGCTTGAGACGCAGTAAATCCTGTTCTGCAAATATAGCTTGGCCTTGTACCTGTAAATGTGGCGGCAGCAAGCCCAGTAAGGCCAAACTACTAATGGATTTTCCAGAGCCACTTTCACCCACTAAAGCGATGGTTTCACCAGCATGCAATTCAAAATTTAAATCATGCAGTAACACCTGTTGCTGATGCTGAATATTCAGCTGACTGACTTTGAGCAACACTGAATTTGAAAGTTCAGCCAACTGATTAACGTCTTGGGTCGAATGCATCACGTGTTGCCTCCCCAATATAAATTAATAAGGATAGAACGATGGCTAAAGTAAAAAAGCCTGACAATGCCAACCACGGTGCATTTAAATTATTTTTACCTTGTAATAACAGCTCGCCCAAAGATGCCGCATCGGGCGGTAAGCCATAACCTAAAAAGTCGAGTGCGGTTAAAGCAGTGATATTGGCTGTGAGCATAAACGGCAACTGCGATAAACTCGAACTCATGGCATTGGGTAAAATATGCCGAAACATAATGGTACGATCGGTAACCCCCAAACTCCGCGCTGCACGTACATAATCAAAATTTCGAGCACGTAAAAATTCTGCACGCACTAAGCCAACCAAACTGGTCCAACCAAACAGCAGCATAATCACAAATAACCAGTACACACTTGGGGTAAACATACTGACCAAAATCATCACCATGAACAGCATTGGCAGACCTCCCCAAACCTCTAAAACACGCTGCCCAATCAGATCAATCCAGCCACCATAGTAGCCCTGAATCGCCCCAACCATAATGCCCAAAACTGCCGATGCAAAAGTCAGTGCAAACCCAAACAGCAGTGACACCCTTAAACCATACAGAATACGTGCCAAAACATCACGACCTTGATCATCTGTGCCTAGCCAGTTTTGTGCGGTTGGTGGCGAAGGGACAGGTACAGCCAAATCCAAATTCGGGGTTTGGTAAGAAAACTCAATCAACGGCCAAAGCGCCCAACCTTTATCAGTAATTAACTGTTGCACCACGGGGTCTTTATAATCCGCTTCGGTTTCAAACACACCACCAAAAGTCGTTTCAGGATAGGCCTTAAACACAGGCATATATAAAGACTGCTCGTATTTGACCAATAAAGGCTTATCGTTGGCGATTAACTCTGCGGCCAAGGACAATACAAAAATAACAATGAAGACGATAAAACAGCCAAAACCCAGTTTATTTTGCTTAAAACGTTGCAAACGTGCACGCGTGATTGGCGACATTATTTTGCCCCCCGCGATTCAAAGTTAATTCGAGGGTCAATCACCTGATACAGCACATCACTGATTAATCTTAAAATTAAGCCCAACAGGGTAAAAATAAACAAGGTACCAAAAATAACAGGATAATCTCGCTGCACAATCGCTTCAAAACCAAGCAAGCCTAATCCATCCAAATTAAAAATAATCTCGATAAACAGATTGCCCACAAAGAAAATCCCCACCAAGGCTTCTGGTAAACCTGCAATCACAATTAGCATGGCATTACGAAACACATGCCCATACAGCACACGTGACTCGGTTAAGCCTTTGGAGCGAGCTGCCAGCACGTATTGTTTATTTAACTCTTCCATAAAAGAGTATTTGGTCAGATACGTCAGCCCTGCAAATCCACCGATAACCATTGCCAGTAAGGGCAAGGTCATGTGCCAGAAATAATCGGTAATTTTTCCCCACAAACTCAGCTGAGTAAAATTTTCAGAAACCAAACCTTGTAATGGGAACCACTGAAAATATGAACCACCTGCAAAAAATACAATCAATAAAATCGCAAATGCAAACGCAGGAATGGCGTAGCCAATTGCCAATAAAATTGAAGTGGCTTTGTCAAATAGCAAACCATGCTGACGTGCTTTTTTAATCCCAAGTGGAATAGAAATTAGATAGATCAGCAAAGTACTCCAAAGCCCTAAAGATAAAGACACAGGTAACTTTTCCAACAGTAATTGGGTCACAGGTTTGTCTTTAAAAAAGCTAGTACCGAAATCGAGTTGCACATAACTGGTCAGCATTTGCCAAAAGCGCTCGTGGGCAGGCTTGTCAAACCCATATTGCGCTTCAATTTTTGCCACCATTTCATCACTTAGACCTTTGGCACCCTGATAGTTACTACTATTGCTTGCCACAGTTTCACCACCACTCATACCCATGCCCTGAAAAGCTTCAGCCTGCTGAATGGCTTGCTCGACTGGCCCACCTGGTGCAATTTGAATCACCACAAAGTTAATCAATAAAATGAAAAACAGGGTGGGAATAATCAGCAGCAATCTTTTTAGTATATATGTGCCCATGTGCTCACCTTTTGGCAATGTGCTGGTTCATCGCAAACACTGTCATGTTTGAATTTTAAAAATCGTTATTGTTGACGCAAATAATGTGCAACTTTCTTAGCTTGAGTTGCATCACTCCACCAGTAATCAATCCCTGCAGATAATTTAGGTTTAGTAGCAGGCTGACGATACATATTCCAGTAGGCATACCAGTTTTCACCTTTGCCGTAGGTTGGAATTTGATAATAACCTGCCCGCAATAAACGATCTAAAACCTTGGTGCGCACAATCAACTGTTCACGGTTGGGTGCACGGATCAACTGTTGTACCACTTCATCAATCACTGGGTTTTTAATCCCTGCATAATTATAATTTCCTGGCTGATCTGCGGCAGCACTACTCCATAGCTGTGCCTGTTCATTGCCTGGACTTAAAGATTGCGGCATGACACTGGTGGTCATATCAAAGTCGGCACGGCGCATCCGTTCAATATATTGCGGCACATCCACATGCCGAATGGTCACAACCACACCTAGGCGTTTCATATTGCGCACAAAGGGCATTAAAGTCCGTTGTAAGCCATCTTGATGAATCAGAAATTCTATTTGGATAGGTTTGCCTTTGGCATCTACCAATTTGCCATGCTGAAAACGATAACCTGCTTTCAAAAGTAGCTCACGTGCTTTAAGCAATCCACTGCGGTTAAATCCGCTGGCATCGGTCACAGGAAACTGCCAGTTTTGCAATACACCTTGTCGTTGGACTGGATGTAGTTTGGCTAAATAGGGTTTTAAAATGGCCAATTCTTCGGCTGATGGTGTGCCTTTAGCCTCTAGCTCGCTATTAGAAAAATAGCTTTGCAAACGGCGATATTGCCCATAAAACAGAGCTTTGTTTTGCCATTCAAAATCGTAAGCATAGGTCAAGGCTTGCCGAAAACGAATATCCTGAAATGCATGTCTGCGGGTATTGAATACAAAACTTTGAGTTGGAATTGGGTTCTGGTGCTGAAATTTATGCTTAACCACCATGCCCGCATTCACGGCAGGGAAACGATATTCCGTCACCCATTTACGTGCCGTATATTCTTCATGCAGCGTATATTGCCCCGACTTAAAGCCTTCAAAGGCAATATCTAGATTGCGATAATACACATATTTTAGGCGGTCAAAATTATAGCGCCCTTTGTTTATGGGCAGATCCTTGCCCCAGTAATTAGGATTACGTTTATAGGTGATGCTGCGCCCTGCATCAATCCGTTCAATCAGATAAGGCCCAGAACCTAAAATAGGTTCGAGGGTAATACGGGTAAAATCACGCTTTTGCCAATCTTTTTTAGAATAGATGGGCATTTGCGACAAAATTAAGGGCATTTCTGCATTGTTGCTGGATTTAAAACTGACTTTTACCTGATGTTTGGACAAGACTGTGGTTTTATCCAAGTCAGACAAATACATTTGCAAACCCGGATTGGACTTGGTCTGAAATGCATCAAAACTGAATTTAACATCTTCTGCAGTGACTGGACTGCCATCGCTAAACTTTGCTTGAGGATTCAAATGAAAAATCACAAAGGCTGTTTGCTTCGGGTCATAGCTAACTTTTTCAGCCAATAAGGGATACATCACCCCCGGCTCGTCTAAAGAACTGCTCATGAGTGAATCAAACAAAAAATTCACCCCATCGGTGGAGCTGCCTTTGCCATTCATGTCATTTAAATTGTCAAAAGTGCCATTACTGGCGCGAATCAAATCTCCACCTTTGGGTGCATGCGGATTGGCATAAGGCATGGCTGTACGCCCCGCATACTGAGGTTGGCTATGCACCGCAATATATGGTGTAGTTTGAATGGCAGCCCAACCGAACTGTGGCAATGCCAGACATCCCACCAGACAGAACAATGTTTTGTGTAGCGCGAAAGACATGCGCACAGCTCCTTGTGCAGTATCACTCAGGATGCAGCCCACAGCGCATCCTGGAGATTGATCATTACAGATTCGGGACTTTAATCACATCACCAATGCGCAATTGCGTATTCGGCTGCATGTCATTTAAATCGGCCAAAGCTTTGCTGTCGATACCATAACGGTTGGCCAAACCAATCAATGTATCTCCACGTTTGACCTTATATTCAGTCACAGTTTTTGGAATTTGAATACTTTGACCAATCTGTAAGCCTGAACGTGGGGTTAAGCCATTTAAACTAGCCAATTCAGCAACTGAAATACCAACACGGTTGGCAATTGAATTTAAGGACTCGCCACTTTTTACGCGATAAGCTTCAGTCGCTTTAGTACTGCTACTTTTAGCTACGTTTGATACTTCGGCTTTTGCATCAACAGTTGCAGCGCTGGCATCAACTTTTAAGCGCTGCCCAATACGCACATTGGCGGTACGCGATAATTCATTCAGCTCTGCCAAATAACTCAATTGCAATTTATATTGGCGAGCAATACTGCTTAAAGTTTCCCCTGCTTTCACGACGTGAATATCATTGGCAGTTTCAGTCGCTGCTTCAACTTGGGCTTTTTTATCAGGAACATCACCCGTGAGTTTCAGACTTTGTCCTGCTCTTAAACCACCGTTACGGCTAATGTTATTCAACTCTGCTATGTATTCCTGACTCAAGTTATATTTGGTAGAAATAGCAGATAAGGTATCTCCACGTTGTACCGTATAACGCTCAGGTACATTAACGCCCGCAGGTACTTTTAAGCTTTGACCAATGCGTACCCCACTTTGGGTGGTTAAATTGTTCAAACTGGCCAATTCAGCCAACGAAATTTTGGCTTGGTTGGCAATACTGGATAAAGTATCGCCACGCTGTACCTGATAATTTTCTGTTGGATAGTTTGGTGCTTCAGTTTTTGCTTCTGACTTACTGGCCTCGGCTTTGTTCGCTTCAGCTTTCTGAGTCGTTGCTTCATTTACAGGGACATTAATACGCTGACCCACCAATAAACTGCTGCCCGCCGTCAGACCTGGGGTTAAATCTGCCAATTCCTGATTAGACAAAGCATAGCGATCAGCTATCAGTTTTAAATATTCGCCACGTTTCACCACATAGCTTTTGGTCACGACTTTTGTGGCTTGTTCTGCCGCTTTTTTATCCGCTTCCGCTTTGGCTTTAGATGCCGCAGTTTCTTTTAAACTTAAACGCTGTCCGACCAATAAACCACTGGTAGTGCTCAAATTATTATAATCTGCCAATTGTTTAACGCTTAAACCAAACTGACTGGCAACACCTGTTAAAGTATCATTGGCTTGCACCACATATTGCTCAGGCATGGTTTTCGGTTTGGCTGGCTCTGCCTGTGGCTTGGCATCGTACAAATAAATACTGGTGCCTACATACAAAGTTGCATCGGGTGCAATTTGGTTCCACTTCGCAATATCACGCCAATTCAAACCATTTTTCATGGCAATACTGGCCAAAGTATCGCCCGCCAATACGGTATAAGTAGTCCGTTTGCCTTTTGGCGGAATAACCACAACTTCAGAGTCCGTACGCACAAAGTTTTTACCCTGATTGCGCTTGGCTTCTTCTGAATCTACACGTGTGCTTTCTGCCACACTTTTCGGGTAAGCAAAGCCTTTGGTTAACTCTTTACCTTGCTGCTCTGCCACAGACTGGCTGGTTTGAATTGCTGTAAGCTTAATTTTCCCATCGTATGGATCGACAATCTCAGTGCCTTGAGGTGCAATTTGTTTTAGCTCCGCCACAAGTTGCTCTTGCTCTGCCTTAGAGGCTACAGGCTGCAACACCTCTTCCACCGTTTTATTACTGCCTTCTGCCTGTACCGCAGCAAGAATCTGTTCACGCTCGGTCGTTGAAATTGGTGGTTCAATCCGTACAGGTTGAATATTTGCCGCAGGCGTAACTGCAACAGGAATACGCGGTGCACTTGGTACATCACTCCCTGCTGCAAATGCAGCCAAAGCATCTGAGCCTCGTGGTGTACGTGACAAACGTGCAGGTGTTGTTGATGCAGGTTTAGACTCACTGGCTGTCGTGGAGGTATTTGAGGGTGTGGTGCTTGCGGCTTTTGCGGTTGCTGCTGGCGTAGCAGATGCTGTTTTGCTCGTTGTCGTTCTACTGGTGGTTGCCGTGGTCAATGCGGGTGGCGCAGATTTAGACGGTGTGATCGTTACTCCAGATGAAGAAAACGACGGCGTGTTACTTGTATTGCTTGCCCATAAACCACCACCACTTTGTAATTTTTTTAATCGTGCATCTACCGTTGGACTTAAATCTGCAGGAATTAAAATTCGCATTGGGCTTTGCGTGTCGATCCGATCACCACGATGCCCTGGGTTAAGCGAATAGAGTTCCGCACGGCTTAAACCTGTAATGCTGGCCACATCATTTAAATTTACCGCACCTACATTTAACTCACGGAAGTGAGGACGGTTGGCAATTGGCGGTAAAGACACGCCATAAGCATGTGGACTTTTAATAATTTGCGCCACTGCCAAGAAACGTGGCACATAATTCATGGTTTCCTGAGGCAGTTTCAAAGACCAATAATCGGTTGGTAAACCTGCCGCCTTATTACGGTTAATCGCTTGCTGAATACGTCCTGGCCCTGCGTTATAGGCTGCCAATGCCAATTCCCAAGAACCAAACTGATTATACAAACTGCCTAAGAACTCATAGGCAGCACGGGTCGACTCCACTACATCTCGACGGCCATCATACATTGAGGTTTGTTTTAAGCCGTAAATACGGCCTGTACTTGGAATAAACTGCCATAAACCTGCAGCTGCAGCACTACTGGTTGCAGCGGGGTCGTACGAGCTTTCAATGACAGGTAACAATGCCAATTCAGTTGGCATACCACGGCGTTCAGCTTCTTTTACTGTGTGATATAAATAACGTGAAGCACGCGCACTTAAACGATCCAAATATGGCTGACGCGAAATAAACCAGCCACGCTGTGCTTCAATACGCGGGTTCCAATGGTTTAAATCCATTTTGAAACCCACGGTCATACGCTTCCAAACATCGCCATGTTTTAAAATTAATAAACGATCGCCTTCAACTGCACGCATATCGGTTGCAGATAGTAAGTCTTCCAAACCATCCAATGTGCTGGCATCTAAATAACCCGACCCGACCTGACTTGAAGTAAGCGGCTTGCTCGCACCCTGGGTCGAGCTACAGCCAGACATCAAGCCTAAGGCAGCCAATGCTGAACCTAAAACTGTAATTTTAAAAAATGAAGGTAAAGTCGGCTGCCACAAGCGCGTGGTTGGTTTATACATAAAAGAATCCAAACAACTCGTATATAAATTATTTTTTAGACATGCCATTGTAGTGGAGCTAGACAACGACACAAGGCTTTAATTTAGCGTGTTTCCGCTATAAATGTTACAAGAAATTAAAAAAATAGCAGGAATTTTGGGTCTAAACTAAATTTGCGATATACAATAGCTTTTTATTTTGATTTATTTTGCTGAGTATTCGGATCTGATTTATGTCTCAAACAATCACATTATATGTTGATGGTGCTTGCCGTGGTAATCCTGGCTTAGGGGGTTGGGGGGCGTATATCATCACCGAACAGGCAGAGCATAAATTACATGGTGGCGAAGCACAAACCACCAATAACCGCATGGAACTCACTGCAGCCATCGAAGGTATTTTATTTTGCCCAACCGATGCCAAATTGATTATTTGGACAGACTCCAACTATGTCAAACAAGGCATTACCGAGTGGATTCACGGCTGGAAAAAGAAGAACTGGAAAGATGTCAAAAACCCAGACCTTTGGCAAAAATTAGATGCCACGTGTCAGGGGCGTGAAATTGAATGGAACTGGATTAAAGGCCATGCAGGACATGCAGGCAATGAAATGGCAGACCAGTTGGCCAATTTGGGTGCAGATCAAGTTCAAAAAACCTTAAATTCTCCATCTAATGCAGCACCCACTTTGGATGCACCGCAACAGGATAAAAAAAAAGCTGAATCTGACTGGTTACTAGATGATCCTTTCGGTTTTGACCTGATTGAAGATGAGCTTGAAATGGAAAATACAACACCAGACAGCAATTTAGAAAGTAACGATCAAAAACACAGCATTATAGAGGATGATGAAAGCACACAGGCCGCTACTGGTGACACTGTAAATAATGATCCTGAAACAGAAACGAATTCAGAAAATGTCACCTCAAATGAAAATATTGTGGATGCTACATCTGCAATGCACCCGCATATTGTGGTGACGCCTGCCACAATGCAGCTACACGGCCCTCGCCAACTGATTCTAGATACGGAAACCACAGGTTTTTATTATCAGGACGGTGACCGTATTATTGAAGTGGGTGCGCTGGAAATGATTAACCGTAAACTCACGGGTAGTTCCATACACATTTATATTCAGCCTGAAAAACTGGTCGGTGAATCAGAAAATATTCACGGTATTTCAGATGAGTTCTTAAAAGATAAACCGAAATTTGCCGAAATTGCAGATGTGCTGTATCAATACCTCAAAGGTGCAGAAATTATTGCGCATAACGCTACCTTCGATATGAACTTCCTAGACATGGAATTCAGTCGCGCAGGTTTGGGCAATTTATCAGAAGTGTGTACCGTAACGGACTCATTGCTGATGGCAAAAAGCAAACACCCTGGGCAGAAAAACTCCTTGGATGCTTTGGTCAGACGTTACGAGATTCCTGCGCGTGACCGTACCTTCCACGGTGCATTACTGGATGCCGAAATTCTCGCCGATGTATACTTGGCGATGACAGGTGGACAGGTTGCATTTGATATGGACACCCTGTCTGCAAGTGAAGAACAACAACGTCAAAGTGACCGTTTAAGTATTGATATTGACCTAGCAGTAATATTACCTTCAGATGATGAACTGGCAGCGCATGAGAATTGGGTCAAACAATTTGAAGAAAAACACGGTAAACCTTGCTTTTTTGCCAAATAAAATCTACGAGTTTTGTAATTTTATGTATTTAAAGATTCGCCAGTTCAGTTATAGTTAAAGCAAATAGGACTTTGTATTTTTGCAAAGAACCAACAAACAGATAAAACACTAGGAAAGGTGCAGATCCATGTCTTACCAAACCTCTATACATTTTGATCCAACTGCCTTGCTGATAATAAAAAATGAGGTTGATAATTCTATCAAACTGGTTGAATCCGCAGTAAGCACCTTAGCAGAAGATCAAACTTTACCTTTTGGTATTGATGATGCACTGAATCAATTTGAACAGTGCGCTCAGGTTTTAGCCTTAATTGATATGGAAAGCTTGGCAAAAATTGCGCAATACTCTGCAGAGCTCATGCGTAAAATTATGGGGAACCCAAGCAATATCAACACACAGGAAGTGATTGCGCTCAGCGAAGGCACAACCATGCTCAAGCGTTATATTGAGTTTATTTGCCTGCGTGAAGTCAAAATTCCACAATTTTTGCTCGACACCTTAAACCGTTTAGAACTGGCTTTAGGCAAACCATTAACGCAAGAAGGTCAACACATTGGAGGCCTGCTCGATTGCATCACTCCTAGCTTTCAATTGCCGCAAGCGCCTTCTTTAGAAAAGTCGGCTTATGTGCATCGCTTGTATAAATTGTCATTACACAAATTACTCAAGCAAGAAGAATCTGAAATGGATCTTCAAGCGATCAAATTAGTCGGAACATATTTGGCAGGCTTGGCAGAAAGCCATCCGAGCCAACAATATTGGGGTTTGGTACACGTTGCCTTCAACCATATTGATGACTTGTTGCTAAATGAGCCACGCTTACGCACCCTCATTGGTATTGAACACAATATGCGTCAATACTTTGCTGCGCCAGAAACATTCGCTGCGACCTTGACTGATCTGGCGAACATTTTAAGTCTGTGCATTAGTCAAGAAGACGAAATTTCACAACATATTCGCAGCCAGATGAATCTCGGTGAAGACTTATTGACTGACACGCAATTACAAGTATTCAGCCGTCATTTATATGGTCCAGATTTTGACACCATGCACACCATTAGCGACTTAGTGACCACAGAAATGGCGCAGATTCGCAATGACATTGAATACAACTACCAAAACATGAGTCCTGAAAAAACACAGGAATTGCAAAGTAAGTTAAAAGAGTTGGCGAACTTATTTAAAGTACTGAACTTAAATGAAGCCAATCAAGACTTGGAGCGTCAGGCAGAATCATTAAGCCGTCCTGAATTGCTTAAAGATGAAAACTTTGCTCAGCAATTAATGAACGTGATTTTATCTGCCATGAACTCAATTGGTGTGCTTGAACGTCATCACACCTCTAGTCGTTTGCAGTTGCGCGTCAACAACATGAACATTTCACTAGATCGTTTAGATGAAGCGCATGAAGCTTTGTTGACCGAAACCAAATTACTGATTGATTTGATTACACAAACCCTGACTCAGCATTTACAAAGTCAAAACATTGCAGAATTGGAGCATACTTCTGCTCAAATTCGTGAGGTTGCAGGTGCAATGTTGTTCTTAAATGCAGAAAGTGGTCAAAAAGCCCTGAAAGTCTCTGCCGATTTTGTGAAAACACAAGTTGAAGCAGGTCTGAACTTAACTGCAGAGCAAGTCAACCACATCTTGGATACACTTGCCAGCGCAGATATGCTGATTGACAATTTAAAGAACAAACAGCCTGTTCTGCATAGCATGTTTAAGGTAGCATTGGACAGTAGTGAAAAATTGAAAACTGTAGCCTAATGACTGAACTCTCACTTGCATATATTTTTCAGCAACAACAACTTTTGGTCGATGAAAACTTCCAATTGCCCCGTGTGGAAAAACTGGCAAGTGACTTAAGCTTTTGCTCGGGCGATCAAGTGATTGCCCGAGACCTCCTCGAAGATGAACCAATCCCGAATGGCTTTCAATTAATTCCTATCCGACAGTTATTACAACTGTGGAACACTCAGCAATTTGAGCAAGCCAGCCGTGCCATACAGTTACTGGAATGGCGTCGCAATCATAAATTCTGCAGCCATTGTGGTCACAAAACTGAAGTGCATGCCACCCAATATGCCATGGTCTGCCCTGCTTGCGGCTATCATCAATACCCACGTGTCAATCCATGTGTGATTACTGTCATTACTCGCGGTGAAGACGAAGTACTACTGGCGCGCAATGCACGCAACAAACAGGCAATTTATGGCCTCATTGCAGGCTTTGTAGAAGTGGGTGAAACCTTAGAAGAAGCGGTACGTCGTGAAACCGTTGAAGAGGTCGGCGTGCAACTAAAAAATATTCAGTACCTAGCCAGTCAGCCTTGGCCATTCCCAAGTAATCTGATGATTGCTTTTAAAGCCGAATATGCAGGCGGTGAAATTCAGTTACAAGAAGAAGAAATTCGTGATGCGCAGTTCTTTAAATTTGATCAACTGCCTGAAATTCCCTTTAAAGGCAGTATTGCACACGCCATGATTATGCACGTGACGCAAGGCACTGCTGTTGCAGATGATACCAAAGCTTGGTTATAACTCTTGCTGTGACCCTAAATACAAAAACCGTTGCCACAAATTTGCTGCAACGGTTTTTTATTGCTACATCAACCAAACACTATGTTGAAGATCAATCAATATAACTCATCTTCCAGGGCCTGATCTAAAGCTCGCATAATTTGAGTCTTGGTCGCAAAGAAACGACTAAACAAACTAGATACCGATGCCATGACACTGACATGCCCTGTTCTTGGAATGACTATAATTTCACTATGATTGCCGTATTTCTTTAACACATGGTCGAAGTCAGTAGCATTGCTTGGCCCAACGATTTGATCCTTTTCTGCCACCAGTAAATAATGCTTAACTGGATTCGGCTCAACAAAATAATACGGCATCACATCCTGATACGGTACATCCTGATCAAAGGCATCGGCACACAGCGGGTCATCTTTATAATCAAAATGATAAGGCCCTGCCAAACCAATAATTGCACGGATGTGATTCTTACAGCTTAAGGCGTAAGGCTGCGGATGGTACAACAATGACATCACATTAAATGCCCCTGCCGAATGTCCCATCAAGACCACCTGTGCGGTTGCAATACCCAGTTTATGTTGATGCTGGGTCAAATAATTCAACGCCAAGGTTAAATCATCAATATAGGTGGGAAAAATATGCTGTGGCGCAAGCTGATAGTTAATGATCGCAACGTCAAAGCCTTCTTTTGCAAAAGCTTCACCCACAAAACGATAATCCTGTTTATCACCGCGTGACCATGCACCGCCATGCACAAATACCAACAACGGACGCTGCGGTCGTGGTGTTGTGGTACGGTACACATCCAGACGATGCCTTGCCCGTAAACCATAAGCAATATTACTTTGAAGGGTATAGCCCTGCCGCGGAGTCAAGCGATTGAGCGCATAACTGCCTAAGCTATACAGACGAAACTCTTCATAAATGCGTTTCGCCTGTTCTAATCTTTTATTGAACTGTTTAAGCCAGTGTTCCACATTATTGAACATGTGCAGGTTCAACCTGATCTGGGTCTATCGCAACGGGTGTCTGTATTTCAGGCACAACCATCGGGCTTACAAAATTGGCATTATTGCTTGGCTGGAGTTCAATATTATCAATTAAGGTAATAATTTTTGTGACGTTTCCAACTTGTTGCAGCACTTGGTTTAGGTCTTGCAATTCTGCGTTATTTAAACGCCCCATCACATACAACACCCCATCTTCAGTATGAATACGCACTTTACTGTCGGACACCACAGGTGCTTTCATAATCAAACCGCGGGTATTTGCAGTCACTGTGGTGTCCTGCATAATGGTGCTGTAACTGATTTGATTACCCACCGTAATATAATTATGGATGGTTTTTACATCACTCATGGCACGTACATTGTCTTCTGCCAATTGCTTTAAATGCGCATCAGGCACTTGTCCTGTCAGCAATACATTGCCATGAAAACTTTCAACATTCACGCGAGACTGTTTAAAGCGTGAATCTAGTTTGTATAAATTAATTTTGGCAGTACGCTCAATTGAGTTATCAATAAACACTTGCCCAAGTGATCGTGCACCACTTTCTGTTCCTACTGGCGCTGTACCTGTAGCACTTGAAATAAAACTTGCACAACCCGATAAACTTGCTACACACAGCAAGGTCACTGCAATACGGTTTAACACTCAGCAAGACTCCTCATTATTTTCTTTCCACTCTGGCGGTGCTGCACATTTCATGCTTCAGTTTTTACGACAAGCACTCACCAGCTGATGTTTTATGCTTTAAATTTCACTCAAAGATTAATCAACTCTGCATCAAAAGTAAAAGCATTTTCAATCCATTGCAGATCATACGGGAATTTGGAAAAGTCTTGCTGTACTGTTTTTGCAAATTGCCCAGAAAAATCAAAACAAATCACATCAAAACGACAATAAAATTCTGAAAATTGTGGATTTTCTGCCATAAACTGCAAGGCGGTTTTCATGATTTTCTGCTGCTTAGATAATGACACCACTTCATAAGCTTTTGCATAACTGCTTTTAGAGCGCGCTTTCACTTCAACAAATATCAATTGTTGCCGCCGCATCAAAATACCGTCAATTTCACCAAACACACTATGATAATTTTGCTGTAGCAATGTCCAACCCTGCTGCTGCAAATACTGCCATGCAAATTGTTCGGCCCATGCACCCAATGCCTGACGCATCAAATTTTTATTGTTGGTTTTATTCATTTTCATTTTTATATTCACAAGTGCTGCATGATTGATACAGATTCTGCCTAGTTTCGCCTTACATACATACGTCAGATCGCAATTCAGGTAGAATAGCCATTCGGTCATTCGTTAGTGAATGACTCAGAGCAATGCTGTATTTAGTCGAATTTTAATTAATTTTTTTTAGTTTGTTATTTCCCACGGAGAAACTCAATGAGTGCCCAGTTATTTGTTGTCGCCACCCCAATTGGTCACTTAGATGATATGAGCTACCGTGCGATTGACGTACTCAAATCGGTAAGTCTGATTGCCGCAGAAGACACTCGCACCTCTGCGCAATTGATGAAACATTTTAATATTTCTACCCCACTCACTGCCTGCCATGAGCACAATGAAAGCAACAAAATCGAGATTTTAGTACAAAAACTACTGAATGGCGAAGACATGGCGCTGATTAGCGACGCAGGTACGCCACTGATTAGTGACCCAGGGTTTAAGTTGGTACGTGCCGCACAGGCCAATGGTATTCGTGTGATTCCTGTACCAGGTGCTTGCGCAGCCATTGCAGCATTGAGTGCGGTTGGCTTACCGAGTGATCGATTCAGCTTTCAGGGCTTTTTGTCTGCTAAACAATCACAACGGGTACAACAACTCGAAAAACTCAAAGATGAAACCCAAACGCTAATTTTCTATGAAGCACCACATCGAATTTTAGATTCAGTCAAAGATATGGCTGCGGTGTTTGGGGCAGAGCGCCCTGTTGGTTTTGCCCGAGAAATTACCAAAACCTTTGAAACTATTAAAAAAATGACTTTGGGTGAACTGGTTGAGTTTATCGCTGCAGATCATCACCAACAAAAAGGTGAAATTGTATTGGTGGTGGGTGGTGCCAGTGAAGAAAAAGACCTAGAACAAGAAAAGCTAGATCAACTGTTACAGCGTTTATTGCAAGATTTATCGGTGAAAGCTGCATCACAATTGGCTGCCGACTTAACAGGGATTAAAAAGAAAATCGCCTATCAACGTGCACTAGAGTTAAGCCAAGCAGCAGACTAAACAAGTTTAGTTTACTGTGTTATCTTGAAAATTCATTCAATAAAAAAGCATCACCTTGAAGGTGATGCTTTTTTATATTTCGACTATAGCCAGTACAGCTAACCTAAATACGACCACTTAATCACGTGCTGACTCATCTGGTGGTACTTCCGTAATTTTTCCACCACGTGCCAAGAATGCTGCAACTTCGTCTTCCAATGCCTGACGCTGTTTCAGTTTAGCAGTCACGGTCAAGGTTTCTGCCTCTGCTAAATCTCCATCTGCAGCGCTTTCTTCCGAATCTGCAGCGCCTTTTTCGGCTGCTTTCGCTTCATCTTCGTCTACAGTTGAATCTTCTACATCATCGTAATCGTTCATGTCCGTCATCTTAATCTCCCCACAAATGACTTCAACTTGGTCCAATTGAAAACTGGTTATGAATTACGATGAAATTTAGCAATCTCTTGGCCTTTCGCATAGAGTCTAAATTAAAAAATTCGTATCTTTTTTAATCAAATTCGTAATCAGGTATGTATGACCGTACAAAAAACGAATCTTTAGGGTTAAACCGCGTAACGGGTATCTTGTAACAGGCTTAATCCATTGGCTTGTGCCATAAAGGCATCTTTCAGCGCAGGCTGTTGTTCAACCTGTTTCAAACCAAAATTACGCGCCCATACCACAGGGAATAAAGTCGTGGTTTCCATCCAGCCAATAGCAGACATGCTGTGCATCATGGCATCGTTCTGCCCTTTACGACGGTGTTCATAACGCTTTAAAGTCTGTTCATGCGCCCAGACACCACGCTTATGGTCATGCAGTAGTACATCACAGAGTACCGCAGCGTCTAAACAGCCAATGTTCACCCCTTGTCCTGCAAGTGGATGAATCACATGTGCAGCATCACCAATCAATGCCAGACCCTCTTGCACATAGCGCTGTGCTGCACGGGCCTTGAGTGGGAAAATAGCACGTGGTGTTGCCTCTAACACCTCTCCCAACATGTGATGACTTTCACGGGTCAAGAGTTGAGTGAAATCGGCATCATTCAGCTTGGCATATTCTTCGGCATAGTCATCGGGCAATGTCCAAACAATAGACTGCCAATGCCCTTCTTGCTCATCCTGTAAACTAGCCATTGGTAAATACGCCAACGGGCCTGTTTCTAAAAATATTTGCCGTGCTACATGCTGATGTGGCAACGCAGTACGAATCGCACAAGTTAAACCTGCCTGACGATAATCCAGCACATCAAAATCAATAAAGGCCTGTTCACGTACAAAGGAGTTTGCACCATCTGCACCAATCACCAGTTTGGTTTGTAATTGGGTACCATCGGCCAAATGAATATGCCAAACACCTACACCACGCTCCAAACGTGTCACTTTGACTTGCGTGCAATAGTCCTGAACTTGCTCTAGCATTCGTTGCTGAATCGCAAGATTTAGAATACTTGGCTCTACCATTGAACCAAGCGCTTGTTCAATCACGGGTGTATGCGTGGCACTGCTGCCAAAATTAATTTCACCATAGCCATTTTTATTCCAAACCTGCATGCCGCTATACGGCATGTGGCGCACAAGTTTAGACCAGACACCTGCTGTTTTTAATAGGTGGATCGTAGCCTGACTGAGCGCCAAAACACGTGGATTGGCAACCGCTAAGGTTTTCTCTGCATCTAAAATGGGTGCAGCATCCAAGACTGTGGCTTGCACGCCACCCTGTGCTAACAGTAATGCGGTTAAACCGCCAACCAAGCCACCACCAATAATGACTGCATCTAACACTTGCACTTGTTGTTTTGCTGTACTCATGCTTTTAACCCCATTGCATAGTTGGCGACCAATGGCTTAATGCCTGGAATCGTATCAAAAGCAACGAGGCCTGTATTACGCATGAATTTTAGGATTGGGTTTTGATTGCTAAAGCCACGTACAACACTATCGCAGAATTTAATAACGCGTTGCTGATCTTTTAAGCGAGATTGTTCATAGTCACGTAGTACTACTGGGTCGCCTAAATCTGCAGATTTTGCAGCCTGCCCGGTAAGATAACGCAATAAAACATAGGCATCTCGCATACACAAGTTAAAACCTTGCCCTGCAACAGGGTGAATTGTATGCGCTGCATTACCCATCAATACCACACGGCCAACCGCCTGTTTTTCTGCTAAAACTTGTGACAATGGAAAACTAAAACGACGTCCTGTTTTTTCAAATTTTCCTGCACGGTCGCCATAAGCTTGTTGCAGTGCATCTAAAAAGTGCTGGTTGTTTTCATCGCCAATCCATTCATGTTCTGTTCCCTTTGGTACAGGCCACACCACAGAACGACGATATTCACCTGGCAATGGCAACAACGCCAAAGGCCCTAAATGGCTAAAACGCTCAAAGCCAACATGCGCATGTGGCTTAGAGGTTTGCACCGTAGTCACAATAGCCACTTGGTCATAATCGTGCTCCGATGCACCCACGCCCAAAGCTTTACGGCAGAAAGAATCACGCCCATCGGCAGCAATGAGGAGTTTTGCAGAAAGTTGTAGTTGCTCCTGACCACGCATCGCCTCGATATATGCAAAATCTGCATCTTGTTTCAGTGCTGTCACCTGCACACCATCAATTAACTCAATAAGCGGCTGTTTACGCACTTCGGTTAACAACACACGACCGAGCCATGCATTTTCAATGACCTGCCCAAAACTTTCGACTTTTTCTTGTTCAGCCAATAATCGTGCCTTACCAAAACTGCCTTGCTCTGTAATCTGAACTTCTAAAATAGGCGTAGCATGTTGCTGCAAGGCATCCCATAAACCAAGTTCTTGGTAAATTTGTACACTACGACGTGACAATGCGCTATTACGGGCATCGAAACTAGAATGATACGGTGCTAAATTGGCATCTTCATAATTGGGGTATTGAATCGCTTCCAGCAACTTTACCGCAATATTGGCTTTGGCTAACATTAAGGCAAGGCTTAAACCCACCATACCACCACCGACAATGATGACTTCTTGTTGCTGCATTTCGTTCCCCAATCTGCTCAATTTCACTGAATCATACTGAATTTAGGCTTTGGCTTGAGCCATGAGCGCTTCAATCTCTGCTACTGTTTTTACTACATTTGCAGTCAAAACACGAGGTCCATTTTGTGTTGCCACCACATCGTCTTCAATGCGAATCCCAATACCACGCCATTTTACATCGACTGTTTCATCATCTGGGGCGATATATAGACCTGGTTCAACCGTAACAACCATGCCTTCTTCATACACACGCCAGTCTTCGCCCTGCTTATAAGTACCTACATCATGCACATCCATACCTAGCCAATGGCCTGTGCCATGCATATAAAACTGACGATAACTTTCCGAAGCAATAATTTGTTCTAAATCGCCCTGCATAATGCCCAAATCAAGTAGACCTTGCACCAAAATGCGTACCGCAACATGGTGCGGTTCTTTATAAGAATTACCAATTTTTACAGCATCAATGGCTGCAATTTGCGCATCCAATACAATGTTATACAATGCTTTTTGTTCTGGGCTGAATTGACCATTTACAGGGAATGTACGGGTAATATCTGAGGCATAGCACTGATATTCACAGGCCGCATCAATCAGGACTAAATCACCATCTTTAAGGATTTTATCATTTTCAACATAATGCAAAATACAGGCATTTTCGCCACCACCGACAATGCTGTTATAGGCAGGAACACAGCCATTTTTGCCAAAAATATAATTCAGTTCGGCTTCTAATTCATATTCCATCATGCCCGCTTTGACAGTTTGCATGGCACGGGTATGTGCCTCGGCACTAATGTCTGAAGCAATTTGCATCAACTCCAGTTCAGACTCGGTTTTATGCAAACGCATTTCATCCAGCAAACGATCTAATTGCACTATTTTGGCGGGTGCAGTATTGCCTTGACGATGTTGTGCATCGGCTTGTTGGTTCCATGTAGCAACACGTGCATCAAACTCAGCCTGATGACCCAAGCGGTAATATAGCGTATCTTTGTTAACAATTTTCGCAATGATTTCAGCATCTAACTGCTCAATTGCAAAAGACTCATCTGCCTCATACTGCTCAATTGCACCTTCTAGCCCTGCCCGATAACCATTCCAGATTTCCATTTCACGGTTACGTTCACGGCAGAATAAGGTGTATGTGTAGCCTTCATCAATCGATTCATAAGTTTCAATTACCGCAACTGCTTCAGGTTCTGCAAAACCTGTCAGATAGAAAAAACTGCTGTCGGCACGATATTTATAGTCTGCATCACGATTACGCATTGCAACAGGACTGGTCGCAATAATAGCAACACTGTTGGGGCCCATGCGTTCAGCAAATTGATCTCGACGTTCTTTAAATTCGACTTGAGTCAGTTTTTTCATATTGAGCTCTTTCATTGAAAATATGTTGATGAAATTAGAATGATTATGATGCGTTCAATTAACTTACACTTTCGCAACTCAAGCCACAACGCCCGATTAGCTCGGACGATGTGGTGTAAACATTTCTACCACTGAAGATGGATTTTGCCCTGTTTGTGCGGTCTGTACACGTGATTTAGCGTGTACATTTTGCAATAAAGAGCTTTCTTCCACAGCTACTTTTTTACGGCCTACAGACAAACTCACAGGAATTAAACGTACAAATTCATACAGTTCCTGATAACTTTCTTCGCCTTCTTCATCATTGTCTGAGTCTTCAAATTCAACTGCAGCCACATCTTGTAAATGTTCAATCAGTTCAATTTCATCTGAACGGATATGCCCAGAAGCCAAACCAAAACCGAGTACGACACCCGCACACCAGTCGGCTAAAGCTTGTACACGCTCTTGTAAAAGATGTTCGTCATCTGGCAACAGCGGCAAATAATCCAATTCATCTTCAGACAAGGCATGTGCTACATCTTCAGATTCATCGGTTAATAGTGCTAGGGCTGTTGGCTCTAAATCGGGCACATTTAAGGTTTGTAAAATCTGCTGCCACTCAGTTTCTGTTGGTGCATTTGTCACACAAACTATACCTGTGAGTAAGCCGTGTAACTCACTTGGGCTTGAAATTTCTTCAATGCCAGAAAAATTGCGAAACCATTCTGACCAACCTGAAATATCGTCTTGCATTCGTTTATCCAATCTCTATACTTCGTATATATTACCTTTGTTTGCAATACTGTGCGACCACGATATGTTAGAAGAATTACAGCGTCTACAAGCGCATATTGGTGTTTTAAAAACACGAATTGACCATTATGAAAGTGAAAATACGGCCCTCAGCACAGCCAAACAAACTGCTGAGGAACAGCATCATGCACAAATTGTGCAAAGAAACGGCATTATTACCGCAAAACAAGATGAAATTGAAAGTCTGACCGAGCAATTAAGTAGCACACAAGCACAGTTGCAACAGCTGAATCAGGATGCAACGGCTTTGGCAGATCGTTATGGACGTTTAGAAAAAAGCTGTACCGATCTTAAAAACCGCTTTCAGGAAATTTTGGCGGAGCGTAACGAGTTACGCATTTTGAAAGAAAAGATGTTGAATGATCAACGTATGAATCAGCATGAAATTCAAACCCTGAAGCAAGAACGTGATAGATTGTTACAAAAAAATGAGCATGCCAAAGCCAAAGTTGAAGCCATTATTCAGCGTTTGGCAATTTTAGGTACGGCTCAAGACCATCATGCGCAAGAAATTCAACAACTTGCCCACCCTGCCGAAGTGAGTGAGGAAGGTTAATATGTCAGTTCAAATTCCAATTGATTTACGTGTTTTAGGACATAGCTTCCGTTTGGCCACCACTGAAGACCAAAAAGCAGATTTAGAACGTGCCGCGCAATTATTGAATGAGCGCTATGATGAATTTCGTCGTAAAGCGCCACGTATGGAACCTAGCAAACTGATTATTATGGTTGCATTGGAATTGATGCAAGAGGTTCTTTCTATGAACAAATCTTTGCAACATTATGCGCATTGTGAGCGTTTGCTGAGTACGATTCTGCAAGAAGTTGAAGCCTTAACTTAAGTGCTGGTTTTTTAACTTAAGTTTGCATAAAGGCTGTGCAAACAAGACCAAACTTTACAGTTCAACTGTGAACATGAGTTGCCAAGCCCCTGAGATGGGGTATACTAATTCTAACTCTGAGATGTTCGCCAGCGAGTCTATATCCCTGCCGATACTTAAATCTTAGGATTGCGTTCTGCATATTTAGAGCGTATGCCCATCTTGTATGGGAAACCCAGCAAGTATGCGTCGCGTCCGCCTTGAACTTCTTCGGGTTCAGGGTAACGACATGCAGCGGCATCCTCGGAGCTATTTAGTTTTTATAAAAATTACAATATTTCTAAAACTACGCTAATCTAATCTTCAGCTACAAATTAAGTAAAAAAACCTCCTCTCCCTTTGTGACGATGCGTTCTATACCGTGTCTAAAATTTTGTTTCCCTCTATTCAAAGCAAATATATCGAATAAAGAAAATAGATCAAAAGTAAACAGATTTTCAGAAATCTAAAATTGAGTAATTTTTAGGGAGGATTACCGGTACTCATGCATCCTGTGAACGACTTGAATTTACCGCAAGAATTAAAAGAAAAGTTAAGCCCTGTGGAAGCTTTGGTTAAAAGTTTAGTTGAAAGCTGTTAATCAATTGAAGATAGATGCGTTTGCTTTGGCAAAGTTAAAGCAATATTTTAACAAATAAAATTACCTTTAAGATGTTTCCTTAAAGGTATCGTTCAATGCTTGCTGCACCGCATCTATTCTAGCTTTACAAGCTTTATAGGCCTGCATAGATTCTTCAACAAGATTCATCAGGTTATCAATATCTGGCTGTTCTTGTGCTTCCAACAATTCTGCATTTTTCTTCAGAATTTCATAGCCTTGCTTAAAGCTCAGTTCTTCATGATTCATGGGCGTGTACCTGCTGTACGGTGGCATCAATTTTGCCATCCTGTAATTCAATTTGAATGTGTTGATCTGTAATTTGCTGCACTGAACGAATGGCCTTACCCTTGCTTCTTGCAATTGCATATCCCTTTGCCAAAACTGTTTTCGGGTTCTGTAATAAAGTCTCACGCATTAATGTTTCAATCTGGGTCGAAGCAAGTTTAATCTGTTGCTGGGCAAAATATTGATGATTATTTTTTAGGTCTTCAATGCTGCGCTGTGCTTCTGCAATATGCTGTTGAGCCAGTGTTTTAACACGCTGTAAGCATTGATCATTTTGACTTTGATAGGCCACCAATTGATGTTGTGATACCAATTTGATGGTTTGTAATGCACTATTCGCTTCATTGACACGCTCCACAATTAAATTGCGAATCCCTGCAATCACTTTGCTAGGCGTATCAAATGAGCGATGTGCGATTTCATCTAAAATAGTACGGTCTTTTTCATGGCCAATGCCCACCCAAATAGGCACACTGCGTTTGCATAATAAAGCCGCAAGTTCATAATCATTCAAATAGGCCAAGTCATTAACTGCACCGCCACCCCGAATAATTACAATTAAGTCTGGTGCGGTTGGGTAATCCACGACCCACTGTTTCAATGCAGTCGCTAAAGCAGACATAATACTTTGAGGAGCAGTATTCCCTTGAAAAGTCGCAGAATGATAAACAAAGTGACAGACCTGCGCACGAGCCAAAACATCGGCGTCTTTTTTAAAATCTCCTAAACCTGCCGCATTTTCAGGTGCAATCACCAGTACATTTTGTATATCAAAAGGTGCAGCTAACTGTTTATTTTTATGAATTAAACCTTCTATGGTCAGGCGCTGTAAAATTTGCTGATAGCGTTTGGCTAAATCACCCAGCGTAAAACTTGAATCAATTTCTTCAATATTGACCGAAAAACCATATTGCGGGTCAAAACGTGCTTTGACTTTAATCAGCACATTCAGGTCTTTTGTAAGCTCTATACCACTTTCACATTCAAATTTTAAAACAATTTTTTGTGCGGTAAATTTCCAAATGGTGGCCTTACAACTTGCCACGACTTTATGGCTGTCTTCATCTTTTTCAGCCAATTCAAGATAATAATGCCCTGCTTTGATATTCAGATTGCGTATTTCGGCTTTTACCCACACAGCTTCATCAAAGGTCAACTGGATGACTTCTTGAACCGTTGCTAGGTATTCACTGAGGCTGAGCTGAAAATCTGACATATCTTAAATACAAAACGAATCTCCGCTATCTTACAAAATTATTTGCACATTCACATGATTAAAACTCAATCTAAAGCTGAGCCATTTGGCATGGTTTTCATTACTTAAAACACATAAGTGAATTTAATTCACTTACTACTGAGATTAAATCATTTTTATTCATGTTTTGATTGAGGTATAAATCTGCTCATGCTTTTAACGACACACATATTTATCGTTAGTTTTTGATTAAACCATGTGATTTAGCCTGTAAAACAAGCATGCAACTGATTGGAGAATGCCAAAACAGCATTTAGCAACTCCCAAAACAGCGTGAATAAAATTCAGGTTTTTCACAGAAATTTAGGTATTAGATCATCATGAGTCAAGAGTTTACATTTACACTAAAAACCATTCGTTTTGATGAAAATTATCATCCATCTGCGAATACACGCCTCACCACTAACTTTGCGAATTTGGCGCGTGGAGAAAGTCGTCAAGAAAATCTGCGCAAGACGTTAAAGATGATCAACAACCGTTTCAATGATTTAGCTCGTTGGGATAACCCAAACGGCGATCGTTACACGGTTGAAATTGAAATTGTTTCTGTGGATATTGATGTAGAGGGCAACGGCAAGACATTCCCAACGATTGAAGTCTTAAAAACCACAATTGTCGATCATTACAAGAATCAACGTATTGAAGGTATTGTGGGTAACAGTTTTTCATCTTATGTACGGGATTATGATTTCAGTGTTTTACTGCGTGAACACAATCAGAATCGTAATCAATTCAGTACACCAGAAAATTTTGGGGATTTACACGGAAAAATCTTTAAAAGCTTCTTAAACTCGAAAGCGTATCAAGATCACTTCAAAAAGTTGCCTGTCATCTGCTTAAGTGTTTCAAGCAGCAAAACTTATCATCGTACTGAAAATCAACACCCGATCTTGGGTGTGGAATATCAGCAAAATGAATTTTCACCTACCGATGAATATTTCAAAAAAATGGGCCTGCAAGTACGTTATTTCATGCCGCCAAATAGCGTTGCGCCTTTTGCTTTCTACTACACAGGTGACTTACTGAGTGATTACAGCAATCTTGAGTTAATCAGTACCATCAGCACCATGGAAACTTTCCAAAAGATTTACCGCCCAGAAATTTACAATGCCAATTCGGTTGCAGGTCAGTGCTATCAGCCAAGTTTGAACTATCAAGATTATTCATTGACTCAAATTGTATATGACCGTGAAGAACGCACACAACTTGCGATTCAACAAGGTAAATTTACCGAAGAAAGTTTTATCAAGCCTCACAAAGCCATTCTTGAACAATGGGCTGCCAACTACGTTGCTTAACTGACCCAAATAGATAATTGATTATGAAAATTTTATTGCCTACATCTACCGCTGGTAGCCTGCCTAAACCTGCATGGCTTGCAGAACCAGAAAAGCTTTGGTCGCCTTGGAAATTACAAGATGAGCAACTGCTTGAAGGTAAACAAGATGCACTGATTGTCGCTTTACATGAACAACAACAGGCTGGCCTTGATATAGTCAGTGATGGTGAGCAAACCCGTCAGCACTTTGTTACCACTTTTATTGAACACTTAAATGGTGTCGATTTTGAGCAACGTGAGACGGTGCGTATTCGTAATCGTTACGATGCTAGCGTTCCAACAGTTGTGGGTGAAGTGACCCGTCCTAAATCTGTATTTGTGCAAGATGCCAAATTTTTACGTCAGCAAACCAATCAGCCAATCAAATGGGCGTTGCCTGGCCCTATGACCATGATTGATACCTTGTACGATGCACATTATAAAAGCCGTGAAAAACTCGCCTGGGAATTTGCCAAAATTCTGAATCAGGAAGCTAAAGAACTGGAAGCCGCAGGTGTCGACATTATCCAGTTTGATGAGCCTGCTTTTAATGTGTTTTTTGATGAAGTTAATGACTGGGGCATCGCGACCTTAGAACGTGCCATTGAAGGTCTGAAATGTGAAACCGCTGTGCACATTTGCTACGGTTATGGCATCAAAGCCAACACTGACTGGAAAAAAACACTCGGTTCAGAATGGCGTCAATACGAAGCAGTATTCCCTAAACTACAAAGCTCCAACATCGACATTGTTTCACTAGAATGTCACAATTCACGTGTGCCACTTGAGCTCATTGAACTAATCCGTGGCAAAAAAGTCATGGTGGGGGCTATTGATGTTGCAACACATCAAATTGAAACAGCTGAAGAGGTGGCTGACACATTACGCAAGGCATTGCAGTTTGTAGATGCAGACAAACTCTACCCTTCAACCAACTGCGGAATGGCACCTTTACCACGCAATGTCGCCCGAAGCAAAATGCAGGCTTTAACTGCAGGTGCAGCATTGCTCAGAAACGAACTTGCTTTCTAAAACTGCGCACTCATCTTTCTGCAATTTTCTGATGGGTTCAGGCAAACTGGGCTGTTAAATCGGGTGTCATTTCCCAGTTTAACAGCGCAGTTAAAATGCCATTCATCACATCGTAATATCCACAGCCTCATTTAAATTCTCACTCATGTGACACAGCACATGATGATTCTTGATTTATTTATAGAGCAATGCTGAAAGTTCTAATGAGGAGCTTAGGAACAAAGTAATGGTTGAAGCAACTGACTTTAAAAATGCAATGTCTTGGTTAACAGGTGCGGTAAATGTCGTGACCACATCGGGAGCCTCTGGTCAGCATGGATTTACTGCATCTGCGGTATGCAGTGTGACAGATACACCACCAACGCTATTGGTCTGTATGAATCAGGCTGCACGTTCACATCTACATTTTATAGAAAATAAAATTTTGAGTGTGAACGTTCTGGGTGCACATCATCAGCATCTTTCAAATGTGTTTTCTTCCAAAATGAGTTCAGAAGAACGCTTTGAACATGCCACTTGGACCAAACTTAAAACTGGTGCACCCGTACTAGAAGATGCGTTGGTCAGTTTTGATTGTCAAATCGAGCAAACACAAGAAGTTGGCACACACACTATTTTTATTTGCCGTATTGTCGCAATTCAACATAGCCCACATGAGCAAGGTTTGGTGTATTTTAATCGTGCTTATCACCATGTTGGACAAGCATCGATGCTTTAAACTCAGTCAGAAAATATTAAAGCAGCCGATTTGCTCATGTAAGACCAACAAGCCACTTATCTGGATTAGTTGGGCAAGGTATAGCCTTTTTCATTAAATAAACGTAACGCAGCATCACACACCACTGTATCGTAAATGGTACCGCGTCCACGCATAATTTCAGCCAATGCCACATCTACCCCCAAGGCAGGTCGGTATGGACGGTGTGATGCCATAGATTCAATCACATCTGCCACAGTCAGCACGCGTGCTTCAGGTAGAATTTCATCACCTTTTAAGCCATTTGGATAACCTGTCCCGTCCATACGCTCGTGGTGCTGCCCAATAATATCTGCAATCGGTATAATAAATGGCACATCTTTTAAAATGTCATAACCTGCTTGCGCATGCCCTTTCATCATTTCCATTTCAATTGGGGTTAAGCGTGAAGGCTTGGTTAAAATTTCTGAAGGTATCGAAATTTTACCAATATCATGCACCAAGCCAATTTCTTCCATTTGTAAACAACGCTTATCATCCCACCCCATTTCTTTGGCAATTGCACTGGCAATTAGGCCGACACGTCGCTCATGACCCGCAGTATATGGGTCTCGCATTTCTACCATAGTCGATACCGCTTGCAAAGTACCGTACATGGTGTCTTCGAGTTGTTTCACCAAGATGGCAATTTGTTCTTCGGCTTCTTTTTGTTCGGTAATGTCTTGTGCCATGACAATCGTTGCAGGCAAACCATCATCCCAAATAATCATACGTGCATGTAGTGCAAAGGCACGGACTTGGCCATTTTTATGGCACATGGCAACAGTGCAAGACACGTTTGAACGTCCGCCCGCTTGTACCTGTTCCTCTGCATGCCGAACCACCTCAAGATTTTCTGGCGTTTGATCTATGAAATCAAATACATATTGACCAATCAACTCATCAACTGACCAACCCAACATTTCAGAATAACTTGGGTTCACATATAAATAGTAGTTATCGCGCTGCACATACATGCCCACCACGGTTTTTTCAACCATGCCACGGAAACGTTGTTCACTATCAATTAACGCCTGTTCAGTTTGGCGGATGGTGGTTAAATCTGTCCAAGCCACAATGGCATCTTGCCCGACAATTGCCAATGTACGATGTGCAATACGTAAACTTCCATCTTTGGCTATTAAGCTAATTTCAGGGAATTGAATCTGTTTGCCCTGTTTCGCCGCAACAATCGCATCATGCCAATTGTGTCGCATAAACTGTTGTAACTTTTCATCGGGTGCAACTTTGTTCACCCAATGCTCACGGGTGACTAGCTCATCGCCTTTATATCCAAGCCAGTTTTCATAAGCTAAATTGACCGCCACAATGCGTTCATTTGCCAAGGAAATAATTTGCATTGGCACAGGTGACTGAAAAAACACTTCTTCAAAGCGTTGTTCCATTTGCTTAGAACGACTTTCGGCAAGCCGTCGCTGTTGTTCTGCAGAAAAACGCTCTAAAGCCGATGAGATATCTTTAGACAGATTTTGTAATAACTGAATTTGCTCATGGTCAAACTCATCACTACTTGTGGTATAGAGTCCAATTAAGCCCCAGAAATATCCTTGAAACATCAACGGCGTTAGTGCTGCTTGGCAGATTTTTTCTTGTTTTAAATAGCGACGCCACGCTTGGTATTCCTGCGATGCATTTTCATACTGATCATCATTTAAAACATAGGTATACACATCAATATCGGCACTGCTGTTTTTCACTTTTTGTAGTGGATATGGCGCTTCTTGGTTCAATGCCTGCTGCAACGTCATCAGGATGTGTGCATCGATATTGTGATGAAATTCTATAGACAGCATTTGATCTGCATGGCTATCTAACTTCATAGCAATAAAAATTTTGTCAAAGCTACCTAGACGCAATAACACATGCTGTAGTTCTTTTAACAAACCATGTTGGTTTTTGCTATGTGCAATAACACGGTTTGTTTCACTAGATAATTGATATAAATAGGTCAAGCGCTCCACACGTGCTTGAGACTTTAAGCGACTATAGACCTCTGTAATTTGACTGCAGATATGATCAATTAAATTTTGTTCTTCTGGCGTAAATTCGGGCATCAGCTCGGGCTGTTCGTACCAAATTCTGAGCATACCAAAGCTTTGTTGTTGATGCTGAAATACAGATTGCAACTCAGACTGATTTTCAGTTGTACGGGCATCGCCTAAATTGCCCCACTCACTTTCAATATTAATGCGTAGCTGTTTAGGGTGTGAAAAGCCTGAAGGAATAATCTTTAAAGCTTTGCCAAGCAAATCTGCCATATCGGCTTTATGTTCATTACACAGCTGATTAATCTGATTTAAGCAACGTACTTCTTTTACCCGATCACGTAAATCTCGGAGTAATCGCTCACGTTGTGTGACATCACGAACCACCATCACCCACACGGTTTTTTGACCTAAACGCTCAGTAAAAGGTGCGACATGACATTCAATGGTTTTCTGATCGGGCAAAGCCAGTTGTACCAAAAACTCATGTGGTTTTTGATTTAAACGTGAACATACAGGGCAGTTTTCAGCAAGCACGCGCGGATCATGCAATAATTCATGTACAGAACAACCCACTAAGCGTGCTGCAGACCTACCATGCACACGTGTAGCTGCTAAATTTGCCTGCTGAATTGTTTGATTGGCTTTTACAATATAGGTTGGGTCTGGAATGGTGTCATAAGTGCTTGCTGCTTTTGACAACATGCTAAACGGCTCTTTCAGGGTCGATTCCACTAAGGCAATATAAATAAACCAGTACGAATAAACCTTGAGTACATGCCCCCATAAATTGGCATCTGAATAAATCGATACATATTGAGTAAAGGTAAATTCCGAAGCCATCATGGTGAGCATGGACAAGCTAATACCAAAGGTCAGTTTTGGATTTAAGTATTTACGGCGTTGCCATAAATAAACCAGAGCGACTGCCAAAACCGCAATAATCAGATATTCACTATAAATTTTAAAGGATGTGAGCCCCTGCCCATCCACAAAGGCGGCTGGGAAATACCCTTGCATAATGGCAACCACCAGTGAAATGCTCACCACCCCAAAAAATACATTCAGCTGCAATGGCTTAATGGCACGGGTGAGCATAAACGGCGCGGCTAACATAGCAAAAGCTTGCAACAATCGTGCTGCTATCCAAAGCTGAGTGGCAGGGTTTGCACTTTCAATCGGCAGCAGTTGCATGCCTTGAAAAAGTAACGTGTGGAATAAGTCAATCAGTCCACACCAACCAATTGCGATGGCAATAAACACCACAAAATAGTTTCGAGTAAAATGCCGAGAAATGAGGGTCACAATCAAGGTTGTAACCGCAATCACAATTGAAATTAATTCAGCTAGTGTATGGGTGAATAAAAAACCAAGCGAACGATTGCTACACCAAATCAGCACTGCAAAATAGGTGGGCGTCAAGATCATCATATAAGGAGAAATAAACGACTTTAAGTCGAATACATCTGGTGATAACTGGTCACGAGATGATTTAGCCATAATATTTCCCCTATGAGATAACCTCATGGTATTGAATAAAATCGCACATCCATACCCTAAAGTATTTTAAAGCACGACTTACACCTACAGCCCCAATACATCAGGGACTACCGCTTTGTAAAATTAAATCCTACCCCTACATTTTGCCAAATTTATGCAATTTTTCAATAATTTAATTCTGAATTTGCATCATATCAAACAGACACAAATTTCAAATCATCGGCTATTTATGCAGCTTATTTTTACTCAAACTTAAGTTTTACTTAATAATGTAGAATAATTTCACTGGAGTGTGTATCTATCAATACTGATCTAGCAAAAGCTTGCTTTATGCTTCAGCCTTCACCACCAATACTGGCAATTGCGTAGAACCCAATACATGCGCAGCCACACTACCCAATAACATTTTTTGCATTCCTGTACGGCCATGCGACCCCATAACAATACAATCGGCTTCCAGTTCTGTAGCGAGCGACACAATACTCTGTCCAATAGATAAACTTTTAATCACTCGGGTTTGCGCATCTACACCAACACTTGCAGCAATATCACTGGCTTGTTGCAAAGCTTTTTCTGCATTGGCATAAACTTGTACAAAATATTCTTTCATTGGCGCAGAAACATAGTAATAGGCAAAATCTAAATCTTTATACGGGTCTTCTGCCACGAGGCTAATCAGGGTCAATTCACCATTACAGGCTTTGGCAATTTCAGCAGCATGCTGTACCGCTGCTAAAGAAATTTTGGAACCATCTACAGGTACTAAAATATTCTGAAATGACATTTGAATTTCCTCTTTAAATTTATCAATTTATGTTCAGTACAATGACGTTCATCTTACAGTCTATTGATCAATTTACAAGGAGCCTGTTGCTTTACAAACTGTGCTCGCCTGCGATGTTCTCACCAATACAAAAATATGGATACCGCACAGATTGCCTGAAATTACAATCAAATGTCGCAGCGAGCCTGCCCCTGATTTGACGATTTATTACGATAAATATTATNNTTATAGAATAATTTATGCTATAAATCACATATCCATTGATGAAAATTAAATAACAAGAGAGTTGTCTATGCCGCATTCTTACCACCGCGAAAAACATTATATTGAACGCTCTGGATGGTTACGCGCTGCAGTATTGGGTGCAAATGATGGGATTATTTCAGTCACCAGCTTAGTGGTCGGCATGGCAGCCAGTGGTGCCTCTTCACAAACTTTATTGGTCACTTGTATTGCAGGTTTAATTTCAGGTGCAGCCTCTATGGCCGCAGGGGAATATATTTCGGTCAAATCGCAACAAGACATTGAACAAAATGACCTTGCCATGGAAGCACGTGAGTTAGAATTGCATCCTGAACACGAACTAAAAGAGCTTAAGAATATTTATATGTTGCGTGGTTTAGATGAAAAACTTGCCGAACAAGTAGCGCAACAATTAACTGCACATAATGCTTTAGATGCGCATGCACGTGATGAAATTGGAATTTTAGAACATACCTCTGCCAAACCTTTTATGGCGGCATTTTCATCGGCCTTGGCATTTACTGTAGGTTCACTGTTTCCATTAGTCTCCATTCTACTGTTGCCAGAACAACAACTCGCTAAAGGCGTTATGTTGGTAGGTGTAATCAGTTTAGGCATCATGGGAGCTTTGGCGAGCTATGTAGGTGGTGCAAGCATGTGGAAAGGTGCTTTGCGCGTCATGGTGTGGGGTATTGTGGCCATGTTGTTCAGTTCATGGATTGGCTCAATGTTCCATGTCGCTGTTGCCTAGTTTTAAATTCAGTTAAAGCAGCCCTTAATCTAACCATAGAAAGGGCTGCTTGATCTCTAAACAAGTTAAATTCATTCTTAAAATGCTTATTTTTCTCTAAACCGACTGCATTGCTACACAATAGCCCTACGTGCTTTACACAATTTTTAAAATCATTTTAAGCCAAGCTTAAGTTTGTAATTCTAGGCTAAAGCATCTCACAACATCTTCGATTGCATGACGATGACTCAACAGCCGCTACCCCATCACACACCTTCTATTTTTTCGAGGGCGAATTCAAACATGAGGTGCGAC